>Ga0209930_1002599_pt1 | contig 20712 bp, 17 predicted proteins | sample ThiBiot_500_biof_2_FD_183948 | JGI IMG/M metagenome (GOLD analysis project Ga0209930, IMG submission 183948) | Wastewater bioreactor microbial communities from Cape Town, South Africa - Thiocy_cont_500_biof (SPAdes) | ecosystem: Engineered > Bioreactor > Thiocyanate-remediating >... | reverse complement strand
TGGCAAACGCGTTGGCATACATCTGAATAGCCCGTTCCCAGATCATCTCCCGGCCCATCAGGTAGCCTTTTTTACGCATGGCATGACGTACCGGCTCATCAGTGAGCAGATTGGTAATCTGATCAGCAATAGCTTCTGAGTCGCCAAAGGGTACTAATACACCGCGCCCATCTGCCAACAATTCTTCCGCATGCCAGTAAGGTGTGGACACAACAGCTTTCCCACATCCAAAAGCATACGATAAGGTACCAGAAGTAATCTGGGCCGGGTTCAGATAGGGAGTGATGTATATATCGGCCGAACCAAGGTATTCAAGCAAATCCTCCAGTTCAACAAATTGATTATAGAACCGAACATGGTCTCGAACCCCAAGATCGGCGGCTAACTTTTTCAGACTGTCGCGATAGGCTTCGCCTTCGTGTTTCAACAAATGCGGATGCGTGGCGCCAAGCACCATATAGACCACATTCGGATGCTGCGCAACGATATGTGGTAATGCCCGAATAACATTCTCTATCCCTTTGTTGGGTGAAAGCAACCCAAACGTCAGTAACGTCTGCTTGCCTTCCATACCAAACTTGTCTTTGTAAAAATGTGGGTCCACAAAGGGCATGTTCGGAATGCCATGCGGAATCAGGTCAATTTTATCGGCTGGTATCTCGTAAATATTAATCAGAAAATCTCGACCTTTTTCTGACATGCAAATCACCCGCGACGATAAATCGGCAATACTTTTCAGGACAAGCAACTGCTCTTCATTAGGATCTTTTAGAATCGTGTGAAAGGTAGTTATGATCGGCATAGTCAGATTCCGCAGCAATGTCAAAATATAATTGCCGGCCGATCCTCCAAAAATGCCATATTCATGCTGAAGACAAACCACATCAACATCTTTCGAATTCAAAAACTCAGCCGCTTTCCGGTAAGCTTCCTGGTCCTGCTGATAAAAGTCGTACCGAACTTCACTAGGGTATATATATCCGTCTGGCGTATCGTTAACCGATATAACTATAGGTTTAGATTCTGGAATAAACGAATTATAGGAGGCAAATAGATCGGATGTAAATGTAGCGATGCCGCACTGCCGGGGCAGATAATCACCAATAAAGGCAACGTTTTTGGGTTGATGTTTCCAAAGTTCTGCTTGTTCTTGTTGGTCAGACAGTTGGGTATGGCCTGTAAGAGTAGTCATATAGTTGAGTTAATTTTTTAGAAGGTTGGTAGCCGCGCTATTAACTATACAACTATAATCGACTAGTAATACCTTTTGTTTGGGCTAATCAGATATTTTAATAGCGTAATGAGGCTATTTTGCAATCCAACAATTTATTATCCAACTATTTCACATTTTTACCCTATAATTAACAAATCAAATTATGATCTAGAATAATATAGGTCTACCATAATAAAGGCGTTCGATGCTGTCTATACGCAACTCATTTAGCAATGCGTTGAGCCAGTAATCCACGCATTCCAATTGGTATTTTACCTGTCAGAAAAGTAATCAGGGAGTAAAAAGTAACTGGGCACCTATACCCATTGCGATGGCTTCCCGTAACATACTCGATTTGTGATGCTCTTGCCATATCATTGATGGGGACTGTAACTATATGTGCAAGGCGAACCCGATCGGTTTGTGTGGGAACTCGATTACATGACCAAACGGTTGGGTCATCCCAACTTCCAGCTTTAAGGGTATATAACACAGTACACGGGATGACCGTTACAATGGCCGTACCGCTTGTGGTACCAGAGCTACAGCCAACGGCCACCTGGCCTATTGTGTAGGTCGTACTGACCGTTGGGGCAACTGTAAAACTAAATAAAGAACTAGTAATATCTGTGAATATGGACGGTACGCCATTGCTGGCATTGAGCGTGAGTGAAAAAGGCGAATTACCGGTTAAACTGGCAGTGAGTGTAGCCACTTGTCCGGCCGTAATGGTGGTTGTCGTTGCACTCAGTGTAGCGACTAGAGGTGTGCATGGGGGCTTCACGATCAGCCTATAGTCTTCTGTTTCGCCATACCAATACTTTCCACAGGGGTCAGCAGGAACTTCTGCGTAAGCCCCAACAACACGCATGGCTACGTTAGTGGCCGTGGTACTGGCAGGTATTGTCAAAGTCGCTGAAACTGTGCTGGCAAAATCGACATTTGTCATTTGATAGAGCAACTCGCTCGTTTCAAAAACGCCGTTGTTATTCAAATCAACCCAAATGGCAACCCCCATTTCATTAGTCGTTCCTTTGCTGATGGCCACTGTTGCCGATTGCCCTGCGGTAACCGTCCCGCTGACAGCTGTAAATGAACTATAGTAACCAGTAGTGGCGGGTGAACAGCCTGAATTCTGACTTATAACAGCACCATTAATTGTAACACCCTTTAGATAGATAGCAAAGGGACAACCATCATCATCAAAGTCAGGCTGGCAGACAGGGGCCACAACGCTGACGACTGGGCTAGTGCTCCCTGTTGTTGTATTAGACGCTTTAATCCGATAATAGTATCGAATACGCGCTGTTGTCGATGCATCCGTAAAGGTTGTTGTATTGGGAGCCAAGCCCACTATGGGTACGAACCCAGTTGTAGGTGAGGTAGATCGTTCGATAAAATACCCCATTTCGCTGCTCGAATTATCTTGCCAGTTGATAACGATAGTGCCGTTCATTATGGTAGCAACTACATTCGACGGGGCCGCCATACTCGTTTCGGGCGCATTTAAGGTATACGCCGTATGACTCTGACGGATCGCCAGCCCAGCCTGAATACGATCGTATTGCCCTGCCGTAAAATCATGGGTACAAGGATAATAATACGACATGATATTTGTGGCCGATGGCTGGTATACGTTGTTCTGATCATCCGTAAATGTACAGGTGAACGTTGATGGACAACCTGTAACACAGGAAGCACTGGCACCTGGGAATCGACCGTAGGGATCAGCCGGTGTATCGCAAACCAAATCTCCGGCAGTACTGCAATTAGCCCCGCTTCCACGCGTAACCCGTTCGTATCCGTAAGCAGCTTCAAACGTGTGTAGCAGATTAAAGGTATGCCCAAGCTCATGAGGAACCAGTCGGTTGCCCATATCCTCATCATAATTTTCATCCAGGATAATGGTTCGGGTCGAGCTAACATTGTTAGATGGGAACTGGGCATAGCCACCTAATCCGTCCTTGTCAAATTTATGCACGTAGTATTGATTCAATGCATTTGTGACATCATATGGAGCCACTGTGGCATCATCCGTTCCTTGTCGATATTGATTATATAATGCATCATTATCGATATAATCGGGCGTGGTACCAGCAAAATAGAATTGAATACCCGCTCCATTCTGGAGAAAATATTTATTGGTAAGCGCCATTACATTATTCAGGCTAGCCAGACTATACCCGCCCGTTCCATCCGATTTACGGAGTATATGGGGCCTGATCGGTACATAAGTTAGCGTGGTAAAGGCCGCGCCAGAAGCCCGTTTTAACTGTAGTGCAAGTGCGGCTTCAGCCTCAAGCGCTTTCCGGTCAGAAGGAGACAACGTTTCAGTAGCACACAGCACTACTGGCTGAGGAGCCATCTGTGCTACTAGTGTACTGGTCGGAATAAGTAGTACACTAATGAATACATACCAGAAGCTATTCGCTCTTAGTGCCAAACGGATGCTATGTACATCAGACATATCATAAAAAAAGTCTTATAGCTTGCCCATTTATAATCAATCATTAATACTAACTACGTATACTTATTAGTATCAATAACTGAGCCATTTTGAGTAAAATCACCCTCGTATTTATTTCCAATAACTACATCCCGGATTACGTTTAGCCTGCTGTTAAATTTCCTAAACGCCATCATTTTTATGTACCTTGCGCCCTTATCCCGCGTTCATCAGGCATGATCTGGCCCCGAATCTCCTCCTTTATACTATCGAATCGAATCGCGCTGATTATAGTGGTTTTGCTGGGTACGGCCTTCATGGGGTATCAGGCCACCAAGGTTAAACTCTCCTATGAGCTTGCCAAAGTCCTGCCCGTTAGCGATCCAGAATATCAGCGGTACGAAGCCTTCAAATCACGCTTTGGCCAGGACGGTAGCGTAATGGTACTATGCGTCGAAACCGATAGCATGTATTACTTACCCTTCTTCAACGACTGGTATGCATTGAGTCAGAAAATTCGTCGTATTGGGGGAATTAAAGACGTGGTATCAAATGCCAATCTATTTACAGTCATTCGTGACGACACTGCCCATACCTTTCGCATTCGTCCATTAATTACCAGTCCACTTGTTACCCAATCAAGTGTTGACAGCCTGCGTGAGCGCATAGCCGCTTTACCCTTTTACCGAAACCTGGTCAGCGACAGTTCAGGACGTGCTCATTTAATGGCCATCACTTTCGATCAGAAGGTAGTCAATACCAAGAATCGGATTGGCCTTGTTCGACAGGTAGAAGCGATTGCCGATTCGTTTGGACGGCGCCATACCCTGCTTGGCCCCGATGCCACCGTCCATATGTCAGGCATGCCGTACATTCGGACAGAGTTTTCGGCCAAGATCAGTCATGAGTTATCCCTGTTCATGGGGCTGGCTTTTCTGGTTACGGGGTTGATTCTCTTCTACTTTTTCCGATCGATCACTGTTACGCTGGTCGCATTATTAGTGGTTGGTATAGGGGTGATTTGGGTAACGGGATACATCGTGGTGTTTGGTTACGACATTACATTGCTAACCGGCTTACTACCCCCGCTCATTATTGTAATCGGTGTACCAAACGCCATTTTCTTACTTAATCGCTATCATGAAGAACTTAATCGACACCGCAGTAAGCACGAAGCCCTACAGATAGCCACTGAGAAAGTTGGGGAAACAACGTTCTTCGCCAACATCACCACCAGCATCGGCTTCTTTGTCTTTTATTTCACAGGCAGTCCCCTCCTGCTTCAATTTGGACTGGTGGCCGCTTTTGGCATTATGACTACCTATGCGGTATCGCTCATTCTGATACCGATTGTTTTCAGCTACTTACCAGTTCCCTCAAACAAGCAGCGGGGTCATCTGGAACGCCGTCAGGTTAGCGGTTTTCTGACCTGGGTCAACCATATTGTCCATCATAAACGAGCCGTCATCTACACATTTATTGGCATCGTGACGGCTGTTGCCACTATAGGCGCTTTGCAGATCAACCCAATCGGTTATGTCGTCGATGATTTACCCAAAAACGACCCTATTTATACAGATCTCAAGTTTATTGAAAGTCGGTTTAAAGGAGTGATGCCGTTTGAGGTTAGTATCGATACCAAACGGCCGGGCCGAGTATTGACTCCGCAAACGCTGACAAAAATTAAGGTTCTGGAGCGGGAATTCAGTAAATACAACGAGTTTACACGGCCTCTATCGCTGGTCGAAGCCGTCAAATTCTTTTACCAGTCGTATCGTGGGGGCGATCCAAAATACTTCGCGATGCCCGGTGCTTTGGAACTGAGTAAGCTGGCCAGCTATGCTCCTCAGTTAAAAGGTGCAAAAGGGTCAGGCGGTGGTGCTGCCTTTAAAGCATATATGGATACGACGTTCCGATATACCCGCATCAGTTTTCAGATGCCCGATGTCGGCACCGTTCGCACGACCCAATTGCTCAATACACTACAACCCAAAGCCGATTCCATTTTCAACGTCGACCGAACAACTGGCAAACGGGTAGCCGCCGATGAACAGTATGAGGTGAACATTACGGGCAACAGCGTAGTATTCACCCGTGGTAATGACTATTTGCTTAGAAATCTGGCTGAAAGTACTGTACTGGCGGTGGTACTGGTCTCAATAATTCTGATTATTCTACTCCGCGATATACGACTAAGTCTGATTGCCATTTTGCCAAGTGTGGTGCCTCTGATCGTTACAGCGGGGATTATGGGTTTCTTTGACATTCACTTGAAGCCCTCAACAATTCTTATTTTTAGTATTGCCTTCGGTATCTCGTCCGACGGAACCATTTATTTTATCACTAAATACCGGGATGAGCTTCGAAATCAGAAGCTTACGCTAAACCAGGCTGTTGCCGAAACAATCCGCTATACAGGCATCAGCATGTTTTACACGGCCATGATCCTGTTTGCGGGCTTCGCCATTTTTGCGGCTTCCACTTTTCAGGGGACTATCGCATTGGGCATTCTGGTTTCCATTACGTTGCTGATGGGTATGGCCTCCAACCTGATTCTGCTACCCGCTTTTCTGCTTACTGTCGATACCCGCAGAAAGCAAGTTAGCGTTAAAAATGAATAGTCATTTCACCTTCATGACAACTCATCACTCTTCCTGGAGAAGCGTATCAAATGAAACGAACTGCCCGCCAAACCGATGCTGTATCCGCTGACGTAGGGTATCTGCATGATGCTCCAGGTAGGTTTCGTAGTCTGCCCTTGAGGTAAAATCGAGCTGCACTGAAAATGTGGTCCCCCCGTTATCCAGTTCCGTCAGCAGACGAAGAATTTTATAGCTCACAGGAAGTTCGGTGGCTATGGCAGCAGGTAAATAGAACCGCTTCATCCAGCGTACCCAATCATCGGCTATTTCAGTAGCAACGCTATAGGTAGTATTAAATAGAATCATATCGCAGAAACACCAAATGGTCAGTGTAAGTTGAGCTTTTGGTTGTTTATTTGCTACCCAAAAGCAATTTATACGCTAAACTGACATTTTATGTATTCTGGATTACTTCATGCACACTCAGGGCTTCGCTGGGTAGCTCTTGTTTTATTGGTTGCTGCCGTTGGCACTGGCATTAGCAAATGGCAGGGTCGAGGCAGTTATACCGATGGCAATCGGAAGCTTTATTTGTTTACGCTCATTTCCATACATACCCAATTCATTCTTGGCCTGATCCTGCTGTTTATTAGCCCAAAGGTCAATTTCAGTATGTTAGGCGAGAAAATGTACCGCTTTTATAGTGTCGAACATACAACAGGCATGCTCATAGCCATTGCCCTGATCACCATTGGCTATTCTCGCTCTAAACGAGCCGCTGACGCTACAACCAAACATCGACTAGTTGGTATTTTCTATGGCCTCGGCCTTCTCCTGATTCTGGCCTCCATCCCCTGGCCTTTCCGCATCGTCGGTGCAGGCTGGTTCTAACAAGCTTCAACTAGGCAAGCTCATCAACTTCCCGAAAGCGTTGAACTTTCGGGAAGTTTTGTTTCAACTAGATCCTTTTCATAAAAATCTCGAAATAGCAACACTCAATTAGTTAACGGTCAGAGATTTAATAAATCTGGCACAAAAAATTTCGAAAAACTTGTAGAAATTCCTCCTCATAAAATAGGTAGTTTGACCACAATGCCATACTTTTATACATGTAACCTGGCTTTAACCTATTTCTATGATGAAGAAAGTGCTCCTGGCAGTATTTTGTACTGTCTCGTTTAGCATCGTTCAAGCACAGAACGTATCCTCCGTAACGTCCGAAGTACCCGCCGTAACTGACGTACCCACCGTATCTTCTGAAAAAACAAGTTTTTATGAGCAGATTCCGCTCGTGAATGAGGTACTAAGTTTTGCCAAACGGCATCTTTCCATTCGATACCGATCGGGTGGTTCAAGTACGCATGGGTTCGATTGCTCAGGCTTCACCCGGTTTTGTTTCAATAAATTTGGCATTTCCCTCCCCCACTCTAGTGCTGCTCAGGGTTCAGTAGGAACGGCCGTCGATAAAGACGCTGCGCAACCTGGCGATCTGATTCTGTTTAAAGGTCACAGTTCAGGCAGCAATCGGATCGGGCATGTTGGCCTAATTACCGAAGTCATTGGCGATCAGATCAAATTTATACACTCCGCCTGGAATGGAGGTGTTCGCTACGACTACCTAAACGCCAGCTATTATCAGCGTCGGTTTATGGGAGTCCGACGTGTTGCCCATTTATTGGCCGAGAAATAAGCATTTTTCAATACAATTGGTCAGGCCATAGCCATTCGTATCTATATCGGACGAACGGCTATGGCCTGACCAATTTTTACTCGTTATAGTTGTAGCGTTGTTCCTGCTCCCTGATTGACCGCCGAAGCCAGTTCATCGGCATGGCAGATAATCACTTTCGAAACTCCATTTTCTAATGCTTTAAAGGCATTGTCCAGTTTCGGAATCATGCCTTTGTTGATTGTTCCAGCCGCTTTATAGTCAGCGTATGCGCTGGGGTTGAGTTCGTTAATGACACTGGTATCGTCATTCGGATCTTTCAACACCCCTTTTTTCTCAAAGCAGTAAATCAGCGTCACCTGATTGTGCTTGACCATATCAACAGCAATAGCCGAAGCCATTGTATCGGCGTTGGTATTAAGCAAGTTACCAGCCGTATTGTATGTAATAGGAGCGAAAACCGGTGTTAAATCCTGGCGAAGAAAAAACTGAATCTGCCCCGAATCAACTTCTTCAATATCGCCAACCATACCGTAATCAATATCTTTTACGGGTCGCTTCCGGGCCAGAACAGTGCCCCCATCCGCTCCTGTCAGGCCAATAGCATTCACCGCCATAAACCATCGTCACGACGTCGAGCATTGGCTGATCGGTAATGCGCCGACCTTCGACCATAGTGGTCTGGATACCCAATTTTTCGGCAACCTGAGTAGCTACCTTACCGCCCCCATGAATAAGCACTTTAGCGCCTGATAAACCAGCAAAAGCCGTTAGAAAACGATGTAAAGCAGCCGGGTCGTCGATGACATTCCCCCCTATTTTAATAACAGTAAGTGTATTCATGTTTTATCAACACAAAGGCACGTAGAGTATAGAGAACTAGTCGTACTTAATTAAGTTGCTCTGTACTCTCTATGCCGCTGCGTTTCAATTACTTTTTAAAATTTCCTTTAATACCGCCTGTGCCGACCACTCCCGATTGGCAGCTTGTTCAATCACCAACGAATGCGGACTATCAAGTACCTCGTCAGCCACTTTCAGATTCCGACGAACGGGTAGGCAGTGCATAAACTTACCATTGTTGGTCAGGTGAATATCGTTCATGGTTACTGCCCAGGATGGATCCTGTGTGAGTACCTGCCCATAATGCGTATACGACGACCAGTTTTTACCATAGATAAAGTCAGCTCCTTCGAATGCTTCATCCTGATTGTAAATGACTCGCGCATTTCCTACAAACTCAGGGGCTAACTCATAGCCTTCGGGGTGAGTTACGACAAATTCTATATCCCCCGATTTGGCGCGGGCGTTCATCCACTCGCAGAACGAATTGGCAACAGCCTGCGGTAGTGGCTTAAAATGGGGCAACCAGGTCAGCACTACTTTAGGTTTAGCAGGTAATGTAGGCGTTTGGCGTTTAACTTCTTCAATGGTAATGCAGTCGGCCAGTGACTGTAAGGGATGCCGGGTAGCCGATTCAAGGTTCACAATAGGAACACCCGCATACTTTGCAAACTGGTGCATTACCTGCTCCTGATAGTCTTTTGCGCGGTCTTTGAGTTCGGCAAATGCACGAATACCTATGATGTTGCAGTAGCGACCAATTACAGCGGCAGCTTCCCGAACGTGTTCGGCCTTGTCGCTATTCATGATCACACCGTCCTCCATTTCGAGTCCCCAGCTATCCTGTCCAACGTTCATCGTTATGACATTCAATCCCAGGTTTTGAGCCGCTTTCTGCGTGCTTATCCGCGTACGCAGGCTGGAATTGAAGAAAATCAGACCGATGGTTTTATTCTTACCAAGGTGTTGGTCAGCAAACGGGTTGGCTTTGGCATCAATGCCCGATTGGATAAGGGCATCCAGATTTACGACGTCGGAAAGGGAAAGAAAATTAGTCATTTGTAATAAAACGCAAAGGCGCTAAGTATTTCGCAAAGATCACAAAGTGTTTATAGATTAGTTACCACCCTACACACCGTTTTTCAGGAGTGTCACATTAACGTTAATCAATAGCCCTAACCGACATCCGGATAAGCGTAAGTTGGTCATCATCTGCGCAAGATGAGCATCGATCAATGACTCAACTGCTTTCAATTCAACTATAACTTTTTAGCTTGGCCTCTAAGCAACTTCCGCCTTCAAACACAATTGCAACGCTTCCAGAAATTGATCGGCTTCATCTACCCCGATAGCCAATGAGGGGAGTAAACGAATCGTGTTCTTCCCAGCTACACCGGTAAACTGTTTATGATCGAACAGCAGCGCTTTACGTAGCGAATCGACAGGAAAATCGTATTCGATCCCAATCATCAGGCCACGACCACGCAAGTCTTTGTAGCCACCAACCTGTCGGATACCATCCATGAGGTAATTACCCACACGAAGCGCATTTTCCATCAAACCCTCGTCCTTCATAATATCCAGTACGGCAATGGCGGCTGCACACGCCAGGTGATTACCCCCAAAGGTAGTTCCCAGCATACCATGAGTGGCTTTAAATTTGGGCGAAATCAGAATCCCACCAATTGGAAACCCGTTCCCCATACCCTTTGCCATTGAAATAATATCCGCTTCGATACCGCTGTACTGGTGCGAGAAAAATTTACCAGAACGTCCATAGCCACATTGAACACCATCCAGAATCAGGATAGCCCCTGTTTCATCGCAACGCTGGCGGAGTGTTTGCAAAAACGCATCTGTTGCCACCTGAATACCGCCAACGCCCTGGATTCCTTCAACAATAACGGCGCATGTTTCGGAGGTAATACCTGCTTTTACGGCTTCTACATCGTTATAGGGCAAGAACGTAACGTGCTCTTTATAGTTAATGGGAGCTACTATTGATGGGTTGTCTGTAACGGCTACAGCCCCAGCCGTACGGCCGTGGAACGACTTCGTAAACGCAACAGCCTTAGTTCGTCCATTGTGGAATGACGCTAGTTTTAAGGCATTTTCGTTGGCTTCCGCCCCAGAATTACATAAAAACAACGCATAATCCGGATGTCCTGAAATAGCTCCCAGCTTATCGGCAAGTTCCTGTTGCTGAGGAATTTTGACCGAATTAGAGTAAAACGCAATCTTATTTAACTGATCGGTCAGTGCTTTTACGTACCGGGGGTGAGTATGCCCTACCGAAATCACGGCATGACCACCATAAAGGTCCAGATATTGGGTGCCATTGACATCCCAAAGATAGCTACCCTGAGCGCGAACAGGCTCAATGTCGTACAACGGGTACACGTTAAAAAGCTCAGCCATTCTAGTAAACAATTAGCCGACTCCCCCAAACTGGGTTTTGTCAGCAGGTTATTGAAAAAAATGAGGTGCAAGTTTACGGATAATCCGTTGAAAATGGGCTTAAAACAAAAAAGGAAGCCGCTAAGCTTCCCAATTTATTTACCAATTTGCCTATTCTAACACAAAGTGCCGAATGCTTTGAGTATCTGAAACGATTCGCCGGGTTGCTCAACCATACTTAAATGCCCTGCATCCTCAATCGTTTCGATACGAATGTAATCCGAAAGATTGGCTAGATCAGCCGCTTTATCGTGGGCAATAATCTGATCGTTCCGACCCAGCACCAGCAAAATCGGATAGGTAGCTTCACGCAACACATGCGTCCGATCAGGGCGACCGGCCATCGCTGACATGCCTGCAATGAGTGCATCGGCAGGCAACTTGATAAACCGATCTATTAACTGCTGCGTCTTATCGACGGGGTAATCGGGAGCAACCATTTTCGGTAGCTGTTTCTGAATAAAGGGAGCCGATCCGTTCGTTTTCAAGTCCTCGATCGCATGTCGGCGTACTTCCTTGCGATTTTCGTCATCGGCAAGGGCCGTTGAGTGGTACAAAACCAGGCCATGAATCATAGCGGGATGTTGCTCGGCAAATGCAAGGGCAATATACCCGCCCATCGAATGGCCAACCAGAACGACCTGATCCACCTGTGCAGTCTGTAACTGGGTGTATAAGTCCTCAGCATAGGCTTCAATGGTATGATGGCTCGTCAGATAGGCGAAGTCAGGTTTCAACACGCGGGTCTCCAATGCCAAATCGGCGTAGATGCTATCCCAGATGGAAGCATCTACGCCGTGACCGTGGATGAGGCAAATAACAGGAGATTGGCTCATGCCAACGTTAGGTTAGCAGTTAGCCATTAATAACACCGATCAGCACCAGTACTAAGCCGACAACGAACATGATCAGACCAATCACAGCCAGCACACTGGCACCACCCAGCAGCCATAGCAGTAAACCAATCAGACCAATGATCAGCCCCAGACGAACGTTGCGATCCATTACGTTCGTTTTCTCGGGCGCTACATGGTTTTTAATTTTCTTATCAAGCTTTTTCAGCATGGTCCGCTCCATGAACGTCATTTTTTTGGTGGAAGCGGTTGTTGTCGATACGGCGGCCTTTTCAGTAGCAGTCGTCATCATTTCATTCAGCCGGGCCATCCGTTTAGCCAGCTTCTTGTTCGACGCCAGTTTGCTATCGTTACGAACGTAGGCTTCTACCTGGCTAACGGCTTCTTTTGCCTGAGCAAGTTGTTCAGCCGGCGCTGGAGCTGCTACAGCCGGAGCCACTTCGGGGGTAGAGATATTTGTTTCTGTAGGAACTGTAGTTTCGACAGGAGTAGTGGGAGCAATTGATTTAGGTTGTGTTGACGCATAATGCTCACGGGCGCTGGGTTGAAAATAGGCAACCGGACGGCTACAGGAAGCAGGAAAAACAACGACTTAGACAGTGCTTTCATAAGTAAAGAATTAAAGTGAACGATTTAGTATAAACGATTGCAATATCATCCTCAACAACTACAACATCATTGGTTTGTTGGGCTAGGGCAAAAAAAAAATTTAAACAAGTTGGGGAATAGCCTGAAAAACAATAGAAAATGCTGAGTGTAACAATTAAAATTCAATTTTACGGGACTACGATTCTAACAGCTCAAAAGTTAAAACAAACCGATTAATAAGCATACTAAACCAGCAGCCAGCGCGATAACGCCAACGGCAAAGCCCGTTCCCGACGCCAGCAAAACCAATAAGATTCCACCCAGCAACAGCACTGCGCCTAAAACCAGAATCCCTTCGACAAGAACCGGTTTTGCCGGATTTACTGAGGAGCGTTGATGACTCAACCGTTTTGTTATTTTTTTCAACAAGAGCCGTTGCAACCCTGTCATCCTCCGGGATTCGTTTGATTGAGAAGACGCCTTTACGATGCTGGCTGATGGAGAATCCAGCCAGATTTTGGTATGACGAAACCGCTGCCGAACAGCATTGTCCGTGTTTATTTTGTTGTCGTTTCGCACTAAAACCTCAGCCGTATCCTGTTTACTACTTGATACGCTACATGTTGGCTTTACTGAATGATCTGGTGCATCGGGCATAATTGCGGATACCCTACGAATCGGTTGTATTTCAGAAAAACGGACTCGTTGCTCAGGTAGTAAAGAAACGGCAGAACGATGGCAGGAAATCAGACTGATTAGCCCCAACAACAAAAATGATTTTTTAAAGACTACCTGCATAGGAGAAAACAGCTTTACACCGTATAGATTTCATCGTGGTGTGCAACTTAACTCATTTATGCTCACCACAGATAAATTCCTGATTAAATCCTACCCATTTGCCACCCGAATAAAAAGTAAATCGCCATTAGCCAGCAGTAGACTGACCAATGGCGATTTAGCTAATCGGTACCAGGGATAAACAGCGCTAATGAAGAGGGTATTTATAATAAGCCAACAAGTAGTAATACCGCACCAACAATAAGGGCAATTACCCCTATAGTAGCCCCAGTACCCGTTGTCAGTAATAATAACAAGAGACCGATGAGTACTAAAACGGCTCCCGTGGCCAATGTACCTGAATTCATCATTGTTTTATCAGGGTTGGCAGGAGCCAGTTGCCGGCTGATTTTTTTATTCATTTTCTTTACCATCATCCGCTCCACCAGATTCATTTTCTTGGGAGCTGTGACAGCGGTAGTGGTCTGACGATCGGTTGGCTGGGCGGCCAACATCGTGCGAATTCGATTGAGCCGTTTCTGAACGGATTTATTTTCAGCCAGTTTGCTATCGTTACGAACGAGCGCGTCTACTTTATCAAGGGCCGAATTTGTTTGAGCTAGTTGTTCAGCGGGAGTGACAACAACCTGTTGATCAGTGGCTTCTGTAGTGACGGGCGTTGTGATGGGGGACGTTGTTTCGCTGGTTGTCTTTGCCGAGAAGTGTTCCCGTTGACTGGGTTGGAAATAGGCAACCGGGCGGCTACAAGCGGCAATTACCAGAATCATCAATAAACTAGTCAGCAGTGAATTAGATGTGTTTTTCATAACAAATCCAGAGATTGTTTAGTGTAACGAATACATTATCAAAGCGATAAACTAGACAAATTCACATTTGTTACTGACCATCGATACAAATTTGATTCAGACAAAAAAATCCCCCGACTTTTCATAAAAAATCAGGGGATTTAGCCAGGCACACTCCGCTTATAGATGCAGAGTACGCTATTTCATGTAGATAATCTACCAGTAGACCATTAAGCTACCGAACGCATCTGATAGGTACTCGATTTTCCGAATTTCTCACGGGCATATTCCAGGCTAACCGTCAGTTCGTTAATGCCTGTTTGTGAGGGCAACTCAAACATGGCATCCATGATGATGGATTCACAGATCGACCGTAATCCCCGCGCACCCAGGTTGTATTGAAGCGCCTGATCAACAATGTAATTCAGGGCGCTATCGTCCCAATGCAGTGTAATGCCTTCCATCGTGAAAAGCTTATTATACTGCTTTGTAATGGCATTTTTGGGCTCAGTCAGAATTTGCATAAGCGCCTTCCGGTCGAGTGGTTCAAGGTGCGTTAGTACCGGCAGGCGACCAATCAGTTCGGGAATCAGGCCAAACGATTTGAGATCCAATGCCGAAATATAGCGCATCAAATGCCCCCGCTCCAGCGTCTCGTTCAACCGGCGATCGCCCGAAAAACCGATGGGGCGGGTATTGATCCGCTTCATGATATGGCGTTCTATACCATCAAAGGCTCCCCCACAGATAAACAGAATATTCTCGGTGTTGAGGGCGATAAGTCGCTGATCGGGGTGCTTGCGTCCACCCTGAGGAGGAACATTCACAATCGATCCTTCCAGCAACTTCAACAGAGCCTGCTGAACACCTTCTCCGCTGACATCACGCGTAATACTTGGATTATCTGATTTACGGGCAATTTTATCGATTTCGTCAATATACACGATTCCCCGCTCAGCCGCTTCTACATTGTAATCGGCTGCCTGCAACAACCGGGTCAAAATCGTTTCAACATCCTCACCCACATACCCAGCTTCGGTAATAACGGTGGCATCGGCAATGCAGAATGGCACTTCCAGGATTTTGGCAATGGAGCGGGCCAGATAGGTTTTGCCCGTTCCCGTTTCGCCTACCATAATGATGTTCGACTTTTCAATCGTTACGTCGTCATCGGTCTTGGGCTGCATCAACCGTTTATAGTGATTGTAAACCGCTACCGTAATGGCTTTTTTAGCATCGTCCTGACCAATTACGTACTGATCGAGGTGTTTTTTCATCTCAACAGGTTTGATGAGATTGATATTCACTTCGGTTGGTTCGCTTCGGCGAGGGCGCATTTCTTCCAGCACCACCTGATGGCCTTGTTCGATGCAATAGTTACAGATGTGTGCGTCGATGCCCGACAGCAGCACCATTACTTCATTTTTGCGCCGTCCACAGAACGAGCAGCTAATTTGTGGCATGAATGTTTGCAGGGTAAAAGAGCTGGGGTTTAGCAGACTACCGATGGTTTATCGTTCGTCCAATTGCCTATAAACAGACTCGTTATTGACCTAAATTTCGCTAAAAAAAAGACTCAGGCCGAACCTGAGTCTTTTGTAATAAACAAAATTATTAAAAGGATCATCGAATACCGAATAATACGCTATGATTTTCTCCGTCAGAGCCAAGAAATCATAGCGCATTATTCGAGCGACTTCTTATTTTTCCCGGCGCAACACTTCGTCGATCAGGCCGTATTCTTTAGCTTCTTCAGCACGCATCCACTTATCGCGATCCGAATCTTTCTCAATTTGTTCAACCGATTTACCGGAGTGGTTCGCCAGAATCTGATACAGTTCTTCGCGAAGTTTAACAATTTCGCGAGCTGTAATCTCGATGTCGACCGATTGCCCCTGAGCACCACCCGATGGTTGGTGAATCATGATACGAGCGTGGGGAAGAGCCGACCGTTTGCCAGCCGCTCCACCGGCTAGTAACACAGCTCCCATCGAAGCGGCCAGACTGGTACAAACCGTGGCCACGTCAGGACGAACATACTGCATGGTATCGTAAATACCCAGACCAGCATATACCGACCCACCAGGGCTATTCAGGTACATCAGGATATCTTTCTTCGGATCGGCCGATTCCAGGAACAGCAACTGAGCCACGATAATATTGGCAATGTTGTCATCAACAGGCAGGCCCATAAAAATAATCCGGTCGGCCATCAACCGCGAAAACACGTCTACTTCGCGGAAATTCATCGGCCGTTCTTCAATGACCGAGCGAGTCATGTTTTCAACCGTAAGATTATTAACGGTATGATTCATGTAGCCATCAACCGTCAGGCCATTGAGGCCCATGTGGTGAACGGCGAATTTGCGGAACTCTTGTTCGTAATTCATACTAGGGTTTCTATTCGTTAATTTGAAAACCAAGAACACTTGGTGTAAGTTCGAGAATCGTTTCGTCACAAAATTGCGTTATCATCTCGAAAAACCCTGTCAGTTTAGGTTTAGATTTTATCGTCGTTACTTGATATGAAAGCCTCCATTGCCGAAAAAATACGTCTACAGCGGCTCCAGCGCGGTTTATCGCAGGAAAATATGGCCGATCTGCTCAATCTTTCCACCACCGCTTACGGCGATATCGAACGCGGTAAAACCGACCTGACGCTCTCTCGTCTGACCCAGATTGCTACGGTTTTGGACGTTTCTCCCCTGAGTCTGCTTTCCGACGAGGTCATTACCGCCCAGGTTGTCGACGAAAAACCAGCAGTCAACCACGAACTTGAAACGCTCCGGCTACTGGTCGAAAAGCAACAGGTTGAGCTGGACAAACTTCGCCTGGAAACCGACTACTGGAAACGCAAATACGACGAGCGCATCGCCTTTGAACTCCTACGCTCCATGGGTGTTTCTCCCGAACGGGAACGAATTGGCTTCTAATCGTTCATCAACGAGTTTCTGCAATTTAAGCTGTTTAGCTCGACAAAATCAGCGTTATTCGCATATTACAAGTACTCCTATACGTTTGCTTACATGAACGAACACAGTAAAGAATTCCTGTACAAGTATCTCAACAATGCCTCGCCCACCGGCTTCGAATCGTCGGGGCAGCAGATTTGGCTGGATTACATCAAACCCTATACCGACGAGTATATCGTTGATACATACGGTACGGCCGTTGGGGTAATCGGACCCGGCAAAGAGTATAAAGTGGTGATTGAAGCCCACTCGGATGAAATTTCGTGGTTCGTCAATTACATTTCCGATGACGGCTACATTTTCGTCCGTCGGAATGGTGGTTCCGATGCCCTGATCGCCCCTTCGATGCGGGTCAATCTGCATACAAAAAAGGGGGTCGTTGAGGGTGTATTTGGCTGGCCTGCTATCCACGTTCGCGATCTGGCTAAAGATACCGCTCCCAAAGTAACCGACCTGTTTATTGATGTGGGGGCAAATTCCAAACAGGAAGTACTCGACATGGGTATTCATGTGGGTACGGTCTGCACGTTTGTCGATGGACTGACGGAGATGAACAATCGGTATTATGTGGGCCGGGCGCTCGACAACCGAATGGGCGGTTTCATGATTGCTGAAGTGGCCCGCTTGCTGAAAGAAAATAATGTTACCCTGCCGTTCACACTGTATGTGGTCAATGCTGTGCAGGAAGAAATTGGTTTGCGCGGTGCCGAAATGATTGCCCGTCGACTACGACCCGACCTCGCCATTTGTACCGACGTTACGCACGACACGCAATCGCCTAAATATGACAAAAAAGAACAGGGCGACCTCAAATGTGGAGCCGGTCCAGTACTATGCTACGGTCCAGCGGTTCAGAATAACGTCCTCGATTTTATGATCGACGTGGCTGAACGGAGTGAGATCGCTTTCCAGCGTCAGGCCGTTAGTCGTTCTACCGGAACCGATACCGATGCCTTTGCCTACGCAACTGAAGGGATCGCATCGGCGCTGATTTCACTGCCTCTCAAATACATGCATACTACCGTCGAAACCGTGCATATGGATGATGTGCAGAACGTGATCAAACTGATGTACGAGACCTTACTGGCCCTGAAAGGCGACGAGGATTTTCGGTATATCAAATAGATAGCCACATAAAAAAACCCGATGAGCAACATAAGTCTATGTTACTCATCGGGTTTTAACAAAACTTACTCTCTTACTCATTACGTCGGAAACCACCGCCACCATTCCCCTGGCCGCGCTGGAAATTGCCCTGCCCACGGGTGCGTTGCTGGAAGGGGTCATTGGGGGGCGTTGTCCCTGAATTGAATCGGCGTATGTTGTAGACGAAGCTGATCATGAAATAGCGATTCAGGACACGGCTCCGCACTTCTTCGGTATAGGTATCGGTTACGTTTCGAACGATGCTCTGATTCTGATTTAGCAGGTCGAATGCCTGAAACCGTATTTCGCCCTGATTCTGCTTGAACAACTGCCGCGATAGTGTAGCGTTCCAGAGCGTATACGACTGGTTGTAGCTGGCCGAACTTCCTCCGTAATGGTTGTAATACACATCTGTAGAAAAAGTGAACCGAAGTGGCAGTTGATAGAAAATATCCAGCGTGGCCGTCTGGTTCAGGAAGGTTGTATTCTGCTGGGGCTGTAACGAATACTTGGCCGATTGCAGGTTGACGTTGCCCGCAATATTCAAATCCAGTTTTTCCGAGAAGTTTGAACTCAGCCGTACACCCTGTCCAATCAGGAAATTTTTAGCCTCGTTGGGCTGGTTGTTCACAAAACTTAGCCCCTTGTTGTAGGTCAGGTTAGTATTAAGGTTCAGGTTTGTTTTCTGCGTACCAAATTTAACCGGCTGTCCCCACACCAATGAGCCATTGACCGTGTAGTACCCATTGGTATTGACCGGCCGGGTTGTCTGAGCTCCATTTGGCGCGAACGTCGTTGAATTAACAATCTTGTTATCCGTTCGGCTCCCACTGATGAATACAAATAGATTCCGGAACGTTGCCGCGTCGAAACGATTGAAATTCAGCGTAAGGTTATGGCTGTATTCGGGTTGAAGGCCTGAATTACCCAGTTGAATATTCAATGGATTTGTGTTGATGGGTACCTCCTGTAACTGGCTTACCGAAGGGGCATTCATACGGGTACGGTAGTTGAACCGTAACGTGCGCTGTTTCCCGAAGTTGTAGGTAAACAACGCATTGGGCAGAATATTCGAAAACGACTTATTTACACTTCGATCCCGGTTGCTGAGGTTATCAGAATTCAGGCTTGCCTGTTGTGCATCGACCCCAAGGGCATAGGTATATTTCAGGCGTTTAGTTTGCCAGGTCAACCCGCCCCGGTTGGTTACGTAGTCGTTTATGAAATTATTACTCAGTAATGTATTCGGCAGGTCATACTGGTTTGTGGTTCCATTAAAATCGTTAACAGCCCGGTTCGAGGTGTTGTGGTTGTCGGACAGGTTGTAGTGAAACTCCAGCGTTTGTCGAAGTGAGAGCGGCTCGGTATAGCTCACATTGATCGTATTGGTCATAGACCGAGTCTGCTGGTTGTTCCGCTGATCAATCCTTTGGGTTGTAATACCCGTTACTGTATCTCTTGTGACAATGCCCGTAGTTAGACTTGTCGAAGCGCCGTTGAACGCACCATTGTACTGATTCAGCGACTTGTTGAATCCCTCGTTATCCTGGTTATTAGACGAAATGGTCCAGTTCACCGAAAATGTCCGTCCTTTTTTACGGAACTTCCGCATGAACAATAACTGATTGCTTCCCGTAAACCCATCCCCCGTCGAGTTGTAATTCGTTTGGCTAGTATTGGCCATCACGCCCTCACTCGTCTTTGTATTGGCTTCACTATGGTTGCTGTAGGACGAATTCAGCCACGATAAACTCGGAATCACCCGGATCGTCGTCAGCGTATCGAGCCGATAGTCGAACCGAAGATTGAATCGATTATTGGTGTTCGTATTATCCGAACCGTTGGTCTGATCGCGGATAAACCCGGCATCCGACCGCGTGGGCGTCGTGCTGCCTGTACTGGGAATTACATTGACCCGGTGGCTACTCTGATCGGTAATAGTGTTGGTATTGCTGATGTTATAGCTGCTCACAACATCTATTTTCTTGCCCCAGCCATCGCGGTAGTTGATTCCCCCCGCCCACGACGACGTAATGGCACTGCTACCAACCTGACCACCACCACCAAAGCTGCCGCCCCCGGCTCCACCCCGCACCACGTTGCTACCTCCGCCACCGCCCTGGCCCTGCCCAGCGCCACCGAAGCTATTGCCCAACCCTAAATCCTGTGCGGTAAAGCCCTGCTGGTTAATGTTGTTGGCCATCCCCAGCATCGAAATCTGTCGGCCATTATTAAACTGGTTCAGGCTCAGACGAGCGGAATAACGGGCATCATCGCCGGGTTTGGGCCCAGCCGCAAGCGACTGTTGACCAAAAGTGCCCTTGCGTTTATCACGTTTGGTTGTGATGTTGATGGTTTT
>Ga0209930_1002594_pt1 | contig 20756 bp, 19 predicted proteins | sample ThiBiot_500_biof_2_FD_183948 | JGI IMG/M metagenome (GOLD analysis project Ga0209930, IMG submission 183948) | Wastewater bioreactor microbial communities from Cape Town, South Africa - Thiocy_cont_500_biof (SPAdes) | ecosystem: Engineered > Bioreactor > Thiocyanate-remediating >... | reverse complement strand
ATTGAGTAATCGATACAAAGAGTCTTCACCCCAGTCCATTGTATAGAGATAGATAGCGGCAGATTCTTCCTGTGTTAAACCGTGTTCAGATGGAAAATGGCATTCTTGTTTTGCAATTTGGATAAAATAATCTAAGTCCTCTATTTTACCAATGAGTGGATCAAGCGCTTGTCGAAGACTAACTAGTGGATGTCTACGATATGCATATACAGGCGATAAACGTTTAGGTGTGATATCGATATCGGTAATTCGTAACATTTTAATAAAACTTACGCTTTTTTCAAAATAACTGGTACGTGAGACGAAACAAGTAAAATAAAGTTATCTTTCGTTATATCATCAACATTTATATGATGAAATGCATGTTGTACTTAGGTAAATAAAAATGATAAAAAAAAAAGTTGGAAGAAAATGTTTGTGTTCGAAGTGAAAAGATTTAATCCTTAAAGCAAAGAATCTTATCTATGCAAACATGCATCTGTTGAAGACAATTCGTAGAAAAAAAATTGAAAAAACATTGTTTTCATAGCACAAAAATGTTGGATACAACTGACAAGATTCTTCTTTTAATTCAACGAGCTGTACAACATTCAATGATGGATGTTCTAAAGCATTACTAACAACACGCAATCGCGTACCCAAACCAAATATAACTTCATTTTCATTAGGAAAATTACTGTATGTTGATATTTGCTTTCTACGTATAATTAGTGTTTACTCTCATCACCATCATCTTCATATTTTTCGGATTTAAATACTTGGAAAATCTCAATCGAAATAAACTATGTACGATTCAAATTCAGTTTTTTTCCTTTTATATATATATAATATGTATATCGAAAAGAAAAAAAAAGAAACGAACGAGAAAAAAAAAGAGATGACACAAAAAACGCGAGAGAGAGAGAGAGAAAAAAAAAAGAAAGTTGCTGTTGCATCGTCTTCAAACACACGAAGAGATCTGAAATGCCACAACAAGTTCAACATGCTAATGCACGAACTTATTGCGCAAACAATCGGCAGAAAAAAAAGAAACGAAAGAAAGAAAAATGTCTGAAGAACTAGTAAAATTAGGTAAAATATAAACGATCGGTTAGAGACAAGAAAAGAAACTCATCAATACATAGAAAGCAATGAAAAGTATAGAAAATTCTTTGTTTCTATCGTGGATAATCTCGTGTTTGCTGTTGCTGTTGTTGTTGTGATGGTGCTGGATATGGATACGGTTCTAAATTCAGAAAAGAAAAACGATGTGCTTTATGAAATTTCGAAGATAGACATACGTTGAGGCACGGAAGACCAATCATTAACAGGCATTGGAGGAACAATTGTAGTTGCTGATGGTATATGACGTTTACGTTCACTTCCGATCGCAGCTGGTACCATTTTGTGGTCACTACCGGCACTTGTAGACGATAATGAAGGACCGGTTGAATGATTACTATTGGAAATGATAACAGTCGGATCAACTAAAAACAATAACAGATTGTAAATTTATACGATTTGATCATGTGAATTGTTTACCTGAAGCTAATGGTATATCATCACTGTTTGTATTTACATTTGGTGCTAGAGGAATATTATTTGTTTGTTGTGCTCTTGAATAACAATTCATATAACAATTAGCTACAAGTGCTGCAGCTTGATTGATATCTTGTGGTAATTGTCCTCTCGATGCTAATGTTCTTGCTATGTATGCAGTCACTGATGGTTGTGGTGGTGGCAATGGTTGTTGAACGAGATGTTGCTGTTGATTGGCTTGTAAATGATAAAAATGTAGCACTTGATTTTGTACTTGTTGAATTGCTTCGATATCTGATTGTTGTTGATATGAACGCGTTGGCGGAATATTCGGATACATTTGCTGAGCTTGTGCTTGTGCTTGCGCTTGTTGTGGAGGTGGTTGCTGTTGTTTTTGCTGTTGTTGTTGTTGTTCCATCATACGCGCAATATTGATGATATTTGATGATAATGGTCCTTGGAATTCGGGTGCACTTGGATTCAAACTCGATCGATTCGAATAGGTCTGATTGTTCATTAGTATTGCTTGATAGAGAGCCGATTGATTCGGAGGAAATTTCGGTTGTCCTGAATGAGAAAGATCATCGGTTAGTAGAGGTGGTCGATGTGAACCAATAGGTCCAAGTGGTTTTGGTTGATCCATCGAAGGAAATAATGGTTGTGGTTGAATGAATTGACTGGTTTGTTGTTTTAATGACGATGGAGACGATGATGTTGATGATGCTGTCGATGAACCTGTTTGACCATTTTGTTCGAGTGATATTTTATTCAGAGATGGAGATATCGATTGATGCGTACGATTTGCACCAGGTGCACGACTTAATTGAGATGTTGGTGATAGGGAATCGAAATTTGTTGATTGTACTCCACGATAACCAGGCGCAACTTTAGGATCGGGTTGTTTAGGTGATGATAGAACTTCGTTCATAGTAATCACAATTGGTTCTTGATGAGATTGTTTATTTGGCACATTCATTTTAGCAACATTAGCAAAATTCATTTTAGTTGTTGATTCTTCGTTTGATGTTTCTTTTGGTTTAGTAAGAACATCAACAATGGATGTAGTTAAAATATTCGAAGCAAACGGATTATATTCTCCTGTCGGCAGCGGCGGCGGCGGAACAGAAGATTGTTGTGCGGCAACTAACAACGAAGTTGGTGCTGATTTTGTCGGTGATAATGAATTGATTTCCGACGAATTTTGATGAGAACTTGAATAAGGTCGATGAATTGTATTTTGATATGGATAATGATGATTTGAAAGAGGAGTTCTATTATGCGAAGATGATGTTTTCGGATGTTGTGTCCAATTAGATGGATTGATCGTCGTTGAATTGGATGTTGTTGACGATGATGATGATATGGCACGATTCGATCGATTCGAATTCACCCATGTCGCACCTGTAGATGTTAGTGGTTGAGGAGTTTTGATGGGAGCTGATGACGATGTTGAACGTGTAACGAGATTTGATGAGGTTTTCTTTGTTGTCTGATGGGTTGAACGAGGATTTATTCGAGATGTTGATGTTGGTTCAGTGTAACCAATGGAGTCATTATTTTGAAATCTTGGTCCTGTATTCGATCGTTGTGTTTTAACGATTTCTTCATCATATTCATGATTAGATGTATTTGCTGTGGGCATTACTATCGTTGGTGCGACTGCTGTCGTCGCTGTAGTCTTTGATTTTGTTGTTGTTGTTGCTGTTGGAGGTAAAAGATTGTTTAAATCCGTTTCAGAATTTTTCAATAAAGCTTGAATTAATTGATGTGCATGTTTAATTGAATCAGCATTGCCTTTGATTAAAATTGTTTTATCTCCAATGCCTCGTTTATTTTCGATATCAATCGAGGCTCCTGTGATTTCTCTCAAAGCATTCAAATTCGATCCCGATCGTCCGATGATTCTCGAATATTGCTCATGTGGTATCGTAATTTTCTTTTGTTTTCCAATCACTTCTTGCCAACCGTCATCCACAATCGTTGAATCTTGTTTTGTTTTCGATACGAGATTTTCTTGATGTCGTTCGATTTTTCTCGACATTGTATTTGTTTTCTTTTTATTATTATTATTATTATTGCTGCTGCTGTTGTTATTGTTGGTTATCAATGGTTGTTTAGTTGTTCGTTCGGGTGATGGTGGTTTTTGTACCATTTCAAGACGAGGATCTTCAGTAATCACTTCGGATATAATGGTTTCAACATGTTCTTCACTTTCATCAGGTGTTTGCTGTTCGATATTTGTTGGTTCATCGGTTGTAGCGGCAGTAGTTTGTTGTTTGCCTTTCTTTTTGGCTTTACGTTTTTCTCGTTTCTTTGCAGCTGCTTCTTTTTTAACTTGTTCACGTGATTTTTCTGATTCGATTTCTTTCAATAGATTATTCGCTGCTTTATTAGCTTCAGCTGCTTGTCGTTCTTTAGCCGAAATAATTAAATCCATACATGTTTGACATTTTTTCAGAAGATCTTTATCAGTTATCGTATTGATTAATCGACGACAATCAGTATCTGAAGGAAATTGTCGTACTTGTCTGACTAAATATTTGACTACTTTAACATGTCCTTTACGAAATGCAGCCATGAGACACGAGACTTTACGTGAATCGCTCGAATCCGCATCAGCCGAACGCGTAATTAACAATTGAACGACTTCTAAATGACCGCCATTACATGCCAACCATAATGGCGTTGCACCTTTCTTATTTCGAACGTCGATTGTTGCTTTATATTGCAATAATAATTCAACGAATTTATGATGACCTTTATCAGCAGCAATGGTTAACGCTGTATCTTTGGATGTTGGCACAGGCGGTGCATTGACATCAGCATTGCGTTCCAATAAAACTCGGCCAACTTCAACATAACCGCCCGATGCCGATTCCATCAACGGTGTCAGACCAGTTTTAGCTCGATGTTCAATATTAGCTTTTCGATCGACTAGTAACGAAACGACTTCGGCTCGTCCTTGGAAACAAGCCAATGTCAATGCAGTATTGCGATTAGTTTCGATTTGAGCATTGATATCAGCACCCATATCTAACAGAAGTTTAACGGCACCAACATGTCCATTCATGGACGCGAGCATCAACGGTGTAATACCTAATTTACTGCCCGTTCGAGAATTGATTTCAGCACCGTAACTTAACAATAATTTTATAATTGGTACATATCCACCTGATGCAGCTAAACTCAGCGCTGTATAATCGGACACATTTCGATGTTCTCGATTAGCTCCGTTTTTTAATAGAACTTCGACAACATCTTGTCTGCCTCCGCTACATGCCAATGAGAGAGCTGTATCTTTCGTTCGTTCGGATTGTGCTTCGATATTTGCACCGTGTTCGATTAATCTCGAAACAATCGTTGCATGACCTGCAGTTGCCGCGAGAATCAATGGCGTAAAACCTTTCTTATCTCGATGTTCGATATTGGCATTACGTTGTAGAAGTAAAAGAACGAGTTCTTCATGGCCACCGGCGCACGCAAGTGTCAATGCCGTGTCATGATTGGATTCAGTTTCACAATCGACATCGATACGATTTTGAAAACGTAAATGAGAAAGATTCGTTGTTGTTGATGATGTTGAATGAAGAGGTAATTGAGATGAATGTTCGATACAACAGAGTGCGTGTCGATTGTCGATGGATGGCGATGGTGGACGAGGCATGTCCATTGTATCGAGCGAGAGATTGATTTGTTGTTGAGATGTCGATGATGAATCTTGTTGTTGCAAACTTTTCAGTTGTTCCATGAATTGTTTTTGATGTGCGTATTCTTCGATTTGTTTGATTAGATTTGGATTGTTGGTTAATGTTCGAACATGTTCGAGTTCCGATGGATGACTGGCAAGTTGTCTCAAATGTTCGAGGCCTTTTTTCGTATCTGTGTTGATTTTCAATGGAATTTTTGTTTGATTGAATTCATTCGTCGATGACGACGATGATGACAGAAATTGCAGATTTTTCAATTGAAGATTCATTTCATTTAAATGCAATTGATTCTCGTGAATATGTTGATCAATTCGACGATCGTATTTCGATAGTAAACGATTGGTAGATTTTTTTAGTTTCGAATGTTGTGTTGTCGAAGACGACGACGATGATGATGAGAAGAAATTAATCGGTTGACTTGATAGAGGAGGTAAAATAGATGAGATTTGTTCATCAAGTTTCGATGTCGACGATGAACTTGATGTCGAAGATGAAGATGTAGTACGTTTCTTTTTCGTTGTGAGAGAATGATTCGATGTTGAATTCAGATAATCATTGACTTGACAACGATATTCTTGATTGAGTTTTAGATGTTGATGAGCTTGATCATGTAATTCTTTTTCCACATGTTGAAGTTGCTTTAACAGATAGAGTTTCTTCGCTTGATCACTAGACTCATCATGTCCGGTTGGTGGTGATGGGATTCGATCGTTTGTCGGCCATGAATAGGCCGAAATATCAGTCGTATCAATATCCGTATGTAACTCATTTGGATTGGCATCGACAGTTTTTAAAACTTCGAGAATATTTTTCGGTACGATCTTTTCCAAACGTTCTAAGAGTATCGATGATGAATTATTGATTTCTAAAAGTTTCTCATTATTTTCTAATTTCATCTGTATTTCATTTAACGGTGGCGATGGCAATGGAAATGAACTCGGCATGGTCACTGTCAAATTCTTTTCATCATCATTTTCATCTTCTTCGTCATCGTCATCGTCTTCATCGTCCTCGTCGTCTTCATCATCTTCATCATCATCATCATCGTCGTTTGTTTCCAATGAATTCAATGTGCAATTGATAATACTCTTAGGATATTCGAGTAACAATTGAACTACAGATGTATGTCCGCCTTTAGCTGCTTCGATTAAACAATTGGATCGATCCTAGATTGAACAGCAGAAGATACAAACGAATGAATTCAGCGTCAAATTCATTACTTTTAGTAAATGATTGGGATCAGCACCATTTAGAAGTAGAATTGTTGCTAATTCGAAATGACCTCCAGCACAGGCCAGTGAAAGAACTGTTGCATCATTAGTTGAAGTTGATCGATTCACATCGGCTCCTTTTTTTTATTCAAAATAAGAACCCTTCGAGTGTACAAATCGACAGAATTTACCTTTGGATATCAGATATCGTACTGTACATGTGTGTCCTGCACGTGCTGCTTTCATCAACGGCGTACGTCCTTCATTTTCTGCATCATCGATATGTGCACCGGAATTCAATAAAATCTCAGCTACTTCTGTATGACCACTTTCACAGGCATAACCCAACGCTGAATCTCCAGCTCGAGTTGTCTGTGTGATATTTGCACCTGAAGAACAAAATGAGTGAGAGAGAGAGAGAGAGCGTTTCATTTCGAAGGATGATTACCATTTTCGATAAGAAATTGAACAAGTTCAATATGTCCTTCTTGAGATGCTTCCATCAGAGGTGTCGATTGTCCGAGATTGATATCCGCTCCGTTCGACAGGAGAATTTTGACAACGTCCAAAAATCCACCAGCACATGCCAATGTTACTAAAACGAAATCAATGGATAATTCATTTCGTTGTCAATTTCTTTCAAATTACATGCTGTTTCTTGTGCTTCTTCAGTTGTTCGATTAACATTTGCTCCTAAAGAAACAACGATGAATATAAACATTTATTCGCCAGTTGATCTACCTTTCGATATCAATAAATTCACAATATCATCATGTCCTTCTCGACTAGCTTCCATCAACGGTGTATAACCTTCGTCATTAACTTCTTCTAAATTAGCACCACGTTCGATTAAAAGTGAAGCTAACTCAAAATGACCACCACATGCACTCAATGTTAGAGGACTTTCGTAACTATCAGGTGGCATATTTACATCGGCACCATGATCAAGTAGTAATTTAGCTACTTGAACATGACCGTCCATACAAGCTTCCATAAGTGCTAAAGAGAAAACAAAACGAATCGTTTTCGTTTTTTTTTTGTTACAAATATGAATTTTACCCGTATGCATTTCATCAGTTTTATTTCCATTTTCTGAATAAGAATTGTTGTTTTTCTTTTTGTTATTTTTTGAAAATCAAAATGAACATACTGTCTTTCGAAGAATTATTCGTTCCAGCACCATGATCAAGTAAAACTTGAGTTACTTCGACGTGACCACCGCCTGCTGCTTCCATCTGAAGACAAGAATAACAATTCTTCTATCGTTTAATTTAAAAAAAAAGAGCTAAACTACCAATGGAGTATGTCCATTTTCATTTGTTTCTTCAACTTTTGCACCATGTTTCAACAGTAATCGAACAATTTCCACATAACCCTACATTGAATTCAATCAAAATAAAACTTCATCTTCAACTTATTGACCTACTCCTCCAGCAGCATAATGCAATGCAGTATTTCCTGATGTTGATTGTATATTTACATTTGCTTTATATTTCATCAAAAGTTCGACAATATCCAAATGTCCTGCATTGCAAGCTGAATAGACGAAGCAGAAAAAAAAACATATTACACCAAAAACACAAAATTCAATCGAACCTTCCATCAATGGTGTACAGTCTTGTTTATTGCCTCGATCATCCACAGCAATATCGGGTATGGTTCGTAGTATGAGTTCAACTAAATCTGTATAACCATTTGAACAAGCTAATGATAAAATACTATCTCCATCTTCATTGATATCATTTAAATATTCTTTGATATTTTTGGTATGAAGAATTTTTTCGACTGTATCAAGATCATTATTTACACATGCACGAAGAAGAACACCGGAATCTTTATTAATTAATTTCGATTTTTTTTCTGTGCCTATCGATGACGATAGATTGGCGTTTGAATTCGAATTCGTTGTTGTTCCTGAAGCTGATGGAGTTGTTGACGATGATAGAGCATTGGCAATTTCATGTAGACCATTGAAATTATTCGTTACACTACTTGTTAATAAACGTACAACTTGTTGATCGCGCCAGAAATCTTCAGGTATAGGAGAATTCGTGATGCCCGTTGCTTCGAGTATAGCGGCTAATTTCGCTTGTGTATCAGGATCAATTGGACCAATGTCTATATCATCGTTTGCATTATTATTTAAAGATAAATGTGAATGAGAAATAAATGGCGATGGAATATCATCATCGTCATCATCATCTTCTTCTTCATCACTTGTTTCATCCTGAGTGATAAAGATAAAAATGAGTTTTTTTTTTATTAAAAAGAATCAAATGATTTACTTCGATATCTTCTTCGTCGTCTGTAAGCATTCTATGACTATGATGTGGATAACGTGTTAAACCTACAGATATAATTGAAACGTCAGACAGATCAATAGATGAATCTTGTTTCGAATTATGTTTTAATGTTTGATCAGTAATTGAGGATGTTCGAGAAGTATTTTTCATAGGGAGAAAAAAAACAAACAAACAACAATTTAATTGTTCATGCTAAAAGTAGATTCAAAACAAAAATTATGTTCAATTGAAGAAAAGAAAAGAATTCTACACTTGGTATCGCAATAGAATTTTATTCGTTATCATTTTTAATCAAATTTTGAAAGAGAAATTCTAGTCGATGATGTCGACAACAGGAAATCGACGTAGAACAAGATGAGATACAAACACAAACAGAAACGAACGACGTTCGGTATGCTAAGTAGAGCAATACCAATATTATTGGACAAGGAGTTGATATTCTATGGATTGAGGTTTGCTTGTTTCGGCCATTGCTATGTTATCAATATGAGTTAACCAACCAAACAGAATTCATTGACGTATGGAAATATTTTTTCTTTGAATCGTTCGATTGATTTTCACATTCGAATATTCACAATGAAACTTTTTGTTCTTCATAAATATCTTTCTCGATAGATGTCGTACTCAATCATGAGAATGAATGAATTTGTTCTACTATTTTTTTCTTCGGTCAAATAAAATTATTTATAAGGTTTTACACACTTATGTCTTAATGAATATTTGCATAAGAATACAAATGTATACACATATCAACTACTTCGATTCTAAGTAAAAAAGAAATGCAAGAGAACATCTGCAACAAATAAAAAAAAGAAGCGAATATTTAATTTTTTTACTTTCTTTCTCCCTTTCTTTTTTTTAAAAGAAAAAGGTGAATCTGAGTCATATTTGCGAATTTTTCTTATCAACAATGTCATTCAAACATTTCTTGGTGAGTACACATAAAAAAAGCGAGAAGTATAGGCGAATATTTATCGATCTGTAATCTAGATTGTTAACAACTGAAATAATGCCATCGAAAACAACTTGTTTAACGAATAATAACTGTTGTCGTCTTGTTCGTTTGGATAAATCATCACGTTTATTACTTCCGTTAGCACGTCGTAGTCGTCCATTAGCATTGTCTCGATGTCGACGAAATCTTTGTCAAAATTGTTTTCATATTAAACAAAAACAAACCGATGATCTAAGAAATTTATTCGTACAAGAAAATGAAAATCTTCGACATGAAATCGAATTTTCTCTTATCAATCAACATGAACACGAACAATCCGAATATGAATCAGCAGGAATGTTACTTTGGAATTTAAATACATCAGAGAATCGTTCACAAACGGATTCTCATCATCATGATCAATCGTTCGATGATACAGGTTCATTAACAAATCATGAAAAGAAAATTTTACTCGAAGAAGCCGTTGAAAAACTTCGTATCGTTCTAAATCATCGTTCAACATCTCCATCGAACAGTGAACAAGATCAAATTGAATTCACTTATCGAGCTTTACAAACAACTGTCAATATACTATCATCAACACTTGAGTCATTGCAGGATAACAAGCTTTAATATTCATTTAGGAACTCATGTCTTTGTTTTTTTTATTCGTAATTATTATCAAAGCAACCTCTAAAAAATAAACGAGAAAACCACTAAAAAAGAAAGTAATGTCAATGATGATGATGATGGTGGTGAGTATTATTGCACGATGAATAAGAATAACAAAGAGAAAATTGTTGAAATCAATTGAATATCTTGTTTTTGGCCATGATCGTATACTGATTGAAGTAAATACTGTGACGATGAGCCTGGTTGACGTGGTAAACGATGTAATTCTTCTTCTACGAAAAAAAAACATTCTTCTTCAAACAAACAAAAACAGCAGAATTCTCCTAAATTTACTTGTTCGTCGTCGAACGAATATATTGGCTTCGTTGCCATTGTATTCACATGTATAATTTCCATGAATAAAATCTTTATTTTTCTTTTTTAAATGTACAGTTAAACGTTGTGTATTCGATGAAATTGTTTCAATATGATGTTCATGATTATCAGCATCGAGATATTCTCCATCAACGAACCAATTTAATTTCGTTAGATCAACATTCGAATCACATAATAATGAACATGTTATTGAAAATGTTCGATTAACCGGATAGAGAAGTAAAGGTGACGGTGGTGATATATGTGGATGAGCTAGAGAGACACGAAAAACAAACAAATTCAAAATTGACTAGTTTAAGAAGAGAATTACAATTAACAAGTAATTTAATACTATGTTGACCGCTTGAACTTGATTTACATGTGTAGATGCCTTGATCTTCGGTTAGAACATTACTGATAACTAAACGTGAATTTGATGCCGATGATAGGAGATTGAAACGACCGATGGATGCATATTCAGGAAAGAGAATGTCACCAATCGAGATAAATGTTAATTGAGATCGAGAGGAATTCGGTTGAAACCAGGAAATCTAGTAGATATGATTTCTTTTTTTACAAGAAAAAACGAACGATGTTGACACTTTGAATACGTACGACTTCATTGGATTTTTTCAAAGAATTTATTGGACATGTTAATTCAACATCGGTTCCACATGTTGCGTGTATTGTCGATGCATGAGCTAGAGATAAGAAGAAAAAAACGTAAAGAATAATTCCAGTTCCCTGAAGAGCTCTTTTTTTCGTGTTCAATTTACTCGTCAATAATAATGATAGTAAAATGATGAAATAAATGGTGACTAAATCAGAGAAATTTTGAACGATTGAATTGATATTGATGTTCGACATTATTATCGATGAGAGTCTGCCACATTGCTTCTGAAATAATACATATACAATGCACTAGAGAGCTTGTATTGTCTCGGGTGTGATTAACTTTTTAGTCTAGTAGACGTCATTTAAATTGCTCTTTCTCTCTGTATGTATGTATGGGTATGTGTCCCTCTCTCTCTCTCTCTCTCCCTCTCCTTCTCTGTTTCTTTCTCGTTCGCTCTAGTTGCTACATAAACATACACACACGCCCATGTTCAAATTTCGATTTTGTCGTCGCCGTTTGATCGCTTTCTTCTCAATCAAAATCTCATTTGTTCTTTGACTACTACATGCTCTACGAGACAATGATGTTAGTCCCTGATATCGAATAGGTCCGCCTCGATCAACTCGACGTGTATAGACATATGAAATTTGTATTTTGTTGTTCTCACTTCTATTCACCTACTGATTTGATTATGAACTGAGGATGAAGAGGGAAAATTTTCTAATAAATTCTCTGATTTGCGACTATTTCTATTTTCGTGTTTGTTTGCTATGTTGTCTAATGATCAGACAATTAATTGATGTGTATACATGTATGAATATGTTTACACGAAATTTGATTCTCTGTTACTTTTTCCCATATGTCAACAATAGCATTGAGAGAACAACTGTTCAGTCTGTCTCATCTTTACATCGATATATTCTCTCATGTATTGAAAGAGCAGACGAAAAAAAAAGAACTAGAGAGTTAACTTTGAAGTTATAAGAAATACTTGAACAGTTTATTACATAAAGACAACAGACGTCGACAATGCGCGCTCATACAAAACAAAAGATTCTTTAATAAGCTAGATTAAATCTAAATATAGTCTTAAAAAGAATGAATTACTCTTAACTATTCATGACAATGTTAATACGAATCATTCTATTTAACTCGATATAATAAATATTCATAAATGACAAGAAAAATCAAATCAAAGAATAAGAGATCTTTTCTATATTTATATCGAAATAATTCTCCTACACATGTTTAACATACGTACGTATATATACATACATATACCAATATTCATGATGCAATAAAATATGCATACGTAAAAAAATAAGTATAGCAAATGATACAATCAATCATCACTCATATACAAATGGGAATTGATCGATCCGTTCTTATTCTTCTTTCTTTCTTTCTTTCTTAAAGTTAAATTAGAACTATTTCTCTTCATTCTTTTCTTTTTTTTGGAATACGGTTACATTCGATCAATGTAATCAATGCAACAGATTTCCTTTTACAAAAACAAGACCTTCATAGATGACATTTCTAATCGATGCTCAATCTGAGGGTGTTGTATTCATACATACATAGATATATACATACTTGCATAATAGGTAACAGCTCGGTCTTGTCTTCATCATCTTCTCTATCAATATACAACTAATATGAAATATAAAAAAAAAGAAAAAGAAAAGAGTCAAATTCAATTCATATCATGAAGAGCAATTATCATGCTCAATCGATTCAATTGTTCATCAACGATTGACTTCTCTCGTTTTTCTTTCTCCTGATCCTTTGCTTGCCTGTCTGTCAGTCACGGATGATGCGCATAAGTACAGATCAGACAATCGTGTAAAACAAAAACGAACGAAAAATGTGTTAAAAGTCAAATGTGTCAATGAACAACATTTGACTTATTTAAAAAGACAAACGCGAAATGACTTACTTGAAAAACAAAATGTTCATAACTTTCACACTAGCATAGTGAAGTAGTGCCTATGCTGTTTCCGGTAGTGGCCACTCGACGATGGAAAGATAGATATATGTAGATGCGTATCCTGTGTGTATGTATGTGTGTGTGTGTGTGTGTGTTGATAGTTCTATAACGTCTTTGTCAGCATCAATTCGAAGGACATTTTGATGATAGCGTGCTGTTCTAACTATCTTGCCGGCGGAGAGCTCAAAGAAACAGGAAAGAAAAGAAGAAGGATAAGAATGTTATGGACTCGTTCAGTTGAATTATGGGAACTGATGAGCAGGCGAATGGACGACGCACGTTACTTCACTTCTCTATGATTATGCGTCAAGAGACAGAGAAGAAAAGAAAGACGAAGAAGAAGAAGAGAATGAGAGAGAGAGAGAGAACAATGTCGTTTATAAGTTACTATTGAAACAATTCACAGGTTTTCAAAACCAAACATTCTCTTGATTCGACTGGTCATAAATGTAATCATATTCACTTGAATGAACTAAAAGTCTTTTAACCAAAGAAGGAAATCAAGAAACTTCCGTTGAATAGCGACGACCATCTTCAATATTTTAATTGTGAAAAAAAAGTTTCTTTTTTTTCCTTAAAATCAATTTTAACGCTATTTTATAAACTACTCTTAATAAAATAAGAATAGAAATAAACGTATCGGAAAATATATTCTACTAGACTATTTCTTTCATTCGAATGAAAAGGCAAAATTGAAATTAATGGACAATCAATCTTGTGATTTGAATCTCTTCGAACCACTTGCATCAAATGCTGAATGGGTTCACGAAAAATCTGCACAAGTAAAGATCTTTTTTTCTGTGTCCTTAAGTTATTGATCGCCTGACTGGGTCCGTTTCTTCTCAATGATTAATCTTGCTCACAATAGGGGGTGTTGCTGGTTAGGATGGATGAGTTATGATGAAGAATGCCTGCCCGCCCATCAACTTACTATACAACAGTCAGGTCACGACATGATGCCTATTATCAAAAGCTTACCTTTCGATGATGTAACATCAAACACTGATGATTTCCTTGTTTCTGTTACTATTATTCAGATATACACATATCTTTGTACTATGTATATGCCGTTTGTTCTTAACATCTTATAGAGGAGAGGAAAGAAGAAGAAAAAAGAATTCGATCATAGACATTTATTATTCAATTGCTAATCATCTTGCGAACAATGTCGATAATAAGGTTTTAGTCATCATTATGATCGAAGACGATGCCGAACGGATGTTTGACTTACCTTTTTTTTTTGTTCTTCTACTACTACTTCTTTTCCTTCTTTTTTCATCTAACTTTCACCAAGTTGAAAGGAAGAAATGATCAAAATAATAATAAAAGAAGAAAAGAACTATTTCTAGGTCGAAATTAAATTATATCATGGTCATAAAGACTCGATCAAAACATGTCAATTGATTGAAACAAAAAATTGGATTCTAACAGGATCTGATGATAATACTGCTCGTCTTTGGGATTTTCATAGTGGAAAAGAAATACACAAATATAAATTAAATCACAATATGGCAACTGTCTCAGCAGTAAGAATCAATCATGATCTAACTCGGTATACTATCTTTCGTCAAACTTATATAACGAATCAATTAATCAGTTTATTTCTGTGTGTGTTTGTGTCTCTTGCTTAGTTTATATTCATCTAGTTGGGACAAAACAATACGTTGTATTGACATAGAAACAAACCGAGAAATTGTAGGTGAAGAAAACTAAAAGTATCTTTGTTTTTATCTCGCGTTTTTTTTGTCTCTTCTTGAACACAAGTGGAAAGCTATTGAAAATCATGTTATTACAAATTGTCAATTATCACATAGTAACGAGAGTTTATGTTCCGGTACTGACCTTGATGGTATTGTTAGTATTTGGGACGCAAAAACAGGTCTGAAAAAAACTACGATTCATCATTTACACGAATCAATTATAACCAGTTGTCAATTTACTAAAACCGACGATCGAATTATTTCAACATCCTACGATAAAACTGTCAAGTTTTTCGATGTCGTTTCTCATCGTACGACAATGACATTAAGGTAGAATGAAATTCAATAGATTAACTCACTTGTTAGTCGATGATGCAAGACATAAAAATAGTATACATAATGAATGATCGATCAATCGATCTTATTACAACACGAAGAATCAATGATATTGTTAGAGGAGAGAATTTGTTAACGAACTAATTGATCTTTTTTTTTCTCCTGATTCAATGACGTAACCAACGATATTTACCGATGAGAAAAGAAAGATGAAGAAAAACTGACACATAGGAAGTTAACTTGTCCGATTTGATGAACTAAACAAATCGTGTCAAGATCAAAAGACAGGATGTATGTCTATTTAGTGTAAATGTTTCCATTAAAAATAGCCTTGATAATTCGTGAAAATTCTTTTTTTTTCGTCTTATCAAATTTAGAGATCATGAAAGTGTTGTTACGAATTGTGCCTTTGATTTACATGAACGTTTATATGCAAGTTGTTCATGGGATAAAACTATTCGACTTTATGATATCACCGTAGGATGTTTTCGGTAAGAATAATTAGTTCTTGGCATTCATTGAAAAACACTCTGGGTGTTCAGATTAATGAGATGACCTTTGACAAATAGGACTCCTCCTCATATTCATTTCGTTTTTCTTATTGTTCAACTCATTGAGCATGTCAACTGTTCATGTGATTATTTATAGACATGAAGGTCCTTTACTATTACCAAAGATACATGAAGGATCAATCTCATCTTGTTGTATATCCAACGATTGTAAATTATTAGCTAGTGGCAGTTATGATTCGAAAGTGATCCTTTGGGATTTAGAAAACCTGACATATAAACTTATTTTACGTGTAAGATAATAATTTGAAATGAATGTCGAAAAAACAAATTTTTTTTTTGATATGATGATGAATAGGGTCATCGAGATTGGATCAATGATATATGTTTATCGAGTGATTATAAGTGGGTTGTTTCGGTTTCAAAAGTAAGATATCGATAATTATTCAAAGAGATTCGAAATCTTGATTAAGGATGGAGAAATTCGTGTATGGCATATTGAACATTGTGATGAAATCAAACAAGTCATTGAACAAAATAAACGATTAAGAAAAGTCAAAATTACTAATGTATTTCATTCTATCTTCGTTTTGTCAATTTTCAATTAAATAACGTTTATTTTAGTGTTTCAAATGTGGTAAAATGTTTACAATTGATAAACTATATCGTGAATCTTCATCGACCGTTTTTTTTTGTATTTTCTGTCGTCATGAGCAAATGTGTAATCAACCATAAAATAAATTTCGAATGCAATGATCACGAAAAACGGAAATTCTTTGATAAATAATATATCACTGATCAGTTTTGGATTTAAGATCTTCTTGTCATATAAACTCGTGACCAATGCTATAATTCATAGACTTCCACTTGACTTATTTCTGTGGAAAATTCAAGCCAATGAGATGATTTGTAATTCCTGTCTGTTTTTATCAAGTAACCATGATGATAAAAACGCAGAAAGAAAAGCTCGAGGATTATTTTCTGTTAGCATTAATAATAATTCCGTAAGTAAAGTATATGAAACACTCACTGCAGGCTTTGTTATTTTGAATATAGGATTAATTTGTTGGTTACAACAACATATTGATGTTGAATTTTGACATAAAAGAAAAAATATATCTGCTAGTTAATTTGATCGTGTTAAAATTCAATAAAAAAGAAAAATTTTGTTAACTTTTATTGATACAAAGAAAATAAGGAGCTTGAATAATTCAAAATGAAATTATCTTGGCAAATGCAAGCTATGCTCAAGTTTTTTTTTCTTCTCGTCAGTTCTTTTTTCCTATGAATTATCCGACGTTAGTCTTCAAGCAAAAATATTTTCTACGAGCTAAAGAATAAAGAACTCCATCAGCGTCTATAGTTACTCTTCTTCATATTTTCTTTTTCTTTCATTTACGGACTATCTCGTAAGCTTAGTCCGTTTCTTCTTTTTTTTTTCTTCTTTTTTTTGCTCCGTGTCTTCGAGTGTTCTGCTGTTATTGTTGTTTTTTTTTTCATTAATAGAGAGAGAAAAAAAATGAAAACGAACGTTTCTCAACCAGCATCGTTACTCGATGGAAATAGTGCATTTAATATTGAACAAGAACGGACAATGAATAAAGGCTATTTCAAAGATTTTTGTCAGAGTTTTCATTGGATTTATTTGAAACATAAATGGTTCGATGATGAACGTAAATAATCTTGTTTTTCATTCGATTGAAAATAAATTTCTCACATAAAAAAAAAACAAACTTTTGTTTTCATTAGATTGGAAACTGGCATTTTGTTCATCATCATTTACCTTTCTCAATAAATATCCCAATATCTTTCTTATCTATCGAACAATATTATTCTTTGTCGTATTGATTGATCTTATTCATGGCATTCTTCTAACTCATCCTATTCATGAATGGCCTATCTATTACACGCATATAACATTATTAATAACGTTTTTTGCGATCTTATTTCAATTTATAATCACATATCGAGTGAATTTCTTTCGTGGAAATGATATTGTACCACGGCATTCCTTACAATATATTCATGTCATATTAATTCTCATTTCTCTAACATCTGGTCTCGCTGTTTGTCTCCTTTATTGGACAGTGATTTATAATTCATCAGCTCAAATCTATTATCCAAAAATCATTCTCGATCATGGAATTTTATGGTTGTTATTATTTATTGACATATTTTTTCTAACACGTTTACCGATTTATATGATCGATTGTATTCCATTTTTGATTCTTACATTTATTTATGGTTTATTTACATTATTGATATTTATTTTCAAATCAAGATTTAGCCGAAATCGTATCGGCTATGTTTATTCAGCATTCAATCTGTCAAATTCACCTCTACGAGTAACCATTCAACTCGGTTCATTTATAGTTCTTGTACCGATTGCTAGTGTTTTCCTTTTATGGAATATATTTCGTTTGAGACGAGCTATTGATGTTCAACTACCAGAAGGAGGAAGCGGAGGAGGAGGAGAACAAGAAGACGAAATAGAAGAAAAAGATCAAACAGATGCTAGTATTATTGCTTAGTAAATATTTTATTGAATAAAAAATCTAAAAAAAATCTGTCTGTGACAAAATAATTTTGTTTTTGTTTGACACACAACTAGAAAATTTATCTCGAATATCGATTTATTAATCATCATCATCGTCGTCATCAAATTTTTTCATCGCTGCTGAAAGTTTATGTTTAGTAAACAAGACAGATTCACCAGATGAAGATTTCAGCACCGTACTATTTCCTTCGATTACTTTCATATTCTGAAATTTATCTATAAATTGATTGTCGACAGTCGAACTCGCTGCTGCTGCTGCTGCTTTTTCTTTAGCTAAAATGAATTTGATTAGTTAAACAAAATCCTTCGAAAAATACAACAAAGAATACCTATTCGATTTAATCGAACTTCTTTGAATTTATTGTATGTCTCATAGATTTTGATAAATTTCTGCATTGCTTCTTTATCGCGAGTTCTATCAGAATGGACAGTAGATGAAAAATGATCACGCATACTGTTTTCATTGGGAAATATATCTGAACAAACACGACATGAAAATACTGGACTTTCTTCTTGAATTTTTTTCCATACAGCTAATCGATTATAATGCAAATCATTATCTCTAGCAAAATGTGCACTAGCATTATCATCTCCATGTAATGGTAAATAACAAATATCACAATAAGGACGATGACCATCGGGGTGATTCCATTCTAAAAAAGTGCGCATAGTTTCTGCACCGATTGAGAATGAAGCTGCCGGAAGAGTTGATTCATTAGAATTAGTTTGATTATTGGCTGATGATGATGTTGCGAGTTTAGGAGACGTAATAGATTGTTCACTGTTTGATGAAAGAGATTCGAATGCTTTGACTTTTTTCAGATGTTTGCCACCTCGTATATGCTGTTCATAGGGTTCTTTGCCAGTGCATGTAAGATCACAAAATTTGCAATAGAATTCACCTGTCATCTAGAGGAAATCATAGTTAACAAATTAATTTGTAGATAAACGAAGGACATTCTTGATCAGAAGGCTACAAAGATTTGTTCTTTTATCCTTGTCTGTCTGGATTTCTTCAACCTTCGTATATTAATCAATAATTATACAGAAACTAAGTCCTATCCTATTCTATCATTCAAGATCAAAAGTATTTTTATCCAACAAGTTTCAACGTCACGTAACAGAAAAAAAACTCAACTGTGTTCTGTCTTTCTCCATTCGTCCCAAAATGTTTCAAACTAAATCCTTTTTCAACATCGACATCTATTTTACCAAAAAAAAACTCAGATGTCAGTCAATCCTATTCAAAAAGAAAAGATTTATATAAAGAAAAAGAGATTTCAATGCCCTCTTAATTAACATTTCCGTATGATCGAGCACTGTTAATTTGATCAAACTTCGAGTTCCGTTGTTCGTTTGACTTTGATCCGACGTGTTCATCGTTCAATTCTCTACACTACAAACAAGTAATCAACAAATTCGTCATTTTGCTTTTTTGGACTATTATTTTGTTAGTGTAGTGTGCTATTCTCAGTTTTGCTTTGAATCGATTCGATTACAAAATAATATTGATAGAATTATGGTCGATTAATAATAGAAAAAAAAATGGGAACATTTATACGCCGTTTTGCGATGGTTATCAAAAATGTGAAAATTTTGACTTTCAGCGAGTTTGGTAGTTGTTCTTATCAAAGATTATCCATTGTTAATACGAAAAACAAAATTTGTTAAGAGAGAAAAACAAGACAAGAAATGTTTTTCTTCTATTTGTTTGCTTCTTTTCTTGTTTTTCAAGGTCATTTTTGGAAGAAAAAAATAACCTTGAATATATAAGAAAAACTAACTTGTCAGATTTATTTATCTAATAAATTTCTCATTAGTTTCAAAGCGACGAAATAAGATTTTCGAACGATTTATTAAAAGATAAAAATCTTCCTTCATTGAGCTTTTCTTTTTATTTCAAAATATAAGTCTTATCAGTTGTATTCATTCTGTGTCTTTGACAAGCTTTAGTCGATCCTTGTCATTTTGAATGGCATTGTATGCGTACAAGGTTTTTTGATCGCGTTCTTTCGAGTATGAGTACATGATGTTTTTGCTTTCAGTCTTTTTACTGCTCGTGTTCTTTCTTATCCAAGGCCTAAATAACAACAGAACTGATGGGAGCAATAACAACAATAAGAATAACATGAAAATTCTCTTATATCTATCCATGTTTAAGTACACAGTAAATTGAAAAACAGATGAAAAATACGAAAAAAACAAAATAATAGAAATCTATGTGTTCGTTCGAACTGGAAAATACGAAACGAATAACAACAACGGATGTTTTTGAAGGTTACTCTGTCAACAAGAAAAAAAGAGAAACATAAAAAACCGCCGACGCAGTGATATATGTTAAGCAAAAACACGACTTCACCTTCACCGAGAAAGATGAGAGAGAGAGAGAGA
>Ga0209930_1002590_pt1 | contig 20778 bp, 20 predicted proteins | sample ThiBiot_500_biof_2_FD_183948 | JGI IMG/M metagenome (GOLD analysis project Ga0209930, IMG submission 183948) | Wastewater bioreactor microbial communities from Cape Town, South Africa - Thiocy_cont_500_biof (SPAdes) | ecosystem: Engineered > Bioreactor > Thiocyanate-remediating >... | reverse complement strand
TTATAGCACCTATTGTTTCGATTACACTTTCGTTACCACGTATTATTATTTCATTTATTTTCAAATGTATGAAATCAACGAATGATTCATGGTTATATTTGTTTGGATATTTCATTTCATTGGTACCCTATCTTATTGTATTTATTATATTTGTACTACCTTCGAAATTTTATTTAAGCGAATATCGACGAACTATTCGTGAATATCGAAATCGTTTGTCGAGATATGCTTGGATTTTTTCTTTCAGATTTACAAATTTGACAAATAATACAGTTCATCCTACGTAAATAATAAATTTAAATATAACCAACAAGAATCACTTCAGAATATTGAGTTCCCGCTTGATTACCACGTTTTGATGTAACAAGAATTCGATAGCTTGTATACCAAATCGAATTGTTTATTATTGGCTGAGTAGTTCCACAAGTAAAACGACTTAAAATCGATTGAAGATCAGTTGTACCATTGTAAATTAGTGTCCAACTCGAGCCAAGTGTGAGCGATGATGGAGATGCATTACTTCCTTCGATTGTTATTGTAAATGGATCGCGCTCTGGGATATCATTACCTGTACAAAATTGTACAAATAAAAGTAATGACGAACCTTGTTTTGCTGTGAAATAAAAGCCAGTATGTTCACCACAATAAATTGAATATGTACTACTGTTTGAAAATACACATCCACCGAAATTTGTATATTTCGTACTAGTTGTATTGTCAAATACATTTTCAGGTGTTTCACCAGGAAAAAAGTTCCCCATGTCAGTAGTGCCAGATGTTGATGGAGTACTATCACCACCAGCACTTGTATTCCATATACCATAAATATTTTCATTTGTAGTTGTAATTATTGTCATTCCTATATGAAACCAAACAAAAAATGCAGTCAGCTTTGTTATCTAATATGAACATCTCTTTACTTGTAGTTGTCGTTGTTGTTGCTGTTGTAGTCGTAGTCGTTGATGTTGTCGTTGTTGCCGTTGTTTGAGTAGTAGTAGTAGTAGTAGACGTTGTTGTCTGTTGTTGTTTCGTCAGTAATCCAATCAACAATGCTGCAATAGCTATACCATAAATAACTGTACCAAAAATGCATAAAACAAGACGTAGGAAATTACAGCAAGGACAACATTTTGCCCAATATCTATATCGATGATTTTTTGTCGTGAAATGAAATAAATAAATAATTAACTTACATTGATAATTTTTTATGTCGATTTCTTTTTCTATGATGTTCATTTAAATCACTAGCATGCTCATCAGTTTTAACATTGACATGACTAACTGTGTGTGATTGCTCATTGCTAGAATTATAGGACCGTTTCTTTTTACGCCTAATCAGAGTTCGACGTTTTTTGATCAAATTCTTTTTTTTCATGGATTACTGATTGAAAAAAGAACAAGTACTGCTGATTGTATTTTCGAAAAATAATTTTTTTTTTCTTATTGACATTCGAGTCACGAAAAGGTTTCTTTTATTTTATTGATAGACATGAATATAATCAATCAATAAATCTCGTCGTGCCCAAGTTGATTGCCATTTACCTCAATCATTATCCACTTCATAAAAAGACGCATCGTAGTGTTGCCAAACAAAATAGAAATATGATATCAGTTTCGTATCGATTATTTAATCTTTCTGTTTTTTTTCAATCAAATTTTCATTTCGTTGGATTAGAATCAAGGACGTATTTAAACGTACACTATTGTCATTGTAAATTTTAATTCAATGGCACTCGTAAACGTGTTATTTGTACTGACTATTTGCAGGTAAAAACTTATTTTCATTAGTATAGTTTTTCTTCGTTTTATATACTTTAGTTTGAATCGAATAGCTCATGTGAGTAGTCAAATATGTACGAATTCAACTGACTATGGTTCATGTTCATCGAATCCTTCATGTGGATGTTTACTCGATGTCAACAATGGAGATACAGGTCTATGCGGACTATGGACTTTGAGTTGCTCTTCATTAGCAACATGTCAAACACCGTACAATACTTGTGCACAATCAGGATATGTGTGTGTTCGTCATCCTCAATGTAGTTTACTTCCAGTTTGTTATCCATCAACATCGATTGATGAAGAAACATGTCCACTCGTCATCGTTTCAACTTATACAAGTGAACTTGATAGCAGTGATCAGACTTATACTCGACCGTCATCAGGCCAATCGAATCATTATTTTGAAGCATTTCAAATTATGGTTAGTAAATCGGGTGTTTATGAATTTAAGAGTGAGAGTAGTATGGATACTCTTGGATACATCTATAATGGTACATTCTATCGATTAAATCCAACAACAAATCTTATTAAAACCGATGATGATGGAGCTGGAAATAATCAATTTTTATTGAGACTTAATCTTGAAGCCAATGTACCATATACATTGGTTGTTTCAACACATGGAGCGGGAATTCAGGGACCATATTCAATCAATGCTACTGGTCCAAGTAATGTTCAATTCATGAAAATACAACCAATGGAAATGACAACAAGTACAATTAAATAATAACCTTTTTTCTTTTCAAATCCGTTATTTTTCTATTTAGCAACTACTCCACCACCGGTGTATACTACACATTTTGCAGGTGCATTAACATCAGTTAGTCCAACTTATACTCGTCATGGAGGTTCAGGATCATTTTTTTATCAAGCAATCGAAGTTCGAGTGCCAGTAACAGGAGAGTATACATTCACAGCGTCCGGTAGCATTGACACATTTGGATATCTCTATCAAGGAAATTTCTATCCATCTTATCCGGAATACAACATTGTTGAACACGATGATGATAGTGCTGGCAACAGTCAATTTAAAATAACTGCTACCCTTCGATCTGATCTGAGATATATTTTAGTATTTACGACGTTCAATCAGCTTGAAACGACATCGTTTAATGTTGCTGCATCAGGTCCTGGTTCACCTTCATTAGCTGCAATAAGTGCATAAAAACGAAGTTTTGTTTTTATTTTTTGGTTAAATTACAAAAATAAAACCAATATCGTGCGCACATCATTGAATGTCTACAACTCTTGAAAAAAAAAGTTTTCTTTTTCTTGTGAATAATGCGGAGAAGAGAGGAAAGAAAATTATGTATGTGGACTAATCAAGATATTATATTTGAGTCACACCTTCGTATCTATTTAGATGTGTGCATATTTATCATCGTTCGTTTTGTTTACCTAGATAAAAAAAAATATATATAGATAGATGTTAAAAGTCAATTTAAAAAATAAAAATGTTGATAGAGAAATATCTTTGGTTGTGTATCGCTTTTGTTTCTATTCATGCAACTGAAGGTATAATATCATGTGTTTTTATGAAAAATATTCGTTCGAATGATATCGAACAACAATTACAAGTTGAATCATGGGGTACGGATAGTATTCGTATACGTCTTAGTCCAGATGTAATTATTCAGACGCCTGATTATGAAGCTCTTTTACCAGAAAAACCAGAAATAGATGAACGAAATTGTCAACAAACGAATGGTAATACATTTACCAATGGTAATATTCAATTTATTCTCAATGATGATAATCAAACATGGTCAATTCAACGACTATCCGATAGATCAACTCTGCTTGCAGTTCAATCTACTGAATTTGCACCATACATTTATCCACCTTCGATCTATTCGCCTATCTATAATCTTTATCGATTAGCATTGAATTATAATCATCAACAGAATGGATATGTTTATGGTTTAGGTGAACATCATTATGATGCTAATCTAACATTACCCTATCATAATTTCCATTTATCATTTAATTTTTCTTCAACAGCACCAACCAATGGTGATATAACCATTCCATGGTATATACATTCATCTGGCTTTGGAATTCTTTGGAATCAAGCTGGCTACGGCTCGTTTGATGTTCGAAATGATATGAACATTACGTGGGTAGGAAATGCTGTACATCAACTCGATCTATGGATAACAACAATATCGAAAGAAAGCAGTCTTTCATCACTTTTTTATCCAATTTTAATGAATAATTTCGTTGATGTTGTTGGTCGTCCAAATCCATTGCCTTCGTTTGCATCTGGTTTTTGGCAAAGTAAAAATCGTTATCGATCACAAGATGAATTCTTAGATGTAGCCAAAGGTTATTACGACCGTCAAATACCTGTTAGTATCATAGTCATTGATTACTATCATTGGACAAAATTAGGCAATTGGGAATTCAAAACAACATGTTGGCCAAATGTAACACAAATGGTCGAACAAATAAATGCTTATAACATGAAGATCATGGTGTCTGTATGGCCTCATGTTGAAGAAAAATCAGACAATTTTTTGACAATGAAAACAATGGGTTTATTAACTCATGATGCCAATGGAAGTGCTATGTCAGTGAGTGGAGATCTCCATATTCCTGATCAATTTAATCCCGAAACGAGAGATTTTATTTGGGATAAAATCAAACGACATTATTATGATTCTGGAATTAAAATCTATTGGTTAGATGCTGATGAACCTGAACGAAGTCGGCCTGGTTTACAGTGGTGGTACGGTCGGCATGATGATGAAATTGCGATGGTTTGGGTTCGAGAACATCAACGAACATTCTACGATGGTTTGAAAGAACAAGATGAAGACGAATTTATCGTGCTTAGTCGACAAGCATGGGTGGGCAGTCATCGAATGAATGTGGCTGTTTGGAGCGGAGATATTGATTCATCTTGGACTGAATTATTAAAACAAATAAAAGTTGCACAAAATGTTGCTCTATCGGGTATCTATTGGTGGACAACAGATATTGGTGGTTATCGTTATGCGGATTTAGATGATGATCAATTTCAAGAATTATTAGTTCGATGGTTTCAATTCGGTGCTTTTTGTCCAATATTTCGATTACATGGTGAACGTCATCCTTCTCTACCTGAGAATCAATGTGGTTTCTCTGGTGGTCATAATGAAGTTTGGCTATTCAATCACAGTTCACAAATTATCGAGATTATTAAATTACGTGAATCACTACGTGATTATGTTGAATATCATTTGAATATTTCTCATCAAAATGGAACACCAATTCTACGGCCAATGTTCTATGATTTTAATTATGATGCTGAAACGTATCAAGCCGAAGATCAATATATGTTTGGAAGTGACTATTTAGTTGCTCCTGTCTATACATATCAAGCTACATCACGTTCAGTTTATTTACCGAAACTGCTAGAACCGGGTGCTACTTGGCAACATTTTTATACGAAACAAATCTATGAAGGTGGTCGGCGTTACGATATACAGACTACTCTCAATGATTTTCCTCTTTTTACTAAAACCAAATCGATCGATATTTATTCATATTAATAAAAATTGTACTTTTTTCTTCTCATTGAATGCTTGTGATTGATAGATTGTAACAACAATCATATTTCTCTCTCTCTCTCTCGCTATAGTGAGACGTATTTTTTTAACATAAAGATTCCCCTTTTTCGATATATTTGACCAAGGTAAGCACTAAATCATACATAACTAGATGACACACGAGACGAGCTCAGGTGCAAAATGCGGTGCGAATGCAATCAAAGCTTTCAATTGAGTTGAAATCTTGCATATGAAAAAAAATTCTCTACTTCTCAATAGCCAATCAATTTGTTTCCATTACTCCATAGTTTATAGTTTTAATTATTCGAGTATTTTGAGCGCCTAACTTTCGTTACAGCTGACATTTTAATTATCTTGTGGATGTTAGATATTGGTAAACGATGGAAGAAAAATATTTACGTTCCCTCAAAATAACGAAAGGTCGTAGCGGGAATTTGAAAAAAAATATCACTAGCTCGACATCAACATTTTTATTTTCTCTTTTGAACGAAAATTGTACGACTTGTAGTTCTCGAGATCATTAGGTAACAAAGTAAAGTGCGTACGTCGAGAAAGAAAAAGAAGAAGAAGAAAAAGAAAAAGAAAAAAAAGAGGAAAACACGCAACGCGCAACATAAATGCTTTGTGCATTCGCACCGTATTAAATAATCTTATATATACATACATTTTTTGTTGTTGTCATAGTATTGTCATTAATTCTTATTTTCTCTGAGTATTGCTTCATTTGCGTATGGTCACATACAAGTCACATTCTTTTTAATGTGGTGCGAATGCACAAAGCATTTATGTTGCGCGTTGCGTGTTTTCCTCTTTTTTTTTTCTTCTTTTTCTTCTTCTTCTTCTTTTTCTTTCTCGACGTACGCACTTTACTTTGTTACCTAATGATCTCGGGAACTACAAGTCGTACAATTTTCGTTCAAAAGAGAAAATAAAAATGTTGATGTCGAGCTAGTGATATTTTTTTTCAAATTCCCGCTACGACCTTTCGTTATTTTGAGGGAACGTAAATATTTTTCTTCCATCGTTTACCAATATCTAACATCCACAAGATAATTAAAATGTCAGCTGTAACGAAAGTTAGGCGCTCAAAATACTCGAATAATTAAAACTATAAACTATGGAGTAATGGAAACAAATTGATTGGCTATTGAGAAGTAGAGAATTTTTTTTCATATGCAAGATTTCAACTCAATTGAAAGCTTTGATTGCATTCGCACCGCATTTTGCACCTGAGCTCGTCTCGTGTGCCATCTAGTTTTTGCCTCTTCTATACTTTTAAAAACATCGTAAAAGAAAGATAAACTCAACATTTTTTCCCACTATGGGTAGAAAAAAAAACTACTTACGCACAAATATTTTTCTTTTGCAGGAGAGTATTGCCATGTGTGAAACATCTCCGATTTCGATTTCGACCGCAGTATGTAGTAATAAAAAAGCATTGGTAATTGGAATTAATGATTATGAAGCTCGAAATAATTTGAAAAATTCCGAGAATGACGCTCGTGATACGGCTTGTGCATTACGAGAAATCAATTTTAATGTGAAAGAATGTTTGAAGGCAACGTACGACGAAATGAACTCTTCCTTAAATACTTTTATCGATCGTATCGAAGTCAACGATATGGTATTGTTTTATTTTGCTGGACATGGGCAACAATGGGAAGTAAGTTCGAATAGTTGAATAATTATTTCGAGAAGAAAGAAAAAAAATTTTTTTATTAAATTGTTCAAGGATCAAAACTATTTAATTCCATCGAATGATGATTATATTGAAGGTGAAACAATCAAAGATCATGCGTTCAATGTTCAAGAAATCTTAAATAGAATCGGACAGAAACAACCATTCGTAATCATAGTTCTATTAGATTGTTGTCGAGATTATCATTTAAGACACCGAGATTTACGTAATGTTGGAAGAGGATTAACAAATACAGATGTTGAAATTTCGAAAGGATTCAAAGTATGAACATATACTACTTTAATCCACTATTTATTTATCTTTTAGAAAATTTATGTTTTATCGCCTGCAATGAATTGTTTAATCGCATTTGCTTGTGCTCCAGGACGGACAGCATCAGATTTTTCTTCAAAGGGTCATAATGGCCTGTTTACTTGGCATCTTCTACAACATATTAAAAAGCCTAACAAAGATATAAGAAGTGTGCTAACAGATGTTGCCATGGATGTGTACAATGAAACTAAAGACGATGAGATGCCGCAAGAACCGTGGATTAATTGTTCATTAAAAGTTCATAATATTTTTCTCAACAGTACATCTCATCTAGGTAACGAAAAGATTTCACATGTTCTAAAGAATAAATAAAATGCGTCTTGTACTCGTTTAGAAACGTTGGTTTTGCAATCACCAGATAGTGGTATCGCTACAAGTAGTATTAATAATGAACAAAATCAAAATGGGTTTATTTATCCAAGTGATCAAATACCAGCGATTTCAGTAGAAACTGAAAGAAATGATACATTTATATCTCAGTGAGTCTTAAATAGTTTCAAATTGATTTTTCATATTAATATATTTAATTTTTTGAATTAAAAAGATACGCAAATGATTATCATACTATTAAAGCACTTGGCAAAGGATCATTTGGTTGCGTATTTGAAGTAGTATACAAACTCACTAATCAACATTTAGCAGTCAAACGAATTTCATTTAAAACGTATGTTAAAATTGATCTTGAAATCGATAAACTCAGTTTGTTTTCTTGTATAGTAATCGTCAATTAAATGCAGCAATTAAAGAAACACAAGCACTTGCCCGATTAACTCATCCGCATATTATTCGCTACTTTCATACATGGATTGAAACTCCACCGGCTGGTTGGCAAAAAGCACAGGACAATACCTATGATTGGCGAGACATAAGCAGGTGAATATAAATCAATTTTCAAAACAAACAAAGATAGATTAAACATTTTCAGAAATGATACGATTAAGACGATGACCTCCGAAGCAAATAGTTCGTATACATCAAGTATGTTATCATCCAAAGCTGGAGCAAGTGCTTATGACGAAATTGATTCTGATGAGGAATCATATGATATCAATTATATTTTAAAAAAGCCAACAAATCAAAACGATGTTTCACAAATTGGGAATGCACCAGAAGATGTGCATCCTCCGACGAATGTTGGCACCGAATTAGTAAATATCCTAGCTGAAACAACTAGTTCTGATATAAACGATCAACAATTAATCAGTGAAGTATCTCCTGTAGAGATTAAATTAGAAAGTTTGGAGAGAAAACAAGAAATTGCTTATCTTTATTATTCGATGGAATTATGCAGTGAAGATACACTTGAACGACGATTAAGTCCTTCGACTTTTACAAAAGAAGAAACTTGCCATATTTTACGTCAAATCATTGAAACAATTGATTATCTTCATGGAAAGAAAATGGTAAGTGTTTTGTTTTAACATAGAACATTTTTAATATTATCTTTCAGATTCATGGTGATATCAAGCCGGCAAATATCTTCTTCTCATCGGATAACTCAATTAAAATCGGTGATTTTGGTCTTGCAGTTGAATTATTAGATAGTACTCAAGCTGTGATTGAAGGAAGAAAGGCTCCTGGAACATACTGGTATAAGGCACCAGAGGTGGTTTGAATACATTCTGAAGGTATTTATGTTTTACTTTTTCTTTTAGTTGAGAGCGAAACAAGATATTCAATATGATGAAAAAGTGGATATCTATGCGATGGGCATCGTATTTTTAGAGCTTTTAGCTCCATTCAGGACAGGTGCTGATCGATCAGCGGTAATGTTCGAAATGATTTTGCAACAGAGAAGCATTTGAATTTTTTTTCGTATAGATTTTAGATAAAATTCGACGATATACAAAGAAGAATAAAGATATTACACCCATATTGAACAGTTACGAAAAAGCCATTGACTATAATTTAATAGTAAATATGCTAATGGAGAATATTTCTTGTATTCATAAATTATTTCTAGTATGAACCGATAATAGTGAAGCTATTAAATCCATTAGCATCTGAACGACCTAGTGCGAAGGAATTATTAGACGATAGAACATTTCTTCGTTTGATTAGGTAAGTTTATCTCATCTAAGATTCAAAAAAAAATGTTACACTTTGCTTTTGCATGATACTTTTCAGTGGAATACGTATTGAAAATCAAATGCCTTCTGTAAGATGGATTGAAGAAATTTCTTTACCATCACCGAAGATAGCAAACGGTTATTTTGCTTGTTCTCAACATGAAATTCTCCTGTATGAGAATAACACATTCATAGTATTCAATGCAGCCGGTCAGATATTAACCGAATTGCAATGGACTAAACATGATTATGATAATTTTGGTTTTATATCCGGTATCATTTGGTCAATTTACTTAAGATCTTTTCTAGTACTTTCACACCGTGCACTATTTAAATTGACGTATTCAAACTTTCAAATTAGCAGACAAAGATTAGGAGCTATATATGCTCAAGACAACGAACGTGAATCACGATTAAGGTTTATAACGTGCGATTCTCAACATGATCATTTATTTCTTAATCGTGGTTATCATACAATTCAACAATATAAAATGTCAATATGGCGTAGGCATCGTGAATGGAATATGAATACTTTGAATTACTCGAATGATGATGAAATACAAGAGATTACCGTTGATCGAAATGGAAAATATCTTGTTATGAATGTACGTAAAAATGGTAGTCTTTGGATGATTGACATACGTGCTGTAGACAGTCTATTAACACCAATAAATCACATCGAACACTTTCATCACAAATTACAATTACTGTCATCATCAAACCATTGGCTGTTTGTACAAGAAGATCCAAATCGATTGTACTTATATGATATTGAAGGAAACAAAGATGAAATTCCAAGGGAAACGTCGTTTGGAAACAATGAACGTGATCCTCATTTTTCGTTCAGTAGAACAGCACCAATACATTTCCGTTGGTTGGGAAATACACATTTAGTTCTTGGTACGACAATTGATGGTAGCGATGCTGGACTCTTGAAATTATATCGTGTTTAAAAACAATTTCTATAATTAAAAATATCCTTTTCTATTCTTTATTTGCTTGAAAATTGAAATGAAATATTATATTTGCGTATAGAGCAAATCCCTTCAGATTTATTTGATAATTGAAAAAAAAAGAATAGTTGATATTCAGATTCGAAAATGTATTGTATGACGATGTTAACCGTATATATTCTATTGATAAGTAGTTTCACGATTTGTGCTCAAGATCCAATTGGTCTTCGAGTATCTGCATCTCTTCGTGGTCTTCTCGTAGGAACAGCAATCGATGTTCCTTTTATACAGAAGAATTTCGATGGTGGTCAATATGCTTCAAATATAATCAAAAATTATCAATTAGTTGTTGCAGAAACCGAAATGAAACCTCGTCATATATGGTGGGGCGATAATATATACAATTTTACTGATCCTGATTGGCTTCTCGGTGGTACACCTTCAACAACTGGTTGGATTCAACAGAATGGTTTACAAATACGTGGACATAATTTACTTTGGGCACGTGATACAGTCATACCGACGTGGTTACTCGAACAAGAATCATCGATCACTCCTGACAAAGCAAAATCACTGTTAAGTGATTATATTCATACGGTAGTCACTCGATATCGTGGTAAAATACAATGGTGGGATGTTGTGAACGAAGCGATTGACGATCAAAATAATACGAATCCATTCAATCTACGTAGTTGTTTTTGGTTTCGAAAGTTAGGTCCTGATTTTATGAAATATGCTTTTATTTTTGCACACGAAGCTGATCCAAATTTAAAACTCTACTACAATGAATATGGTATCGAACGTATTGGTTTAAAAGCAAACCGAACAGTTGAATTAATCAAATGGCTACGATCTCAAGGTGCAACAGTTCATGGTGTTGGACTACAATATCATGTATGGGTTTCTAATGCTGTAACTCCTGGAGATGCACATTATCAAAGTGCACAACAATTTATAGATAATGATCTTGATATTAAAATTACTGAACTCGATATAACTATGCCAATGAAAGATGGACAACCTATGTATCCAGGTGATATTCCACAACAGGGTGTCGTGTATCGACAACATTTACAATTAGTTTTTCATTTTTTTCCTCGATGTCCAGCTATGCTTACATGGGGTTTTACTGATAAATATAGTTGGATACCTGCAGCTTATAATTACACTGCAGGCGATGCTCTACCATTGGATGTATCTTATAAACCTAAACCAGCTTATTGGCAATTACAAGAAGAATTAGCACGTTCTCTCGCTGATGGTATCTATTGTCTTTCACCACAATTGCAACCTAATCAATATCTTGGTACTTCACAAAATACGACAAGTGATGCTGTTCAACTCTATCAAGGACAATGCAGTCAAGCCAATGAAAAATGGAATGTTACGTGGTGTAATGATGGAACTTATCGACTGTCACCATTGAGCAATACTAATCTTGCTCTATATACACCCAATGCTAATGCTACAGTTGGACAAGTACAAGTGTCAAGTTGGTCCAATAGTTACGATCAAGAATGGGTATTAACTCTTCAAGAAAACAATACATATCGTGTTGGACCACGTCATGCTTGGTCACGAGTTATGACTGTGTATGAAACAACGAATATCGCTATTGTTGACTATAGTAGTAGTGAAAATCAAAATTGGATTTTAAGAAGTATTTAAATTTATTTGTGTATGTTCTTCGAGTACAATATAAAAGGAAAGAAAAAATCACGTATACAGAAATGATGAGATAATCATAACGTTCTTCTAATGATCAACCAACAATCGTGATCCCACCTGGGGCGATTTTCTGATTGTTTGGCTTGTAAGTAATTATTGCAATGACCTCTTGTCGAAATGTACTGAAGGTAAAAAAGTATAATGGAAATGATGAAATATGATATGTGTAAAGCATTGCATCTAGGATCTTTGCAAGAAGACTTGTTGGTGTTGTAAAGAAGAATGCAGCCATGATGGTTGCTGGTATTGTCATCAATGAGAAAAGAAATGTTGTAAGAACTAATGCAATCGATATAGTTCGATGTTGAATACGTGATTGTTGAACTAGACTAGTATTTCGACGTTGAATCAAATGATAGATAACTGCACTATTGAAAACTACCATCAATAGGAATGGTGCACAATTGTATATACCAAGATTAATATAATCCCACAATGGATAGATTCGATATAATCGAGAATTAGGATTGATTGTACCACTTGCTCGAAAGAAACAAGTGAAGATAAGAAAATGTAAATTGAAAAGAATGAAAAATAGAATGGTGCATGTAATAATAATGAGAACATTTCTTGATCGACTAAGCCATGTTTGATGAAGACGACTTACTGATAAATATCGATCAAGACAAACAAAGACTCGAAGCCAAGCTGATGTTTGACTAGCAAAATAATTGAAAAAACCAAACATTTTGCAAGTTGGTATTGAATAAGTGAGAAGAATATAACCGTAAATGATTTGTAGATAGTGATCAAAATTCCATCCATATAACATGAGAATATCGAAGATAGCGATTGCACGCATGTAATGAATGACTGGTTGTTTCTTTGTATTTCTAAATACTGGCCGGCAAAGAACAAACAATGTTAACAGATTGAGTAGAGTGCCAACTACAATCAGAGTGAGTGAATAGTAGGCAACAAACAATGATTCAGGCGATTGAGCAGATGCTTGTGTAGTTGTGGTCGACATAGTAGAACAATTCTTTCTTGAAATGAAGAGAAACAATCGATTTATATAGTGTAATATTTAAACAGCATGAGCATGAGGGTGTGAACGTTATCTTTGTAATTAAACTAATAATTACAGAAAAATTAGTATTATTTCATCAAACGAGTTATTTTCAGTTGAGAACAAAAGCCATCCGATGATACGGAAAGAAGAAAGTCACATTTTTTTAGATCAATAATCATAAAATTTATAATTAAATCCTATTTGAAATTATCCAGGACATTAAAGAGTTTGCATATTTTCATTTTCAGAATAATTGATAAGTAATGATTCATAAAATGTCGTAAATCTCAGAAAGAAATGTTCTTATTAAGCTTTGTATGCGGATAAAAAGAAACGTCATACAAAAAATCTGTATTAAATTTAAATTGAATTTGAAATAGCAAAAATGATGATGGATTAGCACAGGATAAAACTTTCAGACTTTTGAAATCTTTTCTTTCCTTAGAATTCTTGAATTTTTCTTTCTACCACTCTATTATCTACCAAATATTGTGACATTTGGTTTTCAAATCAATTGGTTGGGTATTAATAGTTCATTCTGTAAATTTCAAGTGAGTTATGCTGGATTTACTATAACATCTGTATCCGTTATTAATTGCTTCATTTCATTTGATCGATATGTTCATCAAATGCGAAAGCATTCTTAATATTTATACTTTACAAAATGGCGATGTCATTCGTCGATTTGATAAACAACTAACTCAATATTGCATCGACTTTTATATCTATTGTGCAACATCAGCTGAAGTTCGAAAACAAGCAAGAAAAATTCTCACTTAATGAACGATCTGCAGGTGTCAGATTTTAATTTTGTTTTATGGAAGAAAAAAGAATAGATTATAGTAATTTTTGCTCTGAAATCTTTATTATGAAAAAAAAAGAAACATTATTTTTTGCAGCTAACACTAACGGATGATCCGACATATTCGGATGATGTTGGTAATGCGAGTGTTACATTTGTACTCGATGAATTGATTACACATCCTTCACCGCTTCCAATGCGATCAACTTTCACGACTAGTTTATTATTCAATTGTATCGGATGAGAAGCAGTAATAGTAAAATTTGTTGTCGTTTCACTGAAAATATAAGCACCAGCTTGATCAACTTCGAATTGAACTTGAAATAATGAACTCTTGCATGAAAATATTGTAGAAGTATTTTTCCATAGGACAAATGATGCACGTTTTAACCGAGGCCACATTGTACCATGGAAGAATTTATTCGATGATGTACATGCAAAAACTTGTTCTTCTTCGAACGTTTGAACGAGTGTTTTCATTGTTTCTAATGATATTTGAGGTACAATCATATAATTATAATCCAATACAAAAGGTCCTCGTCCATGATCGAGCCAAATTGTTAGTGTACGAGCTGTAACTGTTTGATTTGTTGTACTAATTGAACTATAGCTACCTGTTTTGACTCGAAGATCAATACCTAATGATCGATAGAATGTTTGTTGTTGAAGAATGTAACCAATATTTCTACTGCCAACATGAATCCATTGAACATTACTCGACGCATTTTGAATATAAGAAAATGAATAAACTCCATCCGTTGGTAGCGTGACAACAGTTGAATTAAAAAATCCAATTGTTATTTGACCATAGGGTAACAAACGACTAGCAAGTGTTGTCCATGCATCACTCGTCGTTGTCAATGTGATATTCGTTGCAAGTGCAATAATTGCATCATCATAGAAATGCCATGATCGTTGTGCTGTAAGATTATGTGTAGCTGTATCCATAAATGCCATTCTATATCGACCATCACTAACGCCGCCAACGTATGACGATCGTATCAAACCAGATGGTCCATCAGTGCATGGTTCAAGCGGAATTCCATGTTCAACAGTAATGCCGTTAATTGCTTGCCAATCGAGTAAAGGAAATATGTAATGATAATCAGCCGTAGTTTCAATGTATAAATTGAGAACACCTTGACCACCATGTTCATCGAGAAGATTTTGTCCATTGAAACATTCGACAGGGTCCATACGTGTCGATTGCATGCGAAGGCTAGATGTCCATTTCGGTCGACGATGAACTTGATAATCGGTTGTATAGAAATGTTTATTTCCGATGAGCAATGTTGCATTTGGTTTTTGTTCAAGACGATCAGCAAAATTATTTAAATCATTCTTGAGATATTCTATTGAAATAATACTCGCTAAAAATCTTAATGCATAAATATCAAAGAATGCAGTGTATCCAGGTGCAGCTCGATCAATTTCTCTTCCAACGACAAGCCAATCGTATTGTTTGTCAACAATCATCCATGCATAACCTTTTGCGAGAGCTTCAGCAACAAGTAAAGTTTTATTTGTTTCTAATCCATATCGAGTACCATGTCCACAGACAAGAAAGAGAAGAACATTACCAACCCAAATATCTCCGTAACTACCAGATAGTAATAATAAACCATGAAAATGATAGGACCAATCATTGACAATGCCTTGTCCACCTAGTGGTTTCATTGTAACATCTTCCCACATTTTACTAAAACCTTGATTGATACCTGTTAAATTTGTCGTTGCTAACGAACGATACAATTGAACTTGTATCATCCAAACTAAATTAGCACCGACTGGAATAGTACCGCCATTCCACCAAGCAGCACGATAGGAGATTTCAACGATTTTCTCTTTTTCAAAACTAGTTACATTATCTCCTAACATTAATAATTGTTTAGTAGCTTCAAGTGGAATACCGATTTCATTAAACCACCAAAATCGATGTCGAAAATCTCTTGTTAACCAAACATTCAATGCACAATGAACAGACGATAATATTGTTACATCGTACGGTATTGTTGACCCATTAACAGTGATTGCTTGTAACATTGTAGTTATTCGTGTCATATGTTTTGCCGTATCCCAAAGAACATTTTGATCTTTATAATTAATATCAGGCCAATAACACGAACTATTCAAAGTGTTATTGAATGAAACTGCTTCATGTATTATACGCGAGATATTATATCTGTTTGGCCATACCATTATTCTTAATACACGATCACGAATAATCGATATATCATCATTAACATTAGCTGCTTGAATTGCTAGCAAACTTATCAAAATAATGCAAGATATACGAGCAACAAAGCTAGTGAATCGTTCGGTCATGTTAAGTACACTGATTAACTGAGGACAAGCATGTTATACTATCATGTTTTATAGTTAATAATTATCAGTTAAAATAGGAACGAATTCAGAGGATCTTAACAGTTTTCTTATCTACCTATAAAGGTGTTTGCAATAAAAGAAAAGATATAAAGCCATGATGTCCTTTGCTGATCGATACATCACGCACACATATTATTTTTCATTTAAAAAAGCAAATATTTGCACATTGTCAATAGCAGTATAATTGTATACTTCTACTAAATGTACTTTATATCGATCGATCGTTCTATTCTTTTATAAATATCGCGCGCAAATAGTAGCACAGTTTAATATTATTTATGCAACAAAAATGTCTACTCTATTGGACGAGCATTTTTGCTCTTATTGCAACTTCAATAGAATCTTCATTAAGTTCTGGTTGTGGAAAATCTATTCCGAATAATTTCTCTCCAGACAAAACAACAACAGTAAAATTACGAAAAACGAATGATCAACCTGTTCGTTATTATAACGTACATCTTCCAGTTAATTACAAAAACGATCGTAGACATGCCATTGTTTTTTCTTTTCATGGTCATACAAGAAATATGTACTTACAAGAAGATCTATCGCAATTATCTGAAAAAGGTTTATTGATCAATGATAGTGAAATTATCGCTGTCTATCCTCAAGGAATAAAAGGAACGGATGGAGGAACTGCTTGGCAAGGTGCACCTTATTCTAATCCACATATCGATGATGTAAGTTATTTTACTATTATAATAAATATTGTAATACTCAATTGATTACGTAGATTTCTTTTGTTCATAAAATGATCAGTGAACTGGAAAATACATTCTGTATTGATTCATCTCGAATCTATGCAACTGGAAAAAGTAACGGTATGTATGTTATCTGATATTTATCATATTCTCATCTTGAAATGTTTGTTCAGGTGCTGGATTTGTTAACTTATTGGCTTGTACACCATCGATTGCTGCAAAATTTGCTGCTTTTGCTACAGTTTCAGCTGCCTTTTACACAACGACGTTTAACAAAGATTGTCCTACGACACGTGCTATACCCATGCTCAATTTTCATGGTACGACTGACTCTGTCATACGATATAATGGTGGAAAGGCACATGGTAGTGCACTGGTTGATATCGATATGTTTCGGCGAACTTGGGCACTTCGTAATGGCTGTGTGGATGAGCCAAAAACATCTAATTTGTCAAAAAATATAGATAAAAAAGGAACAGTTCAAATTCAAATATGGAATAAGAATTGTAAGACAAATGGCATGGTCATAGGATATAAAATAACCAAAGGACAACATTCATGGCCTCGTACTACATTACTTTCAAGATGCAATAGAAAACTTAGAAACAATGATTGTTCTCTAACTGTGTTTAATGCTACATCAAATGTTATCATTCCTTTTTTTAATAAATTCTCATTATAGTTATGATATTCAAAAAGTAACTTGACTGCCCAATCAATCTCAGAGTTTGAGTTCAGATACAACATATCCATTTTTATTGTATATATCAGTGAATAATGCACATGTTGATCCCGATGAATACATTGTTGAGTAAAATAAAAATTTTTAGAGAACTATTAAGTAAATTATTAGTCTTCTATTTGTTCTATTCCATTAGTGTGCTCGGAACAGACTCTATAATTGAGACTCGATTAGTTCTTTCTGTTCAATCTAGTGAACATTGTAATAAAGCAAATATTAGTGAGCGAGTTTTATGTTTTGCATTAATATCATGATCATGATAACTACGTGTTGTTTTTTTTTGCACATGTGCTGTAATATATTGAGTCATGCTAAGATAACAGATCAACATCGTCGATTATAAAAGGCTCTTTTTTCTATCGTTATTTTCAGTATTCAAAATGATGTATCCAATCGACGAAAGATATATTAAAAGTAGTGCCGTAGCAAGTACGCCACTCATGGTCAATCAAAAACGAGATGTATACCGACTACGATGTCTCATTGGTATACAGGTCTGCTCAACAATCCTCGTTGTATTATTACTTGCATCGTTCTATTCATTTGCATATATTAAAATTCATCATCAAACAGGTCATAACAACGATACAACCAATCATGATTATCAAAAAAAAGAAAATCTCACTACATTATATGCATATGATCCATTGAGTTCGACTTTTTCATTCAACAATGGTCAATACGGTGGCGAAATTACTGATTGGGGTTTTTATACCACAGAAATCGATATTGATTTCAACAACTACTATGTCAATACATTTTCTATTGGTATTCAAGGTGGTCGACGCGGTACAATCGTCGATTTCGGTACAGCTGTAAGTCTTCAAGAAAAGTATCATTATCCTGAAACAATTGGCAATGGTCAAGGATTTGCATCGATTCATCAACGAAATCAAACACTTGTTATTTTAAGCAATCCTGGAAATACAAATGCCTTTCAAATCATGGACGAGTCTGCTCAAGTGTTTCAACGAGGTACCAGTTTAGCGACTGCTCGCGTTCAATTAGGACATATCTATGTTCTTCGAATTACTGATAGTTTTGATCCGAATTTTGAACGTATTGTTAAAATGATAGTAACTGCCTATCGGCCAAATGAATCCGTTACTCTTCGATGGATTCAGTTGACGTAACTTTTCTTCTTCTTCAAAGTTTCAATAAAGATTTCTTTTTTTTGCGATAACAGATTGTAGATAAGAATAAAAAGAAATTAACTAACTGTAAGTTATCATAGTATTTTAAAAATGAGCACGAATCTATCGTTTGACATCGTTCCAGTGCGTACTATCGACGATCTCGAAGCTACTGTGAATCTTTTTCGTGCATATGCAAAATCTCTTGATATTGATCTTGCATTTCAAGATTTTGAAAATGAAATGGCAACAATGCCTGGCAAATATGCGCCTCCGACAGGTGAAATTCTTTTAGCACGTAATTCTCAACGAGAACCGATAGGTTGTGTAGCTCTACGTCCGCTTGGATCAGCAGATTCACGTTGCTGCGAAATGAAACGTCTCTATACATTACCTTCTGTTCGTGGCCTTGGACTTGGCAAAGCATTAGTCATTGAAATTCTTAATATAGCACGTTCGTTGGAATATGAAAAAATCATGTTAGATACTTTGCCGACTATGAAAGCAGCCATTGGACTATATAAACAAGTTGGATTTGTCGAAACAGATGCGTACTACGATACTCCGATTAAAGAAACAGTATTTTTCGTTTGTTTATTGAAGAAATAAAAAGTTAACAGAGTTCAACATACGTATGAGTAAGAGAAAGGTGAAGAAATACATTTGGCTGAAAATAGAATCAATTTAAATAAATAAAAAAAAAAAGATCGTAAAAAGAAAGAGAAAGAAGCTTCCTATAAAAATGAATGTATTTCGTGTGTTGACTTTAATTCAACTATGACTGACAATCACAAAACTATCGAAGATGACGATGATGATCAATTGCATGTCGAACATCAAATTGTTCCAACAATGTACAACACAACGACACAAGAACCACATACAAAAAACGTACATGTAACTGCAACAGAATCGACTAATGATTTCAATATTCAAATGAAAGATCTGATTAAAAAAGATCGAGAAAAATATATCTATACACCAGCTCCAAAAGATTATTCAGGTCTTGTTCAATGTGAAATTAAATGTCACAAAGAAGGTTTACTAACAAAAATGTTTTCATTATATTTCAATGGAGAAAATGATAATGATCGAGTATATTTTCTATACAGAAAACTGTTTTGTTTAATATTTGTTTTTCCTTTTCTCTTTGAAAGACATTTATTTTAACTGCAAAGAAACATCTGAAAATCGATGGTCATGCTGATTATTATCTTGGAACGGACGAAACAACATCGAAAAATCTCACTGATGAAAATGCAATTGCCAAATTGAAGGGCATGAATTTAAGTGGAACTGAATATATTTTCTATAATCACAATAATCAACAAACGATTGCGATTATTTATGTAAATTCTTAATAATCGATCGTATCTTGAGTTCTCTTATTTTTTTTTCTAGGAAAAACATCTACTCGCAACGAAAGGACCAAGAAAAATGACAGTACTTTTAGCCGAAGCTGACAAACCTTTTCAACCATTGAAAGCAAATGAAACAATTATCAGTGAATGGCAAGCTGGACGTATGACAAGCTTAACTGAGATGAAAAATCGAACTCCAGCTTATGATGAAGGTAAATTTCTATTCGTCTTTTTATTTTTTGTTTATACGACAGATTTTTTGTTTAGAAAGTAAAAGATATTGTCTTAATTTCGGTAGTAATCGTGTCCAACAAGCTTCGCATAAAAATTTTCAATTACTACTGACCAATGAAAATCGTAAAAAAATAATTTTTAAAAGAAAATGATTATTATTTCATTGTTGATTTTTTTCATAGATGACGAAGATGTTATTTTACAATTTGGTCGTGTTGATGAGAATACATTTGCTCTCGACTATCGATATCCTTTGACAGCTATGCAAGCATTTGCTATTGCATTGAGTGCTTTTCATCATCGTTTTAGTGCTT
>Ga0209930_1002578_pt1:10000-20852 | contig 20852 bp, 13 predicted proteins | sample ThiBiot_500_biof_2_FD_183948 | JGI IMG/M metagenome (GOLD analysis project Ga0209930, IMG submission 183948) | Wastewater bioreactor microbial communities from Cape Town, South Africa - Thiocy_cont_500_biof (SPAdes) | ecosystem: Engineered > Bioreactor > Thiocyanate-remediating >... | reverse complement strand
GGCCATGCGTGCAGCACGCGCGTGCGCAGCGCGTCCAGGGCGGCGGCGGCCTGCGGCGCGTCGAAGGCGCGGGCGCGGGCGCGGCCGGCCTCGCCCAGCGCGGCGCGGCGGGCGGGGTCGTGGGCCAGGGCGAACAGAGCGGCGGCCAGGGCCGGCGGGTCGTCGGGGTCGATCGGCAGGCCGGCCTCGCCCGCCACCTCCGGCAGGCCGCCGCGCGGGGCGAAGGCCAGGGCCGCGCCGCAGGCCAGCGCCTCCAGCGCGGTGAGGCCGAACGGCTCCGCCCAGCGGCTGGGCACCACCACGATGGCGGCGCGCGCCATGGCGGCCAGCACGGCGTCGTGCGGCTGGTAGCCGTGCATGCGGATGCCGGCCGCCGCCGCGCGCGGGCGCAGGGCGCGCAGGAAATCGGTGTCCGGGCTGTGCGGGCCGAAGCGGTCGGCGCCGATCATCTCGGCGCGCCAGCCGGGCAGGCGCGGCAGGGCCAGGGCGCAGGCGGCGACGAAGGCGTCCGCCCCCTTGTCGGCGACCACGCGGCCGGCGAACAGGATCACCGGCGCGCGCGCGGGCGGCGAGGGCGGGATCTCCGAGAGGTCGAGGCAGTTGGGCAGCACCGCGCAGGCGCCGCCAGTGCCGTCCAGCATGCGGCCACGCAGCCAGTCCGAGACCGCCGCCACGCAGGCCAGCCGGTGCAGCAACTGCGCGCGCTGGGCGGGGGCGCGGGCGGTGCGCATGTCCTGCGGGTCGTTGTGCAGCACCAGGCAGACCGGGGTGGCGGGGAAGCGGCGGGCGAGGAACAGAGCGATGTCCGGGCGGTTATGCACCTCGATGATCGCCGGGCGCAGCGGCGCCAGCACGGCGGCCACGCCGCGCGCGTAGCGGCGAGCCAGCTTGCCCGGCAGCCAGGACAGCCGGGCGGGGCGGAAATCCACGTCGGCGAAGCGCGGGCCGAGCGCCATGCCGACCACGACCGGCGCGAACGCCGCCGAGCGGGTGGCCAGCCGGCGCAGCAGCAGGCCGACCGCCCCGGTGGCGCCGGGGCCGAAGCCCTCCTTGGGCGGCAGGATCATCGCGGCGATCGGCTTGTCCATCGCGGCGGACGGTAGCGGGGCGGCGCGCGATCCGCCATTGCGCCGCCACGGTTGGCGGGCATTTCTGGGCGGCATGATCGCCCTGCGCCGCGCTGTGTTCCTCGCGCTGATGCTGCTGACCACCGCCGGGCTGGTCTGGCTGCTGTGGCGCGTGCTGGCGCCGGGCGGCTGGAATGGCGCCAAGCTGCTGATGCTGCTGTGTTTCGCCGGCATCGCGCCGTGGCTGGGTGTGTGCGTGGGCAACGCCCTGCCCGGCTTCCTGTTGCTGGTGCTGGCGCGCGACCCGGCCCGCGCCGTGCTGCCCGTGACCGGCGACATCGCCGCCGCACCGGTGACCACCCGCACCGCGCTCGCGGTGACCGTGCGCAACGAGCGCATGGAAGAGGTGCTGCCGCCGCTGCGCCGGCTGCTGGACGGGCTGGACGCGGCCGGCGCGGGGGCCTGGTTCGCGCTGTTCGTGCTCTCCGACACCCAGGACCCCGAGGCGGCGGCCGCGGAGGCGGCGGCGGTGGCCGCGTTCGGCGCCGGCGACCCCAGGCGCGTGGCCTATCGCCGCCGCGCGGACAATGCCGGCTTCAAGGCCGGCAACGTGATGGAATTCCTGGACCGCCACGCCGAGGGGTTCGAGCTGGCGGTGATGCTGGACGCCGATTCCGAGATGTCGGCCGCCGCCGTGCTGCGGCTGGTGCGCATCATGCAGGCGGCGCCGCGCATGGGCATCGTGCAGCATCTGACGGTGGGGCGGCCGGCGGAGGGGGCATTCCCCCGGCTGTTCCAGTTCGGCATGCGCGCCGGCATGCGGGTGTGGGCCACCGGGCAGGCCTGGTGGCAGGGGGATTCCGGGCCGTACTGGGGGCACAACGCCATCCTGCGCATCGCCCCGTTCCGTGCCCATTGCCGGCTGGCGCCGCTGCCGGACGGGCAGGCCATCCTGTCGCACGACCAGGTGGAGGCGGCACGGATGCGCGCGGCCGGCTGGGGGGTGTGCGTGTGGGCGGGCGAGGACGGCTCCCAGGAGGGCAATCCGCCGGCGCTGCCGGAGTTCCTGCACCGCGACGCGCGCTGGCTGGCCGGCAACCTGCAATACTGGCACCTGCTGCGCCTGCCCGGGCTGTGGCCGATGGGGCTGCGGCCGATGGGGCGGTGGCAGCTGGTGCAGGCGATGCTGATGTTCGCCGGCGCGCCGCTGCAGGTGGCGGTGCTGCTGCTGGCCGCCTGGCTGGCCGCCACCGGCAGCGGCCAGCCGCCGCGCGGCGCGCTGCTGGCGCTGGCGCTGGGCTGGAGCCTGTCGCTGTACTGCCCGAAGCTGCTGGGCTACGCCGAGGTGCTCGTGTCGGGCGCGCGGGCGGCGCGCTATGGCGGGCGGGTGCGGTTCGCCGCGGGCGCGGGGCTTGAGATAGCGTTCACACTGGCGACGGACGCGGTGGCGCAGGTGCACAAGACGCTGGCGATGCTCCGCTTGGCGCTGGGCGCGCGGCCCGGCTGGCTGCCGCAGAACCGTCAGGACCGCGGTGTGGGCTGGGCCGAGGCGCTGCGCCTGTTCTGGCCGCACACGGCACTTGGGGCGGTGGCGTTCGCACTGCTGGCGCGGGCGGATGGCGCGGCGGCATGGGCGCTGCCCTTCGCGGGCGGGCTGCCGCTGGCGGTGCCGCTGTGCGTGGCGACGGCGGCGCCCCGGGTGGGGCGGTGGCTGCGCCGGCATGGGGTGGCGGCGGTGCCGGAGGAGCTGAGCGCGCTTGCGGCGGCTGTCCCGCCTGCCTAGCCTGGACGCCGATAAGCCGACAAGGACGAGCCATGGACAATATGCGCTTCGACAACATCGTCCGCGACCTGGTCGTCGACGACGCCAAGCGGGAGGCCGAAATGCAGCGGCTGAGCCCTGCGGACCGGTCGTACCTGGTGTTTTTCACCGCCCGCTCGGGCAGTTCGTGGCTGACCTCGGTGCTGGCGGAGACGAAGCGGCTGGGCTTTCCCGAGGAATACCTGAACCCGGCCTTCGTGCGCGATGTCTGCACGGCCACGAACGCGCGTACGCAGGGGAGCCTGCTGGACATGCTGAAGCGGCGGCGCCGGACGCCCAACGGGGTGTTCAGCATGGAGGTCCGCGCCGTCGATATCGACTTGTTCGGCGAGGAGGCTTTCTTCGCCGCGTTCGACCCGAAGACGATCGTGTTCAACCTGTGGCGCGACAACATCGTGGCGCAGGGGGTCTCGCTGTATCGGGCGGTGAGCACCGGGCACTATCACTCCACCGATGCGGCGCCACCGGTTGCGCCGGCCTATGATGCCGAGAGCATCAAGCTGTGGACGAAGCATATCCTGAGCGACGAAAACCTGAACCTGACGATGCTGGCACGCCGGGGCCGGCCGGCGCGCTTCCTGCGGTACGAGGATATCATGCGCGACCAGGCGACGACGGTGCGCCAGTTCGCCGACGCGCTGCGGGTGGATTTGCCGGAAGGCGCGGCGCCGCCCGATACCAGCGCCGAGCCGCGGCACGAGAAGATCGGCGATTCCTGGAACCGCGAGGCAGAAACGCGGTTCCGCCACGAGGAAGCCGCCTTCGTCGCCACCGTGGAGAGCCAGCGGCTGATCCGTCTGCAACCGGGCGAGCCGAAGTGGCGGGCGCTGTATGCTGCCGGCGAACCGACGGTGCAGCACGTCGCCTGATGGGCGGGGCCGCGACGAGTCCGGGTTTCAGGGGCGGGAGGCATTGATGCGGCGACAGCGTGCCACGGCATGGGGTATAGCGTTCGCGGTAGTGCTCGGTCTGGCCGGCTGGTGGGGCGCACCGGCGGCGTTCGCGCGCGAGATGGCCATCGTGACGCCGCCAGCGGCCTTCGCGCTGATCGGGCCGGACCGTCAGGCCGGATCAGGCCAGCTTGACCTGTATGCGCAGACCGGTCCGCGCCCCAATTGGTTCATCGGCCAATGGCAGATTGCCGGCGGCAAGCTGCCGGCGTTTCGGCGCATGGCCACGCCCTCCGGCGGCACCGCCTTTGTGTCGCGCAACGAGGCGGCCTCGGTCGTCATCGTGCAGAACGGACCGGAGATCGGCGTTACGCTGTCGCAGAACGGGCCGACGCAGCCTTGCACCACCCCGACCGGGCGACCGCATGAGTTCGACCTGTTCGTCAATACCGGCGGGCCATGGGTCCACCCGGCGCTGGCCTCGGCACTGTCGGCACCACCGCAGGGAGGCAATGCTCCCTCGCTCGCGCAGATGGCGCGGCTGGACCAGCATGTCTCGGTGCACATCGCGCAACCTGTGCCATCCGGGCCGGGTCGTGGCTGCAAGGTCAACCAGGGCAATGTGCTGACCGCAGTGACTCTGGTGAATGACGACGTTCAGCCGGCGCAGGTGCTGTTCTACCAAGTGTCGTTGCATGTGGTGTGTGGCGGCGGCGCGACGGCGCATGCGGCGTGCGAACGCAACCTGTCGCGGCCCTTCCAGTGGTGGACCGGTATGGAGGGGCGTGACACGCGCGGCCGGGTGACCAAGCTGTCATTCGGCTTCGACCAGCGGCTTCCGGGGCTGGGGCGGCCGTTCCTGCCGGCCGGGGGACGGCAGGACGTGGATATCGACCTGCTGCCCGACCTGCTGCGGTTGATCGCCGCCGGCGCGCATGGGATGGACCGGGACCCGGCGCACTGGCGGGTCAGCGGCGCTTATCACGGCGAGAGCGTGTGGGGCGACGTATCGCTGCACACGCAATGGAGCGATTATCGCCTGACCGCGCAGCTTCGCTGACCGGGCATCAGTACGAGGGCCGATATCGAGATGGACGTGCAGATCACGCCAGCATTGGCCGAGGCGCTCCGGCGGCGTGGGGTGGAATGCTTCCTGCCGGTCAACGCGCGGCTGCCACGGGACACCGTGCTGGAGCCGCCATGCAGCCTGAAATGGATGGCGCTGCATCACAGCCTTTACCTCGGCGCGTTCAGCTATGCGGTCAGCGGCTATTTCTTCGGAGCCCGGCTCGGCCGCTATGTGTCGATCGGCGAGGCGGTGCAGGTTGGGCGCGGTGACCATCCGACCGCGTGGCTGAGCACCAGCCCGGCCTTCTACCACGTGCCGGAACTGTTCGCGGTGGGCGACGAGTTTCCAGGCGCCGAGGCGTACCACGCCTTCCGGCCGCGCCTGCCGCAGGGCGCGCGGCCGACCATGTTCAAGCCGGTCACGATCGGCAATGACGTGTGGGTGGGCCACGGCGCGTTCATTCGGCCCGGCGTGACGGTGGGCGACGGCGCGATCATCGGCGCGCATGCGGTGGTGACGCATGATGTGCCGCCCTATGCGGTGGTGACCGGCAATCCGGCGGTGGTGCGGCGCTACCGGTTCGCGCCGGAGTTGGTGGCGCGGCTGCTGGCGGCGCAGTGGTGGCGCTTCGCGCCGTGGCAGCTCGCCGGCATCGACGTGACCGACCCGGCGGCGAGCATCGAGGCGATCGAGCGCTTGGGGCGGGAGGGCGAAGGCTATCTTCCGGGTAAGCTGCTGCCGGCGACGATGCTGTAGGCGGCCAGGTTCAGGATGCGACCAGGGCAAGCGCCGCGGCGCGCTGGTCATAGAAATTGGTCCAGTGCGCCAGCCGGTCGAGGTCCTCGGGCGTGGCAAGGGGGTGGAAGCCGTGCGCCTCGTCGTCCGCGACGTGGACCTCATGGTGATAGAAAATCGAGTGGATGCGCGCCTTCACCACCTCGGTCGTGTATGGGCCGAGCGTCGCGGGGGTGAAGTCACCGGTGAAGGGGCGGTGCCAGATCATCGCCAGCTTGCCGGCGATGCCGTCCGAGGAGAGCAGGAACACCGATACCGGCTGGTGCGCCCGCGGGCCGCGCACGCGCAGGAACAGGAAGGGACGATAGGCGAGGTTTTCCGGCATCGCCTCCACCACGGCCGAGGAGCGGGCGATGCGCAGGCGGTCGTTCAGGGCGCGCACCAGCTCGGCGGTGGCGATGCGTGGCGCTGGCGGCCTGCCGGGGGTGGCGGGCAGCGGCGGCAGGCGGTGCGGCGAGAGCCGGGCGCCGGCATCGAGTTGCGCGGTCACGGTGCCGGACAGTGTGGCGGGGCGCTTGCGGATGAACAACTGCCCTTGGCCGGCGCCGGCGAAGAAGTTCTCGTCGCTGAAGATCAGGTCCTTGTTGCCGCTGACCGGAGGGTGGGCGACCAGGGTGAGATTGCGATAGACGATCGGCAGCCCGGCGGCGGCGGCGCGCGTCGCCATGAAGGTTTGCAGGGCGGTCTCGTCGGTCAGGATGGCCGCTCGGAACGGCACCCAGAACGGGTCGTCGCGGCTGGCGTGGATCAGCACGCAGGCGGCGCGGGACAGCACCACCCATTGGCTGCCGTGGTGCAATTCCGCTGCCAGCGCCGGGTCGAGCGGGCGTGGGACGGTGGCGAAGCTGCCGACGCCGGGTAGCTCACGGTATATGCTGGCGAAGCGGTGGTGCACGTCCTGCCGGCCGCCCGGCGGCAGGTTGGCCACGCGGTTGGCCACCAGATAGCTGGTGCCGGCGCGCAGGCGGGCGGCGACCTCGCCGGCCGGAACCAGGGGCAAATGCTGCTCGCTGAGCAGCACGAAATGTTGCCAGGGGCTGGGGTCTTCCAGTGCCTTGGCGATGCCGTTCAGCGTCGCCTCGACCAGGCTGAAGCCGCCCCAGCTGCACAGCACGCTGTCGAGCACCGTGACGGTGTTGAACCGCGATGCCAGGGAGGCTGCGTACTCGTGCAGGCCGTTGGCGGCCTTGCGATCAACATGGATGATGAAACGGGTTTCCGGGGTGTAGAGGCTGCGGACCAGGACGGCGAGATTTTCGGCCGACTGGTGGCACAGGATCAGGTAGGTCACCGCCATCGTCGCCACCTTGTGAAGCCGTTGCTGCCCGGAGTAACCCCGGCACTTTGGGGAAGTCTGGCAGAACAGCCGCGCTTCAGGATTGCCGCTTCAGCGCCTTGAGATAGGCCGCCGGCAGCGGGACCGGTGGGATGGCGGCGTTGGCCGCGGCGGTGGCGAGGGCGCTGCGCCATTCGTTCACCAGGGTCTCCTCGGCCTCGGACGGGCTGCGCCATTCGCGGACGCCGTTGCTTGTGTAGTGGTCGTGGACGGACTCGATCTTGCCTGCCTTCAGGGCCGCGGCCACGTCGCCGTAGCGGTGCTGGTACCACTCCGCGTCGACGGTCGGGGCCCCGCCGGCGCGGCCCTCGAAATAGCCCTTCTGCACGAAATGCTGGTGGGCGCTTTCCAGCTTGCCCTCGGCGACGGCCTCGCGGACATCCGGGTTGCGGTCCAGGTAGTCCTCGGCGTCGAACGGCATCTGCTCGACCAGCAGGCGCAGCATCAGTTCGAGCAGGACGCGCGGCATCACCACGTCGTCGGCCGGGCGCGGGCCGGAGGGGGCGGGGCGGAGCTCTTCGAGGAGAAGCTGGAATGGTGGAACGAACATGGGTCCTCCTGGCCTTGCGGTCGCGGGCGGCGGGTGCCGGCCGCCTTAGCGGGTGGCGAGCCGGCCCGGCGCGGCGCGTGGGTTCACCTGCACCGCCGCCGGGGATTGCGCAAGCATCATGAACTGGGTGTTGAGCGCGCCCGGCGGCAGGCCGAGCGGGAACAGCCAGCCGCGGCCGGTGCGGCGGATGCGCTCGGCGGGGGTGCCGATGTCGAAGGCGGCCACGCGCAGCCCGGCGCGCCAGGCCTGGGTGAGCGTGAAGCACCAGGTTTCCGGCCAGATGGAGGGCAGCCAGGCCAGTTGGGCCCGCTGCGCCACGGCCAGCGTCACCGCCTCGTGCTCCTCGTAGCGGCCGGTGATGTGGACCTTGCCGGTGTCCAGCAGGCGCCGGTCGTCAGAACTGTAGCCGACCAGGTGGAACGACAGCGGCAACGCGCGCTCGGCGGCGTCGCGGGCGCAGGCGAGCAGGACGTTGTAGCCTTTCTCGATGCCGATCGCGCCGATGACGGCGATGCGGGCGGCGCCGGCGGCGGCGGGCGGCGGCGGGCCGGGGGGGATGTCGGCGTCGTTCTCCCAGGCCTCGGCCTGCGGCTCGGTGCCCGGGAAGTGGCGGCGGATGCGGGTGGCGACATCCTGGGAGGGGACGATGATGCGGGTGGCGCCGGCCAGCTCCTCCGCCGATTGCCGGCGCAGCGCGCGGGGCGGGGTGTCGGCGTCGTTGGTGGTGCCGGCATCGGCCACGCAGGCCTCGCACTGCGCCACGTCCGGCTCGCCGCAATAACGCTGGTCGGCGCCGACCAGGTTGATGCGCGGGCAGAACCAGGAATAGTCGTGGATGATCACCTCGTAGGGGATTTGAAGGCGCCGAAACAGGCCCAGAATGGCGTGATTATGGCCGATCAGGTGGTGGATTTCGGCCCGGATCGGGCGGTCGGCCTTCAGCAGGCGGACCAGGGCGGCAAGCTCCTCCGGCACCGCGAAGCGCAGGTTCGGGGTGCCGCCTTCCGGGCCGTCGCCCAGCACGCAGTCCCGCCCCTGGCCGTCGCGGCGGCCGACCGGCCAGATGACGATCGGGCGCAGGCCCTCGGCCCGCAGCGCCTGGGCGCGCTCGTTCACCCGGCGCTGCACGCCGCCGCCGCGGCCGTGGGTGACCAGCAGCACACTGTCCTGGCGCGGGCGCAGCTGCTTCCAGCGCTCGATGTCCAGCCGGCGGCGCGGCTCGCTCATCGGGTCGGCGTGCTGGAAGTCGCGGATCAACGCGTCGTAGCCCGGGTGCACGCGGTTGAGCAGGCGCAGGTTGCGGGTGATCAGGTGCTGGCGGGCGGCGCCGAAGGACTGGCCGCCGACATGGGCGACGAAAATGCCGGAGGCGGCCACGTGGCGCCAGCCGAGGTGGCGGGCGCGGATGCAGAAATCGTTCTCCTCGCCGTAGCCCTGGCCGAACAGGTCCTCGCGCAGCAGGCCGGTCGTGTTGAGGCAGTCGCGCTTGATATACATGCAGAAGCCGACCGCGGTCGGGAGGTCGACGAGGGCGGCCGCCCCCGGGTTGGCGCGCTGGGCGAGGCTGTCCAGGCGGATGGTTTCGGCCAGGTCGGGGATGGCGTTCGGCAGGTCGATGGCCGGGTAGCTGAGGATGGTCGCGTCGTTGGAGAACGGGGTGGCGCTGCCGATGGCGGGGGCGGCGTAGGCGGCCTCGCGCAGCCGGTGCAGCCAGCCGGGCGGCACCAGGGTGTCGCTGTTCAGCAGCACCACGTCGCGCTTGGCGTCAAGGCGCATGCCGATGTTGGCGGCGCCCGGGAAGCCGCGGTTGACCGTTTGGGCCAGCAGGGTGATCCGCCGCGCGCCCGCCAGCTCGCGCAGCGCCTCCACCACAAGCGGATCGGGCGAGGCGTCGTCCACCACCACCACGCGCGCCCAGTCCGGCAGGTCGGCCAGAACGGAGTCCAGGCAGGCGAGCGTGTGGCCGAGGCCGCCATAGACCGGGACGACGATATCGACCGGCCGCTTGGTGGCGCCGCCCGCAGGCGGTCCGCCAGCGAGATGGGCGGGCACGGCGGGCAGCGGGATCAGGCCGGGCGGCGGGGCCGCATCCTGTCCGGGGGCGGGGAACATATGGGCCACCGAGGCGGCGGCGCGCTCAGCGCTGACCCGCTCGGCGGAGGGGTCGAGCGGGCTGCCGGTGAGGTTGCGGCCGTCGCGGCCGAGCACGCGAACCGGCCCGGTGAGGTGGCGCAGCCGGGCCGCGGGGATGTGGAAGCCGCGGGGGCGGGCGAATGGGCGCGAGGAGCCGACCCGCACCTCCTCGTCGTCGGCCACCACGGAGATCGCGGGGCCGCCGTCCTGCGGGACGACCGACAGCAGCGGCGCCCGGTCGGCGTCGTTCGGGCACCAGGCCCAGCCGTGCAGGTCGCCGTCGGTGCTGTCGGCGAAGCCCTCCACGCGGGCGATGCGGGCAATGGCGATCGGGCTGCCGAGCAGCGGGCCGGCGGGGCCGAGAACCCGCACCGCCTGTCCGGCCTCCCAGCCCTGGGGCAGGCGGCCCTTATGCAACCCGCTGCCGGCGTGGCGGCGCAGGGGGAGCGGGCGCCCGTCCAGATCCGCCGTCGGCGCGTGCCCGCGCAGCGACACCGCCAGCATTCCGGCGCCGTCGAGCGCGCACCATCCCGACGCCCCGGCCGCATCAGCCACGGCGCCGGCGACCGTGGCGATGTCGTCGGCCGCGTGGGCGTGTTGAGAGAGCACACGCGCCAGGGCGGCGGCGGCCTGCGGTGGGTCGCCGAGCCGCAGGGCGGCGGCGGCAAGGCCCAACCAGGCCTCGCGGACATCCGTGCCCTGCGCGACCTCGTCGTACAGGGTTCGGGCGCGCGGGTCGCCTTGCGCCAGCAGGATGCCGGCGAGGTGGAGGCGGACCACGGCATTGTTGGGCGCAATCCGGTCGGCACGCTCCAGCCACTGCTGCGCCGCGTTCAGGTTGCCGGCCGCCCTCTCCCGTTCGCTGTTGGCCAGCGCGTCGAACAGCGTGTCACTCATGGGGAAGGGACATTGGACTCGGATGATGCCGTTGATTGGATATGTTATTGAAATACCGGATTCTTCAGGCCTGTTCAAGCATTGCCGCCAATCCGGCAGCGGCTTGGTCGCCACTGCGGGCATGCCGGCACGAGCCATGCCGAATTTGCATGGCTTTGGTGCGTCGTCGCGCGTTCGACGCATGGGCGGGCGAAAATCGTAAAGACCTTGATCACAGCAGCGAATTTCTCGGATGTGCGAAACCAGGACGGCATTCTGTCACGTCGTTGACACGGTGGGGGCACCCGACTAGA
>Ga0209930_1002578_pt1:0-7500 | contig 20852 bp, 13 predicted proteins | sample ThiBiot_500_biof_2_FD_183948 | JGI IMG/M metagenome (GOLD analysis project Ga0209930, IMG submission 183948) | Wastewater bioreactor microbial communities from Cape Town, South Africa - Thiocy_cont_500_biof (SPAdes) | ecosystem: Engineered > Bioreactor > Thiocyanate-remediating >... | reverse complement strand
TGCGGTGATCTGTCGGTCGTGATGCCGATGGGTCCCGCGTGTGTATGCTGAGTATAAGTCTTGCCGTGCGTATGGAGGATCTTCGCCCCGCCTGACTGTTGGGTGTGGATGGCTCCTGTGCATGGTGGGAAGAACCGGTCCGCAAGGATTGGTTCGTTGTTCTCGAGCGTAAGAAGGGCATTCGGTGGATGCCTTGGCACCAGGAGGCGATGAAGGACGTGGCACGCTGCGAAAAGCCACGGGGAGCCGCGAGCAGGCGTTGATCCGTGGATATCCGAATGGGGCAACCCACCCCTATGGGGTATCACAATCTGAATACATAGGGTTGTGAGGCGAACCCGGGGAATTGAAACATCTCAGTACCCGGAGGAAAAGACATCAACAGAGATTCCGCTAGTAGTGGCGAGCGAACGCGGAGTAGGCCAGTGGTCATTCGAAGGTAAGCAGAACGGTCTGGAAAGTCCGGCCATAGCGGGTGATAGCCCCGTATGCGTCTATGTTGAATGATCCTTGAGTAAGGCGGGACACGTGAAATCCTGTCTGAACATGGGGGGACCACCCTCCAAGCCTAAATACTCCCTGGTGACCGATAGCGAACAAGTACCGTGAGGGAAAGGTGAAAAGCACCCCGACGAGGGGAGTGAAATAGACCTGAAACCGAATGCCTACAAGCAGTCGGAGCCGCATCTGCGGTGACGGCGTACCTTTTGTATAATGGGTCAGCGAGTTTCTGTTTGCAGCGAGCTTAAGCCGGTAGGTGTAGGCGCAGCGAAAGCGAGTCTGAACAGGGCGTTCAGTTGCTGGCAGAAGACCCGAAACCGAGTGATCTAGCCATGGCCAGGCTGAAGGTGGGGTAACACCCACTGGAGGGCCGAACCCACGCCTGTTGAAAAAGTCGGGGATGAGCTGTGGCTAGGGGTGAAAGGCCAATCAAACTCGGAGATAGCTGGTTCTCCGCGAAATCTATTGAGGTAGATCGTTAGGTGTTTACCCCGGGGGGTAGAGCACTGGATGGGCTAGGGGGTCCCAAAGACTTACCAAACCTAACCAAACTCCGAATACCCGGAAGTATAGCCTGGCAGACAGACGGTGGGTGCTAAGGTCCATCGTCGAGAGGGAAACAGCCCAGACCACCAGCTAAGGTCCCAAAATAGTGGCTAAGTGGGAAAGGATGTGGGGATTCCAAAACAACCAGGAGGTTGGCTTAGAAGCAGCCATCCTTTAAAGAAAGCGTAATAGCTCACTGGTCTAATAGAAACCCTGCGCCGAAAATGTAACGGGGCTCAAGCCACTTACCGAAGCTGTGGGTTTACAGGATTTGCACCCTGTAAGCGGTAGCGGAGCGTTCCGTAGGCCTGCGAAGGGAGATCGGGTGACCGCTCCTGGAGGTATCGGAAGTGCGAATGCTGACATGAGTAGCGACAAACAGAGTGAGAAACTCTGTCGCCGAAAGTCCAAGGGTTCCTGCGCAAGGTTAATCCGCGCAGGGTGAGCCGGCCCCTAAGGCGAGGGCGAAAGCCGTAGTCGATGGGAACGAGGTTAACATTCCTCGGCCTGCTGGAAGTGACGAACGTGAAACGTAGTGTGTGCTTATCGGATTGTGCATGCTGCTGGATCGTTCCAGGAAATAGCTCCAGCGTATAGACCGTACCCTAAACCGACACAGGTGGACTGGTAGAGAATACCAAGGCGCTTGAGAGAACGATGCTGAAGGAACTAGGCAAATTACTCGCGTAACTTCGGGATAAGCGAGACCCACTCTTGGGCAACCAGGGGTGGGTGGCACAGACCAGGGGGTAGCGACTGTTTAGTAAAAACACAGGGCTCTGCGAAGTCGAGAGACGACGTATAGGGTCTGACGCCTGCCCGGTGCCGGAAGGTTAAGAGGAGGTGTGCAAGCACTGAATTGAAGCCCCGGTAAACGGCGGCCGTAACTATAACGGTCCTAAGGTAGCGAAATTCCTTGTCGGGTAAGTTCCGACCTGCACGAATGGCGTAACGACTTCCCCACTGTCTCCAGCATCGGCTCAGCGAAATTGAATTCCCCGTGAAGATGCGGGGTACCCGCGGTCAGACGGAAAGACCCTATGAACCTTTACTGCAGCTTTGCAGTGGCATTAGGAGAGGGCTGTGTAGGATAGGTGGGAGGCTTTGAAGCATGGGCGCTAGCTCGTGTGGAGCCAACCTTGAAATACCACCCTGACCTCTTCTGATGTCTAACCGCGATCGGTCATCCCGATCCGGGACCCTGCATGGTGGGCAGTTTGACTGGGGCGGTCGCCTCCCAAATAGTAACGGAGGCGCGCGATGGTGGGCTCAAGCCGGTCGGACATCGGCTGTTGAGTGCAATGGCATAAGCCCGCCTGACTGCGAGAGTGACAGCTCGAGCAGAGACGAAAGTCGGCCATAGTGATCCGGTGGTCCCGCGTGGAAGGGCCATCGCTCAACGGATAAAAGGTACTCTAGGGATAACAGGCTGATCTCCCCCAAGAGTCCACATCGACGGGGAGGTTTGGCACCTCGATGTCGGCTCATCACATCCTGGGGCTGGAGCAGGTCCCAAGGGTTCGGCTGTTCGCCGATTAAAGTGGTACGTGAGCTGGGTTTAGAACGTCGTGAGACAGTTCGGTCCCTATCTGCCGTGGGTGAAGGAGACTTGAGAGGAGCTGTCCCTAGTACGAGAGGACCGGGATGGACATACCTCTGGTGAACCGGTTGTCGCGCCAGCGGCATGGCCGGGTAGCTACGTATGGAAGGGATAACCGCTGAAAGCATCTAAGCGGGAAACCCACCTCAAAACCAGGTCTCCCTGAGGGCCGTGAAAGACCATCACGTTGATAGGCCGGGTGTATACGTGCGGTAACGCACTCAGCTAACCGGTCCTAATCGCCCGACAGGCTCAAGAACCCCACCCTGCACAGCAGTCATCCACACCAGGATGACCCAAACGCAGACAAGACAATCAGCATACACACACCAATACCAGAACCTGCCACACCCGAAGCCGCGGAGCATACACCGCAGCACTCGGGGTGGGTTGGACGACCTGGTGGCTTTGGCGGGGAGACTGCACCCGATCCCATCCCGAACTCGGCCGTGAAAACCCCCAGCGCCCATGGTACTGCGTCTCAAGACGCGGGAGAGTAGGTCGCCGCCAGGTCTTCCAACCCACCCCAGAACTTACACCCACCAACGCGGGGTGGAGCAGCCCGGTAGCTCGTCAGGCTCATAACCTGAAGGTCATAGGTTCAAATCCTATCCCCGCAACCATTTTGACTTGCTCACTCAAAGCCTCAGCCCCCGCGCTGGGGCTTTTGGCGTTCCGGGCACCCGCGCATAGCGACAGGATCGCCGCCAGGGCGCCGCGGACCTCGACCCGAAGCCGGCCATCCTCTGGCACCAGAACAATCGCATCCACCAGGCCGCGCACCACCTCGCGGGCGGCCGCACCGTTCTCGGCGCCGAGCGCATCGGCCAAGGTGGCGACCTTCTGGCGGTAGACCTCGGCGAGGTTCGGGTGCAGCCGCGGAGCCGGGGCCACCGCCTCGGCGAGCTTGACGTCAATCACGGCCAGCCGCTGTTCCAGCTCCGCGAGGCGCTTGTTGACCACCGAAGGCGGCGTGCCGTCGGCGATCGCGTCGACCAGCCGCTCCATCTGCTGGGTGATCTTCCGCCGCTCGGCGCGCAGCGCGTCCTGGCTGGCGGCACTGGCGCCCTGCTGGCGATTCCACTCGACGGTGAACGAGCTCGCGAACACCTTGAACAAGTCCGGGTCCATCAGCCGATAGCGCAGGCCGTCGAGCACGGTCGCCTCGAGCACGTCGCGGCGAATGCCGATTCGGTTGGTGCAGGCCGTGGGGCCTTTGTTGCGGGCGGTCGAGCAGCCGAAATGCTCCTGGCTGATCTTGGAGAATCCGCCACCACAGCCGCCGCACCGCATTAGTCCGGAAAACAGGTAGCGCGGCCGCTGCTTCGACCAGAACGGTTTTGCCGGCACCGGCTCGGCAGATAAGGCGCCGGTGTCGCCGTCCAGCGAGCGCTGCCGCACCTTGGCTGCGTCCCACTCGGCGTCGGTCAGAATGCGCAGCTCCGGCACTTCGGTCGTGGTCACCGCGCTGTCGACGTTGGCGCGGGAGCGGCGGCGACCGCTCTCCGGGTCCTTGATATAGCGCAGCCGGTTCCACACCAGGCGGCCGACATAAAGTTCGTTGTTCAGGATGCCGGTGCCGCGGGCGCGGTTGCCGTAGATGCTGCTCGGTCCCCACAGCCCGCCCCGCGGGCCAGGGATGCCTTCCTGGTTCAGAGCCAGGGCAATCGCGCGTGGCGCCCGGCCGACGCCAAACTCGCGGAAGATATGGCGTACCACCTCGGCCTCCGCCGGGTTGATCGTCCGGTCGCCGCGCACCGGCTCACCTCCCGCGTCGAGCCGCCGGACCACGGTGTATCCGTACGAATTGCCACCGCCGGACTTGCCGGCATCGACCCGGCCGCGCAGGCCGCGGCGGACCTTGTCGGCGAGGTCCTTTAAGAACAGCGCGTTCATCGTGCCCTTGAGGCCGACATGCAGGGCGCTGATCTCGCCTCGCCGAGGGTGATCAGCCGGATGCCGGCGTATTGCAGCCGCTTGAACAGCCCCGCCACATCCTCCTGGTCGCGCGACAGGCGGTCGAGCGCCTCCGCCACCACCACGTCAAACGTCGCCTCGCGCGCACCTTCCAGCAGCGCCTGATAGCCCGGCCTCAGCGTGGTGGCGCCGCTGATCGCGGCATCGCGGTAGACCTGAACCAATTGCCAGCCCTCGGCGGCAACCCGCTCCTTGCAGATGCGGATCTGGTCGTCAATCGACGCGTCGCGCTGATTGTCCGACGAATACCGGGTGTAGATGACGGCGCGCATTACGACTCCAGGGAATGGGCTGGGAAGGTGGCCAGACGGTATTCAACCGTGTTCCACGTGAAATCCGCCAGCAGGAAAACCCCGAGGCGGCGGGCCGGGCAGACCATCACCGCGCAGCCCGAAGTGCCAGCACGCTGGCCTGATGGCTGCGCGTCGCGATATGCGCCTTGGCCTGGATATAATAGCGCTCGGCCGTCTTGAAGCTGGCGTGCCCGAGGATCAGGGCGATGATGCGGACATGCTCGGGGTCTTCGGTGGCGATCGAGCTGGCGGCGCAGTCGCGGAACAGGTGGGGATTGAGGGCGTGGCCGAACCGGGCGGCCGTGTGCTTCTTGATCGCCTTCTCCTGGGCGAAGGGGCTGAGCGGCGTGCCGTACTGTGTGACCCACAGCCTTCCGGCGGCGTCCGGCAAGGCACCCTGCCGGCTGGCGCCGCGCGTATCGCGCAGGCTGACCAGGGTGGGGCGGAAAACCGTCAGATAAGTGTCGAGTGCCGCCAAGAGAACCTCGGGGTAGGGGAACTCCAGCGGCCGCTTGCCTTTGGCCTCGCCGGCCGTGAAGCAGAGGGCGTAGCCGGCCCCGTCGCGCACCAGGTGCCGGCCGATCTCGATGCCGATGAAGTTTTTCTGCCGCAGGGGGCGCAGGGCGAGCAGGGCGATCATCAACCCGTCGCGGAACGCCAGCGCTGCCTGCATCGGCGGGGTGTCGATGGCCGACCCGGCAGCGTCCATCAGGTCCATCCCCAGGCGCAGCAGCTCCCGGCTCGGCACGAGCTTGCTGCGCTTGTCGCGCGTCGGCCTGGACCGGCGCAGGAGCTTGGCATGCATGGTCCAGAGCCAGGTCCAGTTCTGCTCCGGCACCATCGCCTGGATCACCATGCCGAGCACGCCGACGTAGCTCGCCACGGTCGTGGACGAGCGGCCTTGCTGGAGGAAGGTGACATAGACGCGGAGGGTGGCCGGGGTCGCCCGCTCCGCCGGTCCCTGCTCCGGGTCCAGCAGGCCGCGGTCGTGCAGGAAGGCCAGGAACCGTCCGTACTCGCCGATGGCAGAGCGGATTGTCGCATCGCGCCAGTCTGCCGCCGCGCCGTCGTCCGACAGGAAGTCGCCAGCGGTACGCGCGCGGCCCCAGGCCGCCTGATCGGGCGCAGGCCACAGCAGAACTGGCCAGGCGACGCGACGGTTCCCGACCGTGCTGGAACGCGGGACGATCGACGACATGCTGCTCATCCCCGTGTCCCCCGGCGACGACGGCTGGCGATCAGCGGCTCCGGCTCGGCGCGCATCTCCAGCACAAGCTTGTCGTGGTGCTGCACGGCGGCCCGCGTCTCCATGCCGGCATAATATTGCTGCGTGGTGCCGAGCGACTTGTGCGCCAGCACGCGCTGCACCTGGCCATGCGCCGTGGGGTTGTCCAGAAGCATGATCATCGCCGCCAGGTGGCGGAACAGCTGCGGATTGATCGCCAGCCCGCAATGCGTGCGCACCGCGTTCTGGATCTGCTCGCGCAGGCGAACGTCGGTCTTTGGGTGGCCGGGCACCTGTCCGGGGAACAACCACGGCGATCCGTCCCCGCCGAGCAGGAGGCGGTATACCTTCAGATACAGATCGATCAGCTTCACAGTGGGCGCCGGCAGTTCGACCTCGTGCGCCAGCTCGTTCTTGGCATCGTCCTCGGCGAGCACGACGGTCAGCCCGCCATCGCGTCCCCGCAGCAGGCGGATGCCGAGGGCGAGCTCCCTGAGGTTCTTGATGCGGATCGGCGCCATGATCAGGATCTCGATTGCCACCGCCGTCTGCAACTGCAGGGCGAGGCCACGCGTGGGCACGCCCGCACGGACCACCTCGGCGCGGATGCGCTCGGGCAGCCGGACTGGAACGAGATCACAAGGCCCCGTCTGCGCGACGCCTCAGCCGGTTGATGACGACACGCCGCGAGCATCTGTCCAAGACCGACGCGCTCACCGTCGCCGCCATCGAGGCCGCGGTGCCTGCGCTCGCCACGGCGCGCGACCTGATGGACCGCTTTCATCATCTGTTCCGCACTCGCGACACGCAGGCGCTGTCGCCGTGGCTGGCAGAGACCGCTGGCAGTTTATCCTGCGCATTCGGCAAAGGCATTAGGGCGAACCTCGCCGCGGTGAAGGCTGCCCTGACTGAACCCTGGTCGAACGGCCAGACCGAAGGGCAGATCACCAAGCTGAAGCTTGTCAAACGCCAGATGTATGGCCGCGCAGGTCTCGATCTTCTCCGTGCGCGCCTCGTCGTCCCCGCGTGACCCTCACCGCCGACCTGCACCGAGAGTGAGTCAGAGCCCTTTTTCAACGCCGAAGTTGCACAGTGCCGCCCGCCATGCGGATGGTATGGCGGTGATGAGGGAGATGATTCTGTCGGGTCGGGGGCGGAGCGGTGAAAGCGACGGTCGATCAATCTTCCATTCGCGGGTTGGCTACCGCATGAATGCTTGTCGTCGCGGGCCTGCCTCGGACTAAGCTCGGGCGTCGGCTAGGCCGGCCCATAGGGGCGCTCGAGGATTGCCCTGACCTCCACTCCGCCCCCGGCCGGACAGGCCGGGAAATGAGGGCGCCTACGGCACCGCCGGCATG
>Ga0209930_1002577_pt1 | contig 20860 bp, 13 predicted proteins | sample ThiBiot_500_biof_2_FD_183948 | JGI IMG/M metagenome (GOLD analysis project Ga0209930, IMG submission 183948) | Wastewater bioreactor microbial communities from Cape Town, South Africa - Thiocy_cont_500_biof (SPAdes) | ecosystem: Engineered > Bioreactor > Thiocyanate-remediating >... | reverse complement strand
CTCGAACGACGACCGCACCGCAGCACTTGACCCCTGGCTCGAGCACTACAACACTGGACGACGCCACTCAGCCCTCGGAGGCAACCCCCCGATCAGCCGACTGCAACCAACGTCCTGACCCCGTACAACTAGATGTTGTGGTTTGCCTGTCGTACCTGTCTACATGGATACCTCGACGCAGACCACCACAACCACGCCCGAACCAGCCTCGACCGATGCCCCCGAACCACTCGGCGCACGCCTCGCGCGGGAGAGCCGCGCAGCGCAGGGCCTGCCTCCGGTCATCGCTGACCCACGGGTGCGTGAGCAACTGCAAGCCCTCTGCGGCCTGCCGAAGGCGCGGGGGCGTTAGGCGCGCCAGACGAACTCGACCCGATGTGCGAGAATCCCCGCCCGGTACACCTCACGGCGGGCATGAAACGCTTCGACGGTCTCATTGCGCCGCCTCGCCGGTGTCGCGCCGTTCATCCCCCTGGGCAGGGCGTGAACGAGGACGGCTTCAAGGACGAGACTGGCGGCCTGGTGCTGCCACATCGGGGTACGGTCGGCCCACTCCTGTGCGACGGTCGTCATATCAATCGACGGGCCAGTGTGCTCCGGCACCGTGGCGGCGTACTCGCGGCGGGTGCGTTCGATGCGTTCGGCGATCCGTGAGCGTTGCCGCACCCACATCGACTTGTCGATCAACCCGTCGTAGTAGTCATCATCGAGCCGGGCGAGGCGTTCCCGGTCGGCATCGAGCGTCGCGGCAAGCCCCACTCGTGCGGCCTGATCCGCGCCCGGAGACTGGCGCTTGGCGGGGTTGAGGGTGATCTGCTCGAACGTCGCGAGCACGGCTTCCTCCACGAGTTTGGTGAGGTCGCCGGAACGGATCGAGCGGTTGCACCCGCCCGGCACCTGTTGCACACACTGATACACCTGGCCGCGATGCAGCATGGCGCGTCCGCAGGTCGAGCAGCGGATCAGACCCGAGAACGGATACAGCCGTTTCGCCGCCCCACTGCCGGGCTGATGGAAGTTTCGGGCCTGCTTGCGGGCATCGAGCACATCGGAGACCTGCTGCCAGGTGTCCTCGTCCAAGATCGTGGGCCACGCGGCGGTCGTCTGCATCAGGGAGGTTTTCGACCGGGTGCCGTCCGGCAACAACGGTCGATACTCCCGTACCCCCTTGATCGAGGGGTTGCGCAGCACCAGTTTGAGTGTCCGATCCGACCACCGGCACCCGTGCGTCGTACGGATACCCCGCCGGTTCCAGTCGGTGAGAATCCGGTACAACGTCTCTCCGGCCAGCACCCGCCGCGCGGCTTCCCGCACCAACTCGGCAGCCTCGGGGTCGATCACGAGCGTGTGGTTCTCGGCGCGGTAGCCGAACGGCACCTGCCCACCATGCCAAGTGCCCTCGATGGCCTGCTGCTTCGCCGCCCGAGCGACACGGCGGGCGGTGTCGGCTGAGGACTTGTTCGCCATCGCGACCAGCACCCGCGCCATCGCCACATCAGAATCCGTATCCAACCTCAGCGAGCCGGTCACGGAGCGGACGCTGAAGCCGTTGAGTACCTTGGCGTCGATCAGGTCTTCCAAGTCTCTCGGGTCGCGCACCGCCCGATCCAGGTCGTAGGCGATCATCACCCCGGCGCGCTGCTCGCTGAGGTGCTTCAACATCGCGCGGAACTCCGGGCGCACCACGCGCCGCACCCGCTCACCCGTCGGGAGTGTGATCGTGCGCTGCTTGAACGCCGACGTGTCGTTCTCCCGGTACACCTGGGCGACTTCCCACCCGTGCGCTGCCGCATACGCCCGGCAGTCAGCTTCCTGCCGGTCAACACCGCGCTCGGTGCCCTCGGGATCATCACTGATCCGCACATACACCACCGCCCGCAACGACGGCGACGCCTGCGCCGTCGCCTGGTCGTTCGGCTCATTGCCTGCGGTTCGTTCCTGCTGATCGTGGCTCATCTCAGCCACCGCCTTCCTAGCTCTCATCGAGAGGTAGGTGCGTTTACAGAACCTCGGCTACTCGTGCACGACGACTCGGGCGAACCGCGCAAGATCATCATCTTCACCGAGCACAAGGACACCCTTGACTACCTGCGGCAGAAGATCACGACGCAGCTGGGTCGCCCGGAGTCGGTCATCACGATTCACGGCGGCACGCGCCGCGAAGACCGCAAGGCGGCGCGCGAGCAGTTCACCTACGACCGCAACACCGTCGTGCTCCTGGCGACGGATGCCGCGGGCGAAGGCCTCAACCTGCAGCGGGCGCACCTCATGGTCAATTACGACCTGCCGTGGAACCCGAACCGGATCGAGCAGCGTTTCGGCCGCATCCACCGCATCGGCCAGCGGGAAGTGTGCCACTTGTGGAACATGGTCGCGAAGGACACACGCGAGGGGGACGTGTTCACGCGGTTGCTGTCGAAGATCGACCAGATGTCGATCGCGTACAACGGCAACCTGTTCAACGTTCTCGGCGACGCGGATGCTTTCCAGGAGAAGTCGCTCCGTGAACTGCTGATCGAGGCGATCCGGTACGGCGACGAGCCGGAACGCAAGGCCGAGCTCGACCGAGTCATCGACGCGAGCGTCGCCCACGGGCTCGACACCATGGTCGCTGAACGAGCCTTGCACCCCGAGATGTACTCCTCGCTCAATCTCGAAGAGATCCGTGAGCGGATGGAGAAGGCCCGCGAGCGACGCCTGCAGCCCGGATACATCGCGGCGTTCTTCCTCCCCGCCTTCGAACGCCTCGGTGGCCGTATCCGTCGGCGCGAGAAGGGCCGATACGAGATCACGCGGATACCACAGCGCGTCATCGACACGGCACGCCGACTCAACCGGTGGGCACCTGTGCCGGAGCGGTACGAACGAGCCACGTTCGAGACTGCACACGTTCGCCCCGAGAATCAGACACAGGCGGCACTTCTCGCCCCCGGCCACCCGCTCCTCCAAGCGGTCATCGAACTCACGATCGAAGACCTCGGGCCCGTGCTCAAACGAGGAACCGTGTTCGTCGATCGCCGTGAACAGCAATCCGAGCACACTGCACTGCTGTATGCCGTCGAGCAGCGCATCCAGAACGCCACCACCGATGCCGACACCGTGTCGCACCACTTCGACTACCCCGTCCTCGACACCACGGGGGCTGTCACGCTCGCTGCTGCGCCGCCCTACCTCGACTACGACGCACCACACGCGGGTGAGGCTGCGGCAATCGCCGAGGTCCTCGCGGACGAGTGGGCAAACAGCGACCATGAACGCTCTATCCGGACGTGGGCGTATCGAGACGGACTCGCACCTCGCATGGACGAACTCGCCGCGCGGATAGCCGTGGATGTCGACCGCACCCGCGTGCAGGTCAAGGAACGCCTCCTGGCCGAGATCAACCATTGGGACCGCGAGCACAATCGCCTCGAAGCGCTCGAACGCTCCGGCACCATAGGCCGCCTCCGCGCCGACGCCGCGCTCCAGCGAGCCCGCCAGCTCGACGAACGACTCGACAAGCGGCTCCGCGCCCTCGACGAGAGCACGCAACTCGTCGCACTTCCCGCCGTTGTCCGCGGGTCAGCACTCGTCGTGCCGAGCAAACGACTGTCGCCTGGCGACGAGGATGCCGCGCCTCAGACCTTCGCGCGCAACACCGAGCTCGTCGAACGCCGAGCCGTCGAAGCCGTTCTCGCTACCGAACGCGCACTCGGCCGCACGCCCCACGAGATGCCCAGGAACAATCCCGGATACGACATCCAGTCCTTCGATCCCGACGGGCGCATTCACTACATCGAGGTGAAGGGGCGGATCGAGGGGTCCGACACCTTCACCATCACGACGAACGAGGTCACGTTCGCGCAGACGCAGGGCGACCGTCACCGACTCGCCCTCGTCCTCGTGTCGCCGGACGGCGAGAAGCGGGACCGACTTCGCTATGTCATGGACGCGTTTACCCACATTGAGCCGTCCGCGACAACACGGTCGTACAACGAGGAATGGCACGACTACTGGGATCGCGGAGGCCCACCGCGATGACAGATTCAGGCGACACGACTAACGGACCCACGAGAGATGCATCAGTGAACGCAGCACCCAAGAAGAAGCTCATCGAGACGTCTCTGCCGCTCGAAGCCATCAACTTCGCCGCCGCTCGTGAGAAAAAGTCGATCCGCAAAGGGCTACCTCTGATGGTGCACCTTTACTGGGCGCGCCGCCCTATTTCGGTCGCACGCGCCGTTCTCTTCGCCCAGCTGGTCGACGACCCTGCGTCTCGTCCGGAAGAGTTCCCCACAGTCGATGCGCAGGACGCGGAGCGTGCACGACTGCATCGACTGCTCGAGCGGCTGATCATCTGGGAGAACAGCAATGATGATGCGCTTCTTGCCCAGGCGAGAGCGGAAATCCGCAAGAGCAACGATGGCAAGCTACCCTCCGTCCTGGACCCGTTCGCCGGCGGTGGGGCCATTCCACTCGAAGCGCAGCGGCTGGGGCTCGAAGCGCACGCGAGCGACCTAAACCCCGTCGCGGTCCTCATCAACAAGGCGCTCATCGAGATTCCGCCGACCTTCGCCGGCCGACCACCTGTCCATCCAGGCGCTGCTGGGACCCGCAATGCGTGGGGCCGCTCCGAGGGATTGGCGGAGGATGTTCGCGCGTACGGCAACTGGATGCGAGACCAAGCCGAGCGGACCATCGGGCATCTTTACCCCAAGGTCACCGGACCAGACGGTACGCAGCACACTGTCATTGCCTGGATCTGGGCCCGCACCGTCAATAGCCCGAATCCGGCAAACCCAATCGAGGTTCCGTTGGTTCGCTCCTGGTGGCTGAACAAGAAGAAGGGTAGCGAGGCGTGGATCGAAGCCCGGGTTGTCGGCAGAAAGATCCACTACGAGGTGCACAATGACGCCAACGGCCCGAAGGGTGATGACGACGGCACCATCAAGCACGGGAAAGGCGCCCGCTCGGTTGCTGATGGCACACCCTTCACGTATGACTACGTCCGCGAAGCGGGGAAGCGGGGCGAGCTTGGAGCACACCTCATAGCCGTAGTGGCGGAGGGCGCGCGCGGCCGACTCTACCTATCGCCCACTGCAGAGCAGGCCGCGGCCGCGGCGGTCGATCGTCCGGATTCATCTATCGATGCCGACGTACCAACGAACCCCCGTTGGTTTTCGCCACCGGCCTATGGATTGACGAAGTTCTCCGACCTCTTCACCAATAGGCAGCTCGTTGCGCTGACCACGCTGAGTGATCTCGTCGCGGACGCCCGCGAGAAGGTCCGCGACGACGCGCTTGCCGCGGGTCTCCCGAAGGGCGACCGACTCGAGAATGGAGGGACTGGCGCGGAGGCTTATGCAGATGCCGTCGCAACGTATCTCGCGCTGGCGGTCAGCCGAGAAACCAACGCCTCGTCATCAAGTTGCGGCTGGGACAGCAGTCTCCAGAAGATCCGAAACGTGTTCTCTCGTCAGGCCATTCCCATGGCGTGGGACTACGCAGAGGCGAATGTGTTTTCGACATGGTCTGGAGGGTTCATAACCCAGATCGATGGAATGGCCGACGCCATCGACCGTCTCCCGGCGGGACGTCGAAGCACCGCACGTCAGGCGGATGCCTCGACACGTGACTACTCGGGCGCCGTCATCTCCACCGACCCGCCCTACTACGACAACATCGGTTACTCGGACCTATCGGACTTCTTTTACGTCTGGCTGCGACGATCTCTTTCAACGATCCACTCGAAGACGGTTGGGACTATGCTCACTCCGAAGTTCGAGGAGCTTGTCGCTAATCCGTACCGACATGATGGCAAAGCAGGAGCGGAGAAGTTCTTCATCGAGGGCTTCAACTCGGTCTTTGCCCGAGTCCGCGAGGGCGCAGACCCGAATGTCCCGCTGACTGTCTATTACGCGTACAAGCAACAGGAGGCCAACGCCGAGGGGACCTCCTCTACCGGCTGGCACACGCTACTGGACGGTCTCATTGACTCTGGGTGGGAGATAACCGCGACGTGGCCCATGCGAACCGAGATGAGCGGAAGGCTAATCGGTTCAAATGCCAACGCCCTGGCCTCTTCGATTGTCCTGGCTTGTCGCCCCCGCCCGAGCGATGCGCCTACGACGACCCGACGAGCGTTCGTGGCCGCACTGAAGGCGGAGCTCCCAGAGGCGCTACGCACGTTGATGCAGGGCGCGATTGCACCCGTCGATCTCGCGCAGGCGGCAATTGGACCCGGCATATCCGTGTTCTCCCGGTACTCGCGGGTGCGGGAGGCGGATGGCTCCGACATGAGTGTGAAGGACGCACTCCTGCTCGTAAACGCCACGCTGGACGAAGTAATCGGCGAGCAAGAGTCGGACTTCGATCCCGACACTCGGTTCGCAGTCAAGTGGTATCGCCAATACGGCTGGACCCAGGAGAACTCCGGCATTGCTGACCAGCTTGCGCGCTCTTCCGATACGTCGATCGGAGCGCTTGAGCGCGGGGGCATCTTCGAGGCAAAGGGCGGGAAGGCGCGACTTCTCTCGCCGACCCAGCTTGAAGGCGCATGGGACGTGAGCGCCGACGAGCGCGTCAGCGTGTGGGAGGCGACGGTTCGCCTTGCGGCGGTGATGGCAAAGCACGGAGCCGATCAGGTCGCTTCCCTGCTTCCTTCAGTTCAGACGCGGGTGAATCTCGACGCGGTGAAGGAGTTGGGATTCCTGCTATTCCACGAGGCCGAGAAGAAGCGCGACACCAAAGACGCGATTCTCTTCAACGGGCTGGTGAGTGCGTGGGGTGACGTGAACGAGCAGGCGCGAAAGCACGCCGGTACGCCGCGGGCCGTTCAGCAGGCGTTCGACTTCGATGAGGATGGGGACTGAGCTCGATGGCGATGAACAACCGTGATCGCGTGGGAAAGGCCTTCGACCTGTTGTCGGAGGGTCTGCTCGATTCCGTCGATGAAGTGATGACCGCAGCCTACGGTACGTCGGATTGGCCTGCCGCGTGGGCACAAGAAGACGCGCAGCGCCGGGGTGGACTAGCCCGAACGCTGACTAAGCATGATGTGCAGGTGCAGCTTCGCGCGATCACCGAGCAGGGCTACCGGTTCAAGGACGTGCTGTCGCGTGCGCAGCAGGGTTTCGGCTCAGAGCTCCGCGAGACGCGAAATCTGTGGGCGCACAACGAGCCGTTCAGTTCTGATGACGCGGCGCGCGCGCTCGACACGATCGAGCGACTGCTTCATGCCGTTGGAGCGGTGGACTCGGCCGAGGACGTCCGTAAGCTCCGGGTCGACCTACAGCGCACGGTCTTCGAGGATCAGACGCGTAAGCAGGTCAAGCGGACGGCAGTGACGCTCGACCCGGGTTCGGGGTTGCGGCCGTGGCGCGAGGTTATCCGCCCGCACGATGATGTGGCACGCGGCGAGTTCACGGCATCCGAGTTCGCTGCCGACCTGCATCTCGTGCGAACCGGTCAGGCGACGAGCCCCGAGTATGGCGACCCGGTCGAGTTCTTTACCCGCACCTACCTCACAGAGGGTCTGCGGGATCTGCTGTCGCGCGCGCTCCGACGCGTGGGCGGCGGGGACGGCAACGCGAGTCCGGTCGTCAACCTGCAGACCAACTTCGGTGGTGGCAAGACGCACTCGATGCTCGCTCTCTACCACCTCTTCAGCGGCACCCCCGCAAAGGACTTCCCGCAGGAGCTGCAGGAGCTCATCGCCGAGACCGGAAACCCGGATCTTGCGGCGCTGGGCGTGAAGCGCGTCGCGCTCGTCGGCACGTACTTGAAGGCGGGATCACCTCTCATTAAGGACGACGGGACCGAGGTGCGCACGCTCTGGGGCGAGCTCGCGTGGCAGCTCGGCGGCCGCGCGGCGTACGACCTCATCGCAGACGATGACCGTGCTGGGACGAACCCCGGTGAAGCGCTGCGGACGCTGATCGCGAAGTACTCGCCGGCGCTGATCCTGATCGACGAGTGGGTCGCGTACGCCCGGCAGCTCGTCACGGACAAGGAGCTTCCGTCAGGCTCGTTCGAGACACAGTTCACGTTCGCGCAGTCGTTGACGGAGGTCGTGCGGTCAGTGCCCGGCGCGATGCTCGTCGTCTCGATCCCGGCATCTGATACCGGTGATGCGGGTAGCGGTAGCGACATCGAGATCGGTGGCGCCAACGGCCAGCTTGCGCTGGAGCGCCTGCAGAACGTGATCCGCCGGGTCGCCGACCAGTGGCGACCGTCGAGCAAGGACGAGTCGTTCGAGATCGTCCGCCGCCGGATCTTCCAGGCGCCGAACGCTGAGGGCTTGACCACGATCTCCGCCGTAGCTCGCAGCTTCGTCACTCTTTATCGGAGCAACACCGCCTTATTCCCCCGGGATGCCGCGGCACCGAGTGACGACTACGAGCAGCGCATTCGCGCGTCGTACCCGCTGCACCCCGAGCTGCTGGATCGCCTCTACGAGGACTGGTCAACGTTGGAACGGTTCCAGCGCACCCGCGGCGTGCTCAAGCTCGTGTCGTCCATCGTGCACGAGCTGTGGGCTTCGAACGACACGTCCCCGCTGATCCTCCCCGGCAACGTGCCGCTGGAAGCGACGACGGTCAACACCGACCTCACTCAGTATCTCGAGGACCAGTGGAAGCCGATCATCGACTCGGACATCGACGGTCCGGGGTCGATGGCGCAACAGATCGACCTCGACCGCCCCAATCTGGGCCAGCGGTTCGTGACGCAGCGGATCGCGCGAACGATCTTCATGGGAGCTGCCCCGAGGATCAAGGCGTCGCGGAAAGGCTTGGATAAGCAGTACGTCTGGCTCGGAACCGCGGCGCCCGGTGACACGCTCGGCAACTTCGGCAGTGCGATCGAGCTGCTCGCGCAGCGGTCGACGTACTTCTACGAGGAACAGGGCCACTATTGGTTCGACACTCAGCCGTCGGTGACGAAGACTGCGAACGACTATGCCGAGCGACTCCGCGAAGACGTCGAGACCGTGTGGAACGAGATCACCGAGCGACTTCGCAGCGAGGAACGTGCGCGCGGTGTCTTCGATCGAGTTCACGTCGCGCCGGCATCCAGCGCCGACATCCCCGACCTCGAAGACGCGCGCCTGGTGATCGTCCACCCGCGCCACTCGCGGCGGAAGTCCGACGGTGCCAACTCCTCAGCCCACCAGTGGGTGCGCGAGGCGATCGAGACCAAGGGCGCCAGCCAGCGCGTGCACCGCAACACTCTCGTGTTCCTGGTGGCCGATAAGAGCGAGCTGGAGAGCCTGGAGGCCGCTGCTCGCAGCTATCTCGCGTGGAAGCGCGTGCAGGCGACCAGCGAGAGCCTCAACCTGTCGGTACAGCAGCGCAAGCAGACCGACGACTGGGTCACGCGCCTGGATCGGACCGTCTCGGATCGAATCCGCGACACCTTCGTGTGGGCGGTCTACCCCGAGCAGTTCGACGCCACCAAGCCGTTCGAGCTGATCACCGACAAGGTGCCGGACTCGAGCGGCCGCTCGCTTGCCGAGCGCGTCGCCGCAAAGCTGTCCCGCGACGATCAGCTTGTGACCGAGCTGGGTGCGCCGATCCTCGGAGCGACCCTCCATCAGGAGCTTGGGCAGCTGTGGCGCGACAAGGGCGAGATCAGCGTTGGCGAGTTGTGGGGCTACTTCACGCGCTACGTCTACCTGCCGCGCCTCGTCAAGAGGGAGACGCTCGACTCCGCGATCGAACGCTCGCTCAACTCGGTCCTCGTCGACGGCGAGAAGTTCGCGATCGCGTCAGCGAAGGACACTGAGGCCAGTCGCTACCGCGGACTGATCGTGCCGCCTGCGCAGAACGCCGCGCTCCAGGTGACCGACAGCACGCTCCTCGTGGACTGGAACAAGGCCGACGAACAGGCCTCTGCAGATCGTGCCGCCGCCGCTCGAGAAGCCGCCCGGCGCGCAGCAGAGGACGGCGCCGCCGAGGTCGGCCCGGTGGACGTCGTCTTGATCGATGACGAAGCAGACGAGGAGGGATCGAACGAAGAGAGCTCCGCGCCGCGACGCCCGAGCCGCTACTTCGGCTCCGTGAAGGTCGACCCCGACCGGTACTCGCGCGACATCGGAAACGTGACTCGCGAAATCATCGACCGCCTCGCCGGCGCCGGCGCCAAGCTCGAGATCACCATCGACATCCAGGCCAGCAAGAGCGACGGATTCGACGAAGGCGAAGTGCGCACGATCTCCGAGAACGCGCGCGTTCTCAAGTTCGACCCGAGCTCCGGTTTCGAGAACTGACCAGAGTCTGGACACGATCAATGACCCGATTCCTCGTGTCGGCGGTAGCGCCGAATGGTGGCAGTATCGACCGTCAGCAGGTTGACGCGGGCAGTGAGCGGGAAGCTGCAGATCAGTTCCTCGCCATCCACACCTGGGACCCTCCGCTCAAGGTGACGTCCATCAGTCGAATGCCGACTGATGGTGACAAGTTCCCCGACTCGGTCACCATCAGACGAGCTGGCGTCTTTGGGATCGACTCGGTTGGCTCTGAGCACGAATTCATCGAGATCTCGGACTGGTCGCACCCAGTCCAGTACTTCGTCGGGCGAAATGGCAGCGGAAAGTCAAAGGCCGCTCGCGCGATCGCCTTGGCCACAGGCGAGCGGATCCTGACAACCGATCGCCTGGTCGGGTTGATGAACGTTGTTAACCACGGCTGGGGTTCAACACCCACCGAGTACCGCGGCGTCCCAATCGGCGAGGAAGAACGCCGACAGATCCTCGAGATGGCAAGGCTCGCTGGTCTCGCGACCACTGAGCTCTATGCGCTTCGTGAGGAGCCAGAGGTCCTGCTACGCGTTGCAGCTTTCACCCGTCGCGCTCTCGGGCGATCCATCGAACTGCGCGAAACAGCCGGATTCCTAGACCCGTACGTGCGCATGGGATCAGTCGAGTACTCGTTGCTTCGAGACGAGGGTCACGGTCTTCGCGAGCTGGTGGTCCTCCTCGCCGCGGTCTATCGAGATGACTGGCGGTTGCTTGTTGTCGATGAGGCGGAACTCCACCTGCACCCCTCCATGGCCAGGCTGTGGCTCGCCGAGCTGAACAGAGAATGCGAGCAGTCGGGACGATCCGCGATCGTAGTCACACACGAGCCGAGCTTCTTGCGGCCACGACTCGCCAGCGACTTGGCGTCGATTTGGGTCTTCGGCGCCGGATCGCCGCCGCGCCGGATGAGCGAGAGCGTCTTGGATGTGCAAGCGGACCGCGTGGAGGCTTCGCTCGCACAGAATCCACAACTGGTAAGCGACATCGTGTTCTCGCCCCGACCTGTTCTGCTCGAGGGTGTGACGGATGTCGCCGCGATGTCTACAACTCTTACACGCGTCGCGTCGGCGGAAGTGGTCGCGCAGACAGATCTCGTCGACTGCGGCGGGAGCGGCGGTGTGGCGTTATGGCTGGAGATCTGCACGAAGCTGGGCTTGGACGTACGCGCGGTGTGTGATCTTGACGCGCTGTTCGACCCCGAGATGCAGCGCACCCTCGACTCACTGCCGGGGCTCTCAAGTGCAATCACGGAGACGTTCGCCGAGAGCCCCGGTCGGATCTCAACGGTGCTGCGTCCCCTAATCCGCAAAGCGGATGAGGCTAAGGTTCCGAGCGATCCCGCATCGAGGGGAGCTTGGTTGGCCGGTCTCGATGACGAGTCGACTGCGGAGGGCATCCGAAAGGCGCGGCTCCTCACTTTGCTTGCGGACCACGGGGTGTGGGCGCATCCGCAAGGCACGTTGGAGCAGGTTCTAGCTATCGATCGCAAGGGCGTCGCTGAGGCACGTGCCGCAGCCTCGGTGACCTGTGACCTCGACCCCGCCGCGGTGTGGTCCGCCTACGAGCTTGACCTCCATGGCGACGTTGAAACGCTTCTCGCAGTGGCCGTGGAAAGAGTCGCGCACTCGATCATGGAAGCCCTCAGAGAGGACCCATCGGCCCAGTTTGGTTCGCCGGTCGGAACATCCGCGCAGGCTGACGCGCGCCTCGTCAAGGTCCTTCCGGTTGGCGAAGGCGTGCACAGGCTGGAAGTGATTGCGCCGGCTGCCTTCGCAGGGTGGTGGCTCGAGTTCTCACGGGAGAGCAGAGCGACCGACTTGAACCTCCAAGCACCAGCCTGACCGGCGCTTGGATGTCTCTTGAGACATCCGACTTGCGCATAAACGCCGGGTCGAAGACTCGAATTGTGCTGATGCGATCGAGTAGTGACTCCAGCTTTCTTGCCGAGTCATTTCCGGCATCCAGCTCGTCTTTGAGCGAGTCGAGGAAGAGTGGTTCGATGGTCTTCAGAATGTTCGGCACTGACGTATAGTGCTGGCCGAGGTCGCTTCGCTTGCCCGGCGTGACGATTGCCTGGAACATCGATCCAAAGATGTCGGGGTTGATCTCCCGCCAGATGAGTTTGCCGGCGTCGATGAGCTCCTGGCGCGCCTTCTTCGTGAACGCCGGCACGATGTGGTCTGAGGACATCGTGAAGAGTCGACCGTTGACGTATGGGAACGCACGTAGGTGCGTTGGCTTGTCCGCGGAGCCCGCCGTGTCGAGCGCCGTAAACAGGTCGGCCAGGAACTCGGCTGTGTCCGAGCCGTCGGCCAGGGTGTTTGAGGCGACCGCGTTCGTGAACTGGCTCTCCGCAAAGATCCCGGTATCCTCGGCGAAGAAACAGAACAGCAGGCGCGCGAAAAAGAGGTTGAGCGCGTGCCGACCGTGCGGCTCCTCGAGCAGGTTGGGATTAGCCTGAAGGAGCTCATCGAAGAGCTTGCCCATGCGCTCGGCGGCCTTGACATCGGCGTGCGCCTCGGCGACGTACTGCGCCTTCTCCATTCCCGCCCAGGGCAGGAAGAAAGTGAAGTGCTCGTCGATCTCGCGGATCGGGAACCCGATGGTCTCGCCTGTCTGAGTGTCGGTGGCGACCAACTCGACGTAGTCGGTGACGATGACGAAGCGTGTGCTGAATCGCACAACGTCGGGCGACGTCTTCAGCTCCTCGAGTACCTCTAGAGGGTCGCCTCCCGTTTCCTTGAAGTAGACGACCTTCTTCTGCGCGACTTCGGTCGTCTTGTCGGCAGCGACGTTCAGATCGCCGTTGCGCAGACGCGTCACGCTGCTCTGCGGCTTCCCGTAGGCGAGCAGTAGGTCGAAGACGAACTCGCGGTCGTAGCTTTCGCGACCGGCCAGCGGCGTGACACGTTCTTCGACTGCCTTGAGGTTCAGCCTCGCCATGGATCATTCACCTTCACGCTCGTCATGCCATCAGGGGCATCCGACATGGGGGCGCCCCTCAGTCGCAACGCAGAAGCGCCAGCTCGATCAACTCGCAGAAGACGCAGAACACCCTCTCGCGATCCTATTGGGGCCTCGGCCGCCGTGCGGTCACGCCCTGCCTCGGACGCGGAAGCTGCTGGATGGGCAGCCCTGTCATGATCGACGTGGGTCCCACATGCCGCTACAAGAGGCATGACCCCAGTCATCCCGCGCAAGTCCCCGCGGGCAGGATGAACGAGGACCCGCTCGCCGACGAAAGGATTGACGTGGCCAAGCGCATCGATGTGGTCGGCGCGGTGATCGTGAGCGACGAGATGGTGCTTTGCGCACAGCGTGGGCCGCAAGGACACTTGGCCGGGCTCTGGGAATTTCCTGGTGGCAAGATCGAGCCGGGCGAGACCCCACAGGCGGCCCTCGAACGCGAGATCGCCGAGGAGCTCGACTGCAGAGTTAACGTAGGCGCCGAGCTAACGACAACAATCTACGAGTATGACTTCGGTGTCGTAACTCTCACGACGTTCTGGTGTCAGCTCATCGATGGGGTGCCGCGACTCCTGCAGCACGCCGAGGTGCGGTGGTGTCCAACCAGCGATCTCGAGGCTCTTGACTGGGCGCCGGCCGACGTCCCGGCAATGCGAATGATCGTCGCCGGGTCAAGCGCCGACTTCCTACGGTCGTAGCAACTCGAATGAGTCGCCGTCCCGGGACGCCAAGGTGATTCCGAGGTCGGCCGTCAATTCCTGCAGGTCCGTCTCTGCTCGTGCCGGCAACAGGATCATCGGCGCGACTCTTGCGTCAAGTACGCGCGCGTTGTGGGTGTAGTCCAGCACCTGGCCGATCGCCATACGGACGTACTCACGCCCAGTCGACTTCTTCGCCTCGACTACCCATCCTTCCGCCTCCACATACATGTCTGGCTCGATTATCGCCCCGGCAACGGGGAGCCGCAGCCGACTCGGAGGAGTGCCCCGGTCCGTCAGCCACTGTCCGAAATCTGCCTGAAGCTGGAACTCGTGACGCGAGACCACCCGATCGCCCGGCGGGAGTTGGGTTGCGTCGACGATCACCTTGATGTCTGAAGCGTCAGGCGGGTCCCACCGACCGAGCTGAGGTTTGAGCAGCCGAAGCTGGCCCGGGTTCGGAGCGAGCAGCGTGGGGTTGGCATCCAGCGGCACGAGGTTGAACACAATGGCACGCCGCAGGTTGCCGTCAGCGCCCGGAATCTCATGGAATGAGCAGAGAGGATCCCCTGTCGTGAAGGCGCCGACGTACGTGGCGTAGGGCGGCTGAGCGTTGAAGACGCGAATCGTGCGTCCGTCGTCAGCAGCATTCAACAGCGCCTTGTTTCCGCGGCTGAACTCCTGGTCTCCAGACTGCCCCTCCCCGGTGTAAGCGAAGCTTCCGTCAGGTTGCAGCCCTTCGTGCAGGTCATAGCCATATCGCGAGCCGCGCGCCGGGTTGGTGAAGATGAAGATGTCAGAGGTACGGCTGGATGACGAAATCCCACCCTGCTGGCCGCCGCCATACTGACGATGAATCTGCCGCCGTCGCACGGTATCCCCTATTTCGAGAGCCCATTCGCGCGGCGCCTCCTCGACTGCTGAAAGTCTTGACCGCACTTCTTCGGCCTGGAGATCGTCGAGCACCCAACGAGTCGTGTCTGTCGGTAGCGTCCCGTAAAGGTCGCGAAGGATGTCGCGAACCCGCTTCTGACTTACGCCGGCCTCCAACGCGAGCAGCGCCGGAGTCGTGGGGTCCATAGCCGGCAGCGTAGCGGTCCTGGTGCATAAGTTGGTTGAGCCTCAACCTGTCGACGTCCAGCCACTCGCAAGGGGGCACGACGGCCAGCACAGATGACCTCACCGCACCCCGTGGACAACTCGCGAACCCAGCATGACCAGCCGAGCTCTCAGTGCGTCGCTCCCGACAACCAGCAACCCAGCGATCGCGGTCGTCGTAGTGCTCGACAGCGAGCGGCTGCTAAGCGGAGCGCGCAGCGCGAAGTCTGCAAGGAGTGAGCGGCGAGAACGGAGCCGAGCGCGATCGCTACGCTCTCGGCGTCGGAGAGTGGCCATCTCCTTCCCATTGTCAACAGCCAGCGCCGTTCTGCTGCATCGCCCGGCAGTCCTTTTCGCCGCCGTTGACGGCACCGTCACGGTGTCCGACACTGGCCCGATACTGACCATCAACCCGGCGAAGATCGGAGGTCGAGATGGGCAGCATCACGCCGTACGAATCGGCGAAGGGCCGTCGCTATCGGGTGCGCTATCGCAAGCCCGATCGCACCGAGGCGGAGAAGCGCGGCTTCACGACAATGCGTGAGGCGAAGCTGTACCTCTCGATGGTCACGGTGTCGAAGTCGAAGGGCGAGTACATCGACCCATCCTCGTCACGGGTTCCGGTGCGGATGTTCGCGGACAGCTGGCTGCGATCCAAGCAACCCCCGATGTCGAAGCCGTCGTACTACATGACCCTCGAGCGGGCGTGGAAGAACCACGTCGCTCCGGTGTGGGCCGACCGAGAGATCTCGTCGATCCGGCGCTCTGAAGTCCAGGATTGGGTGTCCGACCTCGCGACGCAGAAGTCGCGCACGGTCGTTCTTCGGGCACTGGGAGTTTTCGCCGGCATCCTCGACGTCGCCATTGACGATCGCCGCCTCGCGAGCAATCCAGCCCGCCATGTGCGCAACCTTCCTCGGCACGGGCCGGGCAAGCGTCGCGTGTACCTCTCGCATGACCAGGTCGCGACGCTGGCTGCGTGCTCGGCGTATCCGACGCTCGTCCTGACGTTGGCGTACACCGGCCTCCGCTGGGGCGAGGCGACGGGACTGCGGGTTCGCAGCGTGAACCGACTGCGCCGGCGCTTCGTCATCGAGGAGAACGCGGTGATGATCGCCTACGAGATCCACGTGGGCACGCCGAAGACTCACGAGAAGCGCTCGGTGCCCTACCCCGAGCGGCTCGCGCCGATGATCGAGCAGGCGTGCGCCGGCAAGGGTCCTGAGGGGCTGCTGTTCGGCGACGGGGTCAATCACATGCGCAACTCGGGCAGCAAGGGATGGTTCGCCAACGCGGTCCGACGCGCGCAGGAGTTCGATCCGTCGATTCCACGGCTCACTCCGCACGATCTTCGGCACACCGCCGCGTCACTCGCGATCAGCTCGGGCGCGAACGTGAAGGCCGTGCAGCGGATGCTTGGTCACGCGTCGGCCGCGATGACGCTGGACACCTACGCCGATCTCTTCGACGACGATCTGGATGCCGTCGCGACGCGATTGAACGACCAGATGCCGCTCGTGGCGCTGCCCTCGGGTCCGCAGACCCGCTACGCCCGACCCCAGTGATCCAGAGAGCAGATTGCTCAGTTTTTCGGCGAGGCAGATTTCGCCCGAAACGCTCGATTCTGGCGCTCTCCGACGTCGCGCGCAGGCCATTGAAGACGGCTATTTTCGGCCCACCGAAATTTCAGAATGCGGGCAAAAAGCGGGCAAAAACGCCTTTGGAGTGGTCTGACCACAGAAGAAATACCTGGTCAGAAGCAAAAAGAGACTGTGCCCCTGGAGGGACTCGAACCCCCAACCGTTTCCTTAGGACGGAACTGCTCTTCCATTGAGCTACAGAGGCTGGCGCATCCACTCTACCGGCGCACTCCCCCGCATCCGGCACCGCGATCCGCCCGCCGCGTCACCGGAAGATGCGCCGCAGCAGGTTGACGTCGGCGAGGTCGAGCAGCTCGTCGCCGCGACCCGACATCACGGTGCGCAGCGCCCACAGCCCGAAGCCCTTGGCCTGGGCGGCGGTGATCGCCGGCGGGATCGAGAGCTCCTCGCGCGCGACCACGACGTCGACGAGCGCGGCGCCCGGGAGCGCGAATGCCGTCCGCAACGCCTGCACCAGCTCGCCCGGCTTCTCCACCCGGATGCCGGTGATGCCCATCGAGCTCGCGACGTCGGCGAAGTTCGGGTTCGTCAGCCCCGTGCCGAAGTTGACGATGCCGGCGGCCTTCATCTCCAGCTCGACGAAGTTCAGCGACGCGTTGTTGAACACGACGATCTTCACGGGCAGGTCGTTCTGCGCGATCGAGACAAGGTCGCCGAGCAGCATCGTGAGGCCGCCGTCGCCCGAGAGCGAGACGACCTGGCGGGTGCGGTCGACGGCCTGCGCGCCGAGCGCCTGCGGCAGGGCGTTGGCCATCGAGCCGTGGGTAAACGATCCGAGGAGTCGGCGCCCGACCGACATCCCGAGGTAGCGGGCCGCCCACAGCGTCGGGGTGCCGACATCCGCCGTGAAGACAGCGTCGTCGTCGGCGATCTCGTCGATCAGCCGGGTGAGGAACTGCGGATGGATGGGCGTCTTGCCGTCGTCGTTCGCGAGCTCGTCGAGTTCCTTCCGCGTCTTCTCGTAGTGCGCCACCGAGCTCTTCAGGTGCTTGTCGTCGCGCCCCTCGCGCAGCAGCGGCAGGAGCGCCGTCGCGGTCTCGCGCACATCGCCGACGAGACCCAGGTCGATGGGCGTGCGGCGCCCGAGCTGCTCCCCGCGCACGTCGACCTGCACGATGGTCGCCTTCGATGGATAGAACTGCCGATACGGGAAGTCGGTCCCGAGCATCAGCAGCACATCGCACTTCTCCATCGCGCGGTAGCCCGACGCGAAGCCGAGGAGGCCCGTCATCCCGACGTCGTACGGATTGTCGTAGCCGATGTGCTCCTTGCCCCGCAGCGCGTGCACGATCGGCGCCTGCAGGCGCTCGGCGAGCGCCAGCACCTCGGCGTGCGCTCCCGCGACACCCGCTCCGGCGAGGATCGTCACCCGCTTGCCCGCATCGAGGAGCGCGGCGGCCCGCTGCAGCTCGTCGGGCGACGGGATGACGCGGGGCGCCGCCGCCCGGATCGGGCCGGTCGGACGGCGGTCCGGCGCATCCTGGAAGAACACGTCCCCGGGGACGACCACCACCGCGACACCGCGCTTCTCGACCGCCGCGCGCATCGCGATCTCGAGCACCCACGGCAGCTGCGACGCGTCGCTCACCAGCTCGACGTAGACGCTGCACTCCCGGAACAGCTCCTGCGGATGCGTCTCCTGGAAGTAGCCGCTCCCGATCTCGGCCAACGGGATGTGCGAGGCAATCGCGAGCACGGGCACGCGACTGCGATTCGCGTCGAAGAGTCCGTTGATGAAGTGCAGGTTCCCGGGTCCGCAGCTGCCCGCGACCACCGCCAGCTCGTCGGTCACGGCGGCGTCGGCGCTCGCGGCGAAGGCGGCGGCCTCCTCGTGGCGCATGTGCATCCAGCGCAGCGTGCCGTCGCGGCGCAGCGCATCCGTGAAGGCGTTGAGCGAATCGCCGGGGAGCCCCCACACGCGCTCGACTCCGGCGGCCTTGAGGGTGTCGACGAAGAGGTCAGCAACGTTTCGCGTCATGCATCCAGGCTAGAGCCGGCAGAGGATCGCGGACGCCGTGCGGCGGCCCGTCACATGCAGGCACCGGGGCGGATGTCATCGGGCGACGCCGCGATCCCGAGCTCCCACACGACACCCTCGTTCAGGGCGAAGTACATGTGCCCCGTCATCAGCACGGTGCCGCCCCGCGAGGGGGCCGCGCTCGCGAGGTCGGGATAGGCGGCGCGCAGCTGCGCCTCCGTCGATCCGAGCCCGATACCTGAGGCCGTGTGCGGTGCCGCGAGCGGCGTGAGCTTCCCCGCGCTCGCCGGCGCGGCCATCACGCCGACCCACCTCACGACACCCGACTCGCCGCTGTCGACGTGGATAGTCACGGCGGAGAAGTCTCCGTCGAGGTATCCGCCGGGGCACGGATGCTGAGCCGTCGGCAATACCGACTTCACATCGGCTGCGGCTGTGCCGAGCCCGATCGGGCCGAATGCGTCGTCGCTCACGCTCCAGGTCGCAGGGTTGTTCGGGTCGGGCGCGACCGGGGGCACCGAGGTCGGGGTGGCGGTCGGCGTCGCGCCGCTCGTCGGGGTCGGGGTTGGGGTGGTAGTCGACGTCGCGCTGCTCGTCGGCGTCGGGGTCGCGGCGCTGAACCCGCGATTGCTCAGGGCGCTCACGGTGGCGACACCGCCGATGACGCCGCCGACGAGGACGACGGCGAGCGCGGCCGCAGTGACCTGGCGACGGATGCGACGGCGATGGTCCATCCGTGCGGCACCGGCGACGACGAGGTCGCGCATGTCGTCGTGCTCGCGCGGCGTGAGGTCGGGTGAGGTGCTCATGCCAGTTCCATCCCTTCGAGCTCGTTGCGCAGTCGCGCTTTCGCGCGCGACAGGCGGGACTTGACCGTCCCGACCGGCACGCCCAGAGCGGTCGCCGCATCCTTCTCGCCGTAGCCCTCCAGCACCGTCAGCACGATCACCGACTGCTCGCGCTCCGGCAGCCGCTTGAGCGCCGCGAGTACTCCGGTCTCATCCGGCGCAACGACCTCTCCGCCGGCCTCCGCCGCGTCGACCTTCGCGAGCATCATGCGGTAGCGGCGTGAGGAGCGCTCCAGGTTGCGCGCGGTGTTCGACACGGTGTTCAGCAGCCACGGCAGTGGTGATCCGTCCACCAGCCGCACCGCCGCACGACGGCGCCACAGCTCGAAGAACGCGATCATCACGGCATCCTTCGCGTCCTCCCGCGCGGTCAGCAGCCGAGCCGCGTGCCGGAACAGTCGCGCCTCGTGCCGGTCGAACAGGGCACCGAGGCCGGTCACGTCGCCGGACCGCACCCGCGCCCAGACCTCCGCGTCGGAATCGCTCATACCGGGGTATGTCCGCTCGACACCGGATGGTTCCCGCTCGGTCCGTCGATCATCGACGACGTCGGCTCAGCGCGCGTCGACCGCGCCCACCACCGCGCCGACGCTCGCCTCGAGGAACGCGACGATGTCGGCGTCGGGCATCTCGGTGCCGAGGGCGAGCTCGACGAGCACCTCCTCCGCGAACGCGACCCACGAGCGCAGCGCGACGCGGAAGAGCTCGGAGTCGGGCGCGCCGAGCTCGACGAAGACCTCGATGAGACGCTGGGCGTTGCGTTCGCGGGACTCGTCGATCACCGCACGCACGGTCTGGTCGCCGCTCGCCACACCGCGCACCAGCGAGTAGAACGTGCCGCGATGCTCGCGCACGAACTGGACGATGCGCGCGAGGGTGTCGCGCAGGCGCTCCGCCGGGGCGAGCTCGGGGCGCGGCTCGGTCGCGAAGAGGAGGCTGTCGCGCGCGGTCGAGACGACCTCCGCGTGCATCCCCTGCCGCGATCCGAAGTAGTGGAAGACCAGCGCTCGCGACACGCCCGCCCGTCTCGCGAGCTCGTCGATCGAGAGCTCCTCCAGAGGCCGATCCGCGAGGAACAGCACGCCGAGCGCCACCAGCTGGGTCCGACGCTCGTCGCGACCGAGTCGGGTTCGGCGCTCCGCAGACATGAGAGAAGACTAATCGCCGTCTTATTGACCGTTCGTCAATAGGGCATATGGTCGAAAGAAGCCCCGGCGACGCAGCCGGAGCCGAACCGGGGAGGGTTCGATGAAGTTCCGCAATCTGCTGCGCTCGCGCGCAGGAAGAATCACGCTCACCGCGATCCCGGTCGGGATCGCCTCGGCCGTCCTGAT
>Ga0209930_1002575_pt1 | contig 20872 bp, 24 predicted proteins | sample ThiBiot_500_biof_2_FD_183948 | JGI IMG/M metagenome (GOLD analysis project Ga0209930, IMG submission 183948) | Wastewater bioreactor microbial communities from Cape Town, South Africa - Thiocy_cont_500_biof (SPAdes) | ecosystem: Engineered > Bioreactor > Thiocyanate-remediating >... | reverse complement strand
TCTCTTCGAGTGGTGCTCGTAGGCAGCTCCTCATCTCATATGCGGCTCTCGATAGAGCCAACGCGATGCTGTGGTCGGTTCATTGGAGCATAACAAGGAGCAGCTGCAACAAAACTTGTCGGGCTATCAGCAGCAGATCGATGAGTCACAGCGACAACAACAACAGCTCCTCCACCGTCTCGAGATGGCCAAGGTACCTTGATTGATTGATGCCACGCTTGGGGATTGAGTGCCAACCATCACTTGAATGATTGCGAGCACAGATGGAGCACAGCTCTCAAATGAGCGCCCTCCAGAGCCAACATCGTTCGTTGCAGTTCGAGCACGACTCGCTCACGACGCAACATCGATTGCTGCAAGATGATTGTGCTCGATATCGAGTACGCCTCGTCACTCTCGAACTATCGACCGGCTTGCTCTCGATCTTGCTGACTCTTGCTCTCGTGTTGATCTAGGCGACCATCCAAGCGAACGACGCACAGATTGCCGAGCTCACGAGCCAAGCAGGCCGCTTGACGGAGGATCTCGAGAAGACGCGCACGACTCTCAGCGAGCGCGAGAGCATGATCGTGCAGCTCAACGAGCAGCTCCAGCAGCAGGCCGATACGATCGCGCAGCTCGAGAGCAAGCGTCGTGAGGACGAGATGGTGCGACGTCGTCTGCACAACCACATTCAGGACCTCAAGGGCAACATTCGCGTCTACTGTCGTGTGCGTCCGGCACTCGGCTCCGAGGGCGAGAACGTCGATGAGCTCGAGGCCTTCTCGTTCCCCGAGTCGAACGGAGGCCGAGCGCTCGAGATCGACGTTGCCGGCCGCGAGTCGTTGACTGGCAAGGCCACCGCGTCGCGCAAGCAGTCGTTCACGTTCGACAAGGTCTTTGCGCCGTCGGCCACGCAGGCGCAGGTCTTTGAGGAGATCTCGGCCCTCGTGCAGAGCTCGCTCGATGGCTACAACACGTGCATCTTCACCTACGGTGTCACGGGCTCCGGCAAGGTACCGTACTCGAGAGCCAATCGATCGTGAGAGCCAATCGAGCGTCCTGGTTCACTCACTCGTGCGAGCTCCGTTGGATGCCATTGTACAGACCTACACGATGGAGGGACCCGATAATCCCACGGAACACTCGCGAGGCATGATTCCTCGTGCCGTGCAGCAGATCTTTGAGTGCGCTGCCATGGTACGTGGGAGCGATCGCAACATCACTGCACCGATCGATTGTTTTGAGTACTGATCGAGTGATGACCACACACACACTCGCGCGTGGACCATGAACTGCAATGATAGCTCCGTGAACAAGGTTGGGAGTACGAGTTCACGGCCTTCTTCCTCGAGATCTACAACGAGTCGATTCGAGACTTGTTGGTGCGCGGTGAGCCCAAGGACGTCAAGTACGACATTAAGCACAACCGCGATGGCACTACGACGGTCACCAACTTGACTACGTGTACGTAATCTCTCGTAATCTCTCGTCGGTGGCTGGAGTACGTGGCCACAATACCAACAACACTCCTTTTGCAATGCAGATCGCGTCGAAGCACCCGATCAAGTGCACGAGCTCCTTCGTCGAGCGTCGCACAACCGTGCCGTGGCATCGACCAACTGCAACGAGCGCTCGTCACGCAGTCACAGCGTGTTCCAGCTCAAGATCGATGGCAAGAACACGATCACCGGCGCCGTGGCGAGCGGTCTTTTGAACCTGATCGATCTCGCCGGCAGCGAGCGACTCGCCAACAGCGGCAGCACCGGCGACCGCTTGAAGGAGACGATGGCCATCAACAAGTCGCTCTCGTCCTTGGGCGACGTGATCTGTGCCTTGGCCAACAAGGACCAACACGTACCGTACCGTAACTCCAAGTTGACGTACTTGCTGCAGAGGAGTCTCGGTGGCAACAGCAAGACGCTCATGTTCGTCAATATCTCGCCAAAGCTTGCGGATCTCAATGAGACCTTGAGGTATTCCTTCCTTCAATATTCAATCGAGAGTGAGAGTGAGTGAGACTTATACAATGATGGTGGTTGTATTTGTATAGTTCGTTGCGATTCGCTACCAAGGTCAATGCGTGCGAGATTGGTATCGCTCGTAAGGGTGGCCGTGTTAGCCTGGAAGACTAATGAGAGCCCCCAACTACTCGATCTCACTCTCGCATCTCTATCTTTCAATCTCAATCTCTATCTCTCATATCAACTATCTCTTTCTCTTTGTCTCTCAATCTGTCACTGTTGCTGTCTACTATCAATGTCTCAGTTACACTTGTGCACTCAACACTGCAACTCTCGATTTCGTGAGCAGATGAATAGAAGCGGAGCTTGTGGTAAGCTACTGCTGTCTGTTGATCGCCATGACTGCAATGAGTGTGAGTTCGTTCATTCATTGATGATAATGATGCATTGATGCGTGAGGCTCTTGCGAGAGGCGTACAGTAACTATACAACACCATTGAAATGATCTTTGTCAAATACACCATCTCCTATAAACGCGTTAGCACAGTTGTCTATCTATCGCGGCTATGCCTGGATCATCTCAGTCGAGGCCATTACAATCTTCGTCGTCATCGAACTCGAACTCGAATGCATCATCCTCGTACTCGAACTCGAATCCGTCGTCGTTATCATCATCGTCGTCGTCGTCCTCATCACCGTCGAATCCACCGTCGTTGTCATCGCTGTTGATGAGTTTGAATCGGGGTTCACTATTCGGTATCGAGGAGAACGCCTTGCTCGAGCTCATGGTCGATTGTGAGAACAGTGATGGCGATGATGCAGATGTTGATGTTGATGATGTTGATGATGTTGAAGTGGATATCGTCGATGTTGATGCGGATAAGTCAGAGGTAGAGGCATCGATAACGATCAGTTGCGATGCACGATACTGCTCGATCACGTTGCTGATATCTTCGATAGCGATGAACCATCCGTCGAATTGATTGCTCTCTGTAGTTGCTGTCGTCGTCGTCGTCGTTGTTGTTGTTGTTGTTCTATCAGATGTTCGCAACAAGTTCTTGAGGTGTTTCAGGCTCTGCCGAACCCAGTCTGCGCCTGGCTGCCGCGAAGCACGAGCGAGATACTCCGAGTCGTCGAACTCCGTTGGCCGTCGCTCTCGAGCAAACTCGGCCAGCACTGCCAGCACCAGCTCGGACGAGACCCAGGTACCGGACTTGGCGAGTTGCATCAAGCGCTCGAAGAAGATTGGCCGTTGCTCGATCGTGAGCAGCGGAGGTCGTCTCGGGATCGGCGCTCTCAATTGCATTTGAGTAACGAGCGCCTCGAGCTTCGGGTACGGTATTGGACACTCGGGATGGCGGAACATGAAGTCGTGAACGGCCGTGACTCGATCATTGCAAATGTCCTCGAAACACAGGTTGCTCCACAGCTGAAGCGTACCAGCGTCGGGCGACAGTATGGCACCGGCTGGGAGGCTTTGCTTCCAGCGGGAGAGCAACGCGGGTCGGCATCGCCACACTCGAGAGAGCGAGCCCAAGTCATCGAGCTCGCCGTCACGTCGTTCTTGCGCCAGCTCGATGGCATACTCGAGAAGCATTCGATCGCTGATGGGGCGGCCCAAATGGAAGGCCCGAAGCGCCCGGTCGTGCAGCCAGCGCTCTTGCTCGGCCGTGAGTACGGCTGACCGTTTGGGATGCGGTCGCGGTAGCAATCGACAGGCGTGCTGGAAGAGAGTGCTTGCAGCGATCAGACACTCGGGGTGGCACCGAATAAAGTCCCTCGCCGTCATGCGGCACCCACGTCGAAAGGCCTGGAGGTACTGGTTGCTCCAGCACTCGATCATCTTGCGGGCGCTCTCCGATGGTGACGGGGTGAATGTCGCTGATGTTGTCGATGCTTCTGTGCTCGCTGCTCGACGAGGGCTCCTGCGTTCGTGCCCTGGCAGAGGTCGTGCAGTTGGGCAAGTCGTGAGGGTTGTTGCTTCGGCGTCAGCCTGGGGAGTAGGCTGACTCATTCTCGATACAAGAGATATCGATTCAATGCACCGATACAAGAGGTGTTGAATCAATCCAATGATACAAGAGATATCGATTCGATGCACCGATACAAGAGGTGTTGAATCAATCCAGTGATACAAGAGATATCGATTCGATGCACCGATACAAGAGATATCGATTCAATGCACCGATACAAGAGGTGTTGAATCAATCCAGTGATACAAGAGATATCGATTCGATGCACCGATACAAGAGGTGCTAAATCAATCCAGTGATACAAGAGATATCGATTCGATGCACCGATACAAGAGGTGCTAAATCAATCCAGTGATACAAGAGATATCGATTCGATGCACCGATACAAGAGATATCGATTCGATGCACCGATACAAGAGGCGTTGAATCAATCCAGTGATACAAGAGATATCGATTCGATGCACCGATACAAGAGGCGTTGAATCAATCCAGTGATACAAGAGATATCGATTCAATGCACCGATACAAGAGGTGTTGAATCAATCCAGTGAGATATCGAGCAGATAGACATGTGCAGCTAGATGAATCGAGATATGATGTAGACGCGCGCTCTCGCCCGAGCAGGAGAAGAAGAACAGCGCTTCGATTGTCCGTCTTTTTTGCTCGTCTCGCTCGCTCGTCAGCCACCTCTCTGATATCTAGCTCGCGTTCGATCTCTCTCGCTGGCTCGGCTGCTACAGCCAGCCCTCAGGTGTCTGCCCCCAATGGCACCTACTCGACCTGCCGCCACCATAGTTTCTTGCATCATAGTCTTGGTTGTATCGGTTGCGGGATGGTCAAGTACGTGTCCGAGTCTCTCTCCCTCTGACGGACGCTCACCGAGCCACTTGTTGGACACAGATACCGCTGACCACTCGAGCCCCCATCACTCGGGCGCCATGATCTTGTACTCGGAAGCCATCGTGTTTGATCCTCATGACTACTCGTTCAGTCATCGTGACAATTCGTTGATGAACTCGAACTTGTTCGCGCAGGCCATTCAGTACCATGATCAAGAGATCGAGCTCGATCCCAAGAGCACGCTGGCGCTCTTCAATCGCGGCAACGCGTTCCTCAAGCAGAACCACCTCGAGCAGGCCGTACGCGACTTTACGCAAGCCATCGCGCTCGATGCCTCGCAAGTTGAAGCCTTCAACAATCGCGGTATCGCGCTTATCAAGTATCACCAGCTCGCGCAAGCCATCGGCGACTTGAATCGATCCATCGCACTTCAACCCACGTACGAGGCGGCCTTCAACAATCGAGGCGTCGCGTACTTGTTGCAGAACCAGCTCGAGAACTCCATCAACGACTTTTCGCAAGCCATCGCGCTGTATGCGACGGTGCCTGACGTGCTCGTGAACCGAGGCATTGCGTTCATGAAGCTGAACCGGCTCGATCGTGCCATCGACGATTTCAATCAAGCCATCGAGCTCTTCTCCGAGTCGATCGAGGCATTCATCAATCGAGGCTTCGCACACTTGAACAAGAACCAACTCGATCGTGCCATCGACGATTTCAATCAGGCCATCGCGATCAACGGAAATGATGGCCGAGGTTGGCTCGGACGAGGGATGGCTCGCGCTCGGCACCAAGAGTACCTGCAGCAGGCCAAGAGGGACTTTGCTCGCGCGCAGTACTTGCTCTCGGAGCAGATCTCCAGTAACCCGCCGAATGCATGGCTGCGGCTGCACAATGCTCAAGCCCATCGTTGCCTTGCGCTGCTCTCGCCTGCCGGAATCCGAGCGGCTCTCCTCGACCAGGCGTCGTCGGAGCTGGTGCAAGCGCAGGTATTGAACCCGGCGTTTCTGGAAACGAGCATCGAGCGCGGGCTCGTTCGTGTGCTGTCGGGCTTCATCGATCACAGCTGGGAGAATTTCGAAGTGGTTACTGCGAGTATCCCGCAACGTACGTGTCTCTCTGCCGAGTCATTCGTGCTGCCCCTTGCTGACTGTAGGCGTCGGCTTTAGAGAGGTCCAGGATTATCGAAGAGCTTCGAGCTATGCTGATCTTGATGGCAACCGACGACGGATCTCGGGCTGTGGCCTCGATGTTGAACGGGCTCGCCGAGAATGAAGAGGAGGCACAAGGTACGAGCGTTTTCTGGCTTGTCCTCTTTTAGTGTGACAAGATATTCACGCAAGCGTTGCCAGAATTGCTTGTCCGCGAGGTTGCCCGCGTTGGCACACTGGAGAAGCAGCTAAAACATATGGAGACTCGAGCACAACAAGCTGAGACTCTTGCACAAGATGCCGAGGCGCGAGAACGAGTTGTTCGAGCCGCTGAAGCTCAACGACTCCAAGCCTTGGAGCGAGAACTCAACCAAGAACGACAAGCTCGAGATGAAGACACTCGACGACTCCAAGCCTTGGAGCGAGAACTCAACCAAGAGCGACAAGCTCGAGATGAAGACACTCGACGACTCCGATCGTTTGAGCGAGAACTCGCCCAAGAGCGACAGAATCGAGCTGCTGATACTCAACGACTCCAATCTTTGGAGCGAGAACTCAACCAAGAACGACAAGCTCGAGATGAAGATACTCAAAGACTCCAATCCTTTGAGCGAGAACTCAACCAAGAGCGACAAGCTCGAGATGAAGACACTCAACGACTCCAATCCTTTGAGCGAGAACTCAACCAAGAACGGCAAGCTCGAGATGAAGACACTCAACGACTTCAATCCTTGGAGCGAGAACTCACCCAAGAACGACAAGCTCGAGATGAAGATACTCGACGACTCCGATCCTTTGAGCGAGAACTCACCCAAGAACGAGAGAATCGCGCTGCTGATACTCAACGACTCCAATCTTTGGAGCGAGAACTCACCCAAGAACGACAAGCTCGAGATGAAGATACTCGACGACTCCAATCCTTTGAGCAAGAGCCCAAGCACGAACGCATAGACGAGTCTTTCAGCGTGCCTCTGTACCAAGTGCTCCTTCTTGTGGCGGCGCTGATTCCTCCTATTGTACTCGGCTATCGACGTGCAACAGGGCCCGTGGCTCAAGAACGACAAGCGCGAGCTGCTGATACTCAACGACTCCAATCCTTGGAGCGAGAACTCAACCAAGAACGACAAGCGCGAACTGAGTTAGAGCAACAATTCAACCAAGAACGAGAAACTCGAACCGGGTTAGAGCAACAACTCAACCAAGAACGAGAAACTGGAGATGAAGAATTGTATGATTGGCAGCAACAGCTCGATCAAGAACGACAAGCTCGAGCTGCCGATACCCAACGACTCCAATCCTTGGAGCGAGAACTCAACCAAGAACGACAAGTGCGAACTGAGTTAGAGCAACAACTCAACCAAGAACTAGAAACTCGAGATGAAGAATTGCAGGATTGGCAGCAACAGCTCGATCAAGAACGACAAGCTCGAATTGCTGCCGAAGACTCTCTCCGCCGCGAGCAAGCTCAAGGTACGTCCCGATGCTTCATGCCTCTTGCTCCCATGTCTCTCGCTCCTTCTCTCGACTGAAACGAGATGCTTGGCTCTCGCAGTCACATCGACAGTCATGAGGCTATTCGTGCGATACTTGCCTCAACCCGATCCAATCGAGATCCAATGCCATACGAGCGACACTGTCGGCCACATCAAAGCCTCGTTGGCTCATCGCCTGAGCTGCTCGATCTCGAGGCTGAGGCTGGTGTTTGGAGGTCGAGAGCTCGATCAAGACTTCGAACCTCTCACCGAGATCGGCATCAATAACGAGTCATCGTTGAGCGCCGTCTTGTCGCCAGGTTCGTTCATTGCTCTTTCCATATCTCTCTCTCGATCTCTCGCCATCAACAACTGATTTGATGAGGAATCACGATTGGATTGCGAATCAAGATCGTCGATCATCTTGCGACCAACATGAACAACAACAAGAGATCGACCATCGATGGATGATTCCGCTCGATCACTTGACGATCGACGAGAGCTCGCATCTCGGAGCAGGAGCTCTCGGCGAAGTGAAGCGAGCCACATGGAACAACTCGATTCCTGTGGCAGCCAAGCGATTGTTCTTCATGTCCACCGATGCTGCGGCTCTTCGAGCCATAGGAGGACCTCTCGATACCACCGGTCGAGAGGCAGTGCTTCGAGACTTCATCAAGGAGTGTTCGATCAACTCGTCGATCCGACATCCGAACATTGTGATGTTCTTCGGAGTGGGAGTCGATCGATCATCGAACAACGAGCCTCGATTCTTGGTGCTCGAGCTCATGGAACGGGGATCTCTACACGACGAGATCTATCCTCCAACACCAGGTGATAACTCTCGTGAAGGAGCAATTCTTCGAGAAGGACCGCCAATGACTCTCGGTCGAATCGCATCGATCTTGCTGGATGTGAGTCGAGCACTGGTTTACTTGCATCACTCTCGCACGCCACCGATCTTGCATCTGGACTTGAAGCCCCAGAACGTGTTGATCGACGGATCGGGACGAGCGAAGATCGGAGATCTCGGGGAGGCTCATGTGATTCGAGCAGAGCTGGGAGCGTCACACACCAACTCAAGGTTTGGGATCGGGACGCCCCTGTACATGGCTCCCGAGATGGCGATCGACGGTGCGAAACGAGGAACGGCAGCAGACATGTTCTCTCTCGGAGTGATGGCATGCGAGATGTCTTCCGGCCAGCCTCCGAATCCAGGACCCTTGCGGGTTGGTACATCAGCCCGCGACTCCCGCATGCTTTCCGAGAGGGAGAGACGAGAGGACGACATGGGGGCGATGCGACACTCGAAGCTTCGAGAGCTCGTGGATCACTTGATCGTCGACGAGGGAGATCAACGATGGGATGCGAGACAAGTGCAATCGTTCCTCGCCCCTCTCGCGCAGGTCGTAGAGGAGACACCTTCCTCGTAACTCTGCATGAGCTCCCTTGCGTTGTAATGATGTAATTGTACCTTCCGATGTAAACTACGAATACAACCAATCCCCGCACTCGACGAATTGACCCAAAAGTGTACAAGAGCACGGGCGACAGACATCTCACGAAGAAGTCTCCGCGGGGTTGTTTATGTGTGTATGAATGAAGGAGAATGCGCAATAGAATCCAAAGCAGCGCCCCACCTATGTACATGGCGCTCGCGAGCGCGACAACTGGTTCAGTCGGTCGGTTGGCAGCCAAACTACGTGTAGTCGTCGCAATCATCGAGCGTCGAAGCGCGCGGCTTGGTGGCGGTGACCCACCTCACAGGCGGGAAGAACGAGAAGTGCATCGAGCTGCATTGATTCGTTCGGATGAGAGAGGCGCTCTTGGCACGAATGGCATGCCATATACTCGCGGTCGGCAGCGTACCTTGTGCAGACGTCGGTGAAGCCTTGTTGCTCGAGCAGTTGGCTGTACTCTTGAGCAACCCAGAAGAACACGATGAAGGCCTACGGATTACGAACGAGGAAGCGCGTTCGTCAGTCTCGAGCGATCAAGCGAGTGAGCGAGTGAGCGAGTGTAGCGTACCACACGGCCGAGAGGTTTCAGCACTCGGTCGACGTCAGCAACGAGGGCGGCTCGCTGCTCTGGCGGACACGAATGCAGCGTGATGCACGAGATGCAGATATCCTGAGACGCTGGCGGCACCATCAAGTCGTCCCATCGTGCTTGCTGCACAAGCAACGAGCGTGTCAGCTCGCTCATCGAGATTGCAGGTGCGTGGGAGTCTAGATACGCACCACGAGCTGCACACGATCAGCCACCTCCTCACATCGGCTGTTCACGATGGCCTTCACATTCCCACGAGCGAGTTAACTGGTCAGATAGATGCACAAAGCGAGAGAGAGAGAGAGAGAGAGAGAGAGAGAGCATTAGTGGGAGTCCAATCGTACAATCGGGATCGGCACGTCAGCAAGAGACGATGGTAGCGATGAAGACGAGGCACTCGACGAGGCACTCGATGATGCAGACGACGAGGCGATCGACGAGGCGGCACTCAGCGAGGGTCGCGACTCGGCAGGCAGAATGGCGAGTCCGATGGCGGCGCCTCCTGCGTCGAGCTGCTTGGCGGCCGCCGTCATGATGAATCCCGCTCCACATTCAATGTCGAGCACGTTCTCATTGCCTCGCAGCTCGAGCGAGGCGATGAACTCTGGCGGGATCGAACGAGTAAGTACGCGATCGGCTGAGGCGATGCCATGCAGATGTGTGCGATGGATTCGATGGGAGAATGCAGTTGCTGCAGTTGCTGCAGTTGCAGTGGTGGTGGTGGTGGTTGTACCATCTCGCTCGTAGAAGCGCGTAATGTGCGATGTGGCGAGGAAGACTCCCAACAGCAGCACCAATACTGATCATTCACGATGGCACGCGTATTTGGGCAGGGAGTGAGAACGAGAGCCTGCCTCGTGTATGTGTGTGAGCGAGAGAGAGAATGGTACCGAGGGAGAGCACGCCGCCGATCCACGCGACGATCGAGAAGAAGACCGTGAGCGCCGTGCTCGACAGCACGAACGGCATCGAACCGGACGACGCAGCCGTGCCATTGTTTGCTCTCTCTGGTGGTGGTACTGAGAGTGGCGGTACTGGCTCGGGCTCCATGTCCATGTGATCGGGTGCAGTGCGCGGTGGCGCGGCGTTGGTGGTGTTGCTCGTGTGATCGCGAGCGAGATCGTCGTCGTGGTCGTGGTGGTTGTTGGCGTCGATCATGGCCGCGAGCGCGTTGGCCTGCCACAACAACACCGCCGCAAATACCGTGATCAAGAACGTGATCACGAGAGCGATGGCCAACTGAATAGATGCACACGAATGAGAGAGTGGATCGAAGGATGGATAGATGGCTGGCTGGATGGTACGCACGGCGCGAACGAGGCCGCCGAACACCAGCGGATACGACGGTGGCAGCCGCCGTATGACCACGGCCGGACGTGCCGCCACTCGTTGGCGTCGTCTCCACCATCGACCGAGCTCTACCCAACAGCACGCAGCAACGTCAACCAGTGCCCACGAGCGCCGACAGACGCGAACGATGCCAACGACGCACGCTGAAGCAACGAGCGCGGAGGTCGCGTGGCTCCGTAGAACTCGTCGTCGTCGTCGTCATCATCGTCAAACTCGAACGATGATGATGAGACGGCTGGCTCACGACCGAGGGGCACATAGGACGCCGCCATGTGTGTGCGCGAGCGAGTCAAGATGTCTATCAGCGTCTATCTACTTATCTATCTACCTATCAAGCAGCGAGCGAATGAAGGAATGAAGGAGCCGCAGCGAGAATCTTCGTCTTGTACCCCTCCTCCTTGTGCGGAGGGGCTTTGGTTTATTTGACCAACCCAAGCAAGCTTGCAAGCATATCCTCTGCCTGTCATGATGACCAACCCGTTTGTTCTCCCTCTCCAACTCGTCTTGACACAACGCACCAACTACGCTGTGGAAGGAGAAGCGAGAAGGCAAGAGCGGCCAGCCGGACTCGAGGAGGAGGCAGGGCAGCGAGATGCCTGCGCCTGTGCTGCAAACGAGGGTCGTCTAAGCGCGCACACGAACACCATATCATCCACCACGCAAGTAAGCAAACACCAGCCACACTATCGTCAAGTGGTATATTAATACGACCGATTCGACGGCGCAAGGAGGATGAGATATGCACAAACGAGGCGCCGAGCGCGCCCTCGCAACAACAACGACAACGACAAGGAACTACGTAAATACGCACGCCTGCGCGAACACCAGGGTTGAGGGTGTCGCGGCATTGGGGCGAATGCCATTCTCACTCACGCTGGTGCTCGACGATACGAGACACGCAACGCTCCAGTGCTGGCCCAGCCAGCGGCAAGGGTAGGAATGGACTATATGGTACACAAAGCAGCAGCATACAAAAAAAGGGGAAGCAACACACGCACACAACAAACGAATGAAACGAACGAACGAACCACTCAAGCAAGCACCAGTAGGTAGGTAGGTAGGTTGCTTGCTCGCCTGCACGCCTGCGTGCTCTCTGTAGAGCCAACCAATCAACCAAGCAACCAAGCAATCGGGAGCACAACAAGGCCTCGGGTGAATGAAATCAAGCGGCGCTACAAGCGCCGCCCATCAAACCACACCGTCTTCCACGGTCGAGCGTATTGGTACTCGAACCGCTCGTTCGGCAGGAGGCAATCCAGTCGGCATCCAGAGAGTGAGTGAGTGAGTCACTTGGTGGCAGAGCAGACGATGGATGGTCAACAGAGGCGATATGGCAGGCAACAGAAGGCAGGCAGAGGCAAGTACGAACGAACGCACGCTGTAGAACGCACGCTGTACAAGAACGAGTGGTGGTGGCGGTGGTAGGGAAGAGGAAGAAGAATAGACGAGGCAAAGAGGTCCCGGGCGTGGTCGATGAGCGCGAGTGTCTAGCTATTAGATACAAGCGGCCTGCGACGTCGGCACCAAGTCCTTAGCCCAAGAGAGACTCTACGCACAAGCGGTCAACGTTCCAGTCGTGGATAGACACGCCAGCGGTATCGAGAAACATGTACGACGGGCTTACCTGATGATGCTGCTGTTGCTGATCGTCGTCGAGAAACGAGGACGAGTGGCTGGGCGACGAGGAGGCCGACGACGAGGCCGACGAGAGGTCGTCGTGGGCAAGAGTGCCGAGAGGAGAGGAAGCGAGTTCCTCGAAGCTCGTCGAGGCGCTGAGCGCGTGTCCGAGCCACGAGTCGTGGTGATCGGCAGCCGGTGAGGCGGTGGTGGCGTCGAGAAGAGGGCCGGTGCCGAGACAGCACACGCCTTGCCAGAGGTCGTAGAGGAGATCATGGGCCGACGGGTCCTGCATTTGCTCAGATGCGAGCTTGCGGATCTTGGACGAGCGCTCGTCAGCGGACATGTCGACGTAGGCATGGAGCAACGTACGGAACGCCTCCTCGAACGAATCCGACGACGACGAAGACGACATCATCATCATCGAGTACGACGTCGACGGAGAGGCCGACGAGCCAGAGGGTGAGAGTGACGGCACGGTGGCGGGACCGCTACGAGCGGCCACAGCACGACGGCGTGCCGGAACGGCTGTGGTGGTTGAATCGGCAGCCGTGGAAGTGGCGGCCTGACGCAGCTCAGCAATTGCCGCACGCTGCGCCTGCTGCTCCTGCTCGATGCGCTGAAGCATGGAGAGGATGGTGTCGTTGGCGGTGGTCCTCTTGCGCTTCTTGGGGTTCTTCTTCTTGTCGAGCACCTCGGGCTTGGAGATGACGCAGATGGGCTCCGAGTCGACGGTGGCGTGCGCGAGACGCAGCTTGGTGCGCGAGTCGACGAGGAAGAAGCGCAGCACAAAGTTCATGTCCTCGTGGTGGCTCGAGAGAATGGCGATCATGGCGTCGACCAGCATGCGGCGCGCGTCGGTCGGGCACACCGAGGCGCGGAAGGCGATCGGCTTGACGCGCAGGCTGGTGATCTCCTTCTTGTCGGCGTTGTCGTACAGCAGCTCGACCTCGAGGTGAAAGTGCGAAAAGTCGAGCGCCGTGGACGAGAGAGTGAGCTCGTAGATGTAGTTCTGGTTCTTGATGACGTAGTGGAGGCGCTTGAGTTGGCCGTCGAGCGTGAAGCGGTCGGCATCGAGAGACTCTTGCTTGGTGAGCGACAAGCGAACTTGCGCCAAGTCAGCGTCGGTAGGATGAGGCAGAGATGAGGTGGAGGAGGCATTGGCTGCTGCTGCTGCTGCTGCTGCTGCTGCTGCCTTGGTGTGTGCTGGGCCGCGAGTAACGGGAGCCATGATGAGATCGTGGAGGAGAAAGAGAGCGGAACACTGAGGGAGGCAGTGGAGCAGAGGGGAGGAGGCTGTGGTGAGGTGCGTGCGGCAGGAGGGAGCGAGACAAAGAAGCGAACGAGTGCGCTGGGTACAAGAAGCACCAGCGTAGAACACCACGAGCTCGGGCTCGCCAGCGGTAGGCAACCAGTGGCACCATGACGGTCGGTCGCAGGCTTTGTCCTTAACGTTCCTCCAGAGCTGTGTATGTGCTATGCGCTCTTCGATCTCTCTCGATCATTCGATCATTGCATCAACACCATCAACAACACCTCGCTCGATATACGCTCGGCTCTCGTCTCTTTGATGGCACAGTTTACTCGCTTCCCGACGGTGCTCAGTAAGACGCCTGCTGAGGCGCGCTCTCGAGTCTTGGGGCTGTATCGGATGTTCTTGAGGGAGAGCCCTCTGATTATCGTCAACTATGAGCTGCCGTTCTCGCTGCGCACCGTGCGCGCTCGTGTGCGCCAGGAGTTCGAAAAGTTCCGAGGTAACAAGAGAGAGAACGCTCCCCGCCTCTCGTCAACAACCTCGCCCATCGAGTGCTCTATTGATTGAACGTGTGGTTCGTTGGTTGGTTGGTTGATGTGTGCGCGCACGTAGGCGTCAACGACCTGCTCATCGTGGACCAGCTCGTGTTCCGCGGTCGCAAGTCGTTCGAGGAGATCCAGATGGTGTGGAAGCAGAAGCCACACGTGATGGTGTACTTTGACAATGCTCCTTCTGAAGAGAGCACCGTGGCCGAGCTGGATGCCTTCCGTCAGGGTTACCACTCGCGCAGGCAACTGCAGTAGAGCGACGCGCTCCCTCTCGATATCTCTCCCTCTCCCTCTCGCTATCCAATCCCTACATACGCACACACGCACACACGCACGCATATGAGACACTCTACCAGTGGCCGATGTAATGTATATCATGATCCCAATCCCATATGATTCTGCACTTGGAGGTCGAGTCAGTCTCTCGGTGGCCGACGAGTGGCCTTCGCTGAGGCACCAAGCAGCACCGCCACCACTTGCCTCATCGCCCTCTCCTGCTCGCTGCACGTGCCTTGTCCATCCATTCATCCACATCCCTCCTTCTTCTTCTTCTCCTGGGTCAAGCAGCACCATCATCACCATCACCATCATCAGTACTACTACATCACGCCTTCCAAGGGCGAGCATGGCGCTGGTGGCCCTCGTGGCGACGTTACTGGTGGCCTTGTCGCTCGCGTCGCCAACGCACGCCTTCGATCGTGTGCTCGAGGTCGTACCGACACAGAACCAAACTGCCTCTGCCTCTGCCTCCTCGTCATCAGCGAGTGGCTTGACAGATGCTCTACCACGTCCTCCATTGGGATCGAACAATGATCCACCGTGTACTTGTACGCCCGAAGGCGATCGATGCGAGTGTCTCTCGATCGCCGCCGCCATGAATGCCACCGACCCAGTCGGCTCCAACCTTGTACGACCACCAGCTCGACCATAGCTTGCTCTCTGACTCACTCACTCACTCACTCACTGACTCACTCACTGACTCACTTGTGTATATGAATCTCAAGATATTGTTACAACCTGGCGTTCATAGCGTGACTTCATGTGTCGAGTTTGGAGCCTCGAATGTCACCATCTCGTACGAAACGGACCTCACTCACTGACTCCCTGACTCACTTGATGCTTGGCCTCTCACTCGCGAATGACAATCAATAGGAGTCTCAAAGGTTGGGAATCCGAGACGATCGTACGCAAGGATGGTCTCGGTGCCATGTTCTGTTTCACGAGCCTTGCGTCCTCGAATCACAGCCGCATCCATGGAGTGACGATCGTCGCCAATCCACCACGCGTCGGTGCCATACGCACTCTGATTCATGTCCAAGATGGTGGAGCGTATCTATCGGGCATCTCGATACGCAATTGTTCGATCGTCGAGCAACGAGATTGTAGTGTGTTGCTTCGCATCTGCGAGGCCAACAACGTTCATCGTGCGCAAGCGAGTGCCAAACTCGTGGCCGATATGCTCGAGAGCTCTCTCATGGATGAACTCGCCGAAAGCACGACCAACCATCACCAACGTCGTCTATCTCCACGAGCCAACGGTGGCAGCTCGAGTGCCATTCGCTTGTCGTCGTTCGTCTACATTAATGCATCACGAAGCAACGTCATGATCCAAGAATGTACGTTCGAGAACAATCACGGCATCGACAATGCCATCATGATACGTGACTCGCACGACGTCGTGATTGTCGAGTCGCGCTTTGCGTACAACAATGCGACCTTTGGTGCCGTCGGCATTCAGCGTTCGTCGAACGTGCTCATCACACGCTGTGACTTTGACGGCAATCGCGATCTCTCGTTGCTGCCACTCGCCTCGGGCGTGTCGGTCTACGACCAAGAACCCGACGACCTCAACCCCGAGTACGCGCACAACATTCTGTCGCTCGTTCGCGCCATCATCGAGCGCCTCTTCTCGCCCAACTCGACGCCCGGTGGCATCGATCTCGAGACGTGGGTCGAGAACTACCTGCGTCGGTTGCAGAACTCCTCCATGCCCTCGACCAATCAGACGCTCTCCAACATTGTCATCGAGCACACGCGCTTCATGGGTGTACCGTTCAACTTTCATCACTTGCTCGAGGATACCGGACGTGCAATCTACGTCGATCACGTTCCTACCAATCTCACGGTGCATAATTGCACCTTTGTTTCCTTCAATGTCCGATGGCGATTCATCTCGGCCTTGTCTTCGGTATGATTCATTTCATTCATTCAATCTGATTTCAACTTGCGCGAGTTATTCATCGTAACACAATCGATTGAACAAATAGGAACTGTTATCAGGAGGAGCGATTCACTTTCGAGCACAAGAATTTAGTTACTTTCACCTTTCCGATAGTTACTTTGCAAGCAACTTTGCTGGTGCCAGTGGAGGTGCTCTCTATTTGTCTGGATTCGTAACCAGTTATCTTGTCAAGTATGTTTTTGTTCTCCTCATCAGTCTACTCCTAATTCCAAATTTCTAACTCTAACTCTAACTCTAACTCTAACTCATTATATAGTACAACTTTTCATCGTAATGGAGGTCAATTTACAGCTGGAGCTGTATTTGTATCATTATCTTCCAATTGTTCATCATCAATGACCATTCAATCATGTAATTTCACGAATAATCGTGCTTGTATGTATAATCCTCACTCGAATTCTAACTCTCTCGAACGAGATATCTATTGAATTGTACTTACTCTGGAATCAATAGTCTTATTAGGAGGTGGAGCAATCAATGCGTATTCAAGTACTCGATTCTACATTTATGACTCGATCTTTGAGCACAATAGTGGTCGTGAGATTGAAGCTACGACCTTTTTGCAAGACATTGACATTTCGTTCAAGCTCGTCGATACACGCTCCGGTGGTGCCGTGGGAGTGACGTTCGTACATACCATGTGCGAGTGGGAGATTCGACGATGTGTGTTCTTCAACAATACGGCCAACGGTGGTGGAGCGCTTGCGATCGCTCGTTCGACCGGAGGACTCGTGAGCGAGTGTCGCTTCGTGGGCAACGTGGCATGGGGTCTCGATGGCGGTGGTGCCGTACGACTGCATCAGTCGTCACCATTGCTCGAGCGGTGCCACTTTGAGCACAACGATGCACAACGCGGTGCTGGTGGTGCGATCTTTGCAGCGGCGACTGCCGTGCAGCTCGATTCTTGCGAGTTACGCCACAACAATGCCAAGACCGGCGGTGCGCTGTACTTTGAGACGGCGTATCCCGAGCAGCACTTGGTGCCGTTGCGACAGTTTCCGGCCGACTCGTACATTCAACACTCGTTGCTCGAGTTCAACGAGGCGCGCAGCAAGGGCGGTGCCGTGCACCTGAGCGCCGAGGCGAGTGTCGTGTTTTTCAACGCTACGATTGTTCGAAACCTTGCACGCAAGGAGGCCGGAGGCATTCTCAACGAGGACGCGACACTCATCGTCAGTCACTCGCATCTCGAGTACAACCAAGCCATCACGGCCGGCGGTGCACTGTACATTGTCGGTGCTCTCAGTAACGCGACGATCGAACACTCGGTACTCGCGTTCAACCTCGCAACCACCGACGGTGCCGCGGTCTTTAGCGACTCGAGTCACTTGGTGCAGTTCAGCAATTGCACCGTGGCACACAATGTCGCCACACGTCTCGGTGGCGGCATTGCCGACCTCAAGACGCGCCTCATGGTGCTCGACAACTCGACCATACACAACAATACGGCCAGTCAGTATGGTGGTGGCATACATCTCGAGACCTCGAATGCCGTCATCTCCAACTGTCTCGTGACCAACAACACGGCCAAGCAGGCGCGTGGTGGCGGTCTCTACTTTTCGCGCTCGTCGGCACCACTGGTTATGCAGCTACGCGCAAGTGGCAATCGTGCAGTCGACGGTGCTGCCGTACGCGCGAGTTCCTCATCACCAGTCTTGATCGATTGCGAGTTGAGCGACAATGAGGCTTCGGGAAAGGGTGGCGGCCTGTCGGTCGGCGAGGCGTCTCACGTCACGATGCGTGGCTGTCGTATTCAGCGCAATACGGCCCTCGTCGGTGGCGGTGTCTCGGTCAGCGAGAATGGTCGCTTGCACATGATCGACACGCACGTTACACAGTGCGTCTCGTCGTCTGCCGGCGCCGGTATCACGGCCGCCGACTACTCGGCCGTCAACCTCACGGATTGTACCGTGAGCCACAACGCTGGCGCCCAATCGGGCGGTATGGCTGCTATGGACTTTAGCTCAGGCCTCTTCACTGGCTGCTCGTTCGTCGCCAACACTGGCTTCAACGGTGGTGCTCTCTTTCTCGAAGCTCGTTCGCGCTACGACATTGAACACACGATCTTTGTGTCGAACTCGGCCAAGTACGATGGTGGTGCCTTGCGAGTCTCGGGCAACTCGTATGCAAGCCTCGTCGATTGCGAGATTGTCAACAACACTGCCACGTCGGAAGGTGCTGGTATTGCCATACGCAAGAGTTCATCTCTTGCCATGAGACGCACACTATTACGTGACAATGCCAGTCAACATGGTGCTGGTGTATTTGTCACTCATGATGGTCGTTTCATTGCTGATACTTGTACTTTTCAGTATGTTCTCCTTGATCTTTCTCTCTCTCTCTTTGATTTCTGTTCAAAGTATCTCACTAACTAACTAACTAACAAACAAACTGTGATGCTTGTTTTTGAATCATCATTGGATATGTAGAAATAACGTTGCTATTACAGAAGGTGGTGGCGTTTACATGACAGCAAGTGCCAATACGACATTGACCAACTGTACCTTTAGTGGTAACAGTGCCACGAGTGGTAGTGGTGGCGGCTTGTTTGTCGATTGTGCCAAAGGCATTCATGTGATTGGTACACTCTTTTTCAACAATTCAGCCTCTTCTGGAGGTGGAGCTGTTGCTATGGAACGATGTGCTCTTGCCACTGTGATTGAGATTTCACATACTACTTTTATGTACGTATCAATTTGACTCATTAACAACATAAACCACGTGACTAACATTGTTACTGTGATTGTTTGGTGATTGATTGGTATGATCTAGTGCAAATCATGCTATTGGATTAGCAAGTTATGGTGGTGCTATTGCATTGGCTGAAGTTCTTGTGGTTCATCCTACGGGTGGTGAAACCAACAGTACCACTGGTAATGGTGGTGGTAACGACAAGCGACAAGTCAGTCGTAGTGCCCGAGCCATTCGAACGGATTCTGCTGACGATTCCATCTACCTCACCAACGTCACCATCACTGAGAATTCGGCTGGACATGGTGGCGGTATTGCAATCAACACACCACGTCGTCTCAACATCTCGGACTCACGCATCGAACACAATACCGCTCGTTGGGGAGGTGCCTTCTACGCACTGAACGAAGTGGTTGTTGGCTTCGTCACATTGCGTGCCGAACTCCATAACAACTCGGCCCTGTTTGCTGGTGATTGTTTGGCTCTCGAGAGTTGCTTGAGTGAGACTTGTGAGTTGAACAACTTTCCTTCCATGTGTACTTCAGCTCCAAACACTCAATCGTATGGTATTAATGGTATTGCTACAAGTATGTATCTTTTCTACTCATCCTCATCACGATCAATTCAATGATTATCTCTTATGTTGACTAATATGATGATGATGGTGACGGTGATGATTACTATTGAATAGAACCAATGAAAATCAAAGCTACTCATGTATTGAGTATGCCAATTGATCAAGCACCAAACGGCCAAGAAGTTACACTATTGCTCGAGGATGGTCTCGATACGCTCGTCACTGGGCCGTATCTCGAGACACTCGTCTTCAACGTGGTGGTCGACTCGTCTCCCGTGTGCAATGCGACCGAGTACCAACTGCCGGCCGACGACTCGTTGTTGTACAACATTGTGTACGAGACGACGATCGACCAAACGTGCGACGTGCGCTTCCATCTCGTGACACCGGCGCTCACCGTGCACGTGACGACGCACATTACCCAGTGCTCGGACCAACGCATCTACGACGCCGCCACCAAGACCTGCCGCGCTCGTCGCTTCTGGGAGCGTCCGGCGGTCATTGTGATTTTGTGCTTGCTGGTGCTGTTGGTGCTGATTCTCGGTGTGCAGCTCGGTCGCTGGTGGTGGATCAAGCGCCGCGACCGTGCCTTGGCACAGACCGAGATTCCCGACTTTAGCCAGGGCGATCGCAAGTGCACGCTCAAGGACATTCTCAACAATCCGAACATCAACTACATTCCACTCGAGCAGATTCACATTACCGGCAAGCTCGGCTCGGGTGCTCACGGCGCCGTCAGCTCCGGCATCTGGCGCAAGCCCAAGCCACTCGGCGGCTTCGAAGAGATGCCGGTCGCCATCAAGGAGCTGCACGCCATCTTTGAGATGACCGACGACGTGATGCAAGAGTTTATGGTCGAGATTGCCGTCACGTCTGCACTGCACCACAAGAACGTCGTCAAGTTCATTGGCGTCTCGACACGCAGTGACAATGACCTCTTGCTCTTGACCGAGGTCATGGAACGTGGAAGTCTCCAGACCTTGCTCATGAAGAAGGGTAAGAATATGCCATGGCGTCTACGTCTCAAGTTGGCTCTTGATGCTGCTAAAGGAATGGTTTACTTGCATCAACGTAAACTTATTCATCGTGATATCAAAACTGGTACTACTCTATATTCCTCATATAAGGCGCAAGAGAGTAGTGTGATAACATTTTTGTGTATTGGTG
>Ga0209930_1002572_pt1 | contig 20899 bp, 19 predicted proteins | sample ThiBiot_500_biof_2_FD_183948 | JGI IMG/M metagenome (GOLD analysis project Ga0209930, IMG submission 183948) | Wastewater bioreactor microbial communities from Cape Town, South Africa - Thiocy_cont_500_biof (SPAdes) | ecosystem: Engineered > Bioreactor > Thiocyanate-remediating >... | reverse complement strand
ATCCTGAATCAACGCGTGGCCCTCGGTCTGGTTCTGGTACACTGCACTGGCAAAGCCAGCTCGCAACGCGGCTTGTGCGTCGAAGCTCCTGCCCAGCACCGCCATGTCGTAGAAGGCGTTGTGTCCGTGGACGGCGTTGCGCAGCTCGCTCTGCGACCCGAATCAGTCGAATGCCTTGTCTCACTGGTTCGATCTCACGTACAGCGATGCAAGTTGGGAGCGGCAGACCGACCTTGACCTCGGAGAACGAGACCGAGGCCTTGCTCGAGAACAGCCGCTGATCGCACGCGAGTGCCAGCACCGCACCGCCTGCGAACGCCACTCCCTGTGCACGAGATACGCACACGACAGCCACCTCATGATCAACCAATTGCTGGACCGAGAGGCTCGATTGATAGCCTGCAACATACGTTGATGTTGGCGATGATTGGAATCGGGAGCGCCACCATGGTGCGGTACAGCGACAGCAAGGCATCGAACAGCTCCGCGCGCTGAGCGATGGTATGCAGCGACAGCAGGTGATGCCCGTCGAGACCGAGCGAGAACACGCCATCGAGCCGCGACTCCTACGAGCCCACCACACGCGCGCGTGAGTACCTGAGCCCTATGACACGTGGGGCCATCGACACGAACCAACACCATGAGCCTCGCCGATGGCGAATGGGCCGCGGTCGTGAGCGCCTTGTCGAGCAGCCGCAGCGACGAGATATCGAGCGTGTTGCCCGGTGCATGGTTGAGCGAGCACACGACCAAGCCATTGTGCTCGTTCGAGATGTTGTGCAGTCCACGAGATCGCATGGATCGCTGCAACGATGCCAGCGGCTGCAGACGCGCAAGCAACGATCGCAACATTCCCAGTGTATGGATAGCGTGCGTGTGGCAGCTAGCAGGCGAGCGAATGAACGAAAGAATGGTGCCAGCTCGACATTCCTCCGGATCTCGAGCCTGCTCACAGAAGTCTGCCGATATCAATATCCGTGTTATGTTCGCTCTCATGAATGTGGCCGTCTCTACAAGCAGTTCGATGATGATGACTCAAGGGAACCGCTCGATATACGCTAACAAAATTGACCGGTGCTGCCATAGATATGCTGGCTGGCACTGGATTCTCACCCTCATGAACCGGACTTGAGCGCCTCGTGTTGCTGCTCGACTCGTTGCAACAACTCTTGCAACCGATGGAACTCGGCGTGGTTGGCAAAGTTGTCCTCGGCCTGCTTGATGATCGGGCGCAGATGCATCTTGGCCGACGCCAGGTGCTTCGAGAGGTTGGTGGCCAGGTAGGCCTCGCACAGCGCCACCGAGGCGCGCGCCACGTGCACAAACTTTTCCTCGTCGTGGTTCCAGCCCGAGACCTTGAGCTGGCGGTTCATCTTGAGCAGGCAGTCGAGCATCTTGTCCTTGTCGCCGCGAGCGTTGTGGTACTCGGCGTACGACTGCCACACCGTGGCGCTGCCGGGTAGGATGCTGCTGGCGCGACCGAGCAACTCGGCCAAGCGACTCATGAGCTTGCCGTCCTCGTCCTTCAAGTGCTCCTCGATGATGTAATCGGTCAAGACCTGCAGCGTCTACTCATGGTGTCGCCATCCTACTGTATGAGCGTCACCACTCATATCGCCGCCGAGGAGGTGACGCTCGAAACGTACCGACGCATTGAATTCCTTGCCTCGCAGCTCCAGCAGCCGGTGCATTGCCGAGATGGCCGAGAACAGCTTGCCGTGTTCCTACGAGCCGAATAAACACGTGCACGCACATTAGCAACAAGCAACAAACCACCAAGTGACAAGTAACTCGTCTGCTCGTACAATCGCCGCATAGAAGAAGTTCTCCCAAATCTTCCAACTCTCGCGGTTAAACTTGACAGCCTCTTGCAGCGCATTGTACGCCTCAGCCCTGTGCCAACTCAAGGTAAGCATCGCTGGAGTCGCAGGTAAGCATCGCAGGAGTCGCATCCGTACGGCTTCTTGAGCTTGGTGTAGACAGCGGCGAGATTGCACCACGCCTCGCCATCCTCAGGTTCGAGGTGCAGCATGCGTGAGAAGGCGATGCTGGCTTGCGAAAAGTTCTTGACTTGAATCAATGCACAACCGAACGAGAACCACGTGGCAGCATACAGTGGGTTGATGGCTAGTGCGTCCTCAAAGTGCGGTATGCTCTCCTCGTACTTGTCACGGCACAGCAGCAATCAGTACTTACTCGCCAAGCGATCGGAGAAACACGCATACCTTGCCCTGCCGCAGTAACGTGCGCGCCAGCATTCGTTTGGCTCGCGCATATCGACGGCCCGAGAGCTCCCATGCAGTGAGGTAGTGGTCGGTGTCGTTGGTGAGCTCGCCCAAGGCGCAATACAATGATGGAGTCGGTTCGATGGCGATGCGTTCTTGTGCAAGTTCGATGCCACGCTCCTTTCGGTTCATGATGACATGGCACTGGATCATCTCCTCATACATTTCAAGCTCCTCGAATACTTGTAATGCACTATTCGAAGCGTTCCATCCATCCATCAATCAATCAGCGATTGAATCAGTGAGTGAATCAGTGAGTGAATCAATCAGTGAGTGAATCAATCAGTGACCGAGAGAGTGAGACAGTACCTGGCAGCCACTCCAAGCTCCAGGAACCGGTCACCCAGCTCCTTCTTGAGCTGATGCTGCGCCGGATACACGACGGTGAACAGCCATCGAATGCGCTCGATCGCAGCAGGCTCAGTGTCCTTGTACTGGTCGACGAGCGACTGCACCTGCAACGCCGCACGCTCGACCGTTCGCCTCTTGCTCTTCTCGATGCGCGAACGCATGAGCAGGAAGGTGGAATGGATCAGCCAGTTGTTGCACTCCTTGCCGATACGCTGCAGCATGGCTGAGATCTCCTCCTCGGTCATCACCTCGCCGTGGGGGTTGTGGCGAGCCAGATCGAGGCTGCGCGGTGTTGGTCAGGAGATGCGAAGGAGTGATGCAATGAGAGGGAGCAGGTGGCAGCGTACCAGCGGCCGAGAATGATGGTCTGGTCGATGGGCGTGAGCGGTCGATCCTGCGCCTGCTCCTCGACGAACTTGAGTGATGGCAGCAGCAGCTCCTCTTCCACTGGCACATCGCGAGGTGCCACGGATGCCGCTGGGCGCTTGTCACTGCCATCCGTGTGTTCTCCCGTCGTCGAGGATGCAGTAGCAGCATCAGCAGCAGCAACAGAAGTGCTCGTCGTCGCAGTAGTAGAAGTGGCAGATGAGGCGCTCAGGAACAACTGCGCCGTGTCGAAGGTTTGGAACTTGGTTCGACGGCCAAGGGCGCCAGTGAGCTCGGCCACCATGCCCGTGACCTGCTGCGCACGCATGAAGCACTCGCGCGCCGCTCGGTCCTCGGTGTAGTGGTGATGCACGACGGCCTTCTCGACCAGCGCCTGAGCGAGCAGATCGCATGTCGAGCTCGAGCTCGACGTCGCATTCGAGTGCTCGAGCCAAGCGATCACGGCCTCGTAGTGTGCGAGTATCGCTCGTCGCAGCTGGTCGCTCGGGCCCGAGAGTACTCGCTGGTGCACGAACAAGGCTCGAGCCAGCCACCATCGAGTGCACGCTCGTATCTGCGTGGTGTCTTGTTCCGATTCGCTGCTGTCGAGACCAACGAGACGTCGCAAGCGTCGAGTGGCATCGAGCAGCAGACCGATCGACAGCAGCTTCTTGTACGCGGTCTCTCCATCGAGTTCGAGGTCTGCAGCGGTGGCAGCAGAGATGGTAGCATCGTCCCCTTCCACTGGCTGCAGTGCCGTCTGCGCATGGGTCAGATACGTCTCGTTAGAGCAACCTGGGCGAGGTGGCTCGTACGACCGCGCAGACGTACTGCATCGAGCGGAGGACCGGTCCAGTTCAACTGCACGAACAGCAGCAGCCTCGCCATGGCTGCCACCAGCGGCGCGATCGTTGCTGTATCATCCAGCGCGCCAGCATCAGCCAGTTGTGCCGCAGAGACGAACGAGCCCGCCGTGATGGCGGCCACCATCTCTGCCGCTGCCGAAGCTGCAGCAGGTGCTTGTTGTTGTTGTTGAGTGGATGCCGACGTGCTGTCAGACGAGAGCTGTATCAGCGCCGTGAGCAACGCCGTGGTCTGATCGGTACTGCTTTCAGACGCCGCCGCCATGGAGTGATTAGGTAGATGGAGGCTTTGTGATGTGGAGTCGGGAGAGGTCGATGGAGGCCTTGTGAGGTCGATGGAGGCCTTGCGATGCGAGAGGTGCGCGCGTTGCGGGGCTGAGAACCGAAGAGGAACAGCACCCATCTCCCGCTCGCTCGTAAACCCAGGCCGCAACCATTCATACTCACCAAATACCCTGCCCGTGGGCCTTGGACCCCGATATCCAAGAACCGAAGAGGAACAGCACCACCTCTCGCTCGCTCGTAAACCCAGGCCGCCCTTGGAGTTGGACCTTGGACCCCGACATCGAATTATCTATCAAGGTATCCGCTTCACTCTCAACCATTCATCATACTGGCTTGCCCCACAGAATCCGCAGAAATCCCGAACCCAGCGATCGCAGTGGGCGATAGTGGTGCAGCGATTCCGGGTTCCACCAGCGAGACCGAGAGCCAACCAGCCAACCAACCCATCGAGCGAGGGAGATAGTTCACCCGACACCGAGACCGAGCAACATGATAAAATCCCGGCCGTGCAGAGGCCACGCAGTACTGTGTGTGTTTTTTCCGCTCTGCATTCGCATACGAGTTTTCCTCAGCGCTTTCTTTCCCCTTCGCTCTCGTTCGTTCAGCGTCAGTCGCTCGCTCGCCCTCTGCTGCTCACACGCCATCCATCCATCCATCCAACCCATCCACCCGCCCGCGTGAAGCTTGTGATACATTCACACTCCTGCCGCTACTACTCCCCACCCGAACCAATGGCTGCTGCTGATACCCGTACGTACATTACAACCACTACAACCACTCGCTCTTTCGTGCACGCGCGCCATCATCATCATCGTCGTCGTCGTATCGAGTCCACGTGTCGTCGTGTCGTATCATATCCACTACAACAACCACCATCTGCATCACATCGGCTCACTCGAGCGAGCGAGCAGTGCGCGCCATTGCGCTGGCTTCGACCTCGACTGCCGCCACTCGTCGAGTCGTCTCCATGGTGTCGCGGCCGTCGGTGTTGCTACGTTGCCGCACGCCGTGGTCCCCTCCACCACGACCATCTCCTCCCATCGCGTCCACCTCGTCGTCATCGTCATCGTCGTCGTCATCGTTTGGACTCTGTGCACTAGCACTAGCTACAACAACCACCACACAGCAAGCGACGCGACAGTTGAGCACTAGTTGTGCGCCATATCGTGGGCTCTTGTGGGCGCTCTCGCGCACATCATCGTCATCATCATTGCTGAACGTGCGCACGTATCGATGCTACTACTCCACCACCACAGCACACGACTACGACATCATCGTCATTGGCGGTGGCTCGGGAGGCTTGGCCGCTGCCAAGGAGGCTGCTCGTGCCGGCGCTCGTGTGGCTCTCTTCGACTTTGTCAAGCCCTCGACGCAAGGCTCCACGTGGGGTCTCGGAGGCACCTGCGTCAATGTACGCTCGTGCCCTCGATATCTCTGATCGAAGCTCTTCTCGAATCTCATCCAACGATTCCACTCCTCGCTCGATAGGTTGGCTGTGTGCCCAAGAAGTTGATGCATTACGCTGGCTTGTTGGGAGCAGCGATTCATCACGACACGCCCAAGTACGGCTGGCAGCTTCCGGGTGGCGCGACGCACGATTGGGCGACGCTCGTCGAGTCGGTGCAGCTCTACATCAAGAAGCTCAACTTTGGCTACCGCACCGGTCTCACCTCGTCCGATGTACGTTCATTTCACTGGACCACATGAGATTCTCGATTCTGTGTGAGAGAGACTGACTCACAAATGATGGCATCTTTCGATCCATCCAATGAATGCCTGAATGAATGCCTGAATGAATGAAGCCGCCGTTCAAGGTCGAGTACATTCGAGCTCTCGCCAAGTTCACGTCGCCGACCACGGTCGCCTACACGCTGCGTGGCAAGGAGGTCACCGTGTCGGCCAAGAACTTTATCCTCGCCGTCGGCGGTCGTCCGCGAGTGCCGCACGACGTCCCTGGCGCCGTCGAGCACGCCATCACGAGCGACGACATCTTCTCGCTCGCCACGCCACCGGGCAAGACGCTCGTGGTCGGTGCGTCGTACATTGCGCTCGAGTGCGCGGGCTTCCTCAAGGAGCTCGGCTTCGACGTCACGATCGCCGTGCGCTCGATCTTGCTGCGTGGCTTCGATCGCCAATGTGCCGAGAAGATTGGCAGCTACATGCTCGACATGGGCGTCCACTTTCTGAATGCCTTGCCGACGCGTATCGACAAGCAAGAGGACGGCAAGAAGACGGTCTTGTTCTCGTACGTCAACACCACTCTTTGTAGTAACTCATTTGCCCACACTCACTCACTCACTCACTCTCGTCGTCTCGTTTAGGGATGGATCGTCGTCCTCATTCGACACGGTGCTTTATGCCATTGGCCGTGATGCTGATACGAGCCAACTGGGCCTCGAGGCTGCTGGCGTCAAGGTCGATGCCGCTGGCAAGGTCGTGACCGATGCCTCCGAGCAGACGTCGGTGCCGCACATTTACGCCGTCGGTGACATGGCAGCCAACCGACCCGAGCTCACTCCGGTGGCGATCCGCGCCGGCGAGTACCTCGCGCGCCGTCTCGTCAAGGGCGCCACCGAGCTGCTCGACTACGACCTCATCCCGACCACGGTCTTTACGCCGGTCGAGTACGGCACCGTGGGCCTCTCGGAGGAGAACGCCATTGCGCGCTTCGGCGCCGACGACATTGAGACCTATCTGTTCGAGTTCGACTCGCTCGAGAGGTCGGTCGCCGAGCGCCACAAGGACCCGAGCCGCCAGACCGACGAGCTCGACCAGCACTTTCCGCCGTCGAACCTCTCAAAGCTCGTGTGCGTCAAGTCGCAGGGCGAGCGTGTCGTGGGCTTCCACTTTGTCGGACCGGCGGCCGGCGAGATCACGCAGGGCTTTGCGCTCGCGCTCAAGCTCGGTGCTCGCAAGACCGACTTTGACCACTTGGTCGGCATCCATCCGACCGACGCCGAGTCGTTCGTGTCGCTCGACACTACGCGTGCCTCGGGCAAGAGCTGGGTCGCTGCTGGTGGTTGCGGCGGTGGCAAGTGTGGATAATTCATGCTCGCGAGAGATGTATGAGCCCGACCGAGGTCGCGAGCCATACACTACCCGACACCACACACGCACACTATTGATAGATAGTGCTATTGTTCCTTCTACAATCTTCTTGTTCTCTTACTTTCACACAATATAAGACACGATCACAATCATCATCATCATCAACCACTCACCAACTCGAGATATCTGAAACGGAGTAATCAACCAAGCTGCCATACCATCCATCTAACGTTGTCGTTGATACATTACAATCGCTCTATCGAGGCAGCGGCAGCGTCATTCGCTTCATTCGCTTCATTCGCTGCTCGCCATCGCACCTCGTCGCACGCCCGCCATGGCCCCCAGCACCACGACGCGTCCCATCTCTCTGTCCCTCCTCTCGCTCGTCGCCATCGTCGTCGGCGTGGTGCTCCTCCTCAACACCACGGTCCTCGCCGACGTGGTGGCGCCTCCGGCTCCAGCGAGCGCGCGATTCATCAAGGTCAACAACGACACCAAGTTCCTCGTCGATCAGTACAATCGCACACGTCTGTTCCATGGCGTCAATGCCGTCTACAAGATCGCGCCCTACTACCCGTCTCAGGGCGCCTTCGACCCTCAGAACTCGCTCAACATGCAGGATATCATGAACCTCAAGGCCTGGGGCTTCACTGCCGTGCGGTACGAGCGCCGCTCTCGCGCTGTTCGATCGCGACCTCGACTCACACGACCTCCTTCTCCTCCTCCATCATCATCATCATAATGATCGATCGCAGCCTCGGAGTCATGTGGCCTGGCGTCGAGCCTGTCAAGGGCCAATACAACTCGACCTACCTCAGCGTATGATACCAACGAGCACCCTCTCCCTCATCTCACTCATCTCATTCACTCACTCGAATGGCCTTCAGATCATGGAGACCATCATCAACAACCTCGGCTCGCAAGGCATCTACACCATCGTCGACTGCCACCAGGACCTGTTCTCGCGCTACTTTTGCGGCGAGGGAGTGCCCGACTGGGCCGTGCCGCAAGACTCGGCGCTGCCGTTCCCGCGACCTGCCGTGCGAGCGCACTATCCCTACGAGAATGGCACCACCTACCCCGATCTCAACTACTGCTTGAATGTACGCTTCATGTGATCGATGCATTTCTCTTCTATTGGATCCAATCGATTCGTTTCGATTGGATTGGATTGGATTGATTCAATTCGATGCAATTGATTGACTCGATGAATTGAATAGTACACATTCAGCCGCTACTACTTTTCGGATGCAGTGAGCAATGCATTCCAGGAGTTGTACGACAACACCAACGGCCTGCAGGACGCCTTCATCGGCTACTGGCAAGCCGTCGTGTCGGTCTTCAAGAACAACCCTTACGTCCTTGGCTTCGAGCTCATCAACGAGCCGGTATGCTGAAATGCATCATCACCAATTTACTCACTCACTCACTCACAAACTCACTCGGTCGCTTCGATAGTGGTGCGGCAATCTGTACCAGGAGCCGGGTCTGTTGCTCAAGCCCGGTCTCGCTGATTCGACCAACCTCGCGCCCATGTACTCGCGCCTCAACTCGGCCATCCGCCAGATTGGTACTTGCTCGCATCGTCACAATGCCGCGAGTTGGAGGCTGCACTGACGCTGCGCGCTTGCAGACAATGATCACATCATCTTCTTCGAGCCTGCGGTAAGCAACATTCTTCACAGCGGATTCACGCAAGGCCCCGGTGGTCCGAGCTACAACGACCGCCAGGTGTACAGCTACCACATCTATTGCGCTCCGACCGACGACGTATGCGGCGCGTACTATGACACCTAGTGTGGATTCTGGCGCTCGTTCTCGCTCACGCCTCGTGTGGATTCTCGCTCTCACGCGCGCTCGTAACGGTACAGAACGGCGATCCGAAGAACCTGTTGATCTGCAACGCGACCGACGGCTTCTTGTTTTGGGAAAAGACTCGCGACTACAAGCGCATGGGAGTGGCTGGCTTCGTGACCGAGTTTGGTGCCGTGCTCGGAACCGAGAGCGGTGTCGACACGCTCCACTATGTCACTGGTATGTGCGTGTGCGTCTCGATCGGACAGCGAGAGAGCCTCGCCGCTGACTCTCACTCGTGCGTCGTGCAGGACAAGCCGATTCGCACATTCAAAGCTGGACCTATTGGCAGTTCAAGCTCTTCCACGATATCACTACCGCCTCGGCGGCCGGCGGCGAGTCGTTCTACTTGATGAACGGCACGCTCGACACGCCCAAGGTGCGCGCCTTGTGTCGTACCTACGCACCAGCGATCGCCGGCGTGCCCACCACGCACATGTTCGATCCGCTCAACGCCACCTTCAATCTCGTGTACACGATCGATCAAGTACGTCGCGCGCGGCCTGAAACGTCCTCGCACCTACTGCTTCTCCCGCACAGGCGCTGATGACAAGAGTGTGTGTGTGTCGCTTCGCAGACCGCCACCGCCAACACCGAGATCTACATCAACCAGCCATACTACTACCCCAATGGCTTCCAGGTCGCAGTGTCGCCCGCGTCGGCCGCCACCGTCAAGCAAGTGTCGCCGTTCCAGCTCGAGGTGGTGCACGCCAGCGGCGCTTCGGGCCGTCTGCAGGTGCAGATCACCGCCAAGTAGAAGCAGCCTCACCTGCAGCTGCTCGCTCTCGCTCGCTCGTTCCCCCGTTCTTTGTTTGTTTGTTTGCTGTCGTGTACGTATGCCCCTTGTGCGTGAATGTGTGGAGGCACGTTGAATGCAGCTGATCCGATGAACATGTCCCCACCGTGATATCTGCGATTGTGGGACGGTGTATTGTGGGACAGCGTATTGTCGGACGACGACGAGTGCTGATCGGAAGAACTGCAGCGTAACGCACAGTGTGCTCGCTCCCCTCTCGCCCCCCAACTCTCTGCTCGTCATGGGCGACGCAGAGGACCCGCGCGAGCCGCGAGCTCTTCTGCACCACGTCTTCTGGTTTCCTCGCGTATCGCAACTACCGGAGCGTAACGCTGCCGCGACTCTCGCGACCCTGGTGTCGCGATTCGTGTCTGTGGTACTACGCGAGGATAGCGGCTTTCCATGGTATCCCTCGAACGAGGAGCGCGCACAGCTCCGTGTGCTCACCAAAGTACTATCAAGCGCCTGTTGGATCACCGACTACGGCTGCGTGCTGGTGTCATCGGCCATCGACGACGGCACGTGCTTCGGCGAACCGGGCTCTCGGGGCGTGCGGCTGCTGTCGGTCTCTCCGTCGCATCGGGCACACAGCACGCCCAACGGACGGCACTACCGCCCAAGCGCCCAACCTTCTGAGCCACTCTTCATTCCGTCCTTCGCCAGCGCCAAGGACGCCGGAACCCACTTTCGAGAATGCGAGAAGAAGGCCTCGCGTAGCGCCAGTGTCCCGCGCTCCCCAGCCTTTGTCGCCCACATGTTCTCGCGGAGCGAGTTCCCCAAGCCCCAGCGGCACGGGGAGCTGGACCCGCAGACACCAACCGACTGGCCACTGGTCGAAGCCGTGATTCTTGACCAGCTGCGGCTGCCCCTCGCGCGCCGTTTGCTAGTTTACTTGATGCTGTGGCTCACGCAACGCCACGTCAGCTCGATTCGCGTGCCACTGACCATCGAATCTCATGTGGAGGCCGAGATCGCCAGTATGGTCGACGACGGCATGCGAATGATCGATGAGACTTGCGTGCGAGCGGAGCACGTGGTCCACGACGATGGCCGGCTCGACTCGGCACTTCCACACGAGCTCCGATACTTGCGTGAGCAGCTCGAGATCCAGTGGCTCAAGCTCGGAGACACTCTGGCCGCTGGCCATCGACTCGAGTCGGTAGTCACCGAACGATGTGTCGAAGAACTTGTTCGCGATATCCCGTTGCAACTGCCAAGCACGGCGTTGTACGCGGAAGCACAGAGCGAACGCTACTCGGCAGCAGAGGAGAAGGCCAACATTCGAGCGGTACCGATTCGTTGTTCGCTCGACCAGTCAAGCCTGCGCGACAACCTCCATTGGGTCATCGCGCAGGGCACTCTGTCGAAGCCCTTCCCACACGCAATCGAATACCAGCGGGTGTTGCTTGAGGCCCTGTTCGGCAGGTTCCAGCGGCTCCAGACGACCTTCTCTGTCATATCCGAGACTGAATTGTTGTGCCTCGAGGAGTACTGCTCGATGTTCGAGCGAAACTCTGCAGCCCTCGCTGCCTTCGATTCCTCGATCATGCTGATCGAGCAGCGAAGCCTTGAGCTCCTCGTACACTGGACGGCGTACTGCCTGGCGTTCGACTATGCTCGAATTGTCCACGCCGCTGCCTTCAACGAGTGCGGTGGCTTTGGCGTGTGCCTGACGCACCCACATTACTTGCGGCACTTGCAACTGCGCGAGCACCGGCACGAGACGCACGCTGTCAGTCTCGCACAGTTTCTCCATCGCTGGCATCCGAGTCACTTCGGCAATCGAGCGCTCTTTTCTCTCTCGGACTCCGCTTCGATCAACCGCCTCGGAGTTGCAGTATTCAACCACAGTACCGACCTCCAGCAAGCGCTCGATGCCGAAATCCGTTATGCTGAGCAACGGAAGCAACGGCATTGGGAGGAAGTGCAACAGAAGCAAGCACAGGTTGTGGCACGGGAAGCAGAAGTTGCCAGCTGCCAGAGAACGTACGACGAAGCCGAGGTCGAATGGCTAGCCAGCAAGCAATCCATATATTCATCCGAGTACTTCGCCAAGAAAAATGCCTCGGAGCGTCTCGAGTCAGCCAAGACTCGACTTGCCGACGCTCGCAAGCCTCCAGCGCAACTCAACATCGCGCTGCCCTCAAACCGGGAAGACGCAGCTGCAGTTGTGTTTTGCACTCGCATGCCCCAAGATCTCGCTGCCGTCTTTCGGGTCGGCTGCACAGCCCAGTTCAAGTACCTGCAGCCCGAACCTCGCTCGGCCGTTCTCACCACGGTTACTCTGGGCTCCACCGTCTTCGAGTTACTCTGGACCAGCCATATCAAGCAACATGGATGCAAAGCTGCAATCGGCTCGGTCGACAAACTCGCCGGGGCAATGACAACGTCTCGCGTGCCGAATGTCAACCCTGGCTGTGTCACATCGATGCGCTCACCGGATGCCGGCGTCTGGGTTCCGGAGGGCGCTCCGAAGTACCACTGGCAGCCGGGCGGTAGCAAGTCAATCAATCCATTCAGTGCCAGCACGATGGATATTGATCAGGCAGCCACTGGCTACTTTGTCGACAAGGTCTCGAGCGGCACCTTTCAGCCGTTCTTCATGCCGCCCGCCTCTCCAACGTCAGCGGGGTCGAACCGCGGCAATGTTGCGATTGCGAAGCAAGGGTCTCGACCAGACTGGATGAGAAAGGATCAGTTCATCGCATTGGGTCAGCTTCGTGCCTTCCCACGCTTGCAGTTTCGCAAGTTGTGCGATGCGCTGAAGCTAGGCACACTGCAACTCGACCAACAGATCGTTCATCGCCTTGTCGAGCATGTGCTGTTCCAAATCGGTGACGTGCAGCTCGACGACGACCACGGTGGAGCGTCGCTGAGGTGGCGCGTCGATATCGATTCGGGCACCGTTCTCAATACACTCGGAGAACTCGTGTCGGATCACCTGGAGCGCCTTCGAGAGCGCATCAAGGATCGAATGCAGCTGTTGGGCCTGGCATCGATCGCGGCATTTGTAGCCTCACGCTGCGAGAGGTTTGCAAGACTCCCGCGTGATTGTGCCGATGTCGCCGATGGTTGGGCCAGCACGTTGCGGAGCATTGCTTCGGGCTCGGTTGGATCCGGGCAGAGTTCAATTGGCCACTCTCGAGCCACGCAGTTCGACTGCTACGGGATCGCCATCAACTGCTTCTACGGTGCTCCGGTGCACGATCAAGACCTTGCGCTACTTGTCCGACTCACGGTGGACCTTCGTCGATTGTACGCCTACAAGCCCGCGCAAGAAGCCGAGTCGATGCTCCAACGAGCTCACCGCGCAATCGTGCCCTGCGTTGAGCGGATCGCCGCTGCCGTGGCGGCTGGCAATCACGCTCTCCTCACGGAGGCCACTCGTCGCGCGATCCCGACCACACCTTCCAATCTTCAGTGGCGGCTTCACAGCCCCACGTGCTCTGGCGACTCGGTAATCGGGGCTGCGTTCACTGCCACTTGCCCTCAAACTGAGGACATTTACACAATCAACGTGGTACACGGAATCGTGTTACGGAACGGAGTCCCTCCTCGACGCTTGGTACGGTTGTCCTTGACCCATTACCGCTCCCATTCCTTCTCCGACTCACATCTGTGTGGGACAGCCTTCGTTCATCACAAGCCATCCGCTGTACATTCGCTCGTTTGGTAAGGCAGACTTCGAAGTCTCGTGGTCGAAACACGGCTTCTATCAGTCGACCCATGCGGCAAATGGCAATCTCTACGAGTTCAAACGTCTCTCTGATGACAGGTTGCTGATTCGAGAATGGCCATATGACACGCCCGATCAAGACATCGAACGTGTGCGCCTCGAACTTCTCGAGCCATCGTGCGAGGGACTTGCTTGCTTGCCGATCCGGCTGAGGGAAATGCACAGCCAGTGGTGTTCGCGCTACAATGGCATTGTACTCCTTCGACCCCGCAGCCACGTCGATCACCAAGTACAATTCGTGCTCACGGCTCCCAATTGTACCAACAGCAGCGAGAGATCGCGAACACTCGGCGGCGGCGACGACTGGAAGTGCTTCGAGATCTCGCCACTGACGTGGGACGAGTTGCCCGGAGGAGAGACACTACGATGGCACGCAGCCGTTGAGCCATCTGTTCTCGAGGCGTGCGATCGAATCGCATTGGTGAGCGACGCAGATGGACCGCTCGAGGCGGCACTCAGCGTACTCTCCAAGTTCGAGCAGCGCCAGTTCATGCACCTTGTGTACTCCGACGTGGCGCAGTCGCTACGTTTATCGCTCCCTCGCTTCGGCTTGACCTTTGAGCTACGCCCCGACTGCTCGGAGGAGCCGCACTCCAGAACCAGTGACAGCACTGCAAATGGCTCAACCAAGTTTCGCCTACACTCGCTCGATCGCAGCGGGTTTCGACTGGCCGAGTCGCAACAGTTTGCTGAGTTGCTCGTCGGAGTGACGCAGTACCTGGTGCTCGAGCCAGAGACTCCCGAGTACACTGCCGACAATCAGCGCATCAGACAAGAGTTGCTGCTGGTACCGGAGGGATCGGTGGAACGCGATGGTGCGGGTGTTACTCGCATCGTATATGCGGATACTGCCGCAGCGGTACTGCAAGCGTGTGCCTTCAAGAGACACGCACGGTTCCAGTACCTAGACGCCGAGACGATCGAAACGCGATTGCTCTTGGCGGCTCTGTTCGTTGCAACGAGCGTCTCCATTCCCGATCGCTTGACTCGCCACACCGGCGAGGAACAAGCACTCGAGTTAATTCACCGAAGCTGGACCAACAAGCCACTGCCACCTCAGGCGCTCGAATGGCTTCACACCAGCCGAACGCTGAGCTACCACATTCCTGCGATACCGATAGCATGTGCGGCGCTCGAGCGGAACTCAACACAATTGGCCTTTCTCTTCAACCCCGACACCCACGATGATGCAAGCGGTCCAGAGGTGCAGCTGCCGTTTCTCGCCGCCTCCGAGTATGGCCAGCGAATGTTCCATAACATTCGCCAGGAGCTCACGCCCGAGGAGGAGGAGTATGTACTTGGCTGCTCGACTCCTCTTGAGAACCGCAGACAACGCGCGATCGATATGCTACCAGCCGACTCAGTAGGATCGACTCACGTCGTAGCATCGCCACGCCTCTCCGCCGAGGTGCTCAAAGATGCTCTCTTGAGCCTTGAAGGCTTGTTGTCGAAGCCGTCAGCAGCACCGACAATGATGTCAACGGCATTTCCGCTGCACCTCGATCACGCTCGGGACTCGAGGTCGTTACAACTGTCGACACTGGCGGAGGACCTGCAAGACAGCTGGAACATCCACCGACAGCGCGAAGCTGGTGAACTACAGCTCTCGGAAGTGCAGCTCCTACCGACCCTCCACTCGATCTCGCGCAAAGTAATGGATGGGCGTCAAAAACTCGAGGATTATGTGCTGGAGGCGATGAAGGTTCCGTTGGGAATGAACAACGCAGCCACCTTCTTGTTGCACATTCGTCAGGCCGCCAATCGACTTCCCGTACCAACAGCGAGCGACTTGCTCGCCGCGGCATTGGAGCCTTCAGTGTTCACGAGCTTCAACCCGCTGCTCAGCCCTCTCTCGGTTCGAGATCTGCATAATGCCACGATCGTGTGGCTGCAGCTTTGCGTGCTCGAGGACAAACTCACTCGAGTGCAGCAGTTGTTGCACAATGGCGCCCACCCGTCGGTGCTTGGACTGGTTCGCGACGAGCTGATCAGCGCCCGTCGCGAATGGGACGTCAATGAGCACTTGGCGTGGTTGGTGCTCGAGGTTGAGTTTCGATTCCAAATTCGACCGACGCAGTTCCTGGTGTTCAAGGAACTGATCGAGAATCCAGGCACGATACAGCAGTTGAACATGGGCCTCGGCAAGACGCGCGTCATCATTCCGATGTTGCTCTTGTACTGGCGCTATGGCCCGCAACCGAACAAGAAGAAGCGAGTCATCCGCGTCAACGTGCTCTCGCAGCTGTTGAACGAGGCGTACGACTGCTGGCATGAGCGCTTGGGCGCCAGTGTCTTTCGCTTCAAGCTGTTCCGGATGCCTTTCCATCGTGCGAATGGCTTGACGATCGAGCGCCTAAGTCGAATGCATCAAGCCCTCGCACTTGCGGCCCGCTCTCAAGGGGTATTCGTGATGGCACCGGAGCATCGCTTGTCAATGTACAACAAGCAACGCGAGTTGGCTAGCTCTCACTCGGCAGAGGATCTGCAAGTTGCCGCCTTATTGGCCGAGATCGAGAGTCCACGCAGGGTCGAGATGGTGGACGTGTTCGACGAGGTGGATGAGCTACTTCACCATCGCTACAAGCTCGTGTATGCTCTCGGAAAGCACGAACGGCTTTCTGCGTCGGAAGTGCGCTTCTCCGCCATCTCAGCAGTGCTGCGGGCCGTTGCATTCGATTCCGAGCTTGCGGCACTGCTTGAGCAGAAAGATATCATTGAGGGAGGAATGGATAGCCTCGCAGCCAGTCCAAGGTGCGAGTTCCCACCTCTGCGATTGGTATCCGGCACCCGACTCGAAGGCGCGTTGCCGGAATTGCTCAAGAGAATCGTGCGTGCCTTGCGGCGCACCGACAACACGCCAGAGCTCCGTTGGCTAGCCAGCTGCTCGAATGCAGACTTTGAGCAACTCTCCGACTATATGTGCGATCAACGAGTGCAGTGTATTGCAACACGGCGAGGCGATAAGCTCGAGCTACCGAGTGGCTTGCGGCTCTCCAAGGATCAGTGGAGTGATGTGCTGGCGCTTCGAGGCCTATTGGCGTACGGCACACTGGCACACTGCTTGAAGCTCCGCTATCGTGTCGACTACGGTCTCCGGTCTCTGGAGGACGCGGAGAATGGGGCACCTCGGCTCGGCAAGCGTCTTGCGGTGCCGTTCCGAGCCGCCAACACGCCAGCCGAACGAGCGGAATTCGCGCACCCCGATTCGGCAGTGATACTCACGCAGTTGTCGTACTACCGCCAAGGACTCAATCGTCAACAGTTTCAAGAGGCGCTGGCTGCTCTCTTGGCTCTTGGTCCTTCGGCTCAACATGCGATCTACAACGAAACGTGGCTTCCACTGTGCGCGAAGCAGATGGATGATGCCGATCGCACGATGCTGGATAGCGTCGAGAAGCTCGATCTCTCGAATTCGGTTCAGATCGACACCGCGTGGAAGTACTTCTCGCACAACTACGAGGTTGTAAACCATTGGCTTGCTCGTTGTGTACTGCCTCGGGAGACTGCGCAGTTCCCCATGACGCTCGAGGCCAACGCGTGGACTCTGGCGCGAGACCCGGCAAGGAGCTACGGGTTCTCGGGGACGAATGACAACGCGCTCCTGCTCCCACTCTCGATGCAAAAGCCTGTACCTGAGATGATTCCGGAGGAGCTACGTGCCACGAACGGCGGAATGCTCGACCTCTTGTGTCTGCACCGGAACAGTGAGTACTTTGAGCTGCCCTCACCGACGCCCCAAGCAGGAGACCACGAGATTTCTCCCGTGTGTCGTGCCTTGCTCGAGGAGGTAGTATCTCGCAAGAGGGAAACGGAGATATCGGCGCTGATCGATACCGGTGCACTGCTCGGCGGCGTGTCGAACATAACGGCCGCCAAGTTCCTCATTCGCGAGCTCGAGCGGCGTCGCCACGAGAAACCCTGCGCCCGAGGCGTCGTGTTCTTCAACGATGCAACGCTAGATCACACGCATCAGGCCGGTTGGTGCGTGATGGGCCCCCGGTTTCAAGTGTGGGCCCTCGCCCGCTCGCCGATCGCTGCGCGGGATGCAATAGTGCTGTTCGACCAGCCGCGCTGCCGCGGTGCCGACTTTCGCCTCAAGAACAACGCCGTGGCGCTGCTGACTGTCGGTCCAACCAGCACCAAGGACCAGTTGATTCAAGGAGCAGGACGAATGCGCATGCTTGCCAAGGAGCAACGCGTGATCTTTGTCGGCCGGTCGGAGGTGAGCGACAAGGTGCGGGAGTACTGCAAACTCGAAGCCGACCACGGGATCTGGTCGCGCCACATCCTCCAGTGGGCACTCCACAATACGGCGGCGAATCTGCAGTCCGGGCTGCTGCAGTGGGCGTTGCACGGCATCAAGCACTTTGCCACTCAGTTCGAGGCCAACAATGAGGCGCAGGTCAGGAGCAATGGCATGTTCTTGAGCCTCAACACGACGCTCGAGGTGATGTACCAACGTTGCACACAGACGAGTACCGTTGCTGAGGCGATCAACGACTACATGTTGATCTATGATCAACGCCACAAGCAACGAACTGCCTCGGTGCGGGAGATCGAGACTCGATGTCTCGAGTACGGACGAGACTGCACGATCGAGGTGAGCGAGCGGTCGAGCAACAACGACAGCGCCATCACAATGGAAACCGAGTGCGAACGTGAGCTCGAGCGCGAGGTCGAGCTCGAAGAACAGCGAGAGCTGCAGCTCCCAGTGCTCGAACCGCGTAAAGAGCAGATGTGGGAGTACGCCAGTGCTCTCTCGGTGACCAGCCCCGATCGGCTGCCGTGCAGTAAGACTCTCGCTGCTCGAGTTGCTGGACTTCACGGCTCGGAGCTGGTTACGCTTGCGTGGAGCGCCTGCAATCCTACCGTGTACTGCACCGAGAACTTTTGGTACACATCGACAAGTGCAGCCCTAACGCACATCACGGGGGCGGTCGATGACGCGTACCTGCGCCCGGTCGACGCATTCCTTCGCTTCCCCACAGGCGAGGTGCTGCTCGTGTCGGAGTTCGAGGCCGAGTCGATACTCGCAGCTCTCGCACAGAACCCGACGACTCGATACAAGCTAGGCCATCTCTCGCTCTCCTCCGGCAACACCGAGCCACAATCGGCGCTCGGTGTCAAGCTCCACACTGAGACGCACGCAGTGCTGTCGTTATTCGCTGGCGAGACGGCGTTTGCGGGAGCGCAGCTCGCAGCAGCTCGCAGTGTGGTGCAAGCCAGCAATGCACCGCGAGAGGCTTGCGCGGCACTGCTCGATATTCGCGGCCGCAAGCACAACTTTGCCATGAGCAGCCTGGAAGGCTTGTGCCGAGAGCTGGCGCCACAGTAGAGCCACGGCTGCTCCCTCCCTCGCTCCTATCTCACTCACTCCTATCTCGCTCACTCAATAAAAGTACAGCGGTCACGCATCAGTTGTATTGGTCCTTGCGCAAGCGCTGCTACAATGCAAACGAACGGCTTAACATGGGCCTAGTTGAGGCTTGTTCGCGAGAGCCATCGCGGCACCAGCGACCGGCGCTGCACACGTCAGCGATGCTGCGCAGTCTCGCGATCGCCCGCTAAAGGATGAACACGAGCACCGGCCTGCTCTCCTCATCGTGTTTGCTCCTCGATTCCACATTCGCGCGTAGTTCTGGCTCAGAACGAGCTCGCGGCGCGTCCGCGATGCCACAACTCGACTGCCAAGCACGCGCCACCACGACCGCGAGCGGCTTCATCGCCACTACTACAGCGCAGCCGAGCAGGTGCCGATTCGTGCGAGAGCGACCATCGATGCTGCAGACCGAGGGGTACCCGAGCGCGCACCGCCGAGAGCCAGGAGAGCCCCAGCGACAGGCCCAGCGAGAGCCACGCGATCTCAGCGCGTAGCGGCGGAGATAAGGAGCGCGAGAGGCGGCCCAGCGGCCTCCGCCGTCGGCGAATGTCCCCGCCACCGAGCGCCGAGGTCCGAGGCCCGAGGCAGGGCCAGCGCGCACGCGGTTTGGCGCAGCTCCCGCCGACGCCGATACGTACAACTCGCCCCCGCAGAGTGGTCGGAGGCGATCGGACGGCACCACACGTGGGTTGGGCGAGAGGAGGTAGGTACAGCAGAGCGCGGAACAAGGGCTGCAGCAGGGTTTGATTTCTCCGCGGCAGAGAGACAGAGAGAGACGCGCTGGCGCCTCTTTCAGTGGCAGAGAGGGAGAGAGAAGAGAACACACGGCCGAGACCTCGCCGCTCGCACTGCTGTCGTCTCTGCTGCTCTGCGCGCTCCGTCTGCCGCCTTGCTGCCGCTGCCGCTGCCGCTCTCCACTCGCGTCGCTGCTGCTGCTGCTTCTTGGTTGCTCTGCACCGCTGCTCCAATCGTTCGAATCTCGCCTCACCCCCCAGGTGCGTGCTCGCCCGAGTGTGCGCTCCTGATGCTGCTGCTGCCTCCTGCTCCCTGCTCCTGCTGCTGCGTCGTCGTCCGTTAAATGTCCACCATCTCTGTCTGTCGGTCTGCTCGCCGTCGTGCTGCTTGTCGTCTTGCATTCCGATACGGTGGTGGCGATGGCGGCGGCGCAATGTGTCGGTCGTGCAGGCACGATCGCGAGTGTCGCGCGGTTCGTGGCAGCTCGCACACATCGCACGCTCGCGCTCGCACAAATCCACGATCGCGAGTGTCGCATGTCGGTGCCGCAGTCGGCGCTCGCCACCTTCGACTGTTCTGCAAGGCACTCGTTGTCGGTGTGTTGCGCGCATTGGAATGGTCGAGATTGTCGCTGTGCGAGGCCGTTAGCGTGGCGCAGTATGCAGACCATTGCTCGCGAATCAAGATCTCGAGATCAGGAGATGCTCGCGCTCGCAGCATGGATTGTGGCACGAGTGTCTCTATCTCTGTCTCTGTCTATGGCGTGGCTTTGTCGTGCTCGTGGCATCGACTGTGCATCTAGCACGAGCCACCTGCCTATTCGCGCAGCGAGAGATGATGGTGTATGCTTGTGTCGAGAGAGTGCCCTCATTCTCGCGTACCTTGTGAAGTTCTGCTGCTGCTGGCTGCAAGCACTCTGCGTGGCAGCGAGCCTTCCGTGTATCCGTGTATATGTGTGTGAATCACCCTGGCTCTCTCGCTCTCCAATCCATCTTCTGCTGAAGTTCATTGTGTTCCGTGTGCCATGGCTCTTGCCAGGAGCACACAGGGATTGTTTGTTTGTTGGTTCGTTGGTTCGATTGATTGATTGATTGATTGATCTCGCGCTGCCGTTCTTCGCACTAGTCTCTCTCTCTGTCTCTCTCTCTCTCTCTCTCTCTCTCTCTCGTCCCTCCCATATCCCTCTTTCGCCATATCTAC
>Ga0209930_1002570_pt1 | contig 20915 bp, 10 predicted proteins | sample ThiBiot_500_biof_2_FD_183948 | JGI IMG/M metagenome (GOLD analysis project Ga0209930, IMG submission 183948) | Wastewater bioreactor microbial communities from Cape Town, South Africa - Thiocy_cont_500_biof (SPAdes) | ecosystem: Engineered > Bioreactor > Thiocyanate-remediating >... | reverse complement strand
CGGTTCACCAGCCTGCATGTGTACGTTTGTACAGAAGATGTGTACGTTTGTCCAGCCGATGTTCATGGGTGGCCTGCACAGTGGCCGGCCATGACGGTGCTTGCGCTCAGGTGGTGGCGAACAGGGCGGTGATGGCGGATTGGGCGTCGTGCTGAATCTGTTCCAGATGCGCTTCGCTGACGAAACTTTCGGCGTAGATCTTGTAAATCTCTTCGGTGCCGGAGGGACGGGCGGCGAACCAGCCGTTTTCCGTTGTCACCTTGATGCCGCCAATCGGCTGATCGTTGCCGGGCGCGCGTGAGAGGACGGACGTGATTTTTTCCCCCGCGAGTTCTTTCGCTGTCCATTGTTCGGGTGTCAGTGCCGAGAGGCGGGATTTCTGTTCGTGTGACGCGGGCGCGTCGATGCGGGCGTAATGCGAGGCGCCAAGGTTCGTGGTGACGGCGCGGTAGAATTCCTGTGGGTCCTTGCCGGTCTTGGCGGTGATCTCAGCCGCGAGCAGGCCGAGGATCAGACCGTCCTTATCTGTCGTCCACACCGTGCCGTCACGGCGGAGGAAGGAGGCGCCCGCACTTTCCTCGCCCCCGAAGCCGAGGGAACCGTCCTTGAGCCCGCTGAACCATTTGAAGCCGACCGGGACTTCCACCAGCTTGCGGTCAAGTTGTTTTGCAACGCGGTCGATCATCGCGCTGGAGACAACGGTTTTGCCGATGGCGCTTTCATTCTTCCAGCGCGCGCGATTGGCAAAGAGATAGGCGATGGCCGCGGCCAGATAATCGTTCGGCTTCATCAGGCCGGCGGAGCGGCAGACGATGCCGTGACGATCCGCATCGGTATCGTTGGCGAAGGCGATGTCGAATTTGTCCCTGAGCGCGATCAGACTGGCCATTGCGTAGGGCGACGAACAATCCATGCGAATTTTGCCGTCATGATCGACGGTCATGAAACGGAAGGTGGGATCGACGGTGGTGTTCACGATGGTCGCGTCGATACGATAGCGTTCGACCACAGGCTGCCAGTAGTGGACGGCGGCACCGCCCAGCGGATCGATGCCGATGCGCACACCGGCGGCGCGGATCGCCTCCATCGCCACCACATTTTCAAGGTCGGCGACATAGGGCGTGATGTAATCATGCGCGTGCGTGGTGGCGGCTTTGTGCGCGCGCGAATAGGGGATGCGTTCGACACCGGCCAGATTTTTGGCCAGCAGCTCGTTTGCGGTCTTGCCGATCCAGCCGGTGACATCGGTATCCGCCGGGCCGCCATGGGGCGGATTGTATTTGAAGCCGCCTTCATCGGGCGGATTGTGCGACGGGCTGATCACGATGCCGTCCGCCAGCCCGGTATCGCGGCCGTGATTATAGGTGAGGATGGCGTGGCTGATGACGGGCGTAGGGGTATAGCCGTGGGCCGCATCGATCATGGTTTCGATGCCGTTGGCGGCGAGCACTTCCAGCACACTGGCGAAAGCCGGTTCGGATAGCGCGTGGGTATCCATGCCGAGGAAAAGCGGGCCGTCGATGCCGGCATGGCGGCGGTAAAGACAGATCGCCTGTGTCATGGCGAGGATATGCGCCTCGTTGAACGAGGCGGTGAAGGCGGAGCCGCGATGACCGGAGGTGCCGAAGGAAACGCGCTGACCGGGTTGGGACGGGTCCGGCGTCAGTGCGTAATAGGCGGTGATGAGACGCGGCACGTTGACCAGAAGCGAGGCGGGGGCCGGTTTGCCGGCGAGAGGGCTGATTGCGTCAGGCATGGTGGGGCCTATCCCAGAACAATCTGGAGTTTGTGGGTGGTGCCGTCGTCGGCGAGAGGGATGAGAAGTTTTTTCTTCCCCGTCAACATACGGCCATCGAGTTTGGTGGCCAGAATGCCGCGGTTGACGCCGAGCGGATTCTCCACCGAGATTTCATAAGTGGCGCTGTGGTAGCGATAGGTGATTTCAAACCCCGGCCAGTGGCGCGGGATGCAGGGATCGACGGTCATTTGCGCGCCCTGCACGCGCAGGCCCAGGAACCATTCCAGCGCAACACGATAGAACCAGCCGGCCGAGCCGGTGTACCACGTCCAGCCGCCGCGGCCGGTGTGGGGCGGCATGGCATAGAGATCGGCGCAGATGACATAGGGCTCCACCTTGTAGCGGTGAACGTCGTTGGGATTGCCGGCGTGATGGACCGGGTTCAGCATGGTGAGAAGTTCACCGGCGCGGTCGCCATCGCCCTGCATCGCGAAGGCGAGTACGGCCCATAGCGCGCCATGGGTATATTGCCCGCCGTTTTCGCGGATACCGGGGGGATAGCCCTTGATGTAGCCGGGATCGCGGGTGGGATGATCGAAGGGCGGGGCGAACAGCAGCAGAAGTTTATCGTCGCGGCGCACCAGATATTTGTCGAGCGCCGCCATCGCACGCGCCGCCCGCTTCGGCGCCGCCGCGCGCGAAATGACCGACCAGGATTGCGCGATGGAATCGATGCGGCAGGCGTCGTTGGAGACGGAACCGAGCGGCGAGCCGTCATCGAAATAGGCGCGGCGATACCAGTCGCCGTCCCACGCCTCGTTCTCCAGCGCGTCGGCCAGTGCCTTCATATGGGCGCGCCAGCGTTCGGCGTGTTCGCTATCCTTGCGCTGTTCGGCAAGGGCCGCAAAGGCATCGAGCGTGGCGTAGAGAAACCAGCCGAGCCACACACTTTCGCCCTTGCCGCCGGCACCGACACGATCCATGCCGTCGTTCCAGTCGCCTGCACCCATCAGCGGCAGGCCGTGGGCGCCGGTGGCAAGACTGGTGTCGAGCGCGAGCGCGCAATGGGTGTAGAGATCGGCCTGCTTCTCCGAAATCTGGGGCTCGAAGAAGGAATCGTGCTGATCCTCGCGCAGGGCGGGGCCATCGAGATAGGGCACCGGCTGATTCAGGATCGCGTCGTCGCCGGTAACCTGAATGTATTGTGCTGCGGCGTAAGCGAGCCAGATGCGGTCGTCCTTGATACGGGTGCGGATGCCACGGCCGGATTCCGGCAGCCACCAGTGCTGAACGTCCCCTTCGGGAAACTGGCGCCCCGCCGCGCGCAGAAGCTGGGCGCGCGCGACATCGGGCCGTGACAGGCAGACGGACAGCACATCCTGTAACTGATCGCGGAAACCGTAAGCACCACTCGCCTGATAAAAGCCGGTGCGGGCCCAGATGCGGCAGGAGAGTGCCTGATAGGGAATCCAGCGGTTGAGAAGAACGTCGAGGGCGCGATCCGGCGTTTTCACCTGAACCGTGCCGCAGATGTCATCCCATTGCCGGGTGACGGCATCGAATGCGGCATCGAGATCGGCCTTGCGGTATTTCGCGATCAGGGCGCGGACTTCGGCATCCGTTCCGGCCTGGCCGAGGAACAGGACGACTTCCTTTGTGCCGGCGGGCGGCAGGCGCAGCGTGGTTTGCAGGACGCCGCAAGGATCGAGTGCTGCGCCGGTGTGGTTGGACAATGTGGCGCCGGGGGCGAGTGCGTTGGGAAAATCAAGCCCGCCATCGCGGCCGATGAATTCGATGCGGTCGCCGGTCCAACCGGTTTGTTTACCGTTCATATCCATGAACGAGACGCGGGTGCCGAACTGTTCGTTCCACGGATTGCGCGCGAGAAGGGCGCCGGTTTCGGAATCGAGCGTGGTAACGATGAAAGGCTGTGTGCGGGCCCGGTTCTGCCCCAGCACCCATTCGACATAGGCGGTGACGGAGAGGCGGCGTTCGCGTAGCGACTGGTTCACCAGTTTGAGGCGCGCGATCTTGATGGAATCGCTGACCGGCACGAATTGCAGCAGGTCGAGTGCAATGCCGTGCGCGGTATATTCGAAACGGCTGTAACCCTGGCCGTGGTGAATGGTGTAGGCCGCGTGTTTTTCGCGGATCGGCAGGGGTGTGGGACACCAGAGTTCGCCGCTGTCTTCGTCGCGCAGATAGATCGCCTCGCCCGGCGCATCGCTAACCGGATCGTTCGACCATGGTGTCAGCAGATTTTGCTGGCTGTTCAGGGCCCAGGTGAAGCCGGAGCCGCTGGTGGTGGCCAGAAACCCGAAATCCGGATTGGCGATCACATTGGCCCAGGGGGCCGGTGTCTGATCGTTGCCGTCGAGGATGGTAATGTATTCGCGGCCGTCCATGCTGAAACCGCCAACACCGTTGAAGAACTGAAGCTCCGGCCGGGGCAGGGGCGGTTCGGGCGGCGCGGGTGGCAGTTGCGGGCGGGCCGGCGGCGGTGCGCCGGGCTTCAGATCGCGGGCACGGTCGATCTGTTGCCGCAAGCTGCCGCGGTCGCCATGCAGAACCGCGCGGGCGCAGACGAACAGAAGATTGCGGATGTCGGGCGGAACGAGATCGGCCCTGAGGACGTAAACGCCGCCACGGGGGCTGTCGCCCGGCGGCGCAGGCCGGTTCGTGCGCACCAGCGTGTCGATGGCGGTGTGGAAATCCTGCACATAGGACGCGCCACGGTCGTTCAGGATGACGAGATCGACCGCAAGCTGTTTCATGCGCCAGTATTCATGGGCATGCAGCAATTGGTGCACCAGGGTCAGTTCATCCTCCTCGCAGACGCGGACGAGCACGATGGGCAGATCGCCGGAGATGCCTTGCGGCCACAAGGTGCTGGCGCGGCGCAGATTGCGCTGAATGGTGGCCGGTGCCGGACGCAGCACCGGATCGGAATAAAGGATGTGATTGGCAAGGCGCTGAAAAAGTTGCGCGTCTTCCTGTGCAATGCCGAGGTGATGGAGCTGCATCTGCGCCTGCGTCCAGGCCAGCGTGGTGGCGCGGTCGAAGGCGATGGCGTCGTGATGCTTGTCGGCGAGATTCATCACCGCATCGCGGCTTTCGGCGGCCACGGTCCAGAACGCGATGCGCGCGGTGGCACCTCGCGGAATCCGCACCCGGCGGCGCAGACTGAAGATGGGATCGAGCACCGCACCGGCGGTGTTGGAAAGCGGCCAGCCTTCGGTGATGGCGGCGGCGGTGCGGATGGTCTGGCCGCGGTCGATGAAGCGGGCACGGTCGGTTTCAAACTGCACGTCGCCGGTGGAATCCCCCTCCACCACCGAAAGGTGCGCAGCCCAGATCATGGGATCGCCGGAAGAACGCTGCCGCCGTGTGGCGAGGATGACGCCCATGTCCCGCACGAATTCGGTTTCGACGAACATCTTGGCGAAGGCGGGATGGGCAATGTCGTCCGCCTGCCGGGCGAGCGAAAGTTCGGCGTAAGAGGTGATTTCGATGTCGCGATGGCGGGGCCCGTGATTGGTGATGGCGATACGGCGCACCTCGGCATCGTCTTCCGGCGAGATCGCGACGGTCAGCACCGTGGTCATGCTGCCTTCGGTGCGGGTGATGTCGACGCGATCTTCGGAGAAGGTCACCTCATAGCTATCCGGCTCGGTGGTGCCGGGTTGATAGGTGGCGGACCAGTATTCGCCGCTGCGCACATCACGCAGGAAAACATAGCTGCCCCAATGATCGCGGGCGACATCCTCACGCCAGCGGGTGAGCGCAATGTCACGCCAGGCCGTGTAGCCGGAGCCCGCGGCGGTGACCATGGCGGCGAGGCGGCCATTCGACAGCAATTGTGTGCGCGGAATGCGCGAATGGGCGTTGGTGTAGCGGCGTTGTGAATCCGGCGGCGTCTCGGCATCGGTGGTGGTGGGCGTCTGGTCCGGCGGCGGACGGGCAAGCGCGATGTCGCGCGGCACACGTTCCTGCAACAGAAGTTCGGTCGCCTGAACGATCGGTTCGGCGTGAAAGCGCGCTCGCATCTGGCCGTCATGCAGCGCGTTGGAAAGCGCCACGATGGTCATGCCCTGATGATGGGCCATATAGGTGCGCACGATTTCGAATTTTGCGCCTTGCGGCAGGCGGGCAGGGGTGTAGTCGACCGCTTCGTACCAGCCGTAGGGGCCGCGAACGCCAAGACCTTGCAAGGTGATATAGTTTCGCGCCGCCGCGGCAGGATCGACCATCGCAGCAAGGCCGCTCGCATAGGGCGCGACCACGATGTTGTCGCTCAGGCCGCGTTTCAGCCCGAGGTCGGGGACACCGAAACTGGAATATTGAAAGGTCTTTTCGATGTCGCGGGCGAAATAACCGGATTCCGACATGCCCCATGGCACGCCCAGTTCGCGGCCATAATCCTCCTGACGGCGGACGATCAGCCGGTTGGTGTGTTCGAGCAGGCTGCCCGCCGGTGCGCGCATGACGAGCGACGGCATCAGATACTCGAACATCGAGCCGGACCACGAGATCAGGCCGGAATTGCGGCCGATGGGCGTCAAGGTGCGGCCGAGATGAAACCAGTGCTTGGCGGGCACATCGCCCTTGGCGATGGCGACGAAACTGGCCAGCCGCGCTTCCGAGGCCAGCAGATCGTAGAAATTGGAATCGAGCGTGCCGTCGGCGCCGCGATAGCCGATGGAGAACAATTGCCGGTGCTGATCGAAAAGGAAATCGAACGTCATCGCATCGAACAGCGATTTGGCGTCGGCCGCGAGCGTTGAGAGCCGGGACTGGAGGCGAGCCGCCGCGGCGACGGAAGCCTCCAGCGCCTGTTCGAGGGCCGTTTCGGGGTGACTGTCCTTCGTGCAGGGCGGATGCAGGGCCTTGAGCGCCGCGTTGCAATGATCGGCAAGGGCCGCAAGCGTTGGCATGGTATCGAGCGCGGCCATGACATCTGCCGGTGGCGGGTCGCGCGCGATGATCGCGGCCCACGGCATCAATTGCGTAACGTCGCGGGCACTGGCGGCGATGGCGGTGCCGAGCGCATTGGTCCAGTACGCAATCTCGCCGCAGCCGCCGCTTTCGCATTTGCCGGGGCAAAGCCGGACCTGCCCGGACAAGGCATCGGCCTTTTGCGCCAGTTCATCCAGACGGGCGGCGATGGCGGATGGCGTGGGCGCGGGCATCTGAAGGCGGGCCGCAAAATCGTCCAGCGCGGCGGTCAGGGCGGCCTGTGCGGCATCGTCCCGATGCAGTTCGACGGCGTGGGCCACGATGGCGCCGCGCATCAGGGCCAGATTGTCGGCAACGGCGAACGCCCAGTGCGGATTGCAGGCGGGCGCGTCTGCGATTTCCTTGCAGGTGTTGGAGAGCGCGATCAGATGCCCGGCAAGATTGCCGCTGTCGACCGTGGAAATGTATTTCGGTTCCAGCGCGCGCAGGTCGGTCGTTTCATACCAGTTGTAAAAATGGCCGCGCGAACGCTCCAGCCTGTCCATGGTTGCCATGGTGGCTTCCAGCCGGTCCAGCATGTCGTGCGTGCCGATCCAGCCGAAGTCGCGGGCCGAGACGGTGGAGAGCAGATAAAGGCCGATATTGGTGGGCGAAGTGCGGTGCGCGATGACCGGTGCCGGGTCTTCCTGAAAATTGTCGGGCGGCAGCATGTTGTCCGCCGCAGTGACGAAGGTTTCAAAAAACCGCCAGGTCCGGCGCGCCACCATGCGCAATTTCTGCGCGTCGTCACCGTCGATCGTCAGGTGACCGGCGGAAGGCGGCTGGGTACTGGCCCAGTGCGCGATCAGGGGCGACAGAATCCACAAGGCCGTGAACGGCGCGGCAATCGACCATGGGTGGTTGCCGAATACGTAGAGCAGCGCGAAGGCGGCGAGCGCAAAGGCGATGCTGGCCGCCATCTGCGTGAAAAGGGAGCGGCGGTCGAATTGCAGATCGTCATTGGTCTGTGCCGCGGTAACCCATTCGAGCAGGCGGCGGCGCACGACAAGGCGATAGAGTGTGCGGGCCACCGCATCCGTCATCAGCCAGGCCTGATGGGCGAGGAAGGTGAGCAGGAACACGCTTTGCTGCAATGCGAGTTCGAAATCGCGGGCCAGCGCGTGGATGTGATTGCGCCACGAGGTGTGGCGGCGCGGTGGCAGAATGCTGCTGAGCGGGGGAACGAAAGACGGCAGCACGACGGTCAGGACGACGAAGCCGGTCCACAAAACCGCCGCCGGCAATGGCAGAAGCCAGCCCAGCAGCATGGTGAGCACCGCCGCGGGCGCAGAGAGCGAGCGGCGCAGATTGTCCAGCAGCTTCCAGCGCCCCATCGGCGGCAGAGAGGTTTTTCCGTTGCGGCGCCATCTGGCACCGAAGCCGAATATCCACGGCAGCAACTGCCAGTCGCCACGCACCCAGCGGTGCTGGCGGGCGGCGGCGACGTTGTAGCGGGAGGGAAATTCCTCCACCACCTCGATATCGGAAGCAAGACCGGCACGCGCGAGAATGCCTTCGAGCAGATCGTGGCTGAGAACGCTGCATTCCGGGATCTGGCCTTCCAGCGCAGCCTCGAACGTGTCGATCTCGTAAATGCCCTTGCCGGAATAAGAGCCTTCCTCGAACAGGTCCTGATAGACATCGGAAACGGCGAGCGCATAGGGATCGAGCCCATCCGGCCCCGAGAACACGCGCTGATAGAGCGAACCCTGATCGCCAAGCGGCAGCGAGGGCGTGACACGCGGCTGAAGAATGCCGTGGCCATGGGCGACCCGGCCTTTCCGCGCGTCGAAGTAAGGCTGGTTGAGGGGATGGGCCATCTTGCCCACCATGCGGCGGGCAGCCCCGATGGGCAGGCGCGTATCGGCATCGAGCGTGATGACATAGCGGATGTTCTGCGGCAGCGATGGTGTGCTGCCATCGGCCGTGATGAAGGTTGTATCGCCGGCGCCGCGCAGAAGGCGGTTCAATTCATGCAGCTTGCCGCGCTTGCGTTCCCAGCCGATCCATTTGTCTTCACCGGCGTTCCACAGGCGGCGGCGATGCAGCAGAAAGAACCGCGCGCCGCCACCGGGCGGAACATAGTGGGCGTTGAGGCGGGCAATCCCCTCGGTGGCTTCGGCCAGCAGGCGGTCATCGTCCGGGGCGTGTTCGTCCTTCCAGTCGCGCCAGTCGGAAAGCAGCGCATAACAGAAATTGGCATCGGGATTGGAGAGGTGATGCACCTCCAGCCGTTCCACCTGCCGGGCAATGTCATCCATGTCGCCGAGAATGGTCGGCACCACGATGATGGTCGCGAGGTCCGCAGGCACGCCATCGCGCAATGCCATGCTGGGCAGCAAGGTGGGGCCGACGTGGCGTGTGATGATGCGGTTCACGATGGCAACCGCCACATCGGACGCGGGAACCAGTGCCGCGACGGCGAGTGCGGCCAGCACCCAGACAGCGACATTGAGATAGGTGCTGGCGATGATGACCGGCGCGAGGACGAGCGCGGTGACGATCGCGATCATGCCGATATAGCTGAGAACGCCGAGGCGGGAATTGAGGCGGAAAATCCGTGTACGGATGGGAACGCGGCAGGTGAGCGCACGCTCCAGCGTGCGCCGGCCCGGCCCGATCAGATAGAAACCGGGATCGCATTCGCGCAGCGTCGCGCGATCATCCGGCTTCGCGTTCCGGGCGGCCTGTTCCGCGGCGGCGACGGCGCGCTGCGCCACCGCGATTTCGGATTGTCCGCTGCCGCGGGCCAGCCCCTCCACCGCGCGGCGGTAATTGTCGCGGGTGGGGAAATCCATCGCGGCGAAACTGGAACTGGTGCGCAGCACCTTGTCGACCGGGCTGACGCTTTCAAAAAACTCCGCCCAATTGACCATCGATACCATGCGCATGCTGGTGATGACGTTGCGCACGGTGACGTTCATCGCGCTCTGGCGTTGAACCTCCTCGCGGACGATCTGGTCGATACTGGTGCGTTCGAGCGCGAGGCGGGTGTCCAGCCAGCGCAAAGCGGGTGTGGTGTTGGGATCGCGGTCACGCAGGCGCTGGGCAAGCTGAACCACGAACGGCGTGGACCACAACGCATCGTTCAGCGCGGCTTCAACCGCGTCCGCGTTCTGCGGGCCGGGTGCGAGGAAGCGGTCGGCGAGCGTGTCGGCTTCCTGGCTGGCGGAGAGGCGCAGCACGATGGATTCGGCCAGGCGGCGCAGGTTTTCCACCAGCGTGATGCGCAGCGTGATCGCGAGCGCCCACAATTCACCGATGGTGAGGGGTTGCACCGTCTGATAGGCCTGAACGAAGCGGGTGAGTTTTTCAATGTCGAAGGCGCTGTCGGTGTGGGCGACGAGCGCCCAGGCAATGCCGAACACACGCGGATAACCGGCAAGCGGACCTTCGCCCAGTTTCGGCAGGGTGCGGTAATAGCCGGGCGGCAGATCGTTCTTGATCTCGCGAATCTGCTCGTCGATGATATAAAAATTGTCGAGCATCCATTCGGCTGCGGGCTTGATGGCGCGGCGGGCGGATGCCGCATGCGCGATGGCGCGATAGGCGGTGCGTAGAACCTTGGTGTTGTCATAGAGCCGCGGTGCCATCGGGCGGCCGCGCTTGTGCCGGGGGGCGAGCGTCTGCGCGGCGGCGAGGCTGCGGGCGTGCTGCTCCAGCCGCTCAACACTGAAGAGTTCGGCCCGGATCGGTGGCTCCTGCCCCGATATACCCGGCTCCATCATGAAGTTCGAACGGGACGCCGGATCAGTCTGTGATGGTTTCGTATCCAAGCGAAAATGCCTTGCCCAACAATCATGACGCACATCGCAGGGGTGGTGGTGTGACTGCCGGTGGCGATGCCGCCCACGGGTGTTCAAAGCGTGCGGTCAAACGCCCCGCACGGTCCAACCTTGCGGACATGGAAATACGCAACGCGCCGGCCGGTTTAGCCCCCGGTGTCCTGTTACAACGGGCCAACGCGGCAATAGTTCCATGGGCGCACATTTGCCTCAGCAGATGGAACTTAATTGTAAGCAACGTGCAGGGTAGGCGCGCGGGCGTAGATACTTTTCCTGGAACCGATTTTAATTATCTGTCGCGGTTCCGGACGGAAAACCGCTTCACACTTTTCCTGGAACCGCTTTTAGCGCCGCGAACATTCCAGCCAGAGCTGGCGTAGATAATAGAGGCGGGGCGGCGCTTCCTGTGCGGGGCAACCGGCCAGAAAGCGCAGGCCGAATTCGGGCGCGCGGCGCCAGACGATTTCCGCCTCGTAAAGCATGGCGTTGGTGATATCGATCAGTTGCATCTTGTCCGGGATCGATTGGGCATTCGTCACGCGAACCTGGGCGCCTGTTTCCGAAAGATTGCGGATGGCGCAATCCTGCGTAAAGGAACCGGCAGAGTGGACAAGTTTGCCACGCAAAAGGGTCCGGCGGCGGGCTGATTGGCGCTTTTCCGGCGGCGCGCCTTCATTGGTGCCACTCATATGTTACTCCTGCGGGTGCTGGGCCGCGGACCATTACCGGGTGGTCGATACCGTTCTACCGATATGGCCGGATGGCGCAAGGCAGGAGACGGCCAATCGTCCTCGGATGTATCGGACAATCGCCAACCCGCGGTCATATTCCGGACGGTTGCAGTATGGTACATGAACAACCCGGCGCCTGTGGGAATAGCGGCCGGGAACGGGGATGCGGCGGCGCACGTTTCAACGAGACTGCTGCCGGGATTCCGGGATGAGGATATTCATGCGGATACGATATGCCGTGCTGATTGCCGGATTGGCCGGAATTGGGCCGGCCGCAGCACAGATGACGCCGACGCCCGCGCCTGCACCGGCCGAAGCGCCGCAGGGCGACAGCGGCGGGATGAGTTGCGACGACATGATCGTCGATGCGGAGCTGAAAATTCAGCCGGTGATCGAGCAGGAAGAAAAGGTCGCTGCGGTGGCGCATGTGCGCGCCGCGCAGGCTGCGATCGCCAAGGGCGATACCGCCACCTGCAAAGCGGAGATCGCAAAGGCGCTGGCGGTGGTGGCGAAGGGCAGCGGCGGGTACTGATTCGGCTGCGACATCGTTCGTGCTTGTTCCGTTGCCGGAAAGCGGGTTCGCTCGCGGGCGAGGGCATCATGACAATCGCCACCCGCCTTGCCGCCACCTATATCGCGCTTGCCGCGATGCTGCTGAGTGCGCTGTTGCCGGCGGGCTGGATGCCTAATGGCGCAGGCGGGAAGGTAGGCGGGCCGCCGATCGTGCTTTGCACCGCGAACGGCCAGATTCAGATTACCTTCGACAGCAACGGCCAACCGCACAAGAAGGCCCCGGACAAGGGCAATTCTGCGCATCATGACGGGGTTTGCCCGTTTGCCGGTGCGCCGCATCTGGCGAGCGCGCCGGTGGTTGTGGCCACCGCGGCACCCGGCCTGATCGAAACCGTCTGGCGGCCGCAGACATTCGCCGAAGCCCCGATTGCGGCGCCGCTTCCCCCACAGCATTCCCCGCGCGCGCCGCCCCATCTCACCTGAGTGAAATTTCGTCCGGCCCGCAGATTGTATCTGTGCGGGCCCGTTTCATCTCATGCAGAGGGGGCCATCATGCCCGGAACTTCACGCGCTGTATCGCGCGTTGCCTTGACCTTATGTGCGTTGACGGCTGCTTCGCAGGCGGGTGCGCAGGACCAGAAAGACCGTTTTCAGGTCGAAACCGTGATCGTCACCGCGGCGCGCAATACGGACGATGCGCCGGTGGTGGCGGCGGCCCGCAATCGCCTGTCCCGCACGCCGGGGGCGGTGGCCGTGGTGGCGGCGGAGAGCTATGAAAACCGGCTGGTTGTCGGGATGCCCGATCTGTTGCGCGATGTGCCGGGCGTGATCGCGGAAAAACGCTATGGCGAGGAATCGCGGCTTTCCATTCGCGGCTCCGGCATCAGCCAGCCTTATCATCAGCGCGGCGTGTTGCTGGCGCAGGATGGTGTGCCGTTCGCCGATGCCGACGGGTTCTCGGATTTCCAGAAGGTCGACGCGCTGGGGGCGCGCTATATCGAAGTCTACAAGGGCGGCAATGCGCTGCGTTTTGGGGGGGCGCAGCTTGGCGGCGCGATCAACCTGATCACGCCGACAGGCCGCACGGCGGAGGCGCCGGACATGCTGCGGCTGGAAGGCGGCTCGTTCGGGACCGTGCGCGGGCGCGCGGCGGTGGCACGCGCCGATGACGATTGGGATGTCTATGGCGCCATCGAAGGCATGACCGCCGATGGTTTTCGCGACTGGAGCGGGCAGAAGGAGGTGCGCGGCACCCTCAACACCGGATACAGCTTCGGCACCGATCAGGAAATCCGCCTGATTGCCTATGGCGCCGATATTCGCCAGCAGGTGCCGGGGACGCTGAGCCTGGCCGACGCGCTGGCCACGCCGCAAGCAGCGGGCGCGAATGTGGTCGCCAATCGCTGGGCCCGCAACCAGACGGTGGGCCGCCTGTCGCTGCAAACGCATTGGCGTTTCGACGACAATCTGAGTTTCGACGGCGGCGTCTATGTCACGCATACGGATATTCATCATCCGATTTCCATCGTCATCGCCCAGAACATCTCGACCGAGGGATTGTTCGGCCGCTTCGATTGGGCGGGAACGGTGCTGGGCCGCGATGCCGATCTGTTCTGGGGCGTGTCGTACCGGCAGGGCGTGACCAATCAGAACCTGTTCGTGAATGCGGGCGGGGCGAACGGGGCGCAGTTCGGCAATGGCCGGCAACAGGCATCGGGGCTGGACGTGTTCGGCGAAGGCCGGCTTTTCATTGTCAAACAACTGGCGCTGGTGCTGGGCGGCTCCTACGGGCTTGCGACACGGGATTATCGCGACCGGCTGAACCCGGCGAACAATGCCGCAAAGGATTTCGACTGGCTTTCGCCGCGCATCGGCCTGTTGTGGCAGGATGACAACGGCACGCAGATTTACACCAATCTCACCCGATCGGTGGAGCCGCCGCATTACGGCGCACTGGTGCAGGCGCCCTATCCCGGTTTTGTGCCAGTGGTGCCGCAGAAGGCGTGGACGTTCGAGTTCGGCACCCGCGGGCGGACGAGCACGCTGGTCTGGGATGTCGATTTCTATCGCGCATCGCTGAAGGATGAGATGCTGAGTTATGCCGTGTTCGGCCTACCGTCGGCGTTCTTCAACGCGGATCGTACCATTCATCAAGGCGTCGAGGCGGGGCTGGACTGGACCATCACCGATGACGGACCGCTGCATGGCCGATTGACCTTGCGGCAGACCTATACCTGGTCGGATTTTCATTTCGATGGCGATGCCACCTATGGCGACAACCGGCTTCCGGTCATTCCGGTGCATCAATATCGCGCCGAGCTGAAATATGAATTGCCGGATGGGCTGTTCGTCGCGCCGTCGATCACCTGGCGGCCGGTCAACACCTATGCCGATTATGCCAATACGATGAAGGTGCCGGGTTATGCACTTTACGGCCTCAGCGCGGGCGTTCGCATCAACAGCCATCTGTCGCTGTTTCTGGATGCGCGCAATCTGGCGGACAAGCATTATGTGCCGGAATTCGGCGCCATCACCAATGCGGCCGATCCCACGGTGAATACAGCCGTGTTCTATCCCGGTGAGGGGCGCGCGTTTTATGTTGGCGCGCGGGCGGGGTTTTAGCCATGGCGGACGGTATGGTGTGGGGCGATACAGTGGCAGCCGGGCGGCCACGTTATTACGGCCTGTTGTGGCGCTGGCATTTCTTTGCCGCGTTGCTCGTGATCCCGTTCGTGCTGTGGCAGAGCACGACGGGCACGCTCTATCTCTGGTCGGAATGGTGGATGGACCAAACGCAACCGGCCATGCGGTTTGTCGAACCGCGCGGTGCGGCGCTGCCGCCGGGGGCACAACTGGCCGGCGCCATTCGCGACGCCGGAACAGACACGCCGGTTCTGGGTATGCTGCTGCCGGCGGACCCCGCGCGCAGCACGACCGTTCTGTTGCAGGGCGGCGACGGGCTTCCCTATCCCGTCTTCGTTGATCCGTATACGGCGCATGTTCTGGGCACGCTGACCCCCGCCCAATGGTTACCCGGACTGACGCGGGCGCTGCATGGCGGCTGGCCGCTTGGCGATGCGGGAAGCTGGCTGCTGGAACTGGCCGATGGCTGGGCCATCGTGATGGTGCTGACGGGATTTTATCTGTGGTGGCCGCGCGGGCGGCCATTTCCGGAAGTGCTGTGGCCACGCTTCCGCCATGGCGCGCGCGTCGTGGTGAAAGATCTGCACGCCAGTGTTGCGGTGCTGTTTTCGCTGGCGTTGCTGTTCTTCCTGATCAGTGCCCTGCCATGGACCAGTTTCTGGGGCGGGCAAATCCTGTCGCGCATTCAGGCCGCAACGGGGCAGACGAGCCCGGCCGGATTTTCGAACGGTGGCGCCAGCGCGGCGGAAATGCTGGCGCATGGGCAGGCATTGGATGAAGCGGTGGCGCAGGCCCGTGCGCGCGGGGTGAAAGGCCTGTTGGATGTGCGGTTGTCGCCATGGCCCGGCGCGCCGCTGTGGCTGACCAACCAGCATATGCCGGGGGCGGATCGCACGCTGCATGCCGATCCGCAGAGCGGCCAGATTATTCGCGATGTGCGGCCGGGCGATCTGCCCGCCATCCCGCGCTTTGTGGCCTTTGGCATACATGTGCATCAGGGCGATTTCGGGATCGCGAACCTGATGCTGAACACGGGTCTTGCGCTATCGCTGATCTGGTTGAGCGTGACCGGATTTGTTTCATGGTGGCTGCGCAGACCCGAGGGGCGCATCGCACCGCCGCCGAAAACCGCTACCGCATGGCCGAAAGGCTTGATCGCGAGCGTGGTCACCATGTGTGCCGTGCTGCCGATTTTCGGCCTGTCGGTGATCGTTCTGCTGGCGGGTGAGCGCATGGCCGGTGCGCTGCGCAAAGCCTAATTGCGGGATGCGTCGCGGTACATCCAGGGCAGCATCAGCCCGATGGGGATGATCCACAGCGTTCCGGCGAGTGCATAATAGAGGAATGCGGTGACGCCATTGGCACTGGGCAGGACGTGCAGCCCGATGGCCCAGGCGAACAGGATATAGACCGGCAGCCAGATGAAGATCACGAGTGTGCCGATGAGTTTCTTGAGCCGGGGCGACATGCGAGGATCAGTCTGAATCCAGAATCGGGATGAGGCGAGTTTCACATCGGCTTGCGGCCATGTCATGCGGAATTCGTGCCGAACCGCCTCGGCACCGTTTGCCTTATCCTGCCCCTTGAGCGCAAGGGCGGTGCGTTCCCGCGCGGCGTTCTTCCACCGTTTCCTGTTCGCGGAAGCAAAGTGGTGCGCTAATCTTCCTTTATGTTCCGAATCCGCAGGATTGCCGATGGTTATACGGAGGCCAACGCGAAGGCGCTGGCCGCGGCCGAGGCTATTCTTTCAACGCATTTTCCCTCTGCGCGGGAGCGGGATTTCGCCGATCTGCCGGCGCGGCTTGGCAGGCCCGGCAAGGATTTGACGACGCCGCTTGTGCTTGTGGCCGAGGGCGCGCATGACGAGGTGCGCGCGGCCCTTCTGGCGCATCGCTTCGCCAATCCCGCTTTCGTCTTTCTTGACTATCTGGGTGTGCGCAATGGCGGGATCGGCGGCGGTTTGGGCGGTGCGCTTTACCAGCGCCTGCGCGAAATCACTGCCGATATCGGCGGTATCGGATTGTTCTTTGAATGTCTGCCGGGCGACGGCGCGCATTGCCGCGCGGCGGCGGAAACCCTGGCGGAGAACCGGAAGCGGCTGACCTTCTATGCCCGCTTCGGCGCTTATCCCATTGCCGGCACGGCGTATGAATTGCCGGTGGGGCAGGATGCGGATTGCCCGCCCCATCTGATGTATGATTCCTGCGGGCGCGAAAGACCGCTCTCGCGGGACGAAGGGCGTACCGCAGTCAAAGCCATTCTGGAACGCAAATATGGCTGGCTGTGCCCGCCGGATTATGTCGCCCGCGTCGTGGAATCGTTTGCCGACGATCCGGTTCGCCTGAACGCGCCCAAACGCGCGCGTGTCGCCTTGCCGGTGACGGCGCGCCACGAACTGGCCGTCATCGCCAACACCAAGCACGATATTTTTCACGTAAAGGAACGCGGCTATGTGGAAGCGCCGGTGCGCGTTCCGTTGATCCGCGATGCGCTGCGCCATGCCCTGAAGATCGAGGAAATCGCGGCACGCAATTTTCCAGATCGTTTCGTTACGGCGGTGCACGATCCCAAACTGGTGGAATTTATCCGGCGCTGTTCGGCGGAAACGCCGCCGGGAAAAAGCACCTATCCTTATGTTTTTCCCATCCACAACCGGAACCGGCCGCCAAAGGATCGCGCATTGCATGCCGGCTATTACTGCATGGACACATTCACGCCGATCAACCGCAACGCATGGCCCGCGGCCCGCCAGGCGGTGAACTGTGCGCTGACGGCGGCGGCGTTGTGCCTTGAAGGACGGCGTTTTTCCTATGCCCTGGTGCGGCCGCCCGGCCACCATGCGGAACGGCAGGCCTTCGGAGGCTTCTGCTATCTCAACAACGCGGCGATCGCGGCCGACTATCTCTCGCATTTCGGCAAGGTGGCCGTGCTCGATGTCGATTATCATCACGGCAACGGCACGCAGGATATTTTCTGGGACCGTGCCGATGTTCTGACGATCTCGGTGCATGGTCATCCGCGCTTCGCCTATCCGTATTTCTCCGGTTTCGATGATGAAACGGGCGGCGGAGCAGGGCAGGGGGTCAACCTGAACCTGCCATTGAAGGAAAATGCGTCGCCGGAGGAATTCTTCGCCGCAATCCGCAAGGCGCTGCATCGTATCGCGCAATTCGCGCCGGTCTATCTGGTGGTGGCGCTGGGCTTCGACACCGCCATTGCCGACCCTACCGGAAGCTGGAGCCTGAGGGCGCCGCATTTCAACGAACTTGGCGGGGCCATTGCGGCGATGAGCCTGCCGACCGCCTTCGTTCAGGAAGGCGGTTATCGCACCCGAACCCTGGGGCCCAACGCAGCGGCATTTTTCAAAGGTGTGTTGGGGCGGATTTAGCGGCGGGCGACATTTCCGGAACCTGTCGCGATTGATACGCCACCCATTGCCCCAGACGGCGCAATGGCCGGTGAGGCATTGCGGGCCATGGACCGGGCCGGGAAGGGCGGCTAAGCAGGCAGCATGGAAGCACGGATCGACCGGGTAGAGGCCGCCGCGCCGCCGCCGGGCCGCAAGGCGGTGGGTGTGTGGCTGCTTGTCGTGGCGGCGATGATCGTGGCCATGGTGATCGTTGGCGGGCTGACCCGGCTGACCGGATCGGGTCTTTCGATCACCGAATGGAATCCGGTGTCGGGCGTCATACCACCCCTGAGCGAGACGGCGTGGCAGCAGGAATTCACCCGCTACAAGGCCATTCCGCAATATCAGTTCGAGAACCGGGGCATGACGCTTTCCCAGTTCAAGGGCATTTTCTGGTGGGAATGGGCGCACCGGCTGCTGGGCCGGCTGATCGGGTTCGTGTTCTTCGTGCCGTTCGTGTGGTTCGCGTGGAAAGGCGCGATCGGACGTAGGGACATTCCACGCATGGCGCTGCTGTTCGCGCTGGGCGGGCTGCAGGGCTTTATCGGCTGGTGGATGGTGCAGAGCGGGCTGGAGACGCGGCTGTCCGTCAGCCAGTACCGGCTTGCGATTCATCTCGGCACCGCGATCATTCTGCTGGGTGCGATTTTGTGGACGGCACTCGGCTATCTGCGCACACACACGGAAGCGGCGCGCGCACCGGAAGCGTTGCGCAAAGGCGCCGCCCTGTTTGCCGGGCTGGTTTATGTGCAACTTCTGCTGGGCGCATTGGTGGCGGGACTTCACGCCGGGCTGATCTACAACACCTGGCCGTCGATGGATGGACGGGTGTTTCCCGAAGGCGCGTTCTTTCACCAGCCGTGGTGGATCAATTTCTTCGACAATCCGGGGCTGGCGCAATTCGACCACCGCATCGGCGCCTATATCGTGGCGATCTCAGCCGGATGGCTGTGGTGGCAGGGGCGCAAGGCGGGGCTGACGGGACTAGCGCGGCGGAGCAGCATGGCTGTGCTGCACACCACGCTGTTGCAGGTCGCGCTCGGCATCGCGACGCTTCTGATGCAGGCGCCGATCCATCTTTCCGCCACGCATCAACTGGTGGCGACGCTGCTGTTCTGTGTGGCGGTGTGGCACGCCTTTGAAATGCGGCGTGCGGCGGCCCCCTCCGCCCACCTGCGCTGAAGCTTCGGTGGGCACCTCCCCCGCGAGCGGGGGAGGATAAGACGCGTGAGGCCTGATCAGGTCGCGGCCATCGCCTGATCGAGGTCGGCGATGATGTCCTCGATATCTTCGAGGCCGACGGAGAGGCGCACCACATCGTCGCCCGCACCGGCCGCATCGCGCTCCTTCGCCTCAAGCTGGCGATGGGTGGTGGAGGCGGGATGAATGATCAGGCTGCGCGTGTCGCCGACGTTGGCGAGATGGCTGAACAGCTTGACCGAATCCACCAGTTTGACGCCGGCATCGAAGCCGCCCTTGATGCCGAAGGTGAAAACCGCGCCGGCGCCCTTCGGGCAATAGGTGCGGTGAAGGTTGTAGCAGGGATCGTCCTCCAGCCCGGCATAATTCACCCAACTCACCTTCGGATGCTTCTTCAGCCATTGCGCGACTTTCAGCGTGTTGTCACAATGGCGCTGCATCCGCAGCGGCAGGGTTTCGATACCCTGCAAAATCAGAAACGCATTCATCGGCGACAAGGCCGGACCCCAGTCGCGCAGGCCCAGCACGCGGCAGGTGATGGCGAACGCCATGTCGCCGAATGTCTCCCACATCTTCATGCCGTGATAGGAGGGGTTCGGCTCCGACAGCATCGGGAACTTGCCGCTGCCCCAGTTGAAGGTGCCGCCATCGACGATCACGCCGCCGATCGAGTTGCCATGACCGCCGAGGAATTTGGTGGCGGAATGGACCACGATGTCGGCACCCCATTTGATCGGCTGGATCAGGTAGGGCGAGGCGAAGGTGTTATCGACGATCAACGGCACGCCGGCCGCATGGGCCGCCGCCGCAATCGGTTCGAGGTCCACCACGATGCCGCCGGGATTGGCCAGCGCTTCCAGAAACACAAGCCGGGTCTTGTCGGTGATCGCGGCCTTGAAGCTTTCGGGATCGCGCGCATCGGCCCAGCGCACATTCCAGCCGAATTTCTTGATGCCGTGGGTGAGCTGGTTGATCGAGCCGCCGTAAAGCTGGCGCGCGGCGACGATTTCATCGCCCGGCGACATCAAGGTGTAGAAGCAGAGGAACTGCGCCGAATGGCCGGAGGCGACGGCGAGGCCCGCGCGCCCGCCTTCGAGCGCGGTGACGCGTTCTTCCAGCACCGCGTTGGTCGGGTTGTTGATGCGCGTGTAGATGTTGCCGAAGGTCTGGAGATTGAACAGAGAGGCGGCGTGGTCAGCACTGTCGAACACGAAGGAGGTGGTCTGATAAATCGGCGTGGCGCGCGCGCCGGTGGCCGGATCGGGCTGGGCGCCCGCGTGGATGCTGAGGGTGTTGAAGCCGTATTCACTCATGGTTCGTCTCTCGTCTCGGTTGAATGGCCCGCGAGGGCCGGAAAGTTGAATGGCCCGCGGGGGCCGGAAAACTGTTATGCGCGACCATGCCATGCCCGCGCGCGAGGGGCGAGTCCGCCGCCAGGTTCCGCCGGTTCAGCCGTCGCGTTTCAGGCTGCCGCCCTTGGAAAAGAGCAGCGGCTTGCGGTTGTCGATCACGCGGCGGTTGACGCCCATCCAGCCGATTTCACCGGAGAGGCGGCCATATTCGATCTTCGGGCAGCGATCCATCACCACATCGAGGCCGGCTTCGCGGGCAAGCGCCGCGGCTTCTTCGCTGATGACGCCAAGCTGCATCCAGATGGTTTTCAGGCCGAAGCGATCTTTTTCCGCCAACGCCTCGCGCACGATGCCGGGGGCCGCGTCGGAACCGCGGAAAATATCCACCATATCGACCGGGGCTGGCACATCTTTCAGCGAGGCATAGACGGTCCGGCCAAGAATTGTGCTGCCGGCCGCAGCCGGGTTCACGGGGTGAATGTGGAACCCCTTCTCATGCAGATATTTCATCGCGAAGAAGGAGGGGCGCATCTGATTGGCGCTGGCACC
>Ga0209930_1002567_pt1 | contig 20938 bp, 20 predicted proteins | sample ThiBiot_500_biof_2_FD_183948 | JGI IMG/M metagenome (GOLD analysis project Ga0209930, IMG submission 183948) | Wastewater bioreactor microbial communities from Cape Town, South Africa - Thiocy_cont_500_biof (SPAdes) | ecosystem: Engineered > Bioreactor > Thiocyanate-remediating >... | reverse complement strand
CGCCTGCGCCTCTTCCACAGCGATCATCGGAACATATCCTCTGGCCGCACACGGGCGACGTTCGCCAGCTTCTCCGCCGCTTCGGCCGGGATGGATTGCGACCGCCCGGTCAGAAACGAATAGATCAACGCGGCCGGAACGCCGGCCTGTTTCGCCCAGGCGCTGGCGCGCAGCCGGTTGCCGGTCATGAACTGGCGGAAGGCTTCACGTTCGGCTTCGGTGTTGGCTTTACGCTTCGGGGCGGCAATGGCGCCAATCAGGGGCGATGGTGCACTTATTTTCCGTGCGGGGCGGATGGGCACTTCCGCTTCCGGCGCGCGCCAGTGGCCGCTTTTGCCGCCGGATTTGCTGCGCAGGCGGACGGCCTCGATCACGGCCGAACGGTCCACCGCCTTGATCATGTCGTAAATGGTCAGCGCCGCAATGCTGGCGGCGGTCAGCGCCTCCATCTCCACACCGGTCGGCCCTGTTGTGCTGGCCGTGGCGACAATGGTGATCGCGTTGCGCGCCGCGTCCGGCTCGAATGCGATGGCGGCTTTGGTCAGTGCAATGGGATGGCACAGCGGAATAAGATCGGCGGTTTTCTTCGCCGCCATGATGCCGGCAATCCGGGCCGCTGCCAGCACGTCACCCTTTTTGGCCTCGCCCGAGATCACGGCCGCAAAGGCTTCCGGCGAAAGGGTGATGGTGGCTTCCGCAACTGCTTCGCGCGCGGTTGCCGCCTTGCCGCCCACATTCACCATGCGGGCCGCGCCCTTTTCATCGAGATGGGTAAGCTTCGTCATCCGCCGATGTTAGCGCCGATCAGGGTTTTCGTCGCGGCGGCAACGTTGTCCTGCCGCATCAGGCTTTCCCCGATCAGGAAAGTGGTGATACCAGCACCGGCCAGCCGCTCCAGATCCGCCCGCGTGGAAAGCCCGCTTTCCGCCACGATCAGGCAATCTTTGGGAACCTTGGAGGCTAGTTGCAACGTCACCGCGATGTCGGTCACGAATGTTTTCAGGTTGCGGTTGTTGATCCCGATCATCCGTGGCGAAAGGGGCAGGGCGCGCTGCAACTCGCTTTCGTCATGCACTTCGACCAGCACATCCATGTTCCAGCGCTGCGCCGCGTCGCACAGCGCGCGCGCTTCGGCGTCCGTCACCGCCGCCATAATGACAAGAATGCAATCGGCGCCCCAGGCGCGCGCTTCCGCCACCTGATAGGGCTCGAACATGAAATCCTTGCGCAGGGCCGGCAGGGTTGTGGCCGCACGGGCTGCGGTCAGGTACTCCGGCGCGCCCTGAAACGATGGTGTATCGGTCAGAACGGAAAGGCACGCAGCGCCACCGGCTTCATAGGCGCGGGCCAACGCCGGCGGATCGAAATCGGCCCGGATCAGTCCCTTTGACGGGCTGGCTTTCTTGATCTCCGCAATCAGGCCGAATTGACCCTGGCTGCGTTTTGCTTCCAGGGCGGCACGAAAGCCGCGCACCGGCGCGGCGCGTTCGGCACGCGCCTCGATCTCCGATTGCGCAATGCGTGCCCTGGCGGCGGCGATTTCTTCACGCTTATAGGCTGCGATGCGGGAGAGGATGGTCACGCCCGCACCCCTTGCGTACAGGCCCGAAGCTGTTCCAGTGCCTGCTTGGCCGCGCCGGAATCAATCGCCTCGGCGGCGGTGGCAATACCGTCGCGCAACGCTTCGGTCTTGCCGGCAACAACCAGCGCCGCGCCCGCGTTCAGAAGCACGATATCGCGGAACGGGCCTTCTTCACCGTCCAGCAAATGATGAATGGCACGCGCGTTTTCCTCTGCCGTGCCGCCTTTCAATTGCGCCAGCGTCGCGGGCGGAAATCCATAGGCGCGTGCATCCACCTGCTGCCGGGCATAGCGGCCATCCGCCAGCATCGCAGTATGTGTCGGTGCGGTGGTGGAAAGCTCGTCCATCCCGTCGCTGCCATGCACCACCCAGGCCGCTTCGGTGTCGAGTGCGGCCAGAACCTCCGCCACCGGCGAAACCCAGTCTTCGGAGAAGACACCGATCAATTGCCGCTTCACCCGCGCCGGGTTGGAGAGCGGGCCCAGCAGGTTGAAGATGGTGCGGAATCCCAGGGCGCGGCGCACCGGCCCGACATGCTTCATCGCCGGGTGATAGCTCTGGGCGAACAGGAAACAGAGGTTGGCCTCGGCAAGGGCGCGTTCGGCCACGCCGGGCGGCACATCGATGGTGATGCCGAGTGCTTCCAGAACGTCGGCGGCGCCTGTGCGGGACGACATATTGCGGTTGCCGTGCTTCGCCACCGGCACGCCGCATCCCGCCACCACGAAAGAGGCGGCGGTGGAGACGTTCAGCGTGCCATGCCCGTCGCCGCCAGTCCCGCACATGTCGATGGCGCCGGGCGGGGCTTTGACGCTCAGCATCGCGCCGCGCATCGCCTGCACCGCACCGGTGATTTCCGCGATGGTGGGCTTGCGGATTGCCAGCGCGGTGAGAAGCGCCGCCATCTGCGTCTCCGGCACCGTGCCGCGCATGATGGCGGCAAAGGCGTTTGCAGACTCTTCGGCACTAAGTGTTTCACCACCGGCAATGCGCTTCAGAACGCCGGTGAATGCTGCCTCGCCGCTCATGCCGGATGGCGGGCGAATTCCCGCGCGATGTCGAGGAAATTTTTCAGGATGGCATGGCCGTGTTCGGAGGCGATGCTCTCCGGGTGGAACTGCACCCCATGCACCGGATGGGTCTTGTGCATCACGCCCATGATCACGCCGTCATCCGATTGCGCCGTCTGTTCCAGCACCGGCGGCAGGCTTTCGGGCGCGATGGTCAGCGAGTGATAGCGCGTCGCTTCGAAATCATTGTTCAGGCCGCGGAAAACACTTTTGCCGGTGTGGTGCATCCGGCTCAGCTTGCCGTGCATCGGCTCCGGCGCGCGGACGATCCGGCCGCCATAAGCCTGCCCGATCGCCTGATGGCCCAGGCACACCCCCAGAATCGGGATCCGGCCATTGGCCTCGCGAATCAGATCGAGACAGATCCCGGCCTGGTCGGGGTAGCAGGGCCCCGGCGACAGCACGATGGCCTCCGCGCCCATGGACAGCGCGTCGCGCACACTGATGCCGTCATTGCGCTGGACACGCACCTCCGCGCCCAATTCCCCCAGATAGTGGAACAGGTTGTAGGTGAAGCTGTCATAATTATCGATCAGCAGAAGCACGGCCTAACTCGTTGAAAAGCAATATTCTTCCCTGCCGTCCGGCCGGGCCGCCTTCGATAGCACATTTTCACCCCCCGCTGCATAGCGCCCCTTCGCCCCATTGGGCGGCATGCAGGGCCGGGGGCCGCGGCCGCGCTATTGGCATGGTCCGTGTCAAAAATTCTGACACCATTCTCAGTCGCGAAGCGAGATTCTGTAAGTGCCGCTGACAACGCCGGATTTTGTTGGCGCAAATCCCGGAATGGTACAGATTTTGCTACTTCTGATATTGTCTGGATACGACATTCAACGCGAATCGATTCGTTTGGGCACTGCACCAGATCGGTTGTCCTCACGAAAGCTGGGGGTTTTGAACATGACTTCGGAATTGGAGATGGCATCGGCCGGGAATGCGGCCGGTTTGGGCGCGCGTGCGGCTGTGATTGCGGGTGGTTTCGCGCTGGCGATGCTGACGGCCGTGGTACAGCCTGCTTACGCGAGCTTTGTTGATTACAGCATTCGCGGCACGCCAACGATCAATCAGACCGCCACGCAGACGGAATTCATTATCGTCAACAGCGGGGATAAGGCCGCGCTGGGCTCGAACGACATCAACGGCACCAAACTGGGCGACATTGCCAATCTGCATATCGACCGGCTGGATGATGTATCGCGCTTTGCGGCGGGCAGCGGGCCTGCGGTCGCGCCCTATCTCAATTTCTGGATCACGGACGGGACACATTTCGCCGTTGTCGCCAACGAACCGTCGAACCCGGGTTTCCAGACCCTATACAACAACGGCTACGATCTCAGCTTCGCCGACCTCTCGGACAAGGTGGCCAAGATTTATGAGAACAGCGATACGTCGTGGCTGCCGAATGGTGGTGTCGGGCTGACGTTTGCCGATCTGGCCGATTACGTGATCATGGCGCCGTCGAATGCCGATTTGTTGACCGGCTGGTCCGGTCTGGGGAGCGGCGCGCCGCGGGACGCCAGCAACAACGCGTATGGTGTGAACTGGGTGTTCGGCGACACGCTGTCCAATTATGTCTCGGGCGATCCCGGTTACATCGTCGCCAACGCCAGTGTTACGGCCAACGCGGTGCCGGAGCCCATGACCATGGCGCTGTTCGGTGCAGGCCTGTTGGGCTTCGGCGTGATGCGCCGCCGCCGCACGGCGTAAACGGCTCGATTAACTGGGCGTGCCTCTTTTGCCCTGACTAGGCCGCCTTCGGGCGGCCTTTTTTTCGCGATGCGATGAATGGCATTTGCGTAAATCTGTATACGCTTTGTTTACCGTAAGTGCCCAAGCCCACTCGAAAAATTAAGAACTCTGCGTGTTCATTCGCGGGCGATGTCGAACTCCTCGTCCATGCGCCCTCATAGCGCCCGCCCGTCCTTCTTCGCACTGCATATCATCCTCGGTATGGCGGTGTGCTTTCTGATTGGCTTCATTGCCTCCGTGGCCTGGGCGTCCGGCACCGATGCAGGCGCCACACCGGCGCTGCGGTCCAGCCTGTTCGATTATTTTCCGGCTCGCCCCTCGCTGCGCAGCGATACCGGCAGCGGCATCGCCCCGCGCGGTCCCGCCATTGCCATTGTGATTGACGATCTGGGCAGCAGCGAAGCGCGCACCCGCCGCGCCATGGCGCTGCCGTCAGCCGTAACGCTTTCCTTCCTGCCATATCCCGCGGCGACACCGGCACTGGCCGCGGAAGCTGCCCGCGATGGCCACGAAATTCTGGTTCATGTGCCGATGCAGCCGCTCAGCGCCCGGCACAATCCGGGCCCGATGGCGCTGAAGGTGGGGCAGTCGCCGGAAGAAATCACCCGCCGCCTGCTATGGGCGCTCTCGCGTGTCCCCGATCATACCGGGGTCAACAATCATGAGGGCAGCCGCTTCACGCTCGACCGCGCGGCGCTTGAGCCCGTGATGCAGACGCTGGCGGAAAAGAATTTGTTCTTTCTCGATTCCCGCACCATCGGCCATTCCAAGGCCAGCCTTGTCGCGCGCGCCTATGATGTGCCGACTGCCGGACGCGACGTTTTTCTGGACGACACCATTTCCGCGTCCGCGGTCGCCCGCGAGCTTGGCAATCTGGAACGGCAGGCGCGCAAACACGGCATCGCCATCGCCATCGGCCACCCGCATGACGTGACGATGGCCGCGCTGGAACGCTGGACGGCGGCGGTTGCGGAAAAGGGCTTCACGCTGGTACCGGTCAGCACCGCCATTCGCATGGAAGAGGCCAGGCCGACCGCCAGCGCCGCCCTTCTGCCCAGCGGTAGCTGAGACAAGGAGAATTATTGGCCCTTGCCGCTTCGCGCGGCATAGCGCACCGCTTCTTCCGCGGCCGATAGCAGGGCCTTCGCCTTGTTGACCGTCTCTTCGTACTCGGCCTGCGGCACACTGTCGGCCACCACGCCGCCACCGGCCTGCACATACATCACGCCGTCTTTCACGACTGCGGTGCGCAGGACGATACAGGTATCCATCGTGCCATTGGCCGCAAAATAGCCCACCGCACCGGCATAGACTGCGCCGCGCTTGTGCTTCTCGAATTCGTCGATGATTTCCATGGCGCGGATTTTCGGTGCGCCGGAAAGCGTACCGGCCGGAAGCCCCGCCGACAGCGCGTCGATCGCGTCCAGCCCGTCGCGCAACCGCCCCTCCACATTGGAGACGAGGTGCATCACATGACTGTAGCGCTCGATGAAGAATTGCCCGGTCACCTCAACGCTGCCGGTTTCGGAAACCCGGCCGACATCGTTGCGCCCGAGGTCGAGCAGCATCAGATGTTCGGCCCGCTCCTTCGGATCGGCCATCAACTCGCTGGCCAATGCTTCATCCTGTTCCGGTGTTGCGCCGCGTTTGCGGGTGCCTGCGATCGGGCGGATGGTCACTTTGCCGTCGCGCAGGCGCACCAGAATTTCCGGGCTCGACCCGACAATCGAAAAGCCGCCGAAGGCGAGATGATAGAGGAAGGGCGAGGGGTTCAGCCGCCTCAGCGCGCGATACAGTGCGAATGGCGGCAGGGTAAAGGGCCGCTGAAAACGCTGGCTCGGCACCACCTGAAATATATCGCCCGCACGGATGTATTCCTTCGCCCGCTCCACAATGGCGAGGTAATCGGCATGGCTGGTGTTGGATTCGATGGCGCTGTTCAGCGGCAAATCCGTCGGCGGCGCCGGTGTTGCCGGAATTGGCCGCTCCAGATCCGAAACCGTATCGTTGATGCGCTCCTGTGCGCGGGCATAGGCCGCGCGCGCATTCACGCCGGCTTGCGGCCACACCGGTGCAACCACGATGATCTCGTCGCGCACCGTATCGAAAATCGCGACGATGGTCGGGCGGATCAGAATGGCATCCGGTAGGTTCAGCGGATCGGGTGGCGGCGGGCCCAGCTTCTCGATCTGCCGCACCATGTCGTAGCCCAGATAGCCGAACAGCCCCACCGCCATCGGCGGCAGTTCTGCCGGCAAGTCCATCCGCGTTTCGGCCAGCAGAAGCCTGAGCGATTCTAGCGGCCGCTCCGTATGGTCGGCCGCGACGAACGCATCGGCATCGGCGCGTGCATTGCGGTTGATCTCCGCCCTGCCGTCGCGGCAGCGCCAGATCAGATCGGGCTTGAGCCCGATGATGGAATAGCGGCCGCGCGCCTCTCCGCCCTGTACGCTCTCGAACAGGAAAGAATTGTCCCGGCCTTCGCCCAGTTTCAGAAAGGCGGAAACCGGCGTTTCCAGATCGGCGATCAGCCGTGTGTAAACCGCCTGCGGACGGCCAGCGTCATAGGCGCGCTGAAAGGCGTCGAATTCAGGGTGCGTTGCCATCGATCGCTCACGATCCCTCGGACCCTACGACGCTGTTGACCATGTCGGGGTAGATTTTGCTGCCCTGCTTCTTTTCCGCGGCTGCGGCCAGCGACATCACCAGATCGTTCGCCATTGTGGAGCTGATGCCGTTTACGCCGGAGCGGTAGGCCGGATTGTCCAGCGGCGGGGCAGGGTGAACCACACCGGTCGTGCGCGCGATGATATAGGCGTCGCCGCTCGCCGCCGGTGCATAGACCACCGTGCCGGATGGTTTCGCGAACAGCTTCTGCAACAGCGCGGGCGACAGCACCTTGCTCTGCGTGCCGCGTTGCAGGGCACCGCTGGCCTCGACCTTCACACCGGCTTCCTTGGCGATGGCGTCCAGCGAATTGTCCTTCTGGGCCTTTTCGGCAAGGCTTGCAGCCTTCTTTTCCAATGCTTCGTCACGCGCGCGCGCCGTCCATTCCTCTGTCGCCTGCGCCCGCACGGCATCCAGCGGTTTTGGCTCCGGCGGCGTCACGCCGACCACCTTCACGGCGTAATAATTGCCAAGCTTGGTCTGAAAGGGCTCACCTTCTTCGCCCACTTCCGCCTTGAAAATCTGCTCCATCAGCTCGGGATCGTCGAACAGATCGGCCTTCTTGCCGTCCGGCATCAACCCGCTTTTGTCGACGGCGGCAATGTGCACCACCTTCATGCCCGCTTTTTTCGCCGCTTCCTGAATGGTGAAGCCGCTGTCCACCGCATCCTGATAAGCGTTGGCCACGTCGATCAGCTTGCCGCCCGCGAGTTGTTTCAAAAGATCGGCTTTCAATTCATCCTTCACCGTATCGAACGGCTTGCTGCTGCCCGGCGTGATCTTCGTCACCTTCATCATCACCCATCCGAACGGGCCTTTGACCGGCGCGGTTACGCCGCCATCGGCAACCGCGAACACCGCATCGCCGCGTGCCTTGTCGAGATCGGCTTTGGTCAGGGTGCCGATGGAAAGCTCATTCGGCTTCATCCCGGCTGCGGTTGCGGCATCGGCAAAGCTGCCACCGGACGTGATCTTTCCATATGCGGCCTTGGCGGCGGCTTCATTCTTGAAGTTGATCTGCTCCACATCGCGCTTTTCCGGCACGACATAGGTGGCCTTCTTCGCGTCGTAGGCGTCGTGCAATTGCTTGTCGGTCACGCTCAGGCCGCCCATCACATCGGCCGGTGCGATACCGGCGACGGTGACCTCGCGATATTCGGGGGTGGAGAACGCGGCCTGATGTGCCTTCACATAGGCTTTCAACTGGTCATCGGTCGGGGCTGCAACGGTGCCTGCCTGCGCCGGCGGTAGAATGATGTAATTGGCCGCGCGATATTCCTCCTGATAGGCGAACAGCGCGGAGCTATAGCCCTCGGGCATCGCGAATTTGTCCGTCACCGCCTGCACAAGCTGGCTGCGTGACGTGTCGGCCCGCACCGCCTCGATGAAGCTCTGCTCGGTAAAGCCTGCTTCGTTGATGGCGCGGGCGAAAGTTGCCTTGTCGAAGGTGCCAAGCGGCCCGCGGAACGCCTGCATATTCTTGATCTGGCTGCTGACGGCGTCGTCGCTTGCCGTCAGGCCCAGCTTGCGCACCAGATTGTCCAGTGCGGCGCGCGTGATCATCCGTTGCAGCACCTCATCGCCCAGCCCCATGGTCCGCGCCATTTCGGGGGTGATGTCGGTGCCGGTCTGGGCGCTCTGCGCACGGATCTCGTTGCGGTATTCGCGCTGGAACTGTTCCTGCGGGATGGAGACATCGCCCACGGTCGCCACCGTGGTTTCGGTCCGGCCCTGGAAAATGTCGCCGATGCCCCAGAACGCGAAGGCCAGCGCCAGCATTCCCATCAGGATGGTGGCGAACCAGGACTTCGAAAGATCACGCATTTGCTGGAGCATGAGACAAACCTGAACGTGGCGGTGAAAGGCGGCGGATGATAGGGAGGGGTCATATGTGTCGCAAGGCTGGGATCGAACCAAGATGCGTCAATTGATCGCCGGAAACTGGAAAATGAACGGCACCCGCGCCGATTTGAAGGAATTGGCGGCGTTGCGGGTGGCGTTGGCCGGAAATCCGCCCGGGGCCGACGTTCTGATCTGCCCGCCGGCCACGCTGATCGCACCGGCCTTCGCGGCGATCGCGGGGGAGTTCGCGCTGGGCGGGCAGGATTGCCATGCGCAAGCGTCGGGCGCCTTCACCGGCGATATAAGTGCCGAGATGCTGAAGGATGCCGGTGCCAGCGCCGTGATTCTGGGCCATTCCGAACGCCGCCGCTATTACGCGGAAACCGATGCCGCCGTCGCCGCCAAGGCCAGGGCTGCCTGGCGTGCCGGCCTGACCGCCATCGTCTGCATTGGCGAGACGGAGGGGGAGCGCGTTGCGGGCAAGGCACTTTCAATCTGTGAAGGCCAGCTTGTCGGCAGCGTGCCGGAGGATGCGGTGCTGGCCCGGCTTGCCATTGCTTATGAGCCGGTCTGGGCCATCGGCACCGGCCGCACCCCGACCGAGGCCGACATTGCCGAGGTGCATGGTCACATCCGCCGCTGCCTTTTGTCCCGTTTCGGGGCAGGTGGGGCCGCGTTGCGCATTCTTTATGGCGGTTCGGTAAATCCGGGAAATGCGGCCGCGATTCTGCGGGTGGGCGATGTCGGCGGTGCGCTGGTCGGCGGTGCAAGCCTGAAAGCCGCAGATTTCCTGCAGATTATCGCTGCCGCGCCCGCTGCCTGATCGCGCGTTTTTCGCGTCCGGTGTGTGGAGTATTGGGGCCATCCTTCGTTAACCCGCCCATGCCACATTGGCCTGGGTAATGGGTAAAAGGACAGGCAGCGGAAATGTCCCGCCTTTCCTACGATAACGCCGAAACGCTTGTGTACGATCCGGTTTCTGCCAATCGTACGCAGACGCGGGCGGCCCTCTATACGCTGGGCTTCCGGCGGATCGAATCCGTGGCCAGCCTCGATGCGTTCGCATCCGCTTTGCAGAAGCGTTCGCCGGATCTCGCACTGTGCGAGGCACAAGGTGCCGAAGCCGAATTGTGCGACCTCATTCAAAAAGTGCGGCTTGGCGGCAGCTACAATCCCTTTATCGTGATCATCGTCACGGCGTGGGAAAAATCGAACACACTGGCCGGCCGCGTGATCAATTCGGGTGCGGACGATCTTCTGTTGCGCCCCTATTCGGTCTCGGCCCTGGGCCAGCGCATCAAGACCCACACGGAAAAGCGCAAGGGCTTCGTCATCACCACCGATTATGTCGGCCCCGACCGCCGCCGCGACGAGAACCGCCCTTCGGAAGTTGAACTATTCTCCCCGCCCAATTCCCTGCAGATGAAGGCGCAGGACGGCATGGCCGACGAAGATGTCGCCAGCCGGATGGAGGCAGAGCTGCGCCGTGCGCGCGAAATCTTCAGCGCCGAAAAGCTCCGCCGCGATGCGTTCCAGATCTGCATCCTGTGGCGCTTGCTGCAAAGTTATCTGCCATCCAGCCCGAAATATGAGGCGGATGCGAAGCGGCTGGGGGAACTGGCGGAAAGCGTGGCCGAACGCTGTGCCGGCACGGGCTATGCCTCTGCCATCGACTGGTGCGAACATGCCAAAAGCGCCATCGAAGGGCTTCTGGCCGGGGTGGACCGCAACGCGGCCATGCACCTTCTCGGGCACGCCGTCATTCATATCGATCAGGTCTTTGCTCCCGGCATCGAAGAGGGCGAACGCCTGCGCCGGATCGATGCGACGGTCGAAAGCATCTATGTCCGCACCGCCACGGAACTCGCCAGTTAGGGCCGGGTAGCCGGATAGTAGCCTGAAGTAGCCGTCTGGTAGCCAAAGTGTTGCAGCAGGGGCGTCTTCCCGCTATCACCCGCCCGGAAAGGACCGCCCCTCATGCAGACCCTCCTGATTGTCCTGCAATTGTTCGTCTCGATCGCGCTTGTCGTGGTCGTGCTGCTGCAACGGTCGGAAGGCGGCGCGCTGGGCATCGGCGGGGGCGGCGGCGGTGGAATGGGCGGCATTTTCGGCCCCCGTGGCGCGGCCGATACCCTGACCCGCACGACCATGATCCTTGCCGTGGTGTTTTTCGCCACCAGCATCGGCCTGACGCTTTATTCCCTCCATGGCGGAACCGGCACCAGGTCCATCCTTGATTCGCCAACTCCGGCGCCGGTTACGGCACCGGCCAAACCCGCACCGCAGACCCCCGCCGTTCCGAAGCCGCAATAAACCCTTATCGGCGAACCGGTTAGCGGCTATCGCTGAGTTCTTTCCTTAACCTGTGCGCGCTGTTCATTTTGCGCTTGAGTGGGCGCGCGCCTTACGACATGGTGGCCTTCCATGGCGCGATTGATCTTCATCACTGGCGGCGTGGTCTCCTCACTTGGGAAGGGTCTGGCCTCGGCCGCCCTCGGCGCGTTGCTTCAGGCGCGCGGCTATAAGGTGCGGCTGCGCAAGCTTGACCCCTATCTCAATGTCGACCCCGGAACGATGAGTCCGTTCCAGCATGGGGAGGTCTATGTCACCGATGACGGGGCCGAAACCGACCTCGATCTCGGGCATTACGAACGCTTCACCGGCGTCTCCTCCGCCCAGTCCGACAATGTGACCGCGGGGCGGATTTACCAGACCGTGATTTCGCGGGAACGGCGCGGCGGCTATCTCGGCCGCACGGTGCAGGTCATCCCCCACGTCACCGATGCGATCAAGGAATTCGTCATGGCCGATACCGGCGATGTCGATTTCCTGTTGTGCGAAATCGGCGGCACGGTGGGCGACATCGAAGGGTTGCCGTTTTTTGAGGCTATCCGCCAACTCGGCAACGAGCTGGGGCGGGATCGCACCTGTTTCGTCCATCTGACGCTGGTGCCCTATATCGAAACCGCGGGCGAACTGAAGACCAAGCCGACCCAGCATTCGGTGCGCGAGTTGCGCGCCATCGGCATTCAGCCCGATGTGCTGCTCTGCCGTTCGCATCACGCCATCCCGGAGGATGAGCGGCGCAAGATCGCACTGTTCTGCAATGTGCGCCCGGAATGCGTGATCCCGGCGCTCGACCTTTCCACCATTTATGAAGCGCCGTCGCATTACCACCATGCGGGTTTCGACACCCAGGTCCTGCGCGTGTTCGGGATCGATGCCCCGCCGCCGGACCTCACCAGATGGGATTCGATTGTCAGCCATCTGAAAAATCCGGAAGGCGAGGTCAGGATCGCCGTCATTGGCAAATACATTCAGGTCAAGGATTCCTACAAATCACTGTCGGAGGCGCTGACGCACGGCGGCATCGCCAACAATGTCCGCGTGCACATGGACTGGATCGACAGCGAGATTTTCGATCGCGACGATGCCGCGGTCTATCTCGAAAATGTCCACGGTATCCTGGTGCCCGGCGGTTTTGGCGAGCGTGGCACCGAAGGCAAAATCCGTGCGGTGCAGTTCGCGCGGGAGCGCAAGGTGCCGTTCTTCGGCATCTGCTACGGCCTGCACATGGCGGTGATCGAGGCTGCGCGCAATCTCGCGGGGCTGGAAGGGGCGGGCACGACCGAAAACGGCAGCCCGCGCCATCCCGTGATCGCACTGATGACGGAATGGGCCAAGGGCAACCAGGTCGAAACCCGCGATGAGTCCGGCGACATGGGCGGCACGATGCGGCTTGGCGCTTATCCCGCGGCGCTGACGCCGGGCAGCCATGTGGCAGAGGTTTATGGCACCACCGAAATCAGCGAGCGTCACCGCCACCGCTACGAGGTGAATGTCGGCTACACCCGCCAGTTGGCGGAGCATGGGTTGGTGGTATCGGGCTGGTCGCCGGATGGCCGCCTGCCGGAGATTATGGAGATCGCCGATCATCCCTGGTTCATCGGGGTTCAGTTCCATCCCGAACTGAAATCGCGCCCCTTCGCACCGCACCCGCTGTTCACCTCTTTCGTCGCGGCGGCGGTGCAGCAGTCTCGCCTGGTCTGAGTGAATTGCGCGTTATGCCGGGGCGGCGGCCGGTATTCTGGGGCCCCCGCCTCCGCGCAACAGCCACAGGCCCAGCAGGCAAAGCGGCAGTGCGGCCAGCATCATCGTATAGGCGGCCGGGTAGCTGCCGAGGTAATCGCGCGCGAACCCGGCACCGGCCGATCCCAACGTCCCCAACGTAACGAAGGGCGTGATCAGCCCGTTGGCGCGGGCGAAATTGTCCGTGCCGAATCCTTTGGCCAGCATGGCCGCCACCAGCGGCATCAGGCCGCCGATCGCAAAGCCCATGACCGGCAGGTCGAGCAGCAGCACCATATAGTTGTCGGCGCGGGCCGCGACGGTGCAGGTCAGCGCCACCACCGCAACCGTACCGATCAAAAGCGGCAGATGCGCCACCCGGTCGGAGAGTGCGCCGAACACCAGCACACCCGGCAGCGAGATCAGGCCGGTCACGGTGATGATCGTCGCCGTATAGGCGGCACCGTTGCCCATGTCGGCCAGGCTGAAGCCCAGATTGAAATAAATCGCGTTGAACAGAAAATTCAGCGGCAGCACCGCGAACAACAGGCCCCAGAACACCCGGTTGCGCAGAATACCGCCCGCGTTCATGGTCGGTTGCAGCATTGCAACGTCGTCATTGGCGCTTTTTGCGATGGGCATTTCGCGGACCGCCAGCACAATCAACGGCACCAGCAGTAACACCAGAACCCCCATCTGGATTTCCACCGTCCGCCAGTCATAGCGGACCAGCAAAAGCCCGATCAGCGGCGGCAGGGTGAAGGAGCACATCGGTGCGCCTGCCGTCACGACGCCGATGGCAAGGCCGCGGTTCTCCTGAAACAGGCGCACGGCAAGAACCTGCGTGATCAACGGTCCGCACAGCACGATGCCGGCCGCCAGCAACAGGGCATGGATCAGCGTGACCTGCCACATCGCGCTCGCGACGGAGATCAGGAACAGCGCCAGCGCGGTGAGAAGCACGCCCAGCAGCATCAGCGTCCGCACCCGGAACCGCCCCACCGCATAACCCGCGATCGGCGCCAGCACGCCCATGCCGATCTGGTTTAGTGTATTCGCGGTCATGACTTCGCCATGTCCGCTGCCGAAAGCGGTGATCCATTGCGGCGCCCACAGGTTGAAGGCCGGCAGGACAATGCCCCATATCACCGTCGTGGTCGCGAGCGCGGCCACGATGACGACCCATCTCCTGAGCGTGCTCATCCGATTGCTCCCTGACACTTGTTTTTATGGTATTATTTTAGAAATCTGACCCGATGCGGGCTTGCTGGCAAGCGTATCCGGGGCGTGCAAGCTGTGCTTACCTGTGTGTCAGCGCGGGCCGTTCGGTGACATTTTGTCGGGCGTTATGGAATCAGGCGTTATGGAACTGTGCGCTGGGGTGTGCACGTATTTCGTGCGTGTGCCCGGGAAATGAGCACTACCGTAAGGCGGTTGCATCAATGTCAAATTTTTGTCGATTTTCCCGCACACAGTCTTATTCGCGCGGGTCAGTCTTTCTGGCAGCGTTGTGCCAAAGATGTTTGACGGTGAGCGCAAATACTGCTACTTATTGTATCGTATAGCGACCATATCGCAATCCGTGCCCGGTCCGTCTCGGGTTTCGGCGGTCTGGTTGCTGATTTGTCATGGAAATAGATGCCTGGCCGTATAATGCAGGAAATGATTTCCTCCATCGGCCGGCTCCTTGCCTGAGGAGTGTGGAATGGCCGCGAGTTCGAAAAACCAGAAGAAAAAACGTGGTGCCGTTGCACTGAGCCAGCGGGAATATGAATCGCTGGCGGAGTTCCGCTATGCCCTGCGCCAGTTTCTGGCCTTCAGCAAGAATGCTGCTGCGCGCGTCGGGCTCGCCCCGCAACAGCATCAGGCGCTGCTTGTCATCAAGGGGTTCCGCGGCGACGGCCCGCCAACCATCGGCGATCTCGCGAAGCGGATGGCGGTCCGCCATCACAGCGCGGTCGGGCTGGTGGACCGGCTTGTGGCGGCCGGCCTTGCCGTGCGCGTGAGCGATACTGCGGACAAGCGCCGCGTTTCGCTCAAACTGACCAGGAAAGCGGAAAACGCCCTGGCGCAGTTGAGCGCCGCGAACCATAGCGAGTTGAAGCGGCTTTCCCCGCTGATCCGCCCGCTTCTGGCGCAGATCGAAAGCGACTGAATCAGCGCAGGTCTGTCTGCGTCCGCGCCCATGCCGCGCGATCTGGCCTGTATCTGATTGCGCGGGCCTGATCGTTCGCTGGCCGGTGGGGGCGTTTTCAACCGGCCGCGGTTGGGGTAGGTACGCGCATGGACATGCCCCCCAATCCGGCCGTCCGTGCCGGCACGACCGAATTCGGCAATGACAGACCGCTGGCGATCATTGCCGGGCCCTGTCAGCTTGAAAGCCGGGCGCACGCGCTCGAAATGGCATCGGCGCTGAAGGAAATCGCAGCAAAGGCCGGCGTCGGGTTGGTCTACAAGACCAGTTTCGACAAGGCCAACCGCACCAGCCTTTCCGGCGTGCGCGGGCTGGGGCTGGAACAATCGCTGCCGGTCTTTGCCGAAATCCGCGAAAGCCTCGGCCTGCCGGTGCTGACCGACATCCATGAGCGCGAGCAATGCGCCCTTGTCGCGCCCGTCGTCGATATTCTGCAGATACCCGCCTTTCTCTGCCGCCAGACCGATTTGCTGGTGGCCGCCGCGCAAACCGGCAAGGTGGTCAATGTGAAGAAGGGTCAGTTCCTTGCCCCGTGGGACATGAAGAATGTCATCGCCAAGGTGACAAGCGCGGGCAATCCGAATGTTCTGGTCACCGAACGCGGCGCCAGCTTCGGCTACAACACGCTGGTGGTCGACATCACCGGCCTGCCGGAAATGGCGAAGTTCGGTGCCCCGGTGGTGATCGATGCGACGCATGCGGTGCAGAAGCCGGGCGGGCAGGGCACCTCATCCGGCGGCAACCGGGAGATGGCACCCTATATCGCGCGCGCCGCCGTCGCTGCGGGTGTGGCGGGCGTGTTCATGGAAACCCATCAGGACCCGGATAATGCGCCGTCCGATGGCCCGAACATGCTTCATCTGAAGGATGTCCCGGCACTTCTCGCCGACCTTGTTGCAATCGACCGGATCGTGAAGCGGCGGCCTGTCTGAACTTAGGCCGCGTTCACCGCCATCCATGTCGCGACAAGGCCGTAGATCGCCAGCAACAGCAACAGAATCTGGCACGCGGCCGCGATGCCGAAACCGAGTTCGCGTTTCTCGGGCGCATCCATATAACCCCGCATGTAGAGTGCGCGGCCAATCACCCATGCCAGCCCGATCAACGCCGGCAGCCAGGCCAGCGCATGAAAATAGATCGTCGCCAGCCACAGCAGCGCGAAAAAGATGGGTAAGGATTCGAGCGTGTTCTGCTGCACGCGGAAGGCGCGTTCGAACTCCGGGTGGCCGGATATGGCGGGCGCCTTGATGTCATGGCGGCCGCGCATCTGGCCCACCTTGATGCCCATGTAGAAATAAAGGATCACGGCAAGGATCGTGACGGCGGCCGAAAGAAGCCCGCCCAATGTGGCAAAGACCGGCATAATGTTTCCCCTCTGTCCGCCTGAATCCGGCGGTGCGCGTTTATACCATTGCCGCGCCTCCGGCGGCAGCGGTTTGCCGTGTGGCCGGGTTCCGGCTTGAAGGCGGCCGCGCCATCGCCTAGAACCGGGCGCCATTGCGCAATTTTCTTTCGGGGCCGAACATGACTGCCATCGTCGATATTACCGCTCGCGAGATTCTGGACAGCCGTGGCAACCCCACGGTGGAGGTGGATGTGCTGCTGGAAGACGGCAGCTTCGGCCGCGCCGCCGTACCGTCCGGTGCTTCCACCGGCACGCGCGAAGCGGTGGAACTGCGCGATGGCGGTGAACGCTATGGCGGCAAGGGTGTCGAAAACGCTGTCGCAGCCGTGAACACCGAAATCTTCGATATTCTGTGCGGCCTCGATGCGGAGGAACAACTGCGCATCGACCGCATGATGTGCGAGCTGGACGGCACGCTGAACAAATCGCGCCTCGGCGCCAACGCCATTCTCGGCGTCTCGCTCGCGGTCGCCAAGGCGGCGGCGGAAAGTGCCGGTATGCCACTCTACCGCTACATCGGCGGCCCGCGTGCGGCGACGCTGCCGGTGCCGATGATGAACATCCTGAACGGCGGCGTGCATGCCGACAATCCGATCGACTTTCAGGAATTCATGATCATGCCGGTCGGCGCGCCCAGCTTTCGCGAAGGACTGCGCATGGGGGCGGAAATCTTTCATGTGCTGAAGGGCGCGTTGAAGGATGCCGGGCATAACACCAATGTCGGCGATGAAGGCGGCTTTGCCCCCAATCTGAAAAGCGCGGACGAGGCGCTGTCGTTCGTGACCCGCGCCATCGAAAAAGCGGGCTACAAACCGGGTGAGGATGTATTCCTCGCCCTTGATCCCGCATCCAGCGAGTTCTTCAAGGACGGCAAATACGCGCTGGAGGGGGAGGGCCGTACCCTCGATTCCGCCGGCATGGTGAAGGTCTATGAGGACCTTTGCTCGCGCTATCCCATCATCTCGATCGAAGACGGCATGGCCGAAAACGATTGGGAAGGCTGGGCCGCCCTGACCGCCGCGCTGGGCAAGACCGTGCAACTGGTCGGCGACGATGTGTTCGTGACCAATGCGGAAATCCTGCGGCGCGGCATTGCAGAAGGCGTCGCCAACGCTATTCTGATCAAGGTCAATCAGATCGGCAGTTTGAGCGAGACACTGGATGCAGTTGAAACCGCTCATCGTGCCGCCTATCGCGCGGTGATGTCCCATCGTTCGGGCGAGACCGAGGATTCGACCATTGCCGATCTCGCGGTCGCGACAAACTGCGGCCAGATCAAAACCGGCTCGCTTGCCCGTTCCGACCGGCTGGCGAAATACAATCAGTTGCTTCGGATCGAGGAGCAGTTAAGCGATCTCGCCGTCTATGCCGGCCGTTCGGTATTGCGCGGCTGACCACCTGTCATCTTGACGGGGACTGCCCGGCGTGATTCGTTGTGCGCCATGCGAATCCGGCGAAGTGTAACGCGGTTTTTTGGCGGTTTGATCATTCCGGCGATCTCTGCCGTCGTGATCGGCTACTTCACCTATTACACCGTCTGGGGTTCGCGCGGCGCGCTGGAATTGTCTACCACCGACACGCGCCTGGCGATGCGCAAGGAACTTCTCACCGATCTGCGTGACCAGCGGCAACGGCTGCAGCACCGTATCTCGTTGCTGGAACCGGGCTCCGTCGATCCCGATCTTGTTCAGGAACTCGCGCGCGGGCAATTGATGGATGGCGGGCCGGGACAGGTCGCCGTTCCGCGCAACACGCACTAAATCGTATAGAGGGGCGCGCGCGGACTGTTGGCCGGTTGGGCTGACAATGACAAGGCGTCATACTTGCCAAATGCGCGCGCGCTTGCGAGAACCGGAAGGCAACCGGCGAGAACGGATATGGCTGAGGCAGCACAGAAAATTGACGGGAACACAACGCTGGATCCAGCCGGATCCGAAGAGTTGAAGACCTTCTATTCCGACATGCTGCTGATCCGCCGGTTCGAGGAAAAAGCGGGCCAGCTTTACGGCATGGGGCTGATCGGCGGTTTCTGCCATCTCTACATCGGGCAGGAGGCGGTCGTGGTCGGCATGCAGGCGGATGCCGGGCCGAACGATGCCGTCATCACCGCCTATCGCGATCATGGCCATATGCTCGCCTGTGGCATGGACCCCAAGGGGGTCATGGCGGAATTGACCGGCCGCGCCGCCGGTTATTCCAAGGGCAAGGGCGGCTCCATGCACATGTTCTCGAAAGAGAAGCGTTTCTACGGCGGCCACGGCATTGTCGGGGCACAGGTTCCGCTTGGTACCGGGCTTGCGTTTGCCAGCCGCTATCGCGGCGACGGCGGGATTTGCTTCACCTATTTCGGCGACGGCGCCGCCAATCAGGGTCAGGTGTACGAGGCCTTCAACATGGCGGAGCTTTGGAAGCTGCCGGTCGTCTACATCATCGAGAACAATCAATATGCGATGGGCACCAGCGTCGAACGCTCCAGCGCGGTGCGTGATCTCTATAGGCGCGGCGCCTCGTTCAACATTCCGGGCGAGGAAGTTGACGGGATGGACGTGCTGGCCGTGCGCGATGCCGGGCGCAAGGCAGCGGAATGGTGCCGGGCCGGCAAGGGGCCGATCATTCTGGAAATGAAGACCTACCGCTATCGCGGCCACTCGATGTCGGACCCCGCGAAATATCGAACGCGGGAAGAGGTTCAGACCGTGCGCGAAAAGCGCGACCCGATTGAGCATCTTGGTCAGCGCATGATCGCCGCCGGTATTGCCAGCGAAGAAGATTTGAAGGCAATCGACAAGAAAACCCGCCAGATTGTGAATACCGCGGCGGAATTCGCCACCGAAAGTCCGGAGCCCAGCCCGGATGAGCTGTACACGGACGTTTACGCCTGATGGCCACCGATATTCTTATGCCCGCCCTCTCACCCACCATGGAAGAGGGCAAACTCGCAAAATGGCTCGTCAAGGAAGGCGATGAGGTTCACTCCGGCGACATCCTCGCGGAGATCGAAACCGACAAGGCCACCATGGAATTCGAGGCGGTGGACGAGGGCCGTATCGGAAAACTGCTGGTGGCCGAAGGTGCTGAGGGCGTGAAGGTCAATCAGCCCATCGCTACTTTGTTGCAGGATGGTGAGAGTGCGGATGCGAAACCCGCCGCTGCGCCAGCCTCGGCGAAAGAGCCGAAACCGCAAAACGAATCTGCTGGCGGGGCCACAGCCAAGCCAGAGAAGACTGCGCCCAAGCCACAGGCGCCATCTGCCGAAACCCTTGCCGATCCGGAAATTCCCCAAGGCACCGAAATGGTCACCATGACGGTACGCGAAGCCTTGCGCGATGCGATGGCCGAGGAAATGCGCCGCGACGAAAGCGTGTTCCTGATGGGCGAGGAGGTGGCGCAATACCAGGGCGCCTACAAGGTCAGCCAGGGTTTGCTGGAAGAATTCAGCGACCGCCGCGTGATCGATACGCCGATCACCGAACATGGCTTCACCGGGCTTGGCGTCGGCGCGGGCTTTGCCGGGTTGAGGCCGATTGTCGAATTCATGACCTGGAATTTCGCCATGCAGGCGATCGACCAGATCATCAATTCCGCCGCCAAAACGCGTTACATGTCCGGCGGGCAGATGGATTGCGCCATCGTCTTCCGCGGCCCCAATGGCGCGGCCGCGCGCGTCGCCGCCCAGCACAGCCAGGATTATTCGTCGTGGTATGCGCACATTCCGGGCGTGAAGGTGATCTCGCCTTATTTCGCGGCCGATGCGAAGGGGCTTTTGAAAGCCGCGATCCGCGATCCCAATCCGGTGATCTTCCTTGAGAATGAAATTCTCTATGGCCGCTCGTTTCCGGTGCCGAAGCTCGATGATTTCGTGCTTCCTATAGGCAAGGCGCGTGTGGTGCGCGAAGGCCGCCATGTCACGCTGGTCTCGCATTCAATCGGCATGCACCTGATCCTGGAAGCGGCGGATGTTCTGGCGCAGGAGGGGATTGAGGCGGAATTGATCGACCTGCGCACGCTGCGCCCGCTCGATACCGAAACCGTGCTGGATTCGGTGCGGAAGACCAACCGCATCGTCACGGTGGAGCAGGGCTGGCCTGTCTGCTCCATCGGCTCGGAAATCTGCTCGGTGGTGGCGAATGCGGCGTTCGATTATCTCGATGCACCGCCGACCAAGGTGAACGGTGCCGACGTCCCGATGCCTTATGCCGCCAATCTTGAAAAGCTCGCGCTGCCCACGGTGAACGATGTGGTCGCAGCCGCCAAGGCCGTCTGCTATCGGGAATGATACGATGGCGGTACAGGCGGTGAAGTGGAGGACGGGCGGCTGCCACTGCGGCGCGGTGCGGTTCGAGGTTGCGGCGCCGGATGAA
>Ga0209930_1002559_pt1 | contig 21034 bp, 20 predicted proteins | sample ThiBiot_500_biof_2_FD_183948 | JGI IMG/M metagenome (GOLD analysis project Ga0209930, IMG submission 183948) | Wastewater bioreactor microbial communities from Cape Town, South Africa - Thiocy_cont_500_biof (SPAdes) | ecosystem: Engineered > Bioreactor > Thiocyanate-remediating >... | reverse complement strand
ACCTGGACCATTGAACAACCACCGAGCGAGTATCTAGCAATACGAGTACAACAAACCACTGACCAGCGATCTAGCTTGTATCATCTTGATGTGCGTGGACACCTGTATCAATGTAAATATCAATTTCGATAGTTCTGTCGATAGCTTCACAACTATATCTATCACAATACCAATCAACGAATGAACCAACGATCCACGAGTGCTCTCAACCTCCTAGTATCTCACAGCAGATCGTGAAGAAGCAGCGAGGGAGCGACGATAAGAACAGCGATGCCATTCGACCACTTCATCATATCGCTCGTTGCCTGCTCTCGCTCACACCTCGAGGAGATAGATACCCTCACACGCGGCATCCAACCTACCTACTCATACAATCTCTCTGACACTCGAGACACACACACACACAAGCGTGCACATATGAGATGGATGTACTCGAGGAACGGCAGAGGCTCCTCAAAGATCTTCGTATCTTCTTGAAGATCCTCCTATCTACCTGCGAAACTTCCTCGGTCGCCAATGGCTCGGGAGATGCCGCGACCGACGTCGTCTTTGATAATAGTATCCATCTCGATCGATTCTGTGTGGCGCTCGAGCGTGTCTTTCGATATGGACTCAAAGGTTCGGATGGTGATATCAATCAATCGAGCCTGTGTGTGACTGTGTGTGTGACTGACGAAGAGTCTCATCAATCCAATGATCGATCATCATCTTTGATCGTATAATATCATATCTACTATGCGTCTGTGTTCGTGTTTGTATTCGTGTGTGTGTATAGAGAAGAAAGGGTTCTTTGGAACGCAGACGACAGGCGACTTCTGGGACTATGTCAAGAGCCTCGAACGAACGCATGTGTTCGCCAAGAGCTGCATCAACAACGTCATGAATCTATCCAAGGTCAAGTCGGCAGCAGGCAAAGGACGCGCGTTCATTCGATGCGCCTTGGTCGAGAAGTCGCTCGAGTCGTACTTTGCAGCGTTGGTGCGCAACGAACGATTGACCGAGGAGTTCTATGAGCCACATGCGATCTTGCGACAAGAGGACGATTGCAACATGATGTTGGCGCTGCTGGCGCCACTGAGCGTCGTCGACTTCTCGCTGTGTCTCAAGGACATGGACTTTGATAGCGCGCCGCCTGATCTCGGCTCGGCGGATGATGCCATGCTCGAGTTCCAACGCTCGCGACCTCAAGATCACCAGCTGCAACAACAGCAACAGCAGCAACAGCAACAGATCGAACAACAACAGCAGCAACTCGATCAGCAACAACAAGCGATGCTCGAGAGTGCGCGACGACATCAACAGGAGCTCGAGTCACTTAAGAGCTCGATCGCTGCAGAGATGGCACAACTGAAGCGCCGCTTCGAGGAGGGAACGATCGGCATCGATGGCATTCTACAGCAGCTCGATGCCAAGACGCTCGAGATCTCGCACCTCAACAAGGCGCTGCAGGCGCTCGAGGTCGAGCGCGTCAAGTGGATCGAACAAGCGCAAGCGGCACAGGCCGAGAACGAGCTTCTGCGCGTCACGACGAGCGGCGGCAATCGCGACGAGAAGATCGAGACCCTCGCACGCAAGGCTCTCCAGATGAAGGAGGCCACGCGACTCCTCGGTGTCGATATCACCAAGCTGCGTGCCGAACTCGCGACCAAGGAGAGCGCCAATGCATCGCTGCTGACGCGTGTCGCCGACCTCGAATCGCTGCTGGACGATAAGAGCCGAGCTCTCGATGTCAAGGAGAAGCAGCTATCGGCCTTGTCGATGACACTGGCACAGATGCGACGATCGAACGAAGAGGCCGCTCGCTCCGACGATGCCGCGGCAGCCGCCGAGCGTGAGCGCCAGCGACTCGAACACGAGCAAGTGCTCGGCAAGCTCGAGAGCACGCAGCAGGAGCTCGCTGCCAGCAAGCTCGAGCTTCAGCAGCATCTGGAGACGGCGGCCGCCAACAAGGCCGAGCTCGAGCGTCTGCAACAGGAACTGACGCACAGCAAGGCCGAGTTCGAGGCATCGATTCGCGACTTGAAGCAGGCGCACGAACAAGCGCTCAAGGCCGCCGAGAGCACCAGCGAGCAGCTCGCGAGCGAGAAGGCCTCGCTACAGGCTCGAGTGAGTGAGCTCGAGGCTGTGGCCGCCGCGGCCGAGAGTGCTCGTCGTGAGCTCGAACAATCACTCCGCTCGCAGCTCGAACGCGCTCAATTCTCGCTCGAAGCCAAGGAGCAGCAGGCATCACAGCATGAGGAGCTCGCTCGCTCGTTGCGCGAACAAGTCGCCAGTATCACCGAAGCGAAGGATCTGCTGGGACGTAGCAAGGACGACGAGATCCGCGCACTCGAACGCCAGCTCGACGAGGCCCGACAGCAAGCAGCAAGCGCCGTGGCCGACAACAAGCGCCTTGAGGCGAGCAAGGCCGACCTCGAGCGTGAGAAGGAGGGCGTATTCGGTGAGCTGCGCTCGCAGCTCTCGTCACTCGATGCCAAGTTCGAGGCCAAGGTCGGCACGCTCGAGCGCGAGAAGGAGACGCTGCGAAGCGAGAAGGAGGCGGCCATCGAGGAGCGCGATCGCCAAGTGCGTGCGTTGCGCGAGGAGCGCGATCGTCTGGCTGGCAAGGTCGAGGACCTGCAGCGCTCCGACGAGACACTCCAGAAGCAGCTCGAGATCCTGCGGCTCGAGAACAGCGCCCTGGCCAACAACGAGGCTGCCTCGCACGAAACCGTGGTCTCGAGCCTCAAGGCTCAAGTGGCCGAGCTCGTATCGCAGCGTGATACAGCCATGGAACAAGCGCGCGAGAAGGAGCATCAGCTACTCTCTCAGCTCGAGCAACAGCGAAGCGAGAGCACTACCGAACTCGCACGCTTGCGTGAATCGCTCGAGGTCGAGCACAGCAAACGACTCGAACAACAGCAGCATGAAGCTGCAGCCGCGCTCGAGCAGCAACGCCAGGCTTCTGCGACGCAGCTGGAAGCAGCACAGCAGCAACAGCTCGAGCAACATCGCCGCGAGACAGAACAAGTGCAGCAACAGCTCGAGCAGCAACGCCAGGCATCCGCGACTCAACTCGAAGCGGTACAACAGCAACTCGAGCAACAACGCCACGAATCAGAGCAACTACGCCAGCAGCTCGAGCAACGAACCCAAGAGCTCGAGGCAACTCGCACGTCCAGTACGCTCGAGCACAGCGCTGCACTCGAGCGTGTGCAGCGAGAGAGCAGCGAGAGCAACAAGCGACTCGAGCAGAGTCTCGAGGAGGCCCACGAGCGGCAACGCCAGTTGGAAGCCGAGCTGCAGTCGGCTCGTGAGCAGCTCTCGAGCCAGGCGGCCGAGCACGAGAGCGCGATCGGCGCCATGCGCGAGTCGCTGTCGACCACCAACTCGGTACTGGCCGAGCAGTTCCTTGGCGAGAAGACGCGAGCCGACGCTGCCGAGCAGCGTGCCACCGAGGCCACCGAGCAGAATCAACGACTCGAGGCACTACGCTCGCAGCTCTCGAACACGGTCGAGCGCCTCGAAGCCGAGCTTGCTGAGAGTCGTCTCAAGAATGACGATCTGCGCCGCCAACTCGAAGAGAGCCAGCTCAAGTGCCGCGAGCTCGAGAGCAAGTGCGCCGAGTTGGAGCAGAGCGAGGCGGCAGCCAAGTGTACGCTCGACGAGCAAAAGGTCGAGACGCAGGGCCTACGACAAGCGATGGACTCTCTGGCGCTGGAGCTCGAGCGTGCCAACGGCTCGGTGTCGCAACTTGAGGGAGAGCTCGGCGAAGCGCGCAAGCAACTCGAGAAGCGCGACGCCGTGATCTCGCAACTCAACGAACAGCTGGCTGAGAAGAACGAGCTACAGCTCGGGCTGGATGAGAGCGGCAAGCGCGAACGATCGCTGCAAGCGCAGGTGACGCAATTGCAAGCAGCGCTCGAGAACGCCGGCGAGGCCAACGCCAAGGTCGGTCGGCTGGAAGTGGCTCTCGCAAAGCTTGCGGGAGACCTCGAATCGCGCACGGTCGAGCTCGAGGAAACCAAGTCGCTCGTGGCGCAGGGCAACGAGAAGCTCGAGCAGGCGAACGCCGAGCAGCAGCGACTCGAGCAAATACTACGCACACGCACGGCCGAGCTCGAGCAGCTCGCTCGTGTGGCGGACGAGAAGCGCGGGCTCGAGTCCGAGCTGCAGCAGGCGCAGGTGCTCCTGCAGGCTCGTAACCTCGAAGTCGAGGAGAACAAGAAGCTGCTCGGCGCACGAAGCGAGTACGCGCAGCAGATGAAAGAGCTCCTCGCGGCCAAGACCGCAGAGCTCGAGACCGCCAAGGCGTCGCTGACGGCCATGCAAGCCGAGGCCGCAAGTGCCAAGGGTTCGATCGTCGACGCCGAGCGCCATCGTACGGAGCTCACTCTCGTGCGCGAGAAACTCGAGCAGGAGGTACAACAAGGCATCGAACGCAGCGCACAACTCGCTGCGGCACACGCCGAGATTGCCAGCTGGAAGGCGGCGCTCGAGAAGACCAGGCAGCAACTCGAAGAGCGCGATGAGGCGGCAGTCGAAGCGGCAGCCACTCGCGACCGACTGCACGCACTCGAGCAGGAGCTGAACGAGCTGCGGCCCAACCTCGCGATCAAGGAGCAAGAGTGTCGCACGTTTGCCGATTCGCTGCAGGACGCCGAGCGTCTCAAGGCCGAGATCGAGACCGAGCACTCGTCGCTCAAGGTTCGCCTCAACGAGACACTCGGGCGTGTGTGTGAGCTCGAGGAGCGTATCGCCGATCTCGAGCGCGAAAACACGCAACACGACGCACAGCTGCGCGAGCTCGAGCTGCTGCGCCTCGAGAAGGCCGAGCTCTCGAGCAACGTCGAGAAGCTTGGTCGCGAGGCACAGCGTGTCGCGGAGCTCGAGCAGCAGCTCTCCAAGGGCTTCCAAGAGTACAACGAAAAGGAGCAGCGCTGCCAACTGCTGGAGCGCGAGCTGGCGGTGCTGCGTCAGGAGACCGAGCGCCGCGAGCAGATCGAGCAAGCACGCGATCGTCTCGCGGCTATCAATGCCACCACACACCCAGCGGCGCGTGCCGAATGGGAGCGAGCGACCGCCGACATGGCCCAAGCCAAGCGAACCATCGACAATCTCAATCGCCAGATTACGACACTCAAGGGCCAAATGGATGCCGACATTAGCAGTGCCTCGAAGGAATCGTTGCGCTCGACGCTCGCAGTGCTGGTTCAAGAGTTGAAGCGATCGCGAGAGGAGGTGCTACAACAGATGGAGCTCGTGCAGAAGACCAAGCGGCAGCTACTGGCATGCGAGGAGGAGATGGCTCAACTCTACACACAGCTCAAGACGCTCACGGGTGGCGCCTTCGAGATGCCTGGCTTGGCTACCGCACTGATCCCCATCACGAATGCGCCAACAGCCAGCAGTGAGTAGGTGGTAGTAATTATCGAGAGCTTGTTGTATCATATCTATCGAGATGGCGCTGATTGATAGCTGCTTCTCCCCTATCCTCTGCATCCCAACAATACAATCGAACGATCATGTCATGATCTCAATTCCGACACCCAATGGCACTCGTGAGAATAGTTTGTTCGGCTGAGAGTCTTATTAAACATACAGAAGGTGTGGGATTTACGGTACAATAGAACAAATATCTCGAACAAAATTCACAGACAAACAATGTCATAACTCAACGAATACGAAAAGGAATGAATATGATACGATACGAATACGATACGAATATGATACGATCTCTCTCTCTCTCGCTCTGATATACTATGACAAAAATGAAGCGGATTCGGAAGAGGGTGGTGGTAAGCTATCTTGAGAAATGATACTGCGACTTAACTTGAGAGCTCGTTTCTGGCTTGCCCATCGATCGGGTACATTCTGTCGAAGAACGAAACGCCGGAATGAATCATACCAATGGAGAGCAATCTCTGGGTCTGATAACAGGATCACCGCAAACACGATCTCAGGCGAGAGGTTGACACAAAGGTCGGCAATGTAGGCAGTGACGTTGAAGCCACCGGGAACGTGTCCCCGAGCGTAGCACTCGCTCTGGTCCAAGTGAGTGGCCAGGCACAAATACCAAGCAGTCAAGGATTCGGTGAGCTGTGTGCGAGATCCTCGGTCAAATACCCAGTGGTTGATGCTCGCATACAAGTAAGCCGAGATTCCATAAAACAAGAACGCCACCAAGCGCCAATGCTTGTAGATTCCACTGAATCCGGAGAGCCACCAGATTTTCAGCACCACATACAACATGAGAATGGCAGCAATCAAGACGATGGTCGTGTACGGAAACCAGAACACCACGTCGGCGAACCAGCCATCCCACTATGATGGAATCAAACTCATGGTTGTTAGTATATGGTGGCAAGAGGCACCGCGAGAAAGAGAAAGAGAGAGGCAGTACCTTGGAACTCGATACAAAGCACGGGCCATATCCATTGGATATGAATTGGTCGGCCAATCCAAACGATGCCGCATACAAGAACGGAATCACTGTGCCTAGGATATGAAAGATCACAGCCTGGGCGCGATCGGAAAGTGGCACTCGAACCGTACTGATCGAAATCAAGAGCCCGACACCGACCAAACAATACCAGACGGCAGCCGATAAGGATGCGAAGAAGAGCAACCAAGCGCTGACCCAACACCAGGACCAATGAGAGAACCAGCATCCGATCCAGGTGTATCCGTTGTTCGGATCGCTGCATTTGTCGCAACCGACCTTCTCCCAGCCGACCCACACTCCGATCACGATCGCCACACTCGCGAGAAAGAGCGGTACTTGGAGCCACGCGACGCTCGAACGAGGGTAGCTCGCTTTCCATGGATGCGTCATGTACGCAAAAAACACCAGCAAGGTGCAACAGATCGCAACGTGACCCTCCACTCCGACGATGATCGTGAGTACGTGTTGCTGCTGGTCCGACATCAACGGAGCCGGACACACGGGGACACAAGTGTTGGGTTCATACTCGGACGTGGTTGAGTATGGAGGACACGTCTGATGAACTGTACTCGGATCGATTCTCGACATTGATCAGAATCAAGGTACGAATCTCATGCAAACCACCACCAACAGCAGTGGCAGCAGTACGACGTACTGGTGACTGATTTTCTCTTGTTCTCCGTGCAATGGACCGAGACTCCTTGAAAGTTACCCAACTGGAGGGTCAGATAGGTCTCTGGCAGAGTCGAACAGTCTTGGGGAGGAGCTCCAATCGCTGCCAGGAGTGCGCCACATTGCTCGTTGAACTTGTGGCAGGTCGACTGGCACGGAGGTCGAGGAATCGCCACTAAGAACACACAGCCACACTGGAGATGAGTTGATATTGCTTGCAACTTGTCGGATCAAGAGCCGTACGTTCGATTTGTAGAGAATCGAGCATCACCGTCTCGCATCCGAGAAAGATGCCAGCGCAAATGAACTCCAAAGCCGCGGCACTGCAGCGCTCGTCGACTTGCCGATACAGCAAATGAAAGGTCGAGTTGAGAGCTTGGTAGTCGAGCTGAGCCTGGGTGACTCCTTCAGGCACGAAGACGCGATTCCAGCTCACAACCTGAGAGCATTGAGAATACAGAGTCGGGGTCACGAAGCTATCGCATCGGCCCTTGTGGAGGCCCTGGAACGGGCGAGAGATGTTGAGAGTAGCCGAGCTGCAAGGGACCGAGAAGTTTGAGTTTCCAAGAGACAAATAGGCCGATGATACCGGATAGCTTGGAGAGTTCGTGTTGGAGTCGATAGAGTTGCAGTTGGTGATGGACGGTGGCAACACGCTCCACACGATCGGATCCGAGGCACATTGCAGTGCCAAGTCATCGCACACTTGTCGGCATGGAGGAGACGCAAGCAACACTACGCGAGGGTTCGGCGAACAAAGATCGCGATCGGGTTAGGGTTCTCCGCATGGGCAGATGTGATTGAGTGAGTTCGGACCTTGTTCACCCGCACACACTGGTATAAAGTGGCATGGTCGATACACGGAGCTACAAGCCAACGACATTAGAGCCCTCGCGCACGAGTCGCTCACCACACCCAAGAGCGCAAGACCCACGAGGCTCGCAGCTGTTTCCACCCGAACATTGATCGAGTGAATTGAGGGTCGCAGCAACGAGTTGTGGCAGAGGGTCGGCCGTACCAGAATCATCGAGGTGCGAGAGGGAGGAGTTGGCCGGAACGTAGACGGGATAGTTGACAACCGCTTGGCACTGAGAGCGAGGGAACGAGGCGGCATTGGTCGGCTGGCACGACGCTCTCGGCACTTGGTGGAGGCCCGCATAATGAGTTCGAGTGTGGGTGCATGGCACAGCCACCTGCTTGGCACCGAGAGCATTCCATCGATACTAATATGAGAGACGCATTCGTCATTGGCACCTTCAATGCGACAGCAAGGGCGAATCGAACCTGTTGGCCTGGAGCAACCTCGACGATTGAATGATCGTAGGGGAAGGCTTCGACACCAGTAGAGTCGAGCGCCGTGTCACAGTTGGGTGCTGGCATCTGAAACTTAACGAGCGTAGTGGCACACGTTGCCTCGTACGCTGCGCATTGTCTCTTGCAGCTCGACGTGACGAGGAAGGCTACGATCGATTCAGAGATCAAAGTAATGAGTATGCGAGTGTGATCGAGGGTGGCATTGTGCCACTGCTAAATGATGCTTTGAGAGGAAGACAAGTAGACAGAGTAGAAGTCTCTTGCGCGCGAGTGATAGCGAGAGAGAGAGAGAGAGATAGATATCACTTGCGACATCAAGCCAGATATGCTCATCCACGACAACAACATAGATAACGCGAGAGTGAGAGCGAGAAAGAGAGGGGATGGTGGCAGTGCCACTGACGTACTACTGGATCCATCAGGCAGAACGACTGACGCACACTCACGATATACTTGCGAACAATGGAAGGCGACGGCGCATGAGGTACACGAAGGAGGCGACAGACCAAGCAGGAACGGCTCCACGGCCTTGGCTGCTTGTTGGTCGAGCTGCTCCAACGTCGTATCGTCTGGCACGAACACCAAGGTGCCTGGCGCGATCGCCCTAGTGTATGGATGGGTGAGTGGGAGGCATTACTTTACTGCGGACGTGCGGTGGTTCTTAGGAGGCGCGCGAGAGCGAGTGAGTGAGTCAGTCACGTACAAATGGCACTGTGAGGGCAAGGACGAAGGGAGAGGTACACAAGCGGCATCGACTGGGGGCGCCACGATAGCCAAGAGGAAGAGGAGGAACACTAGGAGTATGGTGATGCACGAGCGCGCGACCACGAGATCATGGTGGCACGCGTGCGGCCTCGGCTTCATGGCAGCCGAGGAGCGGAGAGGGGCGGAGAGGGAGGAGAGAAAGGAAAGAGAGAAAGGAAGGCGGCGGAGGAGAGTGATATGAGCGAGCGGAGCGAGAGCGAGAGCGACGAGAGAGTGCGACTTACCAAAGACGTTCGGAGGGGGCTCTCGGCTATTCCCGCGGATGCTTGCTCCTCCGCGCCGAACAACCCAACCGACCCGTGCACGGATCGTAACTGAAGAGCTGGGTAATTGGAGTAATTGGTGTAATTGTCTGTTGGTGACGCTCCTCTTGTGAATCTGCTGGTTGGTAGATAAGATCATCGTTTGGTAAGCTAAAACGCCTCCTGAACCAGCTCCAGTGCTCAAAAAAGCATCGATCTTTGTTGGACAACCCATTTGTGCGTGTGTATTGGATGGCGCATCGAGCTGGCTACGATCGCAGTGAGGCAAACTCTTGCAGCGACGTAATGGCTTGTGGCTCGCCGTGCAACGTGATTCCCGGCTCGACGATTGCCACATGCACGTAGTCACCTACCGACGGTACGCGGATCTGGGCGTCTGGCGCGGTCTTGTCGGGTATCGCTTGCATCGGGAAGACGACACGTTTGTTGGAGTCAGTCCTTCCAACAAAGTGCTCGCTCGATCGCTTGCTCACCTGCGCACCAGCACAAGATCGACGGTGAGTGTTTGCACGCGCGCTCTCTCTCTCTCGCGTGTGTAAATCGTAGCAACGAGATACGTACGCCATCAATCAAGACGAGGTGTTGCTTGCCGAGTTCACGTTGGCTCACTCCGATGGCCTTGGTGTGGAAGGTGTTGATGACCTCGTTCAGTCGGCGGCTCTTGACTGCCTCGGGCACGTCGTCGACGAGCTTACGATGCGCGTGGGTCTTTTCGCGCATCGAGTAGGCAAACATGAACGCGTGCTCGTAGGCCACCAGCTCGAGGAGCGACAGCGTTGCGCGGTGATCTTCCTCGGTCTCGCCGCAGAAGCCCGAGATAAAGTCGCTCGAGATGGCGCACCCAGGAATCATGGTGCGCACCTGCTGAATGAGGTCCAGATAGGCCTCGCGCGAGTAGTTGCGCCGCATCGCCGTCAAGACATTGGTGCTGCCGCTCTGAGCGTCGGAGCATGGTCAGCCTCGAGCTACGAGCACAAGTGCCACATTGGCAACACTGCCGTGGTAGCCAGGCGAACGCGCGTACCTGTGCTGGAACGTGGAGCTGCTTGCAAACGTTGGGTGTATCGCGGATGATCGAGAGGGTTTCGACGGGAAAGTCCTTGGGATGCGGGCTCGTGAAGCGTACTCGCATCTCGGGATCGATTTGTGCCACTCGTTGCAGCAGCTCAGGAAATCGTACACCTGACGAATGTCATCATCGTGTGGCAGAGGCACCTCGACGTGAGCATTCGAGCCGAATGAGAGTGGCAGCGATCGGCGGTACCTTGAGCGGGAGCTTTGTACACGGTCGCGAACCCCGGCGCCAATGGCACCGATACGACAGTCGGCGTAGTGGTGAGATCGTTGTAGCTATTGACATTCTGCCCCAGTAGCACGACTTCCTTGAATCCTATACATATCCAAAGAATCAGCTGGTGAGCAGCAAGAGCAGGAGCAGGAACGGCGGCGGCGACGACAAGACGTGGTGCGTACCTTGCTGCGACAGCTCGTGTACCTCTCGAAGGATCGAATCGACCGGTCGGCTTCGTTCGCGACCACGCGTAAAGGGCACGATGCAAAACGAGCACATGTTGTTGCAGCCTCGCATGATCGATACGTAGGCCGACACGCTGTTGGAAGTGGTTCTGACGGGCGAGATGTCGGCGTACGTCTCATCCTGCGACAGCATCACGTTGATGGCGTTCTCGTGTTCGGTTGCAACCGACAGCAAACGCGGCAGGTCGCTACCATATGAATCGAGTCGTGTGAGCCAATCTCGCCGACGAGCTAGCCCCCACCGAAACGACTAGCACGCTTGCCGTACCGATAGGAATCCGGTCCAGCAACCACCTGACACAGACCTTCGGTCTCGAGCAATCGCTCCTTGAGACGCTCCGCCATACATCCAAGCACACCAACGACTTGGTCCTTCTTGGGCTCGATTCGTTTACGTGATGGCTTTCGATGCGCCTTTAGCTCTACACTCGAATTTCGTTAGCTCGACAGATTCAATCATATCATTGGATTGGATTGGATTGGATTGGATTGGATTGGATTGGATTGGATTGGCTTGGATTGCATTGGATTGGATTGGATTGGATTGGATTGGATTGGCTTGGCTTGGATTGGATTGGATTGGATTGGATTGGATTGGATTGGCTTGGATTGCATTGCATTGGATTGGATTGGATTGGATTGATGATTGGATTGATGATTGGATTGATACCTCGGAGACGAGTCCAGACTTTGTTCTCAGCATTGTCACGGATAGCGCACGTGTTGAGCAACACAACATCCGCCGTCTCAGCAGAATCGGCGGGCAGATATCCGGCCTTACCCAGTATCGACTGAACGATCTCGGTATCGCTCGAGTTCATCTGACAACCGTAGGTCTCGACGAAGACTCGCCGTGGTAGCGAGGTCGATTCAGCATTGGGTTCGGAGATGGAGCTCGCGTACGAGCGTCCGATCTTGGAGTAGAAGTCGTCGGTCTCATCGAGGTCTTGGTGCACCTCCACCGACGCTGTCGATGTGGATGGAGTTGCTGATGCTGCCGCCTTGATGAAGTCGGCAAGACTCGGACCATCATCAGGGAGAGAGACACGTTTGTTGGGAGCAGAGGTCGATCCGAGTGGAGCGGCGCTATCCGACGAGGTGGATTGTGCTTGGACTCGAGAGTGCGTTCGGAGTAATGGTGTGGTGAGTGTGGAGCGACGGAGTAGATGATGTGAGGGCGACTGACGCAAGAGCGACCTCGCGTACACTTGCCGAATGGCAACAAGCATCTTGATTGTTCTCTTGTTGTGGTTGATCGATTCGAGAGGAAGCAAGCAGCTAGTGATGATTTACTCGTTGATATCTTGTTGTTGATTGATTCGAGAAGAAGCAAGCAGCTAGTGATGATTTACTCGTTGATCTCTTGTTGTTGTTGATTGATTCGAGAGGAAGCAAGCAGCTAGTGATGATTTACTCGTTGATCTCGTTGTTGTTGATTGATTGATTCGAGAAGAAGCAAGCAGCTAGTGATGATTTACTGGTTGATATCTCGTTGCTCGTCGATCTCGCAAGGAGAAGGAGGCTGAGAGCGAAGAAACGGGGCACGATATTTCGAGGAACCGGCCCGCTCCAACGAACGCGCGATCGATCGATACAACAGCAGCAGAGCACACCTCCACCACACATCCACCCTCTCCCCCTCACCTCCTCGCTCGTGCCTCAAGCTCGAGACCTTCTGCCTCGTGTCTCTCTCTCTCTCTCCGTTCATTCGCTTTTTCGTCAAGCAAATGGCCAGCCGTTCGATTCTGTCGTTCGGTCGTCGTCTGAGTGCGTCGACCAGCGCCAACGCCACACCGTTGGTGCTGCATCGTTCGACCTTGCAAACGCGGCTGATGATGAGCGGTGCTGCGGCGGCTCGCGCTGCCTCGAGCTCGAGCTCTACCTCGAGCTCGACCTCGTCGACCGCGTTGCGTCGAGCTGCGTGGCCTGTCGGATCGCCGGCGCGCTGCTACCCCAACGCCACGGCCGTCTTCCCCTTCCGAGGTACCGACAGCCTCCACCGTGTGTGCCCACGCGCACGCACCCACGCACGCGCGCGCCGTCCCATTGCTCTCTCGCTTCTCTATCTGATGATTCTCAACGACCCATCGATTGAACTCTGGCGCAGCCATGTCGGTGCAGACCTTCCATCCGAAGGCCGTCGAGCCGGTGGCCGATATCGAGCGAGATCTCCACTCGTTGTTCAGCGCCGAGATCGATCGCCTCGAGGCGCAGCAGCTCGAGTTCAACGCTCTCAAGGAGACCCTCGCTCGCACGGGCTTCGTCGTACGTCCCTCCACACCATACCATTCCAATCCAATCCAACGCAGCGCAATTCCAATGCCACAAATCAGACTGCAACGAGAGTGCAATCAGTCCAACTGTCACCTCGAGATATTATTGCACGATGTCGATATCTTGACAGTTGGTTGCGAATTCAATCCAATCCAATCCAACAAATCAACCAATCAACTGAGTCTAATCTCATCTCTATCTGCTCCATCATCACCTGCAACAGTTGAAGGAGCGTGAGGGTAAGGCGATCCTCACCCGCCGTTTCGAGGACCGCAACATCACCTTGACCTGGGACCCGAGCATCGAGGTCGCTGCGCACGACCACCTCGACCCCGACGCGCTCGGTGAGGATCAAGAGGACGAGTCGGCCGATCAGCAGGCCGACGGCAACAACGAAGGCGACGCCAACGACGAGGAAGGCGAGTACGATGAGGGTGCCGCTGACGAGAAGGTCGCTGGCGACCTTGAGATCGAGGTCCGCGTCGAGGCGCAGAACAAGACCCTCGTGGCGCACTGCGCCGTCGCTGAGGACTGCTTGTTGTACGTCTATCAGTTGACGCTGCCGTCCTCCGATCGGTATGTCACATTGCTGCCTCTCTCCCTCTCTCCTCGTTATCTTGCTCTAACATACAGCAAACCGTTTGTGTGTGTGGCTCGATTCGACGCAACTCAACTCGAAACGACGATTGAATGCTGCTGCTCCTCCTCCGCGCAATCTATCAATCGCTCTACCACCTAGAACGGTATCGCTCGAGCGTGTATCGACCTCGTTGCAGCATCGCGTGTACGACTATCTCGAGTCGCTCGGTGTCGGAGACTCGATCGCGCTCTTCATTCGCAAGTACAACCAGCTCTACCGCGTGAATGCCGAGCTCCAGGGCATCTCGACCGTCAACTCGTTCTTCAAGGGCCTTGGTTCTCGCCCCAAGAGCACGTAAACGCCACTGCCGCCGCCGCCGCCACCACTGCGTGCCACCATCACACATCCGATCAATCAAGCACACTGCCGACCACCGCCATTGTGCGCGAGCGAGAACTCTCTCGGACCTCGACTGCCCTTGACTCTTCCTCCCCTCTCCATCGCTGGGACGATTCCGGACAAGGTCTTGCTTTCGGAACCGAGTGATCGGAGCTGTGTGGAGAAAGGTTTTTGTTTGTACAGCAGCGTAGCCCGAATGAGAGATAGAAAGAGATGAGGAAGTTGTTGTTGGGCTGTTGTTGGAGTTGTGAGGCTATTTGTCGCTGTACTCCAACCACACGAGTAGATATGAATCATTGAATGAATGCATACATCATCCTACAAGCAAGCCCGCTCATCTCTCTCTCTCTCTCTCTCTCTCTCTCTCTCTCTCTCAACCCAGGGAGTTTGAATTCAGGAGTGCTGCTGCCATCAACGACGAATGCACGCGCACGCAGAGATACACGCATGTGTATTTCATTTGTATCAATATCGTACACAGCAATCAACGAACGAACGAACGAATGAACTAACGAGCCAAACCACAACCACAAACCACTCTATATAACTTATCTCACATCATCACATCATCGTCGACTTGAATATACACTCACAAGGCATCTTCACCACTTACACGACACAACACATGACGCAAGGAGCACAAACTCCTCAGCCTCGGCCTCCTCCTACAGCGTACGAGAGCGCTGCTTCTTGAGGCCGCCCGGCGACGCCTCGCCGCTATCGCTGCTCTCGGCCGCTTGGGTCGCTTGCGCCTCGGCAGCGGCCTTCTCGCGTCGAATGGCAATGTCCTCGTCGGTGCTCGAGCGTTTGCGAGTGAGTACCTCCTCTTCCTCACCGCCATGATTGCTCGAGCTGCTGTTGCGCACGGCGTTCTTGATCTTGCGGATCTTGCTCATGATCGTGCCACGCTTCTTCTTGCCTTCCTTGCCTTCCTTGCCCTCCTTACCGTCCTTGCCGTCCTTGCCCGAGTTGGCACTGCGGCTGCGTACTCGTTTGGGCAGTGGCGAGCCGGCGAGGCTGTTCGATGTAGGATCGCTCGAGGTAATGCCCGAGTCTCCTTCGGCCAAGCGCTTTCGATTGCGCTTCGACGAGGACTTTGACGATCGCTTCGAGGACGACGAGCTGTTCGACGTCACGGAGCTGCGCTTCTTCTTGTTCTTCTTGTCGCTCTTTCGTGACGATGACGAAGACGACGACGAGGAAGAGGACGAAGATGCCGTGGAAGAAGAGGCCGAAGCCGACGAGGACACGGACTGCGGCGGCGAAGCAGCCGAGCGTGAGCCACCACCGCTTCCTGCCTCGATGGCGGTCGCATCCTTGCTCATGGCACGGTTCGAGATCGTCGGCGAAGTGGCGAGGTTCGATCGCTTGGGCGCTGGCGAGTACGAGGAGCTCGGCGGACTCTTGGCGACGCTGTCATCGCTGTCGCTCGCGTCGTCGTCCGAGTCGTCGTTGTCGTCCGAGTCGGCGCTGTCGTTGGTGCTGTAGTAGTCGCCCGTGCTGCCGTCGCTGTCGTATGCATCGCCTGGCGCCTCGGTGATGGTGTGAGACGACAGCTCCTCGCCTGGCCAGTTGGCCTGGAACTCGCGAAGTCCCTCGATATCGATGCGATTCGTCGGCTCGGGCTGGAGCATCTTCTCGATCATGCGGCGCGCATAGTCGCTCAGATACACGCTGTCCTTGAACGTGCCATTCATCATTCGGTGCTCGGCGTCGATGTTCATGCCCTCCTCGATACCGAACGGGCCCACGCCGCATAGCATCGTGTACAAGATCACGCCTACAGTATTATTGCAACGACCGAGTCAGCCAGTCAGTCTCTTGTTCGACCACGCACACGATCGAGTGAGTGCTCGATGACCCAACGCACCAAGACTCCAAATGTCAGCTTGTTGGCCGACGTATTTCTGCCCAGCGAGTAGCTCCGGTGCCGCGTAGCCCAAGCTACCGCAACACGTCGAAAGCAGGGCGTTATCGGGATCGTATCTGCGTGTGTTCGACGCGAGTGAGCAAGGAGTATGGGTATGAGAGTGCTGTCCTCGCTAGCGATAGCGCATGCACGTCAACATACGTGCGACTAAAGCCAAAGTCGGCAATCTTGACGTTGGTGTTCTCGTCGAGCAGTACGTTCTCTGGCTTAAGATCTGCCACACGAACACGATGTCCGAGACCGAGTTCATGTCAGAGATCAAGGCGCACGCAACGAATCTTGCTCAAAGGCGGCACACAAGAATGATTGAATGGAATTGGTACCTCGGTGTACGATTCGCTGTGAATGACAATGTGCCACGGCATCGACCATCTGCCAGAATAATCGCATGGCCTCTGATTCTCTTAGTCGATGTGTGGGCTGTCATCATCGTCATCATCAAGATATCACCAAGAAATCATCGATCAATATCTTGGTGCTTGTGCCAATAACACCCGCGTGTACTCACTCTCTCTCTCTCTCTCTCTCTCTCTCTCTTGTGTGTGTGTGCGTACCTGCGCCTTGATAAAGTCAAAGAGGTCTCCGCCGGTGGCATACTCGGTGACGATGCAGATGAATCGTTTGGTTTGGAAGACATCGTGCAGTTGAATGATGTTGGGATGCCTCAGGCCTTTGAGACATTCGACCTCGCGCTTGATGCGTGTGTAGTGCTTCTCCTGGTCGACCTGTGTGTGTGACGCAACCATCAATCCATGAGTCCCCTATCCCCTCGTATCTCGTATGCTACTGATTTTGCGCAAATCTATCGATGCGAGCTGATCGATAAGTACCTCTGGTTTCTTGATGATTTTGATTGCAAAGAGTTCCTCTCGTGTCTTGTCAGTGGCCAGGCGAACCTAGTAAAGCACATGGCATCGAGCGAGAGATAGGCACATGTACAACGAGCGAGATACAACGCAGCGAGAGAGCAAGGTCGTGAGTGAATGGCTCGAGCGAGCGATCGTTCTACGGCGCACGGGATCGATCGATCGAACGTACCTTGGCGTAGCTTCCTTGTCCGAGACTCTTATCCGATACCAAGTAATCTCCCAGCTTGAAGACGAACTCGTCGCGATTAACTGTGACGCGATCACATTCCCAAGCGATGATCGGTAGGCAGCATCGATATCACACACACGCACGATCACACACATTCGCAGGTTGGTTGGTTGATTAGTAACCATCCTCGCTCACGAGCATTGGCAGATCGTTAGCTCGAACTACTACTGCTACTGCTCCTCCTCGTCCTCATCGTCGTCTTCTCATCGATACCATGCATGATCTCAAGAGCGAGAGCGTATAGAAAATAAGAATAATAATAATAAAGGACTCTAGCTAGCAAGAGAGCCAGCCAACAGATAAAATACGAAAAAATATGCGAGAAGCTCCTTCCCTCCTTCCTTCCTTCTCTTGGTGTTGGTTGCGCGTGCGTGTGATAGAGCGAGAGCGAAGAGGGAGGATATCTGGATCAATGCTCGATCGATAAACGAGATTACCGCTCGAGTACTTGAACTCCAAGGTCGCGACAGCTAGACGGGTGGATCGAGGGAGCGACCGATAGATGGATAGTTGGAGAGCGCGAGCGCGAGCGCTATCGAAAATACAAACTCCAACTAATAATAGAGGGTGGGCGCGACGTACTCGCTGGTCGAGCATTGGGGAACGCCATCGATGAGGTGATTGGCGCTGCGGTGGCGGTGGTGGTGATCAGGATCACGAGGGCTGCGGGGGTTGGTGGTAACGCGCAGTCTCTACTGCTATGCTCGGCGAGTAGTCGGCGGATGACGCGGCCGCGGTAAACAAGCCAACGAACGACGCAAGCGAGGAGCGCGAATCTCTATCTATCTCACTCTCTGACTCTCGTTCGATGCGGTATCACCTCGCGTGTAGGTGAGGTGGTGGTGGTGGAGGGTAGTGGTGGAGGGAGCGAGAGATACGCGCCTATCGTGAATACAAAGTGCTCAGTGCTGGAGCGTGTGCGGCGTGTGTGGTGTGGTGTGCGGTGAGCAAGAGAGGTAAACAACAACAAAGCCTGAGAAAGGCGAATAAATCCCTAGGCTCTTCCGCTTTACGCTGTGATTCGCCTACTTCAAGTGAGGCGGAGTTCAACGGAGTTTCGGGTCCGCCAGTGCGCGTGTTCGCGCCCCGTTTCTTCTTTCGCGCGTCTGAGGAGAGGGGAGAGGGGAGAGGGGAGAGAAGCCAAGGCGAGGCAAGCGGGTGAGGAGGTTCGCGCGCGAGGCGATCCGGACGAGAGAACGGTTGGAGGCCACGCTCTTCAGCGCCGCGCAAGGTGGCCATTCAAGGTACACCTCAGGTCGCTCCTCGTCCGTTACACGTGCGGCTCTCTGCCTCGTGTAGTGAGTCGTTCCCTGATCCTGGAGCTCGTTCCTCCCTCGAGCTCCCTTCCCCGCACCTTACCTGCTACTGAACTCTACACACCCAAGCCATACAACAGCACAGGGTTTCCCACGCCATAGCGCTAGAGGAGAGAGCACGTATCGCATGTCGATCGCACACGCAGAGGGAAAGAGGAGGAGTTTGAATGGATCTATTTTTAGAGCACCTCCTTTGTTTGTGTCGCTGCTGTAATTGCGCGATACAAGTTGAGCCCGCTCTCTCTGATTCTCTCTTGAATGGATCGATGCGCCATGTTCGGCGTGCTCCTAGTTCCCAGGGATTCATGACAGGAGCGTTTGGGAGGTTCGATGTGATGGTGGGCTCGAACGTTGAGGAAGGCAAGGAGGGTGTGTTCGCTGTTCCGTTCATTTCGTTCGTCGCTCTCGTGTTTTGAGTTGTACTGTGTGCCTAGCAACAATGCTGGAGGCCATTCGATACAAGCGTGGCTCGCTTTCTCTGCTCGACCAAACGCAACTGGTGCGTGATGGATTGATTGCGATTGATGCTTGCAATTCGTGATCGATGCGATGGCTAAACTCAATCGCACCGCAGCCGCTGCACCATGTGTGGCTCGATATCGCCACTGCTGCTCAAGGGCGCGAGGCCATCATCAAGATGGTCGTTCGTGGAGCTCCAGCCATCGCCATCACAGCGGCGCTCTCGCTTGCAGTCGAGCTCGCGAACCTCAAGCAACATCTGTTGACGCACTCGCTCTCGGAGCTGGTGCGCTTCATCGAGGAGCGACTGCAACTGCTGCGCGACGCACGACCCACGGCCGTCAACCTATCGCAAGCAACAGATGCGTTGCGTGACCTTACCACCAAGGTCTCGAGTCGTTCGATCGATCCACTGAGCGCGTGGCATCGATATCTCGTGGAATGAGGCTCACACGCTGCGAGTGTAGACTGCAGAGCAGCAATCATCGTCGTCGAACACCAATGACGCCATCGTCGAAGCGATCATTGCCACAGCGGAAGACATGCTGCGTATCGATGTGGCTGCCAATCGAGCGATGGGCGAGTTTGGCGCCGTTGCCTTGGAGCGAGCGGTACTCGATCGCAAGCCCGACTCGACCGCTCGAGCTCTCAATGTCCTGACACACTGCAACACGGGCTCTCTCGCTACCGCTGGTATCCTTCGTCTACCTCCATGATGATCGCCATATGAGAGAGTGGCTACGCTCACGATCGAGTGCATAGGATATGGCACTGCCTTGGGCGTGATTCGATCGCTCTTTGCGAGTACCAAGCTCGAGCGAGCTTACTGCACCGAGACTCGACCGTACAATCAAGTACGTACCAGCGGGACGATGGCTGACGATCGAATGAATCTTGACGCGTGCGAGGCATCAATCGCTCGTGTAGGGAGGACGACTGACAGCAACCGAGCTCGTCGAAGATGGCATTCCAGCGACCTTGATCACCGACTCGATGGCAGCCGCTTTGATGCGCTCGGGCAAGGTCGATGCAGTGGTCGTCGGTGCCGATCGTATCGTGGCAAATGGCGACACGGCCAACAAGATTGGTACGTCGTCCACTCCTGATGGCTGTCCGTCTCGATTGGTGCCATATCGCATCAACCAACCAATCAATTGACCAACCAACCAATCGATCGATCGATCGTCCAGGCACCTATTCTCTCGCTGTATTGGCGAGCTTCCATGGCATTCCGTTCTTCATCGCAGCACCTCGATCGACATTGGATATGGTTACCGAGACTGGCGATCAGATCGTGATCGAACAGCGCTCGCCGACCGAAGTCACTCACATGAATGGCGTCCAGATCACTCCTCACGGCATTCATGTCTGGAACCCTGCGTTCGACGTGACGCCTTACTCGTTGATCTCGGGCATCATCACTGAGGTCGGTGTGATCTCTAGAGCTCCCGATGCGCCGTTCGATGTTCGTGGATTCGTTGCACGACACGCGAACGACGAGTGATTGATTGCCAACCAACACGATTGCTCACGGTAGAGTGGAGGAATGTATGCAAGCTGCCGAATCGATGTGAGTTGCAGCGGCCATGTGCAAAGATACGTTGGGTAATGGCAACAATTCAATAATATATCGACGACACAAACAAACGAACAACCATGAGAACAGAGATTTCTTGATGGGAACTTGAGTAAGAGAGGAAACGTGAGGTGCAATCAAAAGAGAGGGTATCAAGAGTGAGAGCAAGAGAGAGAGAGAGAGACAGAGAGAGAGTCAGGCATAGGACTCAAGTCGTAGCGAAGCACGAGATGGGTTGTGCTCGTTTCGATGCAATCGATACGGGACACGCATCTAGCAAGCTAGCATACTCGAGTCGATACTCGATACTCGGTACTCGCCTATGCCTCAGCAGCCTGGAGCAAGATAAAGTCCTTGTAGTACATGAGCACGGAGAACGGCTGGCCGAGAGAGATCGAGACCCAGAAGATGACGTTGCCGATTTGGTT
>Ga0209930_1002549_pt1 | contig 21097 bp, 28 predicted proteins | sample ThiBiot_500_biof_2_FD_183948 | JGI IMG/M metagenome (GOLD analysis project Ga0209930, IMG submission 183948) | Wastewater bioreactor microbial communities from Cape Town, South Africa - Thiocy_cont_500_biof (SPAdes) | ecosystem: Engineered > Bioreactor > Thiocyanate-remediating >... | reverse complement strand
AACAAATAAAGACATTCACACATGGTGTGGCTCAGTCGAACAGTTGACGTAGTTCATCGTTCACCGAGATTTACAATGCTAATCGTGTTACATTGTTTAAATCTGAAGCAACAGATTGACTTATCGTTATATGATCTCATTTCCATTACCTTTCTCATGAATTCTTTGTTAGATTTATATGTGCAAGATGTTCTCTCTATTGTCGCTCTTTTCTCTCTCTAGGTATAAATACCTAGAGTCAATCGAACATAGATCAGTCAATCAGTCAATCAGTCAATCGAACTTTCAGTTCAATTGAAGTTAGATCAGTTCAGTGATTGACTCGCATACTATTACATTCTTTCTACACATGATAATCTTTCTATTCGTATAACTTTTATCTTATCAATAAAATATTGATTGTATACTTGGAGTAAACATATGCTGGGGGATACGATTTTGCTACAAAATCATTTTGACAAAAATAAAATGAATTTATTACAAAAGTACTAATTATATATGTTATGCAAGACTTGAGTGGAATAGGGGAATAAGGGAATAGGGGAATAGCATGTAATGGGTACGTATTGATATAAAAGGTGTTCTTTCTCCTCAATTTTCACAATAGTTTATATTTTTCCTATAGATATAGAAGATTTCGAGTTTAATGAATCGATGGCCTTATGAAAAGCGTTGCACATACACATCATCTACTAATACGAGTACGTGTTTTTGTTTGAATTTATACGTTATTTTAAATTGAACAGATACTCACTGACAAACACTAATTACCTCGAATAATTTCTTTGCGTTCTGTTGTCTCTCTATATCACGTCGACCGGAACAAACCGTTATCACTCTAGATAATAAATCGATCAACATTAGAAAGACAATCAACAGATCGTATATACGACATCAAAGACAATAACACACTGTTGGGTTATAATTCTTATCAGTAAATATCTTTTGCAGTGTTGATTCCCACGAGCAATAACTGCACATGTCTTCTAATGACTTCTTTCACGTCAATTTTTTTTCAAATGATTTATCTGTTTGAGCCTAATGAATATATATAGATATCTCCTGTCATAACTTGAATTTTTTTTAGATATGCCTCCCGATCGTGATACAATAGTTGCTATAACTAAAATCAATAATTTAACTGAGATAGTTCTAAAAAAATACTGTCGAAAATTCGGCGAAATTGCCCGATTTCATCTCCGAACAGCTGCTCAATCTCGAAATAAAGAAGCTTGTAAGTTTGAATCTAATCAATTGAAAAAAACACACACAGATGAATTTCTTTCCAGATGCTCTTGTTAAATTTGTTGATTCATCGGTTGCTAGTACAATTCTTAGTAACCATAATCACACCATTAACGGTACACACGTGGTTATGCGTATCTATCAACCGGAAACAAATATAAATACGAATCAACCGAAGATACCAAGTTTAATGTCACAAAATATAAATCAAGCAGCACACGAACAATTATTGAAAGAAAATCAATTATTAAAACAAAACATTAATATTCTAAAAAAATCGTTGGATGAATCACAAGCTTATTCTCATACTGCTTATGATACTGTTCAAGCATTACGAAAACAACTCGGTAGAATCTCAAAATCATTTTTTTTGTTTCCTTTTCTAATTGTTATTTTTAAGATATTGAATGTGCATCAACGCTAAAATTAAAATCAGATTATGATGTTATGGTCCAATCATATGAAGTAAAAATGAAGAAATTCACTGAAACATCAACAATGAAAACAATTGTCAAAGAAGAACCAATCGATTGTATACAAAATAAATTCAATGCTAATAATCATCACATCGAAATTCAAGTTATGAAAGATCGTCTTGATCAAGCACAACTCGAATTGGGTAAATGTCAAACTGAGAATGCAATTCTCTGTGCCAAATTACTTTCACACGATCAACAATTCGATCAACGTTACAAAGAATTAAACGATAAATACGTTCGAATAAAAAGAAAACATGATCATGTTTTTTCATGTCTCAATGAATTTAATTCAAAAGTCTATCCTGAAAAATCGATTCAAACGGAAACAGATGTCAATAACAATATCAACGATGACGATGATGATATCACCGAAATTGTCATAGAAGTCGATCCAACAAGTTTCACTGACTAATCTTGTTTTTTTTCTTGTAGTATGTATTTAGAAATAAAGGTCTGTCGTCTATTTTTTTTAATTCAAAACCCTTGTTACTATGATTAATAGAATAAACAAAAGAAAAATTTGTTTATTTTTTGAAAAAAAATATTCTCTAAGCATGATTAAAACAAACGAAATTTGATTTGTTTAGTTACTTTCGATTTAAAAAAAATAGATTAGATAAAAACTATAAGAGAGAGAAAAAAAACGAAAAGAAAAGAATAAGAGAAATAAAAAATAAAATTACAGTTAAATAGATATTTCAATATGATCGTTCTACAATAAAGATTCCGAAACTGATGATGTTGATGATGAATTCGATATTTGAGATTGTCCTAATGATGATAATGATGAATCCTTGGTTACAAGTGATGCAGGAATATTTTTCATTGAGAAAAATAACAAACGTTTAGCACGATTTTGTGTTTCACTTAGTGTAATTAATGTCCACGTTTTTTGTTCGAGTATAACCGACCAGGGTCGTTCGACATGTAAGATTTTATTTGCTTTCAAATATTCATTTCGTCGTATTTGCCAAATACACGATGCATTATAATCCGCAATGAGCCAACCACCGAAACGATCTGTACTTACTTTAAAACCTGTCACTTCAATTTGTCGTAATAAATTCAATTGATAATCGAATATAAGTAAAGCAACATCGCATAGAACGGCTAAATGTTCGGTTAAATCATCGGCTTCAATATCCCAAATCGTCGATGATTCAAGTATATGTTTACATATAGACTTAAGTTTATAATCGAATCGTTCGAGTAGAAATTGTGGACGATCTTTGTAAGATGAACGATGATAGGTCGATGTTGTTGTTGGAGAGATTTTATATGTATGAAAGATGGATGATCGACATGAAGTTATGCGTTTTGGCCAATCACCTTTAACATCAATCGATTGCAAAATTTTGCTAAATGAACAATTGCAAATAATCTAGAACAAACAAACAAATAAATCAATTGATAAATTTGATGTAACTACTCAATTGATTCTTACAATTTGTGTTTGTGTAGCCACAACCCATGTATTTGTTGTTTTCGACCATGAAACATCGACAATGCCATCATATGGCCATGGATATGATAAAAGTGAAATATCTGGTTTATAGAGTAGAAATTGCTTATTCAATTGATGATAAAGACATAAATGTTGACTTCCATTGATTTCCAAAAATCTCCAAAATTCATTGCCTAAATCAATTGTACGTGTATAAGCAAAATCTAATTGATCAAATAGAGACGCATATTCCGTTCGAGAAACTTGTTCATAGAGATCGATGACAGAAGTTTTATGTTTATCGTTAGTTGAATTTTTCGGAAAACCATAATTATCTATTAGAAATCATCAAATCGATATGTTCGACAATTCAAATAAATTCATCTACCTGAATCGGCAAACGAAACCAACTGAACACCTGCTGTACCAACAGTTGGTCTCCAACCGTGTTCTAATAAATTCGTCCAATGTTCTTTGCCTATTTCCATCCATGTTTCTCTCGAATTCATTGAATCTGCATGTCGACGAAGTTGCAATTGTTTATCTTGAATATCTTCACTTGAACGACGAAATGACAAATGATTTGTTCGATGTTTATGCGATTCAGATCGATGATGTAAATGTGATTTTGGTTTGAGTGTTGTTGATGAACCATAGATTTGATTGTCAACCGAATGTGTTTGATTGACTTCGAGCGTACGAGATCGATAACGTCGATCGTTGAGTTTGACTTTACTTGCTGTTTGATCGTATAATTCGATGATTTCGGAATCGACTGTTTCCGAAGGCAAAACTCGTTCGACAGGAATGTTTATCGGTTGACGAACTTCATCGGTTTCATATTTATCTCGTAAATGTTTTCGTACTTCACGTAATCTATCTGAACGTCGATTCGAATCATTCGATGATTCGGTATTCGTAAGCGTTGAAGTTTCTTTTGGAACATCAGTGATTAATCGTGCATATCGACGATTGATTTCATCGGTTGTTTTCGAACGTGATGGTGGTGGTGGTGGTGGTTGTTGTTGGTGTTGTTCGTACGTTGTTGATGTTTTCGCTGTTGTTTGTTTCGATTTGGCATCGTAGGAATATTCAGCATGATCAAGGGATTGTAAAGGTGATAACTAAAAGCAAATTTATTTTAAAGTATTTATTTTTCTTTTTTGCTTCACATTGAAAAATTCAAGTTTACATAAGAAAATTTAGAGAAAGAAAAGCAAAACCAGCAATAATAACAACAACAACAATAGCGCGACCTTTATTGACTTTTTACTTTCTTTTTCTTCTGCGTCTTTCTATTTGCGAGAACATTTACGTCATTGAACATGAACAAATATTTTCGAGAGAAAGAAAACCGCTTGTCTTTTTAATTGCTCGATTCAATTGAGTGTCTGTTTTTTGTTCTGTTTTCTTTTCTTCTACTCAGTTTGAACTTTTACCTCATCGTTTGACAGCGAACATTGCGGACTTGTACAAATATCTACAACACGTTTTAATTCTAAGCCAAGATCGTTTGTTGATGATGATGATGATTTATGTAGAGTTGTGTCTGTTAATTGACTATTCGAGCGTAATTCAACTAGTTTATCATTATTCATATTTCCAGCTAAGAGTAATTTCGATTGTTCTAATTCTTCTCTCAACGAACGAAGATTTGTCGATATTCGATCGATTTCCTCTTTATTTAAATAATCGAATGGTTCGCTTTGCCAACGGCGTTGTTGTTGCGCACGTTTACGTTCAGTTTTCTCGACGAACAATTGTGTATCGAATTCCAACCGTTCGAATTTATCCGAAAGTGCTTTCTCGAGTTCACGTTGCCGAGCAAGGAGACGTTTCATAGCTAGTTCTCTCCAATGTTCTAATTTTTTCATCGCACGTGTTCGAAGTGTTGGCAAATCATTGAGCATCGAACGAAGCTTATGAACAAGCTCTTCATTAGCATATTGTTGTCGAAGTGCCATAGGATGTTTCGTGTTACATTAGCAAAGACAAAACGAATCTAAAACATTGATTAATTGAACAAGAAAATATTGTTTTTGTTTTTTTTTTGATAGATGATCTCTTTCGACAGGTGAATATTTACTAAAAGAGAAACAGAGCAAGCTATGCCGATAATGAAATACGATCTCTTACACTTGTTCTCAGGTGTTTGCCCTCAGCTACAAAACTAGTCTGTCTGTTTTATTTTATTTTTTTTGAAAAGAGCGAAAGAGAGTAAGAGAGACAGAGAAAACAAATCTTGTTTTTCCCCCCTTCTTTTTTCTCTCTTAAGTGAATAGGGGTGTACTTTACGCTGCATCTCGTCGTCAAAGAAGAACAACAACAAATACCACTACAACCACCGCCACCACTACCACCAGTGGTCGTCGTTTCAACATTTTTCTTTCTTTTACTTTTTTTGACGAGTCGAAACGAGCACACGTCTTGACAAAAAAAAACGAGAAAAAGAAGAGGAAAAAAAGACGAGAAATGTATATACGTACATGAAAATAGGTGTAAACGAAAGAAAATAAGAACTTTTCTTTTCTTTTCTTTTTTGAAAAAGACTATCAAGGAATCTCATCGTTTCGTTCTCTCTCGAAATTTAGATAAGACATATATGTAAAAACGCTCTTTTTTTTCTTCGTCTGTGTGTTTATAACCTTTCATAATACTTCAAAGTGAAAATTAGCATGACGAATGATTTTTAAATATATATAATTCGTTTTTTCTTCTTCTCCTTCTTCTTTCGTTCTATTCATTCGAATCAACAGTTGTGTTTTTTTCGGGGCTATTTTTTTATCGAAGCACTCGTTTTTGTACCGTTTTTCTTCGTCTGCTACAAAGTTCATTGAAGAGAGAAAAAAAAAGAAGAAAGAAATTTATTTGTCAAGCAAAAACAAGTGTATTGATGCCTAAACATTGACATCGAAGGTCATTCATCAGAATCAATAGATGAAAAAACATATCTCACTGTGGGTTATTGCTTTCATAAAAAGTCTTCGGCATACACACGAGAGTAACGAAATATTCTCGTGTAAGATTTTTCAAGTTTCGTCATGTTCTTTCTTTTTTTTTATTGATTTCTCTAGGCTGATTTGTGGCTTCATCAATTCTTAATACTCGGATCGTAAAAAAGAAAAATACAACATATACTACTCGTATAATTTTTTTCGATCATCACGCAAAAGAACAGAATGTATTATAAAATAAATTCAATCGTTCTCGTTCTTGCTTGTGACTTCACCTACGCGTATTTTCAATAAAAATAATAAGAAGAAAATGAATCCAATACTAAACTAACAGTTGACACACACACACACGCACACAGAGATACGAAAATGTATACAAATATATTCCATATAGTTATCATGTAAAGTTTGAATACAACGTACGACTACATATATTTTGTTAATAAAAATGAAACAAAGCGAAAGAAATGTAAGACAAAACAACAAGTTATATCGTTCATAATTTATCGTCATTGATATCATTTTCTTGAAGATTTTCCCTGAGAATATTATCTTCGTTATTGTTGGTTAAGGCTTCAGCTTCGCCAGCAGCTATTTCTGGTTGTTTGTGTTTTCTTAATCTAGAGAATATATTTAAACAAAATTGAAATTTAGATTTCTTCGTATTGTTTTACCCCATGAGACCCATTCGTTCGACTTCGCCCACTGTTTGTGGCAATGGTTTATTCAAGGTTTCAGGAAACATTAAAGCTAAGAATGCAGCGCAAAGAGAAAAAATTCCGTAGAGTACAATTGGCAAATAAATCCAAATACGTGTCTAAAAATGAGATCATATCATCAAAAATGTCTTCTCATTTTCCCAAACAGACATACTAAAGAATCATTACAAAACGTTCCAATAATTGCACCGATACGTGCAATCATCGAACAAATGCCCATGCCCGTATTTCGAACATTGGTTGGAAACAATTCATTGGCGTAGATATAGATAATTGCGTATGAAGCTGAGGCAAAAAATTTTAAAGCTACATTGATACTATTCATGAGTACGGTTTGAGCTAGATGAAAATTTGAAATAATATTTTCAAAAAAAAAAACAGAAGACAAATTCTAACCTTGACCTGATGTATATTTTTGAACGGGTATTGCAAATAAAGCGATTATGCCGAATAAAATGGCGAAAAGAACATAAGGAATTCGACGACCGATACGATCAAGTATTAAATGTACGATAATATAAGCAAATAATTCGACGATTGCACTAACGGTAAATGAAAGATATGGATTAAGATTCCATGAACCTATTTTAATTAAATCAAATGAGAATCGAATCGAAGTTTTTTTGTTTTCAATTTTATAATCGTACCAGTATTCTGTGAAACACCATAGAAAACAAGATTTTGAACGAGCCTATGATGATAAATTATTTTAATACGACACAAACAAAAACAAAAGATAATTTATACCATTGAAAAAAGAGGTTTATGCTAATGATGAACATGATTTTTGATTTGAATAAACTCATAACACCTTCTTGATGTTGTTTATTTTGCATATTCTAAATGAATTTCAATCGAAAATAAATATTGTAAGTTGAAAAAACAAAAAGTGTGATCGGACTCGTTCTTGTGTTTCTTTCAATTTTTGGAAATCGTCTGGCTCGAAATTTCGCTGATTTGTAACTGCAATTCGACGTAAGATTTTTTCAGCATCAGCAAAACGACCTTTGCTAACCAACCATCGAGGACTTTCCGGTAGAATACTATGAAGAAAACAAAACAAATCAATCTAGTTTTAATTCTCATTTTCAATGATTTTTTTTACAAATAAAAAAGCATAAATGGTATTGTAAATAACGATATGGTCCATGTTAATGTTCTCCAAGTTCGAATAAAATATGCGAAAAAAACGAGAAATAACTGACCGAAAGCAAAGAAATATTCAATAACAATTCCAGTTAATAAACGTTTACTTGGCCCAACTAAAATCCATATTGGAATTCGTTTTTTTCGAAACAAATCTTATTTCTTACCGATTTCTGAACCAAGCACAAAACCAGAAACGGATATACCACGTGTAGAACAAGCAAGTAAAAATCGAGCAAAAATAAACATTAGATACGATGGCCAAAAGCCCAATGATGCTTGTGGACCAAAGGCACATAAAAATCCGGCGAATGTCATTAGAATAAAACTCACGCTCATAATCGGACGACGGCCGTATCTAAATCAACGATGATTTCTATGAAAAACAAAACGAAATAAAAACATACTTGTCAGCTAACATTCCAAACAAAATCGAACCAACCATATAACCAATGAAGAAAACTATCTGAGCAGTCGAACGATAATTGACACGATCACAAACCATTGTCCACTGGAATTATTCAATGAAAAAAATATAGTTTTTTTTTGTTGAGAAAATCGATTTGTTAATTACTTCTTCAACTAAAGTTTTCTGATAATTTGTCTTATCGAATACAAATCCGTGACAAGCTTCTAATTTTCCATTGGATTTCGTTTGATTCGTTTTTATAAAACATCGTTGACATTCTTTCAATGAAAGCGTACTCTGTTCAGCGGTACATTGATCTTTAGTTGGCTGATAACGTAAATTAAATAGTTGGTTCATGTCTTCATTGTATTGATCAGCAAGACCCGATGTTGGATTGGCACAACGAAACGAGGGTGTTGCAGCTGTAAATGTATATGTATAAACCATAATCGGTGGCAGCATGTATGTCAAACAGATGAGTGCATATTTCACTTTTTGAAATTTACCCCAATCGCCAACTTTTTCGAGAAATTCATCGAATTTCATTATTATGGTTTTTGCAATTTATCTACAAAGAACAAGACAAATGAGAGCGATTAGGAATGATGATAGATAATAAATCAAAATATGAATATGCCGAGTATACTTTGTGCAGAACGAAATGTAGGAGGCGAAAAAAGGGACTCGCTAACACGTATCACAGGAGAAAAAAAAACGACAACGACTAGATTAGAAAAATGATTGACTATGTTTATGATTATGCAAATGGATCGAACTTCGGACTTTCCGATGGTGGCGGCGGAGCCCGAGTGCCGAAATCGAGCAGATCCGCGAATAGATCGTCGGTTTTCGAAGGCTGTTGAGGATTACTGAGACTGAGATTTTTTATTGGTATTGGCGATGGTGCTCGAGGTGGTATTTGTGTTGCTGAAATTGGAGTTGGAATTAATTGTGGTGGTGCTGCAGATGAAGTCGCAATTGGTTGAGAAAAGAAATCGAATGGATCTGTATGGAATGTTGAACTTGTTGTTGTTGTTGTTGACGAGTAATGATCGGCAAAGAATGGATCATCACCATCTATTTGACTTTGACTTGTTTGAGAATTGATTAACGTGGAATTACCATAGAGATTAAATGGATCGAATATCTCCTCATTGAATCCAGACTAGACAGAATCGAGAACAGAGAAAAAAAAAGTTTATTTGAAGAAGAATGTTTTCTTTTAATTATTTTACATTTGCTGTTTGCTCAATTGGAATATCGAATGATTTAAATGAAATCAATTCTCCAACTTCGGTTGCTCCTGATAGAATCGATTTTTCATCGAGAACTAAAATACATAAACAGACAAAATTGAGGTTTTAATGAATAGATGTCAATTGTTTTATTGATGAACATATAAACATATAGATTTATTGAAATTTTCGCGTGACTAGTAATAATACAATAAAATAGAAAAGCAAAAGACGAATAAATCATAAGCTTGTAGATTAGACTTGTTCTGATGATTGATTTGTTTGACTATATTCATCACTGTTACTTGTATCCTCATGATTAGTATTATTATTATTATTTGTTGTAGATATCTTTTTTCTTCGTAATGATTTTTTAATTTTATGTTTGATTTTTGTAATTGTCGATTTCTGTTGATTGGTATTATCAGGCCATTCGTTTTCAGCTGTTTTGTACGATGATAATGATTGTGTATCAATATCTTTCGGTGCAATCGAAAGATCGGGATCTAACGAAAGGAATACTGTTTGCCGAACTAAATCTGTCATCATACCAGCAACATTAACAGGAAATGAATCTTGTTTATCTCGTTCATGTTTGATTTCTTTTAAACAATGTTTTATTGCATTCGTATGAACATTACCATAACTTATTTGTACGCCATGTTTTTTCATATAATCACGTTTATATTTTTTATATCGATATTTTGGCCAATTGCCAATCATTTCTTGAAAATAGAGTTTCAACGGGCCTTTATGACGTCGATGAACTTTTTTCTTTGGAATTTTTCGTACGGCATGATATTCATCATAGGATGAGCTTGATTCCGAATCGGACCCATAGGGTGCATCGGAATCCGTAGATGTTGGTGCATCACTATCATCATACGTTGATGACGATGATGAAACCGATTTCGGTTTTCCTGTTTCATGTGTCTCATCTTCGTCGTCATCATCAGATTCATAATCAGGATCGAAAATATCACCATATGTTCGACGACGATATTCAAATGCTCGTTGTGCTTCTTTGATCTCTTGAATTTTATCAATCTCATCTTGACTAGGTGGTCGAACAGTTTTTATTGTATTGACACTTTTTTCTTCAGCAACTAGAGAAAAAATACATCAAATATCTTGTCTCTTCGCATGCAGATGTTAATTATTAATAAGCCATTTGCAGATTATTAGTATTAGTCGACATATTTGTCCTCTCTTACTGCCAGATGGACTCGATAAACGCTTATCAACCATAGATACGTGTCCATATTTTTTCTGTATGATTTCTGGTGATGAAGTAAGATTTTCCAAATGAAATATATGCAGAAAATCCGCTAATGTACGTGCTACATAGATTTACTACTAAGAGACGACACGAACACGCACGAATACGGTCGAGCGACTTACCGATACCGGCAACAGTGACGTCCTGAAGTGTTGAAAGAGCGTCACGTGACGGTTGTTGATAAGCTCCGAGATCACTGATTGAGATTTAAAAAAAAACGAGAAGAAAATGAAATGAAAGTCTATGGATTCAAGTTTACTAGGCAATCGATTCGCGATACATCGTTTCATTGGCATCAGAAAATAGAAGATTGAGCTTTTGTGTTAATGCAAATTCGTCATTGAGAAGAACTAATTGTTTACTAAATTGAACACTACCATTTGATAACTTAAAACAAGAAAAAAAAACGAGTTCATCGAGAAATCTTTTTTTTCTACTTGATCTTTAATAGGTTCGAGAACTTTTCGAGCAAATTCTCCATTTTCAAAGAACATATGTAGAAGAAGATTCTTCTGATTGCTTATTAAACTAAAACAATACAAACATTTTTTGTTTCCAATACAACAAAAAAAATAGAAAATAATCGTTTAAAATCTTACAATCGATCGGTAATCATAATATTCAATCCATATTTCCTCTTGACATACGTATCAAATTCTTCAATCAATTGACCTTTTCTGACTTTAGTATCCAACGGAATTTGATAGACTAATTGAGCATTCGATGGTTGAAATCGTTCATAAATATTAACATATTCTTCATGCATTTTGATTTCATTACATATTTCAATATCAACATCGAACATTGCACTAACAGGCCGATGATCAGATGTTTTCACTTCTGCACGTCCGTAGTACAATTGTTTCGTTTGTATATTCGGTGAAATGCTTCGCCAAAGTATACGATCTGTATACGATGGTGTACGAGCTTTTTCACTTGTATCGTATTCATCTGAACCGACATCGTATTTATATGTCGGAGGAAATAGAACAGGTCCTTCGTTGAATTCTCGAAAGACGTGTTCTTCCGTATGTTCTTTTTTCAATTGATCATACTCGAGTAGATCTTTGAATGCGTCTTTTCGAACTAATGTTTCAACTTGATTACGTGGAATGGTCAAACGATAATTAAAATCACCGAGAAAGAATATATGATCGTGCCAGAGAGCACGTGATGGTGGTTGAAATGAGAGTTTCTCCATGATAGATTTGTAATCTTTGTTTCGTTCGGTATATTCATTTTGTCCGGCAGTAAAATGTGCGCAAATAAAACAGATCGATGTGTTATGCAAAACGAGACGAATTGCAACACAACCTTTATTACCAATTTTACCACCCATACCGGTCTTAACCGAATCGACCACAACATTTCTATAAAAGATGGCCAAGGAGAAGAAAAATCATTTAGTGAACTTTGCATTTTAATTTTCTTTTTTTACTTGACATATGGTGCGAGATCACGTCGAATAAATATTGCCAAACATACGCCAACTAATTGATCGTTACCTAAGAGAATGTATTCATCGTTTGGATAGGATTTTTTAAAATGTGCTTCGACATTATCCACCCAACGTGTTGCATTAACCGAACTAAACATACGTTTTGTTGTTGCTGTTGTTATTCAAATAAATCGAAGCCTACCTTTGCCAAACCATATTTGTTGCTGTGAGATCACAAATTTCTTGAAAACCAATCGCTAAAATATCTGGCATCGATTTTCTGTAATCTTCGCTGACATAGCCTTTGGTTGGAATGAAATTTTGTTTTGCATTTTTGCCTGAGATATTCTCCGGTCCGTCAAGTATCCATGCATCGAGAATGGCGGGATATTCGTCTTCTAAAGCTGGATTTTTATCTCCATTGATGTTCCATGTGCCGATGGAAATACGAATTTTTTCTTTTTTAACATATTGAGGACGAATTCGAAACATTTCAGTTAGAATAACTCCATCAGCTATTTGAAAAGCAAGAGAAATTGAGAAAAAACAATTCGTCTAGCGCTTACAAATAACATAGGGAGTTAAAAGTGCTGCAACAGATCGTTCATGTAAATACGAATCTTTCGCATAGGAATAGATCAATGTTTGCATCGATTGTTGTTTTTCATCGTCACGAAGACTATTTTGTATTGCTCGACCAAGACTTCGCTGTAAATCTTTTGCCTAATCAGCAAACAAACAAAATAATGTCAATTCTTGTCTATCTAGTTATCTTCTTCTCCTACTTTACTCCGTTGTCCTAGAGCTCCTGTTCCGGTATAGATTCGACTAATATGATCACCATTATTAATCCACATATCTCGTAAATGACTAACTAAATCACTTGTATCGACATCTTTTTTCAAGCTCGATATTTGCATAAGTAAAATAACCATGCCAATGGTTAATTGAACATTATTCGTTCGATCAAGACAATCAATGCAATTAATTCGAAAAATGCCCTTCTGAATACATTTTTCTGCTCCATTCATATACGTAAATACGCCTTGACGTTCGAGTTCTTGTCCAATTGAATATTGAGAATTTTGTATGAGTTTTAAATCAACAAATTGTTCAGGTGTAAGACCTTTAGCTAAACGTGCTTGTTCATGATAATCGAACCAAATGAAATCTTTTTCATTGAGATAATTGATAAGATTTTTTTCTTTTTTCTGTTTCGATTGATAAGATTTAACGAGTAATTGAAAAAGATTTTGATATTCTTCACCAACGCGTTGTTCATCATCGCGTTGATCGACTAGATTAAGAATTAAAACACGACCATAATGTCGATAGAGATGTTTAAAATGTCTATAGCAAAAGAGAAAAACCGTTTAGTCAATGATTTTCATTTGACATACTCGAAAAAAGCTTTAAAACTCAATGCTTCACTGCGTGAGATTGTTATTCGATGTGCACCGACCTAGGAAATCGAATGAATTTTGTTGTTAAGATGATTGTGTTCGATGATTTACGTACTTGAAAACGTGGTTGATGCCAAAATAAAGGAATTGAACCACGAATAATAACGAACGATGAATAATTATTCAATCGAGGAAAGAAAACAATCTAATTGAAATTTATTTTTATTTATTTCAAAGTAAAATCTTTATTTTACTTGTTCAGTTTCAACGAAATTCGCTACCGCTCCGTCGTCATTGACACCACGAACATTAAATCTCGTTCCTGCTCGTTCGCAACTCAATCTAATCAAACAATTTTACACATACACACACATATATAGACGTTTTTATTAATCCTTCTCACCGAGAAATCAACCATAATTCAGTTTCATCAGTTGGATTTCGATAGGTTTCAATGCCTCCACACATCACCTTTGGTATCCAATACCGAATATCAATATTAAATTTAAGCAAAGGTAAACATAAGCCTCGATTCCTAGAGAAAGAAAGAATGAAACCTCAATTCATTCGATTAGAACAAACAAACCAAAAAAATCTTATATCTGAATCGTGTCCTTGAACCATACGTTGTGCACAAAGAGTGATATCATATGGTTTAGTAAAATATCGTTTATTATTATTCAATTCAGGATTAAAATAAGTTGCATAATAAAAACATCGTGATTGAAATAATTTTCTATTTTGAAATAATAACAAAAATTTTCTCATTTGACAATTTTTACTTTATTCCAACAACTAAGGCTTCATCTTCCGGATTGTCTCGCAACGAAATCGTTGCCACTTGAGAAATACCTTTGAAAACAAACGAAAATCATCAAAAAAAAACGACAGAGAAATTTCGAATTTCCTACGAAATATATACGCATCGAATAATTGTCCGATGAAAACCTCTTCGGTAACAAAAAGCAAAAACGGTCGAATTATACCAGCAGCTAAAGAGAGAAGAGAAGAGAATATTTTTGATTTCGTTATTCAATCATTTGTGTTCAACACAAACTATTTGCCGTAACACTGTTCGCTGAACTGTTCAAAACTAAAACGCCAAGAAATGCTTTCGCACGTAGAAGTAATGTCGATGGATTATCTGTTTGTCCATTAAAGCCTTTGAAAATAAATAAATATGCATAATTAATTTCATGCCTCGAAACTGTTGATTTTATGTAAATACGAGCCAAGGTTACGATGACTCACCTGAATTCTGTTCGTTATTTGTCGCTCGTACTGATGTTGTTGCCAGTGGTGCAGTATCTGTCGAGAGTTTTATATCATTTAATTGACAAACTGTAAATGGAAGTGCATAAGAATCGGCGTTATTCTTTTGCAATTGAGATTGATATCGAAAATAGAGAACATCCGAACGACTTGGTGACGTCGAACAAGCTTGATTTTGAAGTTGAACATAGAATGAACCGTAGGTTTGTTGAGGAGCTGGTGTTGGCGAAGCATCAGAATAGTTTAAAGGAACAATTGGTTCAGCTTTTCGGTACAAAGCGACGCTCCAATTCGAAACAGGAGCAGCAATGGGGAGAGTTTTCCGAGCGGAATTTGTCGGTGCCGCTTGAGGAAACATTGACTCTGACTAAGTAATGCAAAATGGAATAGAACTTTGATAGATAGTAAACAGAATTGGAATTTTTCTATTGGTTAAACATGTGTCCAATCAAAAAATCCCGATGGAATCTAATTAGAACAAACAAAAAATCGAATGAAATCAAATTTATTATCATTGTTCAAGCGTTTGTTTTCATTTGAGAAATTAAATTTAAATTCATCGAAAAATTCTTTCGTTTGGGGTCACTAGACTCGCTGTTATTTCTTTTTCTTATTTTTTTTTCTCTTTGCATTCTCACTCTTATCCTTTATATTAGTTGTCTATTTACAATATCTTATAGTAACAAAAAAAATAAAGAAAAAACTATGTCGAATTCAACAGTTAATGACAATCAACAATCATCATCAACAGCAGCAACAGCAAATAATCAAAATTCCAATTCTAAAGATGATTATTCTGAAAGACAATTGCAAAGTTCATTTCAACCATCAACATCGGTATGAAAATCTGTCTTTGTTCGACCTATTTATTTATTTGTTTACTTAGAATGTTGAACAAGTTACCGATCAACTTCAAACATTAAATGTCGCATCAAAAGGAACAATGCGTGTACGTTTTCTGTTTTGTTTTGTTTTTTTGTAAGTATTTTCCTGGAATTTTCGCGTTGTAGTCTGATGCTCCACCGTTTACACCATCGTCTGAGAGCGCCAAACCATCAGAGAATGAAAACAAAACAGATTTTATTTACGATATTAAAAAATATAAACACGATTATTTCATCTCGGAACTTACGTGTTCATTCGATCGTGAGAACGGCAAATTCGGCGCACCCACCGGTATATGTGCATTGCCCGATGATCGTCTTCTAGTCGCCAATTTCGATCGTGATTCCGTTCTCTTAATCGATATTCAAGGTGTTGTTCATCAAATTTTCAAAGATCTACCGACACCCAAAGCTGTCATTTACAATTCTCATGCATCGCAAGCCGTTGTTGCAACACGAAAAGAAGCCGTTATCTTGGACCTGAATACGAATAAAGTCGTTGTCAAAAGTAAAATTCGAGGCTTCTATCCATGGAATATTCAATATATTCAAGAACGAGATGTCTATGCAGGTAGATCGAATGAATAGACAACGAGAAAAAGAAAAAAAAACTTTGATTGATTGTAGCATGTGATCCATCGGGTGAACGTATTGTTTTTCTCGATAATAATCTCGGCGAAATCGGCGTCTGGTCATTTCATGATGCATCACAGGATCATCTACTTCGTACACAACCGCAACTCTATCAAAAAGTTTACCCGTATGCAGCATATTTTCTCGGCAACGATACATCTTATGTTCTCACACATCGACAAGATAAATGTCGTCTCGAAGAATTCGACAATTCCAGTGAAACACCGAAATTTACCTATAATATTCCTCAATCATTGCAATCCTATTCGATATATGTTGATCAAGCGAAAAAATGTTTAATACCCGATAAACTCAATCATCGTTTAGTTTCAGTCGACAAAGATTCGAATATTGATGAATACAAATGTAAAACAATTCAAGAACCTTATTCGATGACCTTTCTCTCGACAGGTACATTGTGTGTTACCGATTGGAATAAATCATTTGGCACAAGCGGTGGTATTACAGTCATTAGTGAAGTTAATTTAAAAGAAAAACATTAATATTCCCGGTGAAAATGATGACATTTCTATTCTCTCTCTCTCTCTGTTCTCTGCATATCTATTCATAGTATTTAGTCATTTGATTATTTTAAAGCAAAACATTAAGAGGCACGTATTTTAAATCTCATTTTCAACTGAATATCATTGATGTTGATATGATGATGAAAATCTTCTACTTCTTCTCCTTCTTCATTTTTTCTCCTTCAAAGCATATCTATTCACATCTTCAGTCATTTTTTTTCTCTCTCTCTTTTTTTCTTCTTATTGTTGTTCTAGTTGTTGTTATTTTTTTGTTATCTATGTCGGTTTTCTTTTTTTGGATTTACATCAGCAACATAAAAAGCAAAAAAACCAATAAACTATAGTCAAAAAAAAAAGCATTTGTGTTCTCTTTTATCAAAGGTAATTGATGAAAGGATAAGTAAATCTACACACTAATCATGCACGCGGTTGATTATTCGAATAAAGATAGAGATGTTTAATGTGAGCAGAAGGTTTTTAAGAAAGCCATATCATCTAGATAAAAAGGAAATATATGAGATATATATATATATAGTTAATAGAAATCGGTACCTTTATCAAGGCCAAGACATGTGCCCCATTCATCAGATGAGATCTTGTTGTCATTGTTAGTATCGCAATGATCCAAAAATGGTTGAATACAATGTTCGAGAACTTTGAGTGAACGAACGAAACGAGCTAATTCTTCGCTGTTAACAGCACTGAAAGAGAGAGAATGACTTATGTTTATTTGATTTTTTTTAATTTCAAAATGTACTTATCATGTGTTTGATCGAGTTCGCAGAATTCCCAAAGAACGGCATTTCGCCACCATTTTTCAGTGTTTGATAATTTCATTTTACGAGCTTCATCGACTAAAACTTCGTATTTAGCATCGAGATCTTTACGAGTAAACTGAAAAACAAATATTTCTTCACTCATTATTCATGTTTATGCAACGTAAAGCAAAATTCTACCAATGCATCGAGAATTTCACCAAGCCAAATATTCATTCGTTTGGGAAAAACTTCTAATTCAAAATCTGTGCATACTCCGATGTCTATTCATTTTCAAACAAATCAATATACGTATATAAAAGAGAACAATTTTACTTTGACATTGTCCAAAATAATCAATTGAATCAGTTGTAGCTTGTTTTCGTGTGCAATGTTCATCATTCTTTCGGCACCAGCATTGCATTTGAAAGAATTCACAATCGGATGTATATGTTTGATTAGCTTTTGTGCAAACCATCAAACGTTCATCCTTAGGATCTTCACACTGGGTAATACAACCACATTCAGCATCGCCATCTTTGCTTAATGTACATGTTTCGCCATCAGCACATTTTAAATTAGCACATTTGTCTAGATAAACGAAAAAAAGAAGTTAATCACAAATCTTGGTGTTTTTGTTTGAAGTGAATTTCACCTTGAAAAATTGTCTCGCCGTTTATTTCTTCAGTGTTAATTTTGACCTCTAATTCAGCCTAGAATATAGAATTCGATAATTAAGGATTTAAACAGCAAAAACCCTCGTTATTTATTTAACATTTCTGATTGGAAAAGTCAGTCGATGTAGTTTTTTTTCTATCTTTGCAGATACAATTATAGTCGGCGACAAAAATGTCTGTAGTAAATAGTCGAGGCATATGCGTTGAAAATATTGTCGAAATCTGTCAGACTCTCTGACACGTATTACATACAGATAAGCAGATGACCAGAATTATTTACGTATAGTAACCGAAATGCGTAGTTCTTTTTGTTTTTGTTTTACCCTCTTCTACTTCATCGTAAACAAGGATGTTAAAAATAGATTTTCGTGGTTTTTTCTTTTCATCGAAAAGAATTCAAATAGACTTACGTGAATACGAACTAATTGAAAACATGAAAGAGTAGCTAGAAGAAGTAGAACAGATGATTTAAATGCCATTGTTTCGCGATCCGTATGTGTACTGATTGAATCCTAATGAGAACGTTTTGTTTCTGCAAGATGTATATACGTGCGTATGTATATTATTGTTGGATAAGAAAGAATGATCCATAAGCGAGAATTATTTATCCAAGAATTTCTCTCTCTCTTTTTCTCTGATTTATTCTTAGAAAAAAAAAATGGGAAGATGGGAAGATGGGAAAAATCCCGGATAAGGTTTATTGGCACCCCCTTACCAATAATAATTCTTCTTTTTTATTTTTCTTCGTTTTCTCTCTTTCTTTTCTTATTATTACGAGAGAAAATTTTGTGCTCGTCAACAGACCGTATGCTAAGACTGCATATATTTATAGATGTGTCCTAGATTAATATGCAATTTATGCTGTTGGACAGACAGGCGATTAGATCCCTTGAGCATGACATTCACAGGCTTTGACCTTTTTCTCTTGTCGTATACTGGACGGAATGTTAGAATAGCCGAATTGTTTGATCACACGTATAGATCAATTTTGACAGCCGATATGATATGAGCAAGCAACGTCTTCTACATATGTGAGAAGAGAAGAACCTTGTTGTAGAGATTAGGAATGTACATAAGAAACATATGTGAATTCTCTCGAGTTAATCGTACTATTACTGTATAGATTAAATCTACCATGATTAATTAAGAAATTATCTAATAGATATAATAAATCATTGCTGAAACGATTCAATTAAAACATGACATTTGCCATAAACTAATCTGTCTTGATTCTTTTTTCAAAATTGAATTTCATGTTCTCATGGATTATGAGATGATGTGTCGGTCGATGTGTTGATAATGTTATGATAGATTCAGATAAGACTAAAACGATATAAAAATAGAATCTATGCGTGGCTTTTAAACCGTGTAAGATTTTGACCATTGTCACAGAGTCAATATTATATTGACAGACTCTCTGAGCAACAATCAAAACGTCGAGACGGCTCCCAAAAAAAAAAGAAAATCAACGATTATGATTCGTATTTTTATACTATTGAAAAAGTGATTGTTCTCTCTCTCTCTTTCCGTTTTTTTATTCTAAATGGTGCCAACAACTGATGCATGTACGTGCACTCGAAAAAAAGAGAATGAGAGAAGAAAAAGTCAAATCAGCTGTGACGATGAAATCGAATGGTCACAGATGGTTATGTTCTTTTCATTTAAATACGAAAAAAAAGAACAATAGATTAAAAGTATCCTTTCGACTTTTGACATTCTTTTTTTTTAATGTATATTGAAAACTAGTTGAACAATAGATCCGACATTCTGTTTTTTATGTTATTTTGTCATGGTCATTTCACAGATGTTTTCATAGTCAATTGACAAGGATAATGATATAGACTTCGACTGTCTCTATACGCCAAAGGATAAATGAATATATATTATTTATCTTATAGGACAATGTCTACAATAACAGAAAGATAAATGGGATATTAACTAAATTACATATTTTGTGTCGAGCTATTTGTGGAAAAACCTAGTAGAATTAAGTATAAAAAGACTTCTTTGTTTATACGATGACTTTCAATAATTATTTGATTAGGAAATGAATCGGAAAAGTCAACGTATTGCTCTGGTTTCGGTGAAGTCTTTCTTATTAATTAGAAATGATTTAATTCTTCTGCATAACTTCATTCGAAATCGACAGCAAAATAGATGTTCTCCTTTCACAAGCATATCATCGGCCATTTTTTTTAGAACATTGATGTTCGTAAACAACACATGTGAATGCTAAATTGCTGACGACGGAGCAAGAGGAGGAATTGTCATTAGTTTATTCTGATTATCTCATAAGTTGATATATCATACTGCTTTATTCAGATTTGTTTTTGTGCATAATTAAGAACACATGTGGATTATTATTATTTAACGAAAGATCTTGTGTTTTTTTGTTTAACCCAATTTTCATTGAATCGAACTGCTAATATTATGAAAGACACAGTCAATATCAAACGTATGCCGAACTAAACAAGAAAAGGTTTAAAAAAGAAGATGTATAAACGATGAAATCTTACAGAATCCCACCACAATTCCAAACGGATTAGCCAACATAGTTGATATAATAAAAATAACATAATATTTTTTAATAAATTTCCACCA
>Ga0209930_1002547_pt1 | contig 21128 bp, 21 predicted proteins | sample ThiBiot_500_biof_2_FD_183948 | JGI IMG/M metagenome (GOLD analysis project Ga0209930, IMG submission 183948) | Wastewater bioreactor microbial communities from Cape Town, South Africa - Thiocy_cont_500_biof (SPAdes) | ecosystem: Engineered > Bioreactor > Thiocyanate-remediating >... | reverse complement strand
TCGTCGTCGACGACGTCCACAAGTCCTTCGGCAACGTCCACGCGCTGAAGGGGGCGTCGCTCACCATCCGGGCGGGCGAGATCACCGCCATCGTCGGCGACAACGGCGCCGGCAAGTCGACGCTGGTCAAATGCCTCACGGGGCTCTACACGCCCGACACCGGCGAGATCCGCATCGACGGTGAACCCGTGAACTTCAGCTCACCGCGCGACGCGCGGGAGAAGGGGATCGAGACGGTCTACCAGGATCTCGCGCTCAGCGACCAGCTGAGCGTCTGGCAGAACATGTTCATGGACCGCGAAATCGTCCGCGGCATCCCGGGGTTCCGCTTCCTCGCCCGCAAGGAGATGAAGGAACGCGCCGCCGAGCTCGTGTCGGAGCTCGCCGTCAACGTCCCCGGGGTCGGGCGCACCGTCAAGCGACTGTCCGGGGGTCAGCGGCAGGCGGTGGCGATCGCCCGCGGCGTCATGTGGGCGAAGAACATGATCATCCTCGACGAGCCGACCGCGGCGCTCGGCCTCAATGAGACGGCCCAGGTGGAGGCGCTGATCCGCCGCGTCGTCGAGGGCGGGAAGACGGTGCTCGTCGTCTCGCACAACTTCGAGCAGGTCAAGCGACTCTCGCAGCAGGTGTGGGTCATGCGGGGCGGCCGCGTCGTCGGGGGCACGCGGACCGAGAACGTGAGCGGCGAACAGCTCGTCGGGATGGTGACCGGCGCGGTGCGCACGATCGAGTGACGCGGGTGCGGATGCCTCAGCCGGCGCCGGGCACCGTCGGAAGCACCTCGGCGAGCAGGCCGCGGCCCGACACCGGTGACGGCCGACCCCCGGGGAGGAGCGCGACGTCGAGCTCCTGGAGGGCGCGACCGCCGACGACACCACCCGCCGCCAGCGAGATCCACACCGTCGCGACGGCATCCGGTGACGGCGTCAGCGTGCGGGCGCCGCTCAGCCGCGCCGCGCGCAGCCCGCGCTGGTCACGGCGCACCATGACGTTCAGGTCGCGGGCGGACGGATCGGACGGCGTGGAGACGACCTCGTCCTCGCCACGGAACACGACCTCGTCGAAGGGGGCGAGCGCGGACCGCACGCCGTCGATGCTGAGCGCGAGCGTGCCCGGTCCCAGGAAGGTGAGGTGGCGGTCGACGCCGGGGAACCGGCTGAACGGCTGCATGCCGACGAGCTCCGCGACGCTGATGCGATAGGTCCACGCGCCGTCCGTCGTCGCGTCGTCGATGAGCACCCTGGTGCTGCCACCGCCGTTCGCCCACGGCCTGGACTCGCGCGATGCGAACCGGATGACCTCCACCGCGGTCACCGGCGCGACGCCGCTCGGATCTCGATCTGCGCGAGCCGCGGGGCGACCGTCGCGGCGAAGCGCGCGATGTAGCCGGCGGGATCGTCGGACTGCGCGCGGACGTGGAGGTGCTCCATCCCGACCTCCGCGACGGCCTCCGCGAACCGGAGGAAGGCGTCGGGATCGGCCACCGGATCCCACGCGCTCGTCTGCATCGTCTTCTCGACGCTCGCCTCGTCCCGGCCCTCGGCGTCGCAATGGCGTCGGAGGACCTCGAGCTTGTGTCGCACCTGATCGGGCTCCACGACATTGAGATTGCAGGCATCCGCGTATCTCGCCACCAGCCGCAGGGTCTTCCGCTCGCCGCCCCCGCCGATCACGAGGGGCGGATGCGGCCGCTGGATCGCAGCGGGCACGTTGATCGTCTCGGCGAGACGGTAGTGGTCCCCCACGAAGGGCCCGTCGTCGTCGCTCCACATCTGCAGCGCGATGCGCACGGTCTCCTCGAGGAGCTCGAAGCGCTCCGCCAGCGGCGGGTACGGGATGCCGTAGGCGAGGTGCTCGCGCTCGTACCAGGCGGCGCCGACCCCGAGGAACGAACGGCCGCCGCTGAGCACGTCGATCGTGGTCGCGGTCTTGGCGAGGATCGCCGGATTGCGATAGGTGATCCCCGTGACGACGGTGCCGAGCTTCACCCGCTCGGTGCGTGCCGCGAGGAAGCCGAGCGTCGACCAGCTCTCCAGCATCGGATCCTGTGCGGAGCGGAACTGCTCCATCTGCAGGAAGTGGTCCTGCACGGTGAGCCAGCTCGCCCCCGACGACTCCGCGGCGTCCGCGATGCGGACGAGGTGCCCGCGCAGGCTTCCGGGGGATCCGGGGAGGGTGAAATCGAGGACGTGGAAGCCGAAGCGCACGGAGGTTCCTTTCGGGCTGCTAGGGGACGTACTCCCGCGACGCGGGGCTGTCGAGCTGGGTCATCTTGAGTGCGTGGTCGTCGAGCATCTCCGCGAAGAGATCCACCGCGCGGGTGAGGCGCTTCAGGTCGCCGGTGATCAGCAGGTCGTGGATGAGCCCGCGGAATCCGCCGAGGGCGAGGGTGCCCGCCGAGTGCGCGTCGCGCCCGTGATAGCCCTCTCGCTCGGCCACCTCGGCGAAGAACACCTCCCAGTTGGACACAGCGGTGTCGGTGAACACCTCGAACTCGGCCGGATCCTCGAACGCACGCGAACTCAGGTGATAGAAGAGCTCCATATGGGGCAGCCGGGGCACGTAGTAGTTCCACGTGGCGCGAACCGCTTCGCTGAGCGTGTCGAACCGGCGGGACCGGAGCTCGGTCGTCACCTTCGAGCGCATCTCCCGCTGGACGCGGGCGAGCAGTTCGTCGCGTGAACCGAAGTGGTAGATCAGCATCCTGCTGGAGGTGCCGAGCGCGCTCGCGAGGTTCGCGAGGGAGAAGTCCTCGATACCCTCCCTGCTCAGATACGCGACCGCACCGTCCAGAAGGGCGGTCGCCCTCGGCGACTCCCGATCCTCGTGATCCTCAGTCATGTGCAGAAGTCTCTCTGTGGGAAAAGAAGAAGAAGTGGACGCAAGTATGACGCGATGTGCGGCTTCGTGGGGTCAGACGACGCGCTCGCCGTCCTTCCAGACGGCATCGGTGAGCGGGACGCCCGGCCGGTAGGCGAGGTGAGACACGCCCGGCGCCCGCAAGGACTGAAGGTCTGCACGCGCACCGGGACGGATCACGCCGACGTCGTCGCGGGCCACGGCGCGCGCTGCAGCGGCGGTCGCCGCGAACACGGCCTCCTCGATGGTCAGCCGCATCTGCAGGACGGCCGTCGCGACGCAGAACTGCATGGACGTCGTGAACGAGGTGCCCGGGTTGCAGTTGGTCGCGAGCGCGATCGTTCCCCCGGCGTCGAGGATCGCCCGGGCCGGCCCGAAGGGCTCGCGGGTGGAGAGATCGCACGCGGGGAGGAACGTCGCGACGGTGTCGGATGCGGCGAGCGCGGCGACGTCGGCCGACGTGAGGTGATTGCAGTGGTCCACGCTGAGCGCGCCCAGCTCCACTGCGAGCAGCACGCCCCCGGAATGCCCGAGCTGATTGCCGTGGACGCGGAGCGCGAGTCCGGCACGGCGACCCGCCTCGAGCACCTCCCTCGACTGGTCGACGGTGAACGCCCCCTCTTCGCAGAAGACGTCGATCGCGTCGACGTAGGGGCGCACCGCCTGCAGCATCGGGCCGCGCACGAGATCGAGGTACTCCCGGGCGTCCGACCCGGGCGGCACGACGTGCGCACCGAGGAACGTCACGGTGTCAGCGACCGAACGTGCGACCTTCGCGCTGCGGACCTCGCTCTCGACGTCGAGTCCGTAGCCGGTCTTCGTCTCGAGGAAGGTCGTACCTCCGCGCTCGGCCTCCGCGCGGAGCGCAGCTGCCGTGGCCCGCAGTTCGGCCTCGCTCGCGCGGCGGGTCGCGGCGACCGTGAGGGCGATGCCCCCGGCGGCGTAGCGCTCCCCCGCCATGCGCGCCTCGAACTCGTCCGACCGGTCGCCGGCGAACACGATGTGGCTGTGCGTGTCCACCCACCCGGGCAGGACCGCAGCCCCCTGCAGGTCGGTCGCGATGTCGGCGGCGGGGGCTGAGGCGGCGTCTCCCACCCACGCGATGCGACCGCGCTCGATCACGAGCGCGGCGTCCTTCCGTCGTCCGAGCTCGGCGTCGTTGGTCGTCAGCTCCCCGATGTTCGTCAGCAGCAGGCTCATCCCAGGACCTCCTCGAGGACGCTCGCGAGCAGTGCGGCGGGACGCTCGCCGTTCGACAGTGCTCCGCCGGATGCCACGACCCGCCCGCCGACGACGACCCGCTGCACGTCCGCGGCGGTGGCGCTGAGCAGCAGCTGCGCGGGTTCCGAACCCACGGTACGGGAAGACTGCGCATCGATCTCGATGAGGTCGAGCGGGCCGCCGATCGTCGCGGGGGCGGCGTGACCGAGGGAACGGTACCCGCCCGCGCCGGCCGCGCGCCCGAGCTCGGCGAGCGTGAAGCGCCCTCTGCGAAGGCTCCCCAACCGCTCGTGCATCTCGAGTCCGCGGATCTCCAGGAACGGATCGACCACCGCGTTCTGGTCGGATCCGATCGACAGGGTCGCGCCCGCGTCGAGGAGCGCGCGGGCAGGTCCGATCCCGTCGCCGAGGTCGGCCTCCGTCGTGGGGCACATCACGATCGAGACCTCCGCCGCGCCCAGCAGGCGGACGTCGGCGTCGGTGAGATGGGTCGCGTGCACCGCGCTCATCCGTGCCGACAGCATCCCCTCGCGCGCCAGCAGCTCGGTGGGCGTCAGGCCGAACGCGACCGTCGCGGCCTCGTTCTCCTGCGGCTGCTCGGACAGGTGGATGTGCAGGGGCACGTCCTCCGGGAGTCCCGCCACGATCGTCCGCACGTCCGCGGGCGACGCGGCCCGCACGGAGTGGATGGCCGCCCCGAGGCCCGGCACCTGAGCCGCGAGCTCGTGCCAGCGGCGGAGGTAGGCTTCGGCGCCGGCGTCGCCGAAGCGCCGCTGCTCGGCCGACAGCGGTGCGCCGATGCCGCCCGCCAGATACGCCGTGTCGAGGAGCGTCAGCCGGATGCCGACATCGCGGGCGGCCTCGACGAGCGCCAGCTCCATCTCATGCGGATACGCCGTGCCGTCCGGTCGATGGTGGACGTAGTGGAACTCCCCGACCGCGGTGTATCCCGCCACGACCATCTCGGCGAACACGCCGCGCGCGAGGCGGCCGTAGAGCTCCGGCGTCAACCGCGACGCCGCCCGGTACATCAGCTCGCGCCACGTCCAGAAGTCGCCGCCGCGATCGTGGGTGCGTCCGCGGAGAGCGCGATGGAACGCGTGCGAGTGCGCGTCGGCGACGCCGGGCATCGCCGTGCCGAGGACCAGATCGCCGGCCCGGGGGCCCTCCCCCTCGGTGATCGCCGTCACCGATCCTGCCTCGTCCGCCGACAGGCGCACGCGATCGCGCACCGCTCCGTCGACGATCAGACGTTCGCACCAGACGCTCACTGGACGAGGCTCCCGACCACCCGCTCGAGCGCGTCGATGCCGGCGAGGCAGTCGGCGAGCTCCGCGTACTCGCCGGGCGCGTGCGAGACGCCGTCCGGATTCCGCACGAAGATCATCGCTGTCGGCACGGCGCCGGCGAGGATGCCGGCATCGTGCCCCGCGCCGCTCGGCAGGACGGGGACGTCGCCGACCGCGGCGGCGACGGTCGCCGCCAGCCCGGCGTCGAAATGGACTTCGGGACTCCAGGAGTTCTCGACGAACTCGGATGCGCCCACGCGTGCGGCGATCGCCGCGACGAGCGCGCGCGTCTCCTCGTCCGACGAGGCGCGTGCATCCAGCGTCATCACGACCGACGAGGCGATCACATTGGCACCGCCTGGGACGGCGGTGAGCCGGCCCACCGTGGCGCGGGAACCGGGGAACTCCAGCGCCGTCTCCCGCACGTCCAGCACGGCGCGCGCGGCGGTGACCATCGGGTCGTCGCGATCCGCCATCAGCGTCGCGCCCGCGTGGTTGCCCTGACCGCGGAAGGTCAGCGTCCAGCGCCCGTGCGCGAGGATCCGCGACGCGATCGCCGTGGGACTCCCCAGGTCGACGAGCCCGCGCCCCTGCTCGACGTGCAACTCGATGAACAGGGCGATCCGTGACAGCGCCTCGTCGTCCCTCCCGATGCCACGGGTGTCGAAGCCGACGTGCGCGCCCGCCTCCGCGAAGGAGATCCCGTCCTCATCACGCAGCGCGCGGACGTAGTCGGGCGATATGGACCCCGTGAGCAGCTGCGATCCGAGGCATGCGACGCCGAAACGCGAGCCCTCCTCCTCGGCGAACGCGATGACCGCCAGCGGTCGACGCGGGCGCACACCGGCGGCCTTGAGGCGCGCGACCGCTGCGAAGGCGCTCTCGACGCCCAGCGGTCCGTCGAACTCGCCCCCGCCCGGCACGGAGTCGAGGTGACTGCCGATGACGACGGCATCCGGACCGGCAGGACCCCACCATGCCCACAGGTTCCCGTTCCGATCGGTCTCGACGTCGAGGCCGATCCGCGCGGCACGGGATGCGAACCACTCACGCAGCTCCATCTCGGCAGACTGCCACAGATGCCGCGAGAACCCGCCCCGGCGATGATCGCGCCCGATGTGCGAGATCTCCCGGAGCCCGTCGAGCAGGCCGACCGCGGGGGCGTTGACCATGGGGCCTCCCTGTGTGGATCGCACTCGTCTGGACCGTCGTCTGTCGGCTACCACCTTCGGGCTGCACGCAACACGAGTGTAACACGCTTACGTATATGCTGTGCCTCAAGGATGCCCCACGAACGGCATCCGAAGCCGGTCATACCGCGGAGATCTCGCGGTCTCACCGCCCGAGGAGCACCTCGGCCGCCTGACCACGCCGCGCGTGCCGCCGCGCGCAGACGGCCGTCATTCGATTACGTAATCGAGCGAAATGAAGGAGCATGCGATGACGTCAGTCCACGCCGAGCAGGGGTCGGGCACCGACCACATCGACGACCTGTACTGGCGGGCCGCGAGCACTCCGGTCGTCGAGAGCGATCAGGAGCTCGAGAGCATCGTCCGGCAGGCGGAGCTCCCGGTCCTCCTCGTCTCGCTCGCCGCCGCCCTCGACGATCCGTCGATCCTCACGGACGACCTCCGGCCCCCGCTGACGCCGATGGACACTGCTCCCGTTCCCCACGGAGGCATGACGCCGGCGCAGCAGGAGCGCGCCGTCGAGGTGGCCCTGACGGCCCTCAAACGACTCCGTGACGAGGGCATCACCCGCGTGGGCGCCCTCTCGGACGAACGACGCCGCGAGCTGCTCGGCTTCCTCAGCGGCGGGCGTGAGGAATGGCTCGACATGCTCAGCCACGAGCTCGCCCTCGCACCCGAGCACGGCGGTCGCCCCGACTGGAGGTTCGAGGACGTCGCGGCGGGCCGGGACTTCCGCGTCCTGATCGTGGGAGCGGGCGTCGGCGGCATCGCGGCCGCCTACCGCGTCGCACAGGCGGGCCTGCCGTATGCGCACGTGGAGGCGGGTGAGACCCTCGGTGGCACGTGGGCCAAGAACACGTATCCGGGTGTCCGACTCGACACGCCGACGTTCGGCTACTCCTACTCGTTCGCCCAGCGCGGGGACTGGCCGCATCAGTTCGCCGAGGGAAGCGAGATCGCGGACTACCTCGAGGACGTCGTCGACCGTGCGGGACTCCGGGAGCGCATCGAGTTCGGCACCCGCCTGCTCCGTCTCCGATGGGACGACGAGGCCGGCGCATGGGAGGCGACGACGGTCGGTCCGGACGGCGTCGAGAAGGCACGGATGTTCTCAGCGGTCGTGAGCGGACTCGGTCTGCTCGATCGGCCGAATATCCCCGACTTCCCGGGGGCGGCACAGTTCCAGGGCGTCACGATGCACTCGCAGGAGTGGAACCACGACGTCGATCTCGCCGGCAAGCGCGTCGCTGTCATCGGGACCGGCGCGAGCGCGTACCAGATCGTCCCGGCGATCGTCGACGACGTGGCATCCCTCACCGTGTTCCAGAGGAGCGCGCCATGGATGCTTCCGGCACCGAACTACCATGACGCGGTCGGTGAAAGCTTCGCGTGGCTCGTCGAGAAGGTTCCGCACTTCGCCCAGTGGTACCGGCTCTGGGTCATCCTCACCGGAATCGAAGGGCGCGCACACACGGTCACGGCGGAAGAGGGCTGGGAAGGGGCTCCCCTGAGCATCTCGCGCAAGAGCCAGGAGCTGCGCGACTACCTGGCGGCGCGGATCGAGTCCCAGCTCGCCTCCCGTCCCGACCTGCTCGCGATCGCGATCCCCGCCTATCCGCCGGGCGCCAAGCGCATGCTGCGCGACAACGGCGTGTGGGCCAGGGCGCTCCTCGACGACCGGACGACCGTCGTCACGGCGGGCGTCGATCGCTTCACGCCGACCGCGATCGTCGACGGCGCCGGTGTCGCGCACGAGGTCGACGTCGTGATCTTCGCGACCGGATTCCGGCCGTCGGAGTTCCTCGAGAACATCGAGGTGACCGGACGGGACGGTGTGGACCTGCAGGACTTCTGGGCCGGCAACGCCCGGGCATACAACGGCATCACCGTGCCGGGCTTCCCGAACCTCTTCCTCATCTACGGCCCGAACGTCGGCGGAGTCGTCCAGGGCAGTCTCCACTTCATGATCGAGCGCGCCGCGGAGTTCGCGATCAAGGCGATGCGGGAGGTGCTCGAGCGCGGAGCCACCGCGATCGACGTCCGCCGCGAGGCGCTCGATCGCTTCGTCGCGTACGTCGACGAGGGCAGCCGCCGGATGGCCTGGGGCCAGCCCTACGTGCGCACGTGGTATCAGAACGCCTCGGGCCGCGTCACCGCGATCTGGCCGTACACGAACATCGAGTACTGGGACCTGACCGAGCGGGTGGACCCCGCTGACCACGACTTCCTCCCCTGAGCACCGACGAGAGCGAACCCATGACCGCGCAGTATTCGCACGACACGCTGACCACCCACGGCCTCGTGACCCACTACCTCCACGCCGGGGCGGAGGACGCGCCGCTGCTCGTCCTCCTGCACGAAGGCGCGTTCGGGGCATCGGCCGCGGCGAGCTGGGGTCCCCTCATCCCGCTCCTCGCCGAGGAATACCGGGTCATCGCGCCGGACCTCTACGGCTACGGCGCCTCGAGCAAGGTCGTGCAGTTCGACGCCGCCCCCTATGACCTGCGCCTCCACCAGGTCGGTGCCCTGCTCGACCACCTCGGGGCGCAGGATGCGCGCGTGCATCTCGTGGGCAACTCGTTCGGCGGGGCGATGGCGCTGCGCGCGGCCCTCACCGAGTGGTTCGCCCCTCGACTGCGCTCGGTGGTCTCCTTCGGGGGGACCGGTGGTCCGTACCGGACCGCCGACGGCCTGGCGCGCCTCGGGCGCTTCGACGGCACGGCCGAGGACATGGAGGAGCTGGTCCGATTCGCGAACGGCGACTTCCCGGGTCTGGCCGAACAGGTGGCGAGCCGGATGGCGGGCGCCAGCGCGGGCAACTACCGCGCGATCCTGTCGCCGATGATGCCCGCGCCGTTCGCTGCAGCGCCCCCGGCCGACGCCTATCCCGAGACCCTCGCCGCGACGGGCATCCCGGTCGTGGCGGTCGCCGGGACGGACGACCCGTTCGTCGAGCCTGGCTGGGCGCAGCGGGTCACGGCGCACGCGCCGCTCGGTCGCGCCGTGGTCGTGGACGGGGGGCACAGCCCCAACGTCGTCGACCCCGCCGGCACGGCCCGGCTCATCCTCGCCGTGCTGCGCGAGAACGAAGAGCTTCTCGACCACACCCCCTCCGCGAACTAAGGACAGCATCATGAGCGTTTCCCTCGAGACCGTCACCGCGTGGCTGGATCGGTTCGGCACAGTCTGGCGGGAGGGCGACGCCGTCGCAGCGGCCGCCCTCCACCCCGCCGACGGCGTCTACCGCAACAGTCCGTTCCTCGATGAGCCCTACGTCGGCACGGACGCCATCAGGGGGTTCTGGGAGCGCGCCCTCGTCGGCGTCTCCGACATCGACTTCCGCTACGGCACGCCGGTCATCGACGGCGACCGCGCGGCGGTGGAGTGGTGGGTGACGGAGACCAACAACGGCGAGGCGGCGACCCTCGCGGGCATCTTCCTCCTCACCTTCCAGGGCGAACTGGTAGCGGACCTGCGCGAGGCCTTCGTCAAGCAGGCGGGCGCGCATCAGCCGCACGACGGCTGGGGCGTCTGAACCGACCGTCCGTCGACGAGACCATCAGGAGGAGAGTCATGACAGAGGTCCCCGAATCACGGGCCGAGGTCCTCATCATCGGCGCGGGCGTGATCGGCGCCGGCATCGCGCTGGACATGGCGCGTGCCGGACACGACGTGCTCGTCGTCGACCGCAGCAGCGCCCCGGGCACCGGTTCCACGTCCTCATCTGCGGCCATCGTCCGCGTCCATGCCGGCGACGCGCAGACGTCGGCCATGGCAGACGATGCGCTCACGATCTGGCATGACTGGGCCGGCTTCCTCGATGCCCCGGACGGAGATCAGATCGCACGCTTCCAGCACTGCGGCTCGCTGATCCTGGACCCCGGCGACGGCTCGCTGCGCCAGCTCGAAGACGCCATGACCGAGGCGGACGTGGAGTTCGAGAGGTGGACGCTCGACGACACCGGGCAACGGTTCCCCTACCTCGACCTGCACCGGTTCGGCCCTCCGCGACCCGTGGACGACGAGTCGTTCTGGGACGACCCCGAGGAGATGCTCGCGGGCGCGGTGTACACCGATCAGTCGGGCTACATCTCGGATCCTTCGCTCGCGACGGTCAACATGATGGATGCCGCACGCCGTGCGGGGTCGCGGGTGCGAATGCCCGCGACGGTCGCGGCGATCGACGTCTCCGGCGACCGGGTCACGGGGGTGACCCTCGCCGACGGGTCGCGGATCCTCGCGGACGTCGTGATCGTCGCCGCGGGACCGCACACCGGGCCGATGCTCGCGCCGATCGGAGCGACCGACGACTTCGGCGTCGCCCTCCTGCGGATCCGCACGGAGGAGGTGCACGTCGCGGCGCCCCCCGGCGTCGACATGACCACCCAGGGCGTGCACCTCGTCGATGCCGACCTGAACACCAACTTCCGCCCCGAGGGGACGAACGCGTTCCACGGCGGCAGCAATCAGGGGCTTCCCGGTGAGCAGACGCTGCTGGACGACCCCGACGACTTCGTCCCGGCGGTCTCGGCCGAGGGGTGGGAGCGCCTCACGCTGCGGCTGGCGCGACGGATTCCCGACCTCGGCATCCCGCGCGCAAGGTCCGGCATCGTCGGGATCATCGACGCCGCCGAGGACTGGGTGCCCGTCTACGACCGCACCCGCTACGAGGGTCTGTTCGTCGCCGCCGGGACGTCCGGCTCCCAGTTCAAGGTCGCACCCCTCGTCGGCCGCTTGATGCGGCACGTCGTCGAGACGACGATCGAGGGCCACGACCACACCACCGTGCCGTTCCGCAGTCCCGTCGGCGATCGGATGTTCTCGACCGCCGTGTACTCGCGCACCCGTTCCCCCTTCGTCGGGATGGCGCGGCTCTAGTCGCCGCCCGCCGCCCGCCGCCGAAGACCACCCGAGAGAGGTATCCCCATGCACATCGAACAGTCACGCCTCGACGGCAGGACCGTCCTCATCACCGGCTCCGCCGAGCGAGCGGGTCGCGACTTCGCGCGCTACCTCGCCGCCGCGGGCGGATCGATCGTGATCAACCACTGGCGCCAGGCCGCCGAGGCCGAGGAGACCCTCCGGCTCATCCGAGAGGACGGCGGCGAGGCGATCGTCGTCGAGGCCGACGTGTCCGACCCCGCGCAGGCGAAGCCGCTCGTGGAGGCGGCGGCGGCGTGGAAGGGCGATCTCAGCGTGCTGGTCCACAACGCGAGCTTCCTCCGTCCGAAGGAGTTCGAGGACGTCGCACCCGCCGATTTCGACGCGTCGTTCGGCGTGAACCTCCGTGGGCCGTTCTTCCTCAGCCAGGCCGCCGCCGAGGTGATGTCCGCGCAGGGGCACGGGCGGATCATCGCGCTCGTGGGCAACTCGACCTCCGAGGCATGGCCCAACCTCATCCCCCACATCCTGTCGAAGACCGCGCTCGTGCGTCTCATGGAGCAGCTCGCGGTCGCCCTCTCCCCCGTGGTGCAGTGCAACGCCATCGCCCCGTCCCAGTTCTACCGCTCGGACGACGGTGCGAACGATGCACTGCGGCGCTACCGCGGCGAACCGCTCGCCGACGGGGACACCTACCGCCTGGGCACGCGGTTCGAATTCCGCAACGGCAACGCACGGGATGTCGCGGAGGCGATCCTCTATCTCGCCACGTGCACGTCCTACCTCACGGGCGTGACGCTCCGGCTGGACGGAGGCAAGGCGCTGTACTGACTACGGGGCCTCCACCTCGGGCGCGACGCGGATGACGAGCTTGCCGAAGTTCTCGCCGCGCAGCATCCCGAGGAACGCGGCGGGCGCGTTCTCCAGACCGTCGACGATGTCCTCGAGGTAGGCCAGCCGTCCCTCGTCCCACCACCGGGCCGCGTCGCGCTGGAAGCGCTCCGTGTGCGTCTGCGCGAAGTCGCGCTGGGTGAAGCCGCGGAACAGCAGGCGCTTGATGTTGATGGCCTTCATGAGATCGGGCAGGCGGTCGGGTCCCGGGGACGCGTCCGTTCTGTTGTACTGGGAGACCAGACCGCAGACGGGGACGCGGGCGAAGTCGTTCAGGTGCGGGAACACCGCATCCCACACCGCGCCGCCGACATTCTCGAAGTAGACGTCGATGCCGTCGGGGACGGCCGCGGCGAGCTCACGCGCGAAGGTCGGCGAGCGATGGTCCAGGACGACGTCGAACGGGAGCTTCTCGCGCATCCATTCGACCTTGCGCGGTCCGCCGGCGATCCCGACCACGCGCGCTCCACGGATCTTCGCGAATTGACCGGCCGCCGAACCGACCGGGCCGGTCGCCGCGGCGACCACGAAAGTCTCGCCGGGTGCCGGGCGACCGATCTCCTCCACGCCGACGTACGCGGCGAAGCCCGGCATCCCGAGGATGCCGAGGTGCGTGGAGAGCGGCGCGCCGGCACGGTCGATCGCGCGCAGTCCCTCCGCAGGCACGACGGCGTGCGACTGCCAGCCGTGGCGCGAGAGCACGATGTCGCCCGGCGCGAACACGGGGCTGCGCGACACGACGACCTCGCTGACCGTCCCGCCCTCCATGACCTCGCCGAGGCCGACGGGAGTGGCATACGATTTCGCGTCGTCCATTCGCCCGCGCATGTACGGGTCCAGGGACAGGTAGATCGACCTGAGCAGCACCTCGCCCTCACTCGGAGCGGCGAGCTCCCTCGATTCCACGCGGAAATCGGTGAGACGGGGCTCTCCGTGAGGGCGGGCGGCGAGGACGACGGCGGTGCTGGTGATCACCATCCGCACTCTATACGGCGCCTCCGCTTTCTGTACTACAGTTACGTACACCGCGCGTCGCTCGCGCTCCGCGATCGCTGCGCCTCCACTCGACGCATGAGGAGAAGACACGTGACCACGATCACCATCACGGGCGAGCACATCCGCCTCGACGTCCTGCGCGACGTGTTCCGGGGGCCGGTCACGGTCGAGCTCGCCCCGTCCGCCCTCGAGAACCTCGAGCGCGCCCACAAGGTCATCATCGACGCCATCGAGCGCGGCGACGTCGTGTATGCGGTGAACACCGGTTACGGAAAGCTGGCCGACCGCCGGATCTCGCCCGACGACCTCCTCGAGCTCCAGCGCCGTTCGGTCCTGTCGCACATGGTCGGCGTCGGCGATCCCCTTCCCGACGCGATCGTGCGCGGCATCATGGTCATCAAGCTGATCGGCCTCTGCCGCGGTCATTCCGGCCTGCGGGTCGAGGTGGCGCAGCGCATGGTCGACATGATCAACGCGGACGCTCTCCCCGTGATCCCCGCACAGGGATCGGTGGGCGCGTCCGGCGACCTCGCTCCGCTCGCGTACATGGCGGGCGCACTGATGGGCGAAGGTCGTGTCCGGGTCGACGGCACCACGTACTCGGCACGGGAGGGGCTGGCGAAGGCCGGACTCGAGCCGATCGTGCTGGGGCCCAAGGAGTGCGCCGCGCTCATCAACGGCGTGCAGGCTTCCACGGCGATCGCGGTCAACGGCCTGTTCGGCGCAGAGGCTGTCCTCAACGCCGGCCTCGCCGGCGGGGCGCTGACGCTCGAGGCGACAGCCGGTCGACCGGGAGTGCTGGACGACCGGATCCAGCAGATTCGCGGGCACGTGGGCCAGATCCGCGTCGCCGCAGCGCTCCGCGATCTGGTTGCCGACAGCCCCGTGCTCGGCATCGAGTTCGAGGGCCGGCGTCTGCAGGACCCGTACTGCCTGCGCTGCCAGCCGCAGGTCATGGGTGCGGCACTGGATCTCCTGGCGTTCGCCGCCGTCACCCTGGAGACCGAGGTGAACGCCGTCTCCGACAACCCGCTGATGTTCCCCGACGACGACGTGGTGCTCTCCGGCGGCAACTTCCACGGACAGCCGGTGGCCTACGCGGCCGACATCATCGCGCTCGCGCTGTGCGAGATCGGATCCATCTCGGAGCGTCGCCAGGCGATGCTGATGGATTCATCGATGAGCGGTCTCCCGCCCTTCCTGGTCGGAAACGCGGGCCTCAACGGCGGGTTCATGATGGCTCAGGTGACCAGCGCCGCGCTCGTCGCCGAGAATCGCGCGAAGGCCACGCCGAACAGCGTGGACAGCATCCCCACGTCCGCCGGGCAGGAGGACCACGTCAGCATGGCGATGCACGCGTCCGTTCGCCTCGGCGCGATGGTCCGCAACGCCGCCTACGTGGTCGCCATCGAGCTGCTGTGCGCCGCCCAGGGCCTCGATCTGCGCAACGACGGGGATGCGGCACCCGGCAACAAGCCCACCTACGAGCTGGTGCGCGGCATCGCGGCGCGCCTCGTCGACGACCGCATCCTCTCCGAGGAGATGGAAGCGGTCGCCGCGCGGATCCTCGATGGAGCCTTCGTCGAGCGCGTCGGCATCGCCGTGGCGCCCGGCGCGGCGGGCTGAACCCGACGGCCCCCGCGAAGGGGACGGAGCCCCGCGCTCCGTCCCCTTCGTTGCGTTCGGGCGGCGGATATCCCGGACATGCGAAAGACGATCACACTTCGAGTTCGTAAAATGCGCGTTACAAGCCCGGGGTGCCGTTCGCCGGAAGATTGAGATATCTACTGATAAATATCCTGATCAAGCAGTATTTCCGGTGAACTGCATTTTGATATCGACTCTCGAAAAGTGCTTGCCCGGTTCATGTAATTGAGGTACGTTCATCGCAAGGCACCCGCCTTACCGAACGATGACGTTCGATCAGTGGTACTACCCCTTCCCGAGCTGCCAGGAGTACACATGAGCCTCTTCAGACGCACCACAGCAATGGTCTCGCTCACGCTGGTCGCCGCGCTCGTCGCGGTCGGCTGCGCAGCGGGCACGCCGTCCGGCGAACCGACCTCGTCCTCGAGCTCGCAGGTCGACCCGGCCCTGCAGAAGCTGCTGCCTGCGGCGATCCGCGACAAGGGCGAGATCCTCGTCGGCACGGACCCGTCGTACCCGCCGTGCGACTTCCGCAACGACGCCGGCGAGATCGACGGCTACAACAACGCGATCCTCCAGGCGATGGCACCGCGTCTCGGGGTGAAGATCACGATGCAGGGCATCGCATTCGACGGCCTGCTGCCCGGCGTCGAGAGCGGTCGGTTCAACGCGGCGATGGAGTGCATCACCGACAACGCCGAGCGGCAGAAGATCGTGAAGTTCGTCGACTACAGCTACAGCACCAAGGGCATCATCAAGCTCGCCAAGTCGAAGGCGGACATCACCGAGAACCCGCTCACGATGTGCGGCCTGCACGCCGGCGTCCAGACGGGCACCGAGTTCGTCACGGACGTCGAGCTGTTCAACACGAACTGCGAGCAGTCCGGCAAGCCCGCGATCAAGACGACCAACTTCCCCACGACGGCAGATCAGAACACCGCACTGCAGTCTGGTCAGATCGACTTCGCCGTGACCAGCTTCGCCACCGGGGCATGGCAGGCGAAGGAGACCGACGGTCTCTTCGACATCCTCCCGAGCCCGCTGCTGGCGAAGACCTACGTCGGCATCGTGGTCGGTCTGCACGACGACGACCTCGCCGCCGCCCTCGAAGGCGCCCTGAAGGCGATCATCGCCGACGGCACGTACGAGAAGGTCATGAAGGAGTGGAAGCTGGAGGCCCTCATGCTTCCCGAGCCCGGCATCAACCTCGCAGCGAGCAAGCCGCTCGAGGTTCCCACGCCCTGTGGAGCGTGCGGCAAGTAGCACCCCCGACCGGTGTGGTCGGCGCGACGGACCTCGCGCCGACCACACCGGTCTCCCCCATCCGTGCGAGCCCCATCGAACTGGTACACAACATGAGTGACACCCCCGCAGAGACGTCGGTCCGGGATCCCTTCGCGAAGCCCCTCCCGCTGCGACACCCCAGCTACTGGATCACCGCCGTCGTCGTCGGCATCCTCCTGGTCATGGCCGTCTACGTCCTGGCGACGAATCAGAGCGCCAAGTGGGACGTCTTCGCCCGCTACCTCTTCTCCCCGCAGATCATGGAGGGCCTCTGGGTCACGATCCAGCTGTCGGTGATCTCGCAGATCCTCGCGCTGGCCATCGGCTGCATCCTCGCCCTGCTCGGCGAGTCGAAGAACCCCACGCTGCGACTGTTCGTCCGCGCATACGTGGGGTTCTTCCGCGGTCTGCCGCTCCTCGTCCTGCTCCTGCTGATCTTCAACGCCGCGCTCTTCATCCCCACGCTCGGCTTCGGCTCGTGGAGCTGGAACACGAACGACATCATCACCGGCTTCAGCGCCGCGATCATCGGTCTGTCGCTCCACGAGGGCGCATTCATGACCGAGGTCATCCGCGCGGGCTTCCTCTCCGTCCCGAAGGGCCAGCGCGAGGCCGCGCAGAGCATCGGGATGAAGCCGGGCATGACGATGCGCACGATCGTGCTGCCGCAGGCGATCCGCATCATCATCCCGCCCACCGGCAATCAGTTCATCGGTCTGCTGAAGGCCAGCTCGCTCGTCGCCGTCATCGGCGGCGGCGACCTCCTCACTCGCGCGCAGCAGATCTACGGCTCGAACTTCCAGGTCATCCCGCTCCTGTTCGTCGTCAGCTTCTGGTACCTGGTCCTCGTCACGCTCGCCACCGTCGGACAGCATTTCCTCGAGAAGAAGTTCTCCCAGGAGGGCGGACCTCGAAAAGCCGTCCGCGCGACCCAGAAGGCGGTGGCATGATGGCCGAGACCTCGTCGCCCCTCGTTACCGTGCGCAACGTCGTGAAGAGCTACGGCGACGTGCAGGTGCTGAAGGACATCTCGCTCGACGTCGCGGAGCGGGAGGTCCTCTGTCTCATCGGGCCGTCCGGCTCCGGAAAGAGCACGCTGCTGCGGTGCATCAACTACCTGGAGCGGATGGACGGCGGCTACATCAAGGTCGCCGACGAGTTCGCCGGAGCCGTGGTCAAGGGCGGCGTTCTCCACGAGGCGTCCGCCGCACAGCTGGCGGACTACCGTCAGCAGGTCGGGATGGTCTTCCAGCACTTCAACCTCTTCCTGCACCTCACCGCCCTCGAGAACGTGACGATCGGCCTGCGCAAGGTTCGCGGGATGGGGAAGCGCGAGGCCGCCGACCGTGGCCGCGCCGCCCTCGCGAGCGTCGGGCTGGAGCACCTCGAGGGTTCCTATCCCCGCAACCTGTCCGGCGGTCAGCAGCAGCGCGTCGCGATCGCGCGTGCCCTGGCGATGGAGCCCAAGGTCATCCTCTTCGACGAACCGACGAGCGCGCTCGACCCCGAGCTCGTCGGAGAGGTGCTGGCCGTCATGCGTCGGTTGGCGGAGGGAGGCATGACGATGATCGTGGTGACCCACGAGATGCGCTTCGCCCGTGATGTCGCATCCCGCGTCGCCTTCATGGATCAGGGTGTCATCGCCGAGATGGGTGCCGCGAGGGATGTCATCGACACCCCGCAGTCGGAGCGCACGAAGACCTTCCTGAGCCGCGTCGGATGACTCCGTGACGTGGCCGGGACTGCGCCTCGAAGAGCCGAAGGGTGTCGACGGGGGCGATCTGCTCGTCCTCGGCCACTCCCTCGGCACGTCTGCGGCGCTGTGGGACGACGCCCTCCCCGCATTGCGCGAGCGGTTCCGCGTGGCGCGCTGGGAGGTGCCGGGGCACGGTGACGCGCCGGCCGCGACGGGCGCATACCGGGTCGAGGAACTGACCGACGCCCTGGTCGCGCGCCTCGATGCGCGGGCCACCGAGGCGGTGCACTACGCCGGCGTCTCGATCGCGGGATGCGTGGGCCTCGACCTGTGCCTGCGCCACCCCGAGCGTGTGATCTCGGTCGCGGTCATCTCGTCGGGCGCGCGGGTCGACGACCCGGCGCTGATGCGCGCCCGCGCGGACACCGCACGCGCACGTGGCATGCGGCCGTTCGTGGAGTCGTTCCGCGAGAGATGGTTCGCGCCCACCACTCCTGAGGCCACGCGGGAGCGACTGCTGGGGATCTTGGGCAGGACGGACGCGGAGAGCTATGCGCGTGCGGCCGAGGCCCTCGCCGATTTCGATGTGTGGGATCTCGTCCCCCGCATCCGCACACCGCTGCTCGCGGTCGGCGGAGAGGCGGACCGGTCGGTCCCGCTCGACAGATCCCGCGAGCTCGCTGCCCGCGTTCCTCAGGCCGTGGTGACGGCGATCCCCGATGCCGCGCACAGCCTCGTCGCGGAGAACCCCGCCGCGCTGGCCGCGGCGCTCACGGCGTTCATCGACGGCTCTCGCCCGGCCTGACACATTCTTCGAGGTTTCTTCGCGGCATCCCGCCAGACTCGTCGTCATGTCCACACCCCCTGCCTCACCGACGGGCGGGCTGCGCGGCTCCCTGAGGCTCGACTTCCCGTGGGGGGCGGCACAGCCCGGCGCGGTCCGCTGCGTCCTGGCGACCCTGGTCGCCGTCGTCGCGTCAGTTCTCGCCTGCGCACTGATCGCCGCGATCACGACGACGCTCGCACCGGCGACGGCCGGCTACGAGCACTTCCGGTTCTCCGACTACGCGCGGCTCACGGTGATCGGCGTCATCCTCGCCGGGATCGCATGGCCCCTGGTGACCCTGCTGTCGTCCCGCGCACGGCGGCTCTACCTCTGGCTGGCGATCGCGGTCACCGTCGTGAGCTTCGCCCCCGACCTGTGGATCCTGCGCCAGGGTCAGCCCGCGGCCGGGGTCGCGGCGCTGATCGTCATGCACATCGCGCTGTTCGCGATCACGTACCCGACACTCGTCTTCGGCGCGCCCCAGCCGCGCGGCATCAAGGCATCCACCGACACCGGGGACGCCGCGAGACCGCGCGCCCGGAGCTGAGGCAAAAGCGATCCGGGCTCAGACGCCGATCTTCTTGGCGGCGCGGTTCGCGGCCTTCTCGACCTTGGCGTAGGTGCGGTCGCGGACCTTCTTGACGCCTGGGTCGTTCCACACCTTCTTCGCGGCGCGGCTGATCTCTCCGTAGCGCTTGCGACCGGCCTTCGCCCCGACCACGTACGCGGCGCCGACGAGCGCGGCGATGAGCATCACACGCAGGAACGTCATGATCCGACCTCCGCTGCGCCGAGCCGACCGTTCTGAGGATCCTGATCTGTCATGCGACCACGCTAGGCGCCGCCGCCGACACGGGCGCGGGGGTTGACCGGTCCCCCGCGGCGTGCAAGCGTCCGTGGTCGCGTGCCGCGGCACCCTCCCTCGGCTCGTAGACTGCGCGCATGCGGATCGTCGTGTCGGGCACGCACGCCAGCGGGAAGAGCACCCTCATCGGCGACTTCGCCGCACGGCATCCGGACTGGCGGGTGCTGCCCGATCCGTTCGAGCTGGTCGACGAGGCTCCAGACCGACCGGACGCGGGCGTGTTCTTCCGCCAGCTCCAGATCGCTGCGGCACGACTGGTGGAGCCGGGCTCCGGACACCTCGTCGCCGAGCGCGGACCGCTCGACTTCCTCGCCTACCTCGACGCACTCGATGCGCTCGGCCGCCCGGAGCGCTCACGAGAGCTCTTCCGCCGCGGCATCCCGCTCACCGCGCGCGCCACCGCGCACGCCGACCTCCTGGTGCTGCTCCCCGTCGACGCGACCGACCCCGGTGGCCCGGACGATGAGGATCCCGAGCTGCGCGCCGCGATGGATGCCGCGCTGTTCGAGCTCGCCGACGACCCGGACCTCGTGGGCGACACCGAGATCGTCGAGATCACCGGCGACCGCGACGCGCGGCTGGCGCAGCTCGAGGCCGCGGTCGCGCAGCGGGCGCGCTGAGGCCTCCCGCGGACTCAGGCTCCGGATGCCGCCAGCTCCGCGCCGGCGTGCGCCAGCTCGGCGAGCGCCGCCTCGCTCGAGGTGTCGGCCACACCGGCGACGAGATCCGTGAACACCCGCACGTGGCGGCCGTGCGCGATGGCGTCGAGCGCGGAGGCGCGCACGCAGTAGTCCGTCGCGATCCCCGTCACGTCGACGTCGACGACGCCGTGCTCGTCCAGGACGGTCTCGACGGACCGGCCGTCGTCCGTCGTCCCCTCGAAGAGGGAGTACGCGGGCTGGCCCTGCCCCTTCTTCACGTGGTGCGTCACGGTCGAGACATCCAGCCCCGGGTCGTACTCCGCACCGGCGGTGCCTCCGACGCAGTGGACCGGCCACGTGTCGACGTAGTCCGGCTCGTCCGCGGCGAAGTGGCCGCCGTTGTCGTTGTCGGCGTCGTGCCAGTCGCGCGAGGCGACGATCACGTCGTACTCCCCCGCGTGCGCGGCGAGATAGCGCGAGATCCGCGCCGCGACGGCGTCACCGCCGTCGACGCCGAGCGCCCCGCCCTCGGTGAAGTCGTTCTGCACGTCGACGATGAACAGCGCCTTGCCCATGCTTCGAGGGTACGCCGGTCTCGCGTTGCCAACTCCTCGAGATCGAGCGGAACGGGGCGGAATCCGGGAGTCAGGTGACCGAACGACCCGGTTCTCGAGGAGTTGACTCCGGCTCATGCCGCCGCGTGCGCCCCTCATCGACCTCGACGCCCGCGCGCCACAGCTTCGACGGCCACCAGATGGCCCGGCCGATGTCGTACGCCGCGGCCGGCACGAGGAGCGAGCGCACCACGAAGGTGTCCAGCAGCACGCCGAACGCCACGA
>Ga0209930_1002545_pt1 | contig 21145 bp, 15 predicted proteins | sample ThiBiot_500_biof_2_FD_183948 | JGI IMG/M metagenome (GOLD analysis project Ga0209930, IMG submission 183948) | Wastewater bioreactor microbial communities from Cape Town, South Africa - Thiocy_cont_500_biof (SPAdes) | ecosystem: Engineered > Bioreactor > Thiocyanate-remediating >... | reverse complement strand
GGGCGCGAGCTGGTGAACATGCCCTTGAAGTCCCAGATCGATTTCTGGGCCGAGGGGAAATGGTCGGTCAGGAAGCCGCCGCCATTGTTTTTGGAGAAAAAGCCGTTGAAGCCCCAGAGGCTGTCGGGCTTGGCGCCGATGTCCAGCAGGTCCACCACCAGCAGGTCGCCGGGCTGGGCGCCCTTCACGCCCACGGGGCCGGACAGGTAGTGCACCGTGGTCAGGTCGATGTCGCGCACATCGTCGGCACTGTCGTTGTTCTTGATGAAGCCGCCGGTCCAGTCGTAGGTCTCCAGGATGAAGTCGTCGCCGGGCTGGACCCAGCAGGCCATGGGAATGTCCGGGTGCCACCGGTTGTGGACCCTTTCGTTGTCGGTGGGCGGGCGGTTCAGGTCCACCTTGATCAGCGTATCCGTCATGTGCAAAAACCTCCTGGGTGGGTGGGGATCGACAGCGGAGAACGGGCCGGGGTGCGGCACGCCATTGCCGGCCTTCCTGTGGCGCCACGCCGTGCCAAAGCGGCGGCGCGCCCTCGGTGCGCCGGCAGGCGGCGCAGGGCGGGTATGAAGAAAAGGCCGGGAATGCATAAACACCATAGCAGCCGTGCCTGCCGGCCCGCCTAGGCAGCAACCCTGGGTTGACATCCGGACGCCGGCGCTGGTGAAGCCACCCTTCCAGATTGGCGAATTGAAGCGGCCCCGCGATGCGGGCATGCTGGCGGACAGCCGCTGCCCTGCATGCCGCCGGGCGCAGCGCCAAGAACACAAAGAATGGAAACACCGCCCATGCACCTGAGCGCACAGACCCACTACCAGGCCGAACTCGATGCCGGCCGTTTCTGCATACAGCAGTGCCCGCAATGCACGCGCCATGTCTTCACCCCGCGCGAGCTGTGCCCGCACTGCGGCGCCAGCCCGCTGCGCTGGGTGCGCGCCAGCGGCCAGGGCACGGTCTACTCCACCTCCACCGTCGCACGCAAGAGCGATGCCGGCGGCGACTACAACGTGGCCCTGATCGACCTGGACGAAGGCGTGCGCATGATGGGCCGCGTCGAAGGCATTGCGCCGGCCGACGTGCGCATAGGCCAGCGCGTGAGCGCTCATGTGGCGAGCAAGGACGGACGCGGCCTGGTGCTGTTCCAGCCCGCGCTGCAACCGGCTCCACAGGCTTCCCGTGGAGGTGCAGCATGAACACCCGCATCCCCCAATCCACCCTGGACGCCGCCGCCGTGAACCGCCCGCTGCGCGGGCGCGTGGCCATTGCCGGCGCCGCCACCTATGGCTGTGGCGAGGCCCCCGGCATGGACGACATGACCCTGCTGGTGCGCGCCGCCCATGCGGCCGTGGCCGATGCGGGCCTGACCATGCAGGACATCGACGGACTGGCCACCTGCAGCGTCAACGCCAGCATGTGGACCATGCCCGTGATCGAGCACCTGGGCATCAACCCCACCTACGTGGACGGCACGATGATCGGCGGCAGCAGCTTCATCGCCCACCTGCTGCCCGCCATCCGCGCGCTGGAGGCCGGCCAGTGCAAGGCCGTGCTGGTGTGCTACGGCAGCGCCCAGCGCTCGGCCACCTTCGGCCGCAAGGAAGGCCAGGCGGCGCGGCGTTTCCTGGACCCGCAGCCCTACGAGTTCCCCTACGAGCCCGTGCTGCCCGTGACCGCCTATGCGCTGGCGGCCGCGCGCCACATGCACGAGTTCGGCACCACGCGCGAGCAGCTGGCCGAGGTGGCCGTGGCCGCACGTGCCTGGGCCCAGCTCAACCCCGAAGCCTTCATGCGCGACCCGCTGACCATCGAGGACGTGCTCTCGGCCCGCCCCATCGCCAGCCCCTTGAGCGTGCGCGACTGCTGCCTGGTGACGGACGGCGCGGGCGCCATCGTGCTGGTACGCGGCGAGCGCGCCCGCGACCTGCCGCGCCCCCCCGTCTACGTGCTGGGCAATGCCACGGCCATCTGGAACCGCCAGATCTCCTGCATGCCCGACCTGACCACCACGGCCGCCGCGCAGTCGGGCGCCCAGGCCTTTGCCATGGCGGGGCTCACCGCTGCCGACATGGACATGGCCCAGGTCTACGACGCCTTCACCATCAACACCCTGCTGTTCCTGGAGGACCTGGGCTTTTGCGCCAAGGGCGAGGGCGGCGCCTTCGTGTCCAAGGGCGGTATCGCGCCCGGCGGGCGGCTGGCCGTCAACACCAACGGCGGCGGCCTGTCCTGCGTGCACCCGGGCATGTACGGCATCTTTGCGCTGATCGAGGCCGTGCGCCAGCTGCGCGGCGAGGCCGGCCAGCGCCAGCTGGGACGCCACCGCACGGCCGTGGTCCATGGCAATGGCGGCACCCTTTCCAGCCAGTCCACGGCTGTGCTGGGTACGGCCGAAGCGCTTTGATTCCGTAGAGAGAAAGAACACCGCAATGATCCGCGACCAAGAAACCCTCGAAGCCCTGCTGGACAGCGTGCGCCGCTTTGTGCGCGAGCGCCTGGTGCCCGCCGAGAACGAAGTGGCCGAGACCGACGAGATTCCCGAGTCCATCGTGCAGGAGATGCGCAACCTGGGCCTGTTCGGCATGACCATCCCCGAGCAGTTCGGCGGGCTGGAGCTGACCATGGAGGAAGAGGTGCGCGTGCTCTTCGAGCTGTGCCAGACCGCGCCGGCCTTCCGCTCGGTGATCGGCACGACCGTGGGCATAGGCTCGCAGGGCATCCTCATCGACGGCACGCCCGAGCAGCAGGCGGCCTGGCTGCCCAAGCTGGCAACGGGCGAGATCATGGCCTCGTTCGCGCTGACCGAGCCCGAGGCGGGCTCGGACGCGGCCTCGCTGCGCACCACCGCCATCAGGGATGGGGACCACTACGTGGTCAACGGCAACAAGCGCTTCATCACCAATGCGCCGCATGCGGGCATGTTCACGCTGATGGCGCGCACCGACCCGGCCAACAAGGGCGCGGGCGGCGTCTCGGCCTTCATCGTGGATGCGAAGTCGCCGGGCATCAGCTTCGGCAAGAACGACGTGAAGATGGGCCAGAAGGGCGCGCACACCTGCGACGTGTTCTTCGACAACGTGCGCGTGCCGGCGGCCAACCTCATCGGCCTGAAGGAAGGCCAGGGCTTCAAGACCGCCATGAAGGTGCTGGACAAGGGCCGCATCCACATCGCGGCCGTGAGCGTGGGCGTGGCGCAGCGCATCCTGCGCGACGCGCTGAACTATGCGCTGGAGCGCAAGCAGTTCGGCCAGCCCATCTGCGAGTTCCAGCTGGTGCAGGCCATGCTGGCCGACAGCCAGGCCGAGCTGTATGCGGCCGAGTGCATGGTGATCGACGCAGCGCGCCGCCGCGACGAGGGCCGCAACGTTTCCACCGAGGCCTCGTGCTGCAAGATGTTCGCCACCGAAATGGTGGGCCGCGTGGCCGACCGCGCCGTGCAGATCCTGGGCGGCTCGGGCTACCTGGCCGAGTTCGGCATCGAGCGCTTCTACCGCGACGTGCGGCTGTTCCGCCTGTACGAAGGCACGACCCAGATCCAGCAGGTCATCATCGCGCGCAACATGGTGCGCGAGGCGCGCGCCGCATGAGCCGCATGAGTGCACCGCCCCCCGACCGCAATGCCTTCATGCGGCTGATCGGCGCCTCGCAGGTGCCCGCGCCGCCCGGCAAGGTCCATGTGCGCCTGCCCCACATGCGCGAGGAGCTGCTCAACCAGCTGCCCGCCGCGCACGGCGGCGTGCTCATGACGCTGCTGGACTCCGTGATGTCGCGCGCCGCCGGCGAGCTGCCCGGTGCGCCATCGCAGACCGCCGTGACGGTGGAGATGAGCAGCCGCTTCCACCGCCCGGGCAAGGGCGCGCTGCTGGCCGAAGGCTGGGTGGTGCACGCCAGCCGCAGCCTGTGCAGCTGCGCGGCGCAGTTGCTCGATGAAGACGGAAAGCTGGTGGCCACGGCCACCGGCACCTTCAAATACTGGCTGGCACCGACCACGCTGGACCGGGACACGGCCCAGGCCGACTGAACGGGCGGCGGTCGGCGGGCTGCCGTTGGCCGGCGGCTATTCCAGCGTGAGCCGGCCCTGTGCGTCGGCCACCAGCAGCTCCACCAGCTCCTGGGCGAAGGACGGCAGGGCCTCCAGGCTGCGCACGCAGATCTGCATCTCGCGCACCGACCAGGCATCGGACAGCGGCACGATGGCGATGTCCATGGAATGCGCATGGCGGCTGGCGGCCGATTCGGGCAGCACGCCCACGCCCACGCCGGACTCGATCATGCGGCAGGCCGTCTCGAAGTTGCCCACCTGGATGCGCTGCTTGATGGGCCGGTGCAGCTGGTCGCTGGCCTGGCGCAGGAAGGCGTGGATGGCGCTGGATTCGTGCAGGCCCACATGGTCCAGGTCCAGCGTGTCGGCAAAGGCCATCTGCATCTCGCCATCGAGCGCATGGCCGCGCGGCACCACCAGCACCAGGCGGTCGCGGCGGTAGGGCAGGGTCTCCAGGTTCTCGGTGCGCACCAGGCCGGCGACGATGCCGATGTCGGTCTGCCCCTCGGTCACGGCGCGCACGATGTCGTGCGACAGGCGCTCGCGCAGGTCGATGTTCACGTCGGGATTGCGGCGCAGGTAGTGGCGCAGCACGGGCGGCAGGAACCCGCACATGGCCCTTGATGCCGCGCACGTACTCCTGCATGTCGCCGCGCAGATGCTCGATCTGGCCCAGCACCATGCGCGCATGGGTGACGAAGGCCTGGCCCGGCGGCGTCAGCGTCACGCCCTGGCTGGTGCGGTACAGCAGCTTGGTGCCGATGCTCTCTTCCAGGTTCTTGATGCGCGTGCTGGCCGCCGGGAGGGAAATGAAGGAAAGTTCCGCGCCACGCGTCATGCTGTTGGCGTCGGCGATGTGCACCATGAGGCGCAGATCCACAAGATCGAAATGCATGGCCATCCGGCATTGTAGAAAGCCGCAGCGGCCCCGGCTGAGCCCTGCGCGTCAGTACAAACCGCAGTGCCGGCCGGGCGCGAACGCGCGCTTTCACAAATGCGAAGCCACGGCGGGCCGCCGCGCCGTAGCATGGCCCATCTGCCCGGGATAGCCGCCTCAGCCCATGAACCACACAGCAACCCCCTCCCCCAGCCCCATCCACAACACGGCCACCCAGACCGCAGGAGCGCTGGGCCATCTGCGCGTGCTCGACCTCTCGCGCGTGCTGGCCGGCCCCTGGTGCACCCAGAACCTGGCCGACATGGGGGCCGACGTGATCAAGATCGAAAAGCCCGGCGAGGGCGACGACACGCGCCACTGGGGCCCGCCCTTCTTCCCCGATGCGCAAGGCAATCCCTCGGACAACGCCGTGTACTTCGCGGCCTGCAACCGCAACAAGCGATCGGTCACCGTGGACATGGCCACGGCCGAGGGCCAGCGGCTGATCCGCGAGCTGGCCATGCAAAGCGATGTGGTGGTGGAGAACTTCAAGACCGGGGGCCTCAAGCGCTACGGCCTGGACTACGCCTCGCTGAGCGCGCTGAACCCGCGCCTCATCTATTGCTCGGTCACGGGCTTCGGCCAGACTGGGCCCTATGCGCCGCGCGCCGGCTACGACCTGCTGGTGCAGGCCATGAGCGGCCTCATGAGCATCACGGGCCGCGCCGACAGCGAGCCCGGCGGCGGCCCGCTGCGCGTGGGCGTGGCCGTGATCGACCTGTTCACGGGCATGTATGCCACCACGGCCATCCTGGGCGCACTGGAGGCCCGCCACCGCACGGGACGCGGCCAGCACATCGACATGGCCCTGCTGGACGTGGCCATGGCCGTGCTGGCCAACCAGGGCGCGGGCTTCCTGAACACCGGCCATGTGCCGGGCCGCCAGGGCAACACCCACCCCAGCGTCGTGCCCTACCAGGACTTCCCCACGGCCGACGGCCGCATGCTGCTGGCCATTGGCAACGACGGCCAGTTCGCGCGCTTTTGCGAGGCGGCTGGCACGGACTGGGCGAGCGACGAGCGCTTTGCCACCAATGCCGGCCGCGTCACCCACCGCGACGCGCTGATCCCGCTGATGTCCGATCTCACGCGCGGCCGGCCCACGGCCGAATGGATCGCGCTGCTGGAGGACAAGGCCGTGCCCTGCGGCCCCATCAACCACATCGGCCAGGCCTTCGACGATGCGCAGGTGCGTGCACGCGGCCTGCGCGTGGAGCAGGAACGCTACCCGGGCGCTACGCCGCCTGCCGGCGAGACCATCAACCGCGTAGTGACCACGGCCAGCCCGCTGCGCCTGTCGGACACGCCCACCACGCTGCGCCATGCGCCGCCGGCCCTGGGCCAGCACACGGACGAAGTGCTGCGCCAGCGCCTGGGCCTGGATGCACAGCAGCTGCAGGCCTTGCGCGACCAGGGCGTGGTCTGAACGACCGGCATCGGCAGGCACCTGGCACACGCTGTCGCGCGGCTGTCCTGACGTCCTGAAGGCTGGGGGCCGGCCCGTCGCACTGGCGCACATGACGGCACACATGACGGCACAAATGACGGAGCGAAAGCCGGTGCGAAGACGGTGCGGACGGCCGTGTCGCGCGCCCGCAAACCGCTTTTAGGACACGTCCTATCGAAAATCAGATAGGAAGCATTCTCATCATCTGACGGTGCGGAAATAATCCCCACCACAGATGCACATAGCCAATTCTTTCCTGTCCGAAATCCCTAGGACACCCATCCGCAGCACCTGGGCGCAGAAGGCTGCAGCCGCCGCCAAGCACCGGGCCGCAGCTGGCGTCCGGGCGCCAAAAGGTGTAGGCGGACGGCTCGGCATCTTCCGCATCCACCGCCCCTGCCCTGCATCAGGCCCGCGCATGGCCAGCCGCAGTCCTGCCGCCCTGGAAAGGCCTGCGCCATGAGACCCCGCATCAAGGGCCGCATCTGCCGGACCTCGGGCTGGTTCCCCCCCTGAGCGCACGCGCCGGCCCTCGTCATTGCCTTCGTTGATCCCTTTCCACCTTGCTCTGCACCGCAGGCCAGGTGTGCCCTGCTGCACGCCTTTTTTTGCTCCCTTGCCGTTCAAGGGATACGACTTCAGAACTTCGCCATGCAAGCCTTTCGCAACCTCAAGATCTCCTCCAAGCTGCTGCTGGCCTTCCTGGCCGTGCTGGCGCTGACCACCTTCGTGGGCCTGTATGCCGTGATGCGGCTCAGCCAGATCAACCAGGCGTCCGTCGACATCGCCACACGCTGGATGCCCTCGTCGCGCATGCTGCTCACCATCCGCGCCACCACGGCGCGCTACCGCGCCAACGAGCTTCAGTACCTGATCTCCACCAGCGACCAGGATATCAAGGCCTTCGACGCCATCATGAGCGACCTGTGGAGCAAGATCCAGACGAACTACGACAACTACGCCAGCTTCATCCAAACCGAGCAGGAAAGGGCGTCCTACGACGAGCTGGGCCGGCTGCGCAGCGCATATGCCAGGGAGCACGCCATGATCATGACCCTGGCACGCAACGGCCGAAAGGACGAAGCCTTGGTGCTGGCGCAGGGTGAATCGCTGGAGCTGAGCCGGCGCCTGTACGACCAGATCGACCGCATGGTGCAGATCGACCACGATGCCGGCCAGGAGGCCAACAGGCACGCCAATGATCTGTACCGCAGCGCGCGCGCCTGGGTGGTGGGGCTGCTGGCCGCCAGCATCGCGCTGGGACTGGCGCTGGCGCTGGCGCTGGCGCGCATCGTGGCGCGGCCGCTGATCGAGGCCGTGGGCGTGGCCCAGGCCGTGGCCGAAGGCGACCTGACGCGCCGCATCCAGGCCACTATCACCGACGAAACAGGCCAGCTGCTGCACGCGCTGCACCGCATGGACCAGAGCCTCATCCACATCGTCAGGCAGGTGCGCAACGGCACGGACTCGATCGCCACGGCCTCCAGCCAGATCGCCTCGGGCAACAACGACCTGTCGCTGCGTACCGAGCACCAGGCCAGCTCTTTGCAGGAGACGGCCGCCTCCATGGAGCAGCTCACCGTCACCGTGCGCCAGAACACCGACAACGCGCGCCAGGCCAACCAGCTGGCAGCCTCGGCCTCGACCGTCGCCCAGCAAGGCGGCGAGGTGGTGTCCCAGGTGGTGGACACCATGGACGCCATCCATGCCTCCTCGCGCAAGATCGCCGACATCATCGGCGTGATCGACGCCATCGCCTTCCAGACCAACATCCTCGCGCTCAACGCCGCCGTCGAGGCGGCGCGCGCGGGCGAGCAGGGCCGGGGCTTTGCCGTGGTGGCGGCCGAGGTGCGCGCACTGGCGCGGCGCTGCGCCGATGCAGCCAAGGAGATCAAGCTCCTCATCGAGGACTCCAACGGCAAGGTCAGCACGGGCTCTGCCCTGGTCGCCCAGGCCGGCCAGACCATGCAGAACATCGTCAGCAGCGTGCGCAACGTGACCGACATCATGGGAGAGATCACCGCTGCCAGCGTGGAGCAGACGGCGGGCCTGGAGCAGATCAACCAGGCCATCTCCCAGATGGACCAGGTCACCCAGCAGAACGCGGCCCTGGTCGAGCAAGCCGCCGCCGCAGCACAGTCCCTGCAGGAACAGGCCTACGGCCTGCAGCAGGCCGTGAGCGTCTTCAAGCTGGAGCGCGGCATGGAACTCACCGCCCTGCCCGCCACCCCTCAGCCCATGCCGGCTCCAGACCTGGCCAGGATCACCAGCGCAGCCCAGTCAGGCCGCTGGGAAGCGCATTGATCAGAACGAATGGGCCATGCCCACGCCGAAGGCCGTGCGCGAGCTCTGGTTCTCGTAGCGCTGATGACCCAGGCTGGTGTAGAGCATGGTGCGCTTGGACAGCGCGTACTCGGCGCCCAGCGACAGCATGTTGTTGGTGTCTCGGTCCAGGCGCTGGCGCGCATAGCTGGCCTTGAGCGTGGTCGCGCCCATGCCGTAGGTGGCGCCCAGCGACACCATGCGCGACTTGTCGGGCCCCGTGCCGGGCGTGCCCGACTTGCTGCGGTCATAGGCCAGCATCACCGCTGCCGTGCCGATGCGGTACTTGCCGCCCATGTACAGGTCGGTGTCGCCGCTGCCGTTGCGCTCGTGCGCCACCATGGCCGCCACCGCGCCCTGGTCGTAGTTGACCGATACCGAGCGCGCACGGCCCTGGCGGCCGGGCGCCTGGGTGCGTTCGGGCGAGGCGCTCAGGTGCAGGGAAAAGCCGCCGAACTTGGGCGAGTCGTAGAACACGCCGTTGGACATGCGGCCGTATTCGGGCGAGCCGTTGTTGCTGGCGCGGTCGGTGGGCGTCAGGTAGTGGGCCATGTGCCAGGCCGGCGAGGCGATGCGGTTGAAGTTGCCCCAGGGATCGAACTGCCACTCCTGGCTCCACATGGCGCTGAGCGCACGGCCCAGTCGCAGGTGGCCCCAGTTGCCCTGCAGGCCCACGGTGGACTCGTCATGCCAGAAGGGCTTCTTCGGATAGTCCTCGGTCAGGCCCGTGTCCAGGTCGAAGCGCGTGCTCAGGCGGAAGGTGGCCTTCAGGCCGCCGCCCAGGTCCTCGAAGCCGGCAATGGCCAGGTTGCTGCGCTGAATCGTTCCCAGCTTGCTGGTCTTGTCGAAATCCCGGAACACACCCGCGTCCAGATAGCCACTGATGGTGACGTTGGAGCCGGCGCCAGATGACTGGGCGGCCACCGGCAGGGCGGCAGCGATGGCGAGAGAGGCAAGGGTCAAGCGGGAGGTACAACGCATCCTGAACGGGTTCCTGAAATGAAAGATGGCACAACACCGGCGCGGCCCGGGGGCATGCGCGAACGGCGACGGGGGCTGCCACAACGGGGGTGGCTGGAAAGGTGCGCGGCGGGCTGGTGGCCAGCCGCGACTTGGAGGCAGCCAGGATGCAGATCGCAGCATGATCGCTGCACATTCGTCAAACATCCCGGCCAAAGACGTCAACCGCGCAGGTGGCGGGCAACAGGCGGCATTATGAAAGCAGGGGCCGGCGATGACCACGCCACCGTCAGGCCCGGTCAGTTTCGCAAGGCCGGTCTCAGCGGCTGCGCTCGGTGCGCGACACGTCCCAGAGCCGGTTCATCTCGCTGCAAAAGGGCTGGGCACAGGGCGCGCGGCCCTCGTACTGGCAGCCTTCGGTGGTACAGAAATGCGACTGGTGCTCGAAGGCCCGGCGCTCGCGCGGCAGGGCGCCCGAAGCCTGGGCCGCCGCCATGTGCAGCCAGGGATCGTTGCGCTGCTGCAGCATCTGCTGCACCTCCTGCGCGAACGCGGGCGACAGCGACGCCACCGAGGCCAGCCCGGCCGGCGATGCCATGGCGCCACCGGGCTGGCGCAGCGGCTGCAGCTCCAGCAGCAGCAGGGCGCTGGTGCGCAGCGCATCGGCGCCACGCGGCTGCACCACCACGGCCACCGGCCCCGAGGCCAGGGACTGCAGCGATGCATCCAGCGGCAGGCGCAGGCCCGGCTCCGTGGCCTGCGCGCCCGCCAAGGGCAGCGCAGCGCCCGCAGGCAGGGCCGCCGCCGTGAAAGGGGCCGCACCCGGCGCGCAAGCCGATGCGGCCGCCAGCGCCATGGCCGCGCCCTGCGCCTGGGCCCAGGCCTGGGGCACCTGCAGGCTCAGCGTGAAGCCGCGCTCGCCCTGCGGCGTCAGCAGCGTGCCCTGCTGCACCCACCAGCTTTGCAGGGCGGGCAGGGTCTGTGTGGCCCCCCCGGCAGCGCCGCCTGCAATGCCCCCTGCTGGGCGCGCCCCGGCCTGCCGCGCCAGCCCGGATCCGGCCAGCAGCGCATCCATCACCTTGCCTTTGGCAGCCGCCACGGCCAGCGTCACTGCGGCAGCGGTGGGCGGCATGGAGGCCGCAGGCGTTGTCGATGCGGACGGGATGGGCGGTCCGGCCTGGGCCGATGGAGCGCTCCGGGGATCCTGCCCGCCAGGCGCCGTCGTGCCTGCCGCCAGCGCCTGGAGCAATGCCGCCGAGCCCGGCTGGGCCGCCAGCAATTGCAGGGCCTGGCCCTGCTGGGTGCCCACCTGGGCCAGCAGGGCCTGCAGCAGCCGGCCCAGCGCCTCGGACACGCCGCTGGCCGGCCACTGCGGTGCAGGCGCGCCGGGGCTGGCCTGCACCTGGCGCGCCAGCTGGGCCACCAATTGCTCGAAGGCCTGCAGGCGCAGGCTTTGCAGCATCTCGGGCGACCAGCGCACGGCCGTGGCCGCTGGCGGCGTGACGGGAACGGAGGGTGAGGCGGATGACGCGGGTGAAGCCGGCGCCACCGGCGCACCAGCGGCCGGGCCGGGCACAGGCGCCGCCACGGGCTGCGGCAGCCCTGCGGCTGGAGACGGAACGGGCGGCAGCGGCGAACTCATGTCAGAGGCTCCGCCCGCGCGATCAGGCCGATTCCGGGTAGAACAGGCGGCGCGTGGGCGTGCTGCCCACGGCCTTGGCGATGGCGCCGATGTGGTCCGGCGTGGTGCCGCAGCAGCCGCCCACGATGTTGACCAGGCCTTCGGCCGCGAACTCATGCACCAGGCGGCTGGTGACTTCGGGCGTTTCGTCAAAGCCCGTGTCGCTCATGGGATTGGGCAGGCCGGCGTTGGGGTAGCAGCTGATGAAGGTCTCGGGCGCGGCCTTGTTCAGTTCCTGGACGTAGGGGCGCATCAGCGCCGCGCCCAGCGCGCAGTTCAGGCCGATGGACAGCGGGTTGGCATGGCGCACGCTGTGCCAGAAGGCCGTCACCGTCTGCCCGGACAGGATGCGGCCCGAGGCATCGGTCACCGTGCCGCTGATCATGATGGGCAGGCATTCGCCGCTTTGCTCGAAGGCCTCGTCCACCGCGAACAGCGCGGCCTTGGCGTTGAGCGTGTCGAAGATGGTCTCGACCAGGATGACGTCGGCGCCGCCCTCGATCAGCGCCAGCGTCTGCTCCAGGTAGGCCTGGCGCAGCTGCTCGAAATTCACGTTGCGCGCGCCCGGATCGTTCACGTCGGGGCTGATGCTGGCCGTCTTGGGCGTGGGACCCAGGGCGCCGGCCACGTAGCGCGGATGGCCGGGCGTGCTGTACTTGTCGCAGGCCGCGCGGGCCAGCCGGGCGCTCTCGAGATTCATCTCGCGCGCCAGATCGGCCATGTGGTAGTCGTCCTGCGCAATCGTGGTCGCGCCGAAGGTGTTGGTCTCGATCAGGTCGGCGCCGGCGGCCAGGTACTTCTCATGGATGTCGCGGATCACGTCGGGGCGGGTGAGCGACAGCAGCTCGTTGTTGCCCTTGACGTCATGCGGGAAGTCCTTGAAGCGGTCGCCCACCCTGCCCGGGCCCGTGTAGCCCTGGCCCCGGTACTGGGCCTCCCCCAGCTTGAAGCGCTGGATCATGGTGCCCATGGCGCCGTCAAGAATGACGAGGCGCTTGGCAAGGATGGCGGGAAGCTCTTTGGCGCGGGTGTACTGGGGCAGGCTCATGGGCAGCGATTGTAGGAATTCCGGGGCGGCCGTGCCGGGCACGAGGATTCCCCCAGAAAAACGGCCTGCGCCCCAAACAAGAGGCGCGACCTATGAAACTAGCGCACCCCCACGCCAGAGACACCGAGGAAGGGCCTATGCCGGCCGCGCCGCCCCGCACCGAGGGTGTCGCCCCCTCCCGCGTAGCGAGAGAGGGCGCCGTGCACACGGGGGAAGCGGCGCAGCCGCTCAGGGGGTGCTAACCATTTCAGCTGCAGACAGAGACGACTTGCGCCGGCTGGCGGCTCAGGCTCACATACACATGGCCCACGCCGCTGTCGAAATACGCGGCCTCATGGCGGCCCAGTTCCACCGATTCGCCGTTCTCGAACAGGATGCGCACCCGGCCCGAGAGCACCATCACGAACTCCTGGCCCGCATGGCGGATGGTCTCCGAGAATTCGCCTGCCTCGCGCGCATTGATCACGGCCACCAGGGGCTGCATCTTCTTGCCCGGGAAGGCGCCGCACAGCACGCTGTAGAGGTACTGGTCGGTCTCGTAGCGCTGCACGTCCTCGAAACGGTCCTTGACCACGGTGGGCGTGTCGCCGGCCGCCTGCTGGGCGTCCCCGACCATGAACAGCCGTGTCATGTCGATGTCCAGCGCATTGCCCAGCATGAGCACCTTCTCGTAGCTCAGCGCGATCTGGCCGCGCTCGGCCTTGGAGATGGTGGACACGGCCAGGCCGCTGCTTTCGGCCACCTGCTGCAGCGTCAGGCCGCGCTCCTTGCGGGCCTTGCGCAGCTTGGCCCCCACTTCGTGCTTGCCTGCGGGCAGGGCGGCGGCCGTGCGAGCGCCCGGCAGCACGGCGGCAAGGACCTGGTCTGCCGTGGGAAGCGGACTGGAACGAGGGCTGGGGCCGGGACCAGGGGCGGGACTGGTGCGAGGACGGGGGCTGGGCATGAAGCGGGCGATCGGGGCTGGCGACCGCCCGATTCTAGGGTCAGGCCCGCCCCCTCAGGTGCCGCGCAGATCGGCCTGGGGCGCCGGCCTGCGGCCCATGCGCAGCCAGCCTGCCAGCGCGCAGGCCATGAGCGCGAAGCCGATGTAGCCATAGACCGGGTACACCATGCCCACCAGCGTGATGAAACCCGCGAAGCTGCCGCCCAGTGCCACCACGCCCGCCACGCCCGTGCCCCAGCGAAAACGCGGCGTGCCGGCCGGCAGGATGCGGGCCACGAAGGCATAGAGCATGCCCACGGCGGTGTTGAGGATCATGCCGAAGATGACCAGCGACATCAGGTGCCCCAGCCAGGGCGAGATCTGCGTGGCCAGCGCCAGCATGGGCATGGACAGGCCGCCCAGCGTGTCCATGCGCCAGACCATGGCGGCCGCGATCAGCAGCATCAGCAGGCCCAGCAGCAGCCCGCCGGCCACGCCGCCCCACAGCGCCACGCGGCGCGAGCTGGCCTGGCCGCCCATGATCACCAGGAAGGGCATGCCCGCCACCACGTTGTAGGAGACATAGAGCAGCGCCGCCACCAGCCAGTGCCCCGCACCCCGGGGCTGGGTGGCGGTGGCGGCCTCCAGCGCGGCCGGCTCGCCCTGGGGCGTCACCAGCACGTAGCCTGCGACTACCACGGTCATGAACACCAGCAGCGGCGTGACCGCGCCGATGAAGGCGATCACCCGGCCCACGTCCAGGCAGACGATGAGCACCGTGGCCACGGTGGCCAGCACGCTGCCCCAGACCTCGGGCAGGCCCAGCCACTGGTGCAGCAGCGAGCCTGCGCCCGCCAGCATGACCACCGTGATGGCGAAGAGGAAGAAGGTGATCAGCACATCGAACACCATGCCCACATGCCGGCCCAGCAGGGCCTGCACCACCTCCTTGTGCGAGCCGGCCTGCAGGCGCTGGCCCATGGTGGAGAACGCCATGGACAGGAAGACGAAGGCCAGGGCCGCCACCAGGCAGCCCGCCAGGCCGATGGCGCCAAAGCCCGCGAAGAACTGCAGTATCTCCTGCCCCGAGGCGAAGCCCGCCCCGACGATGACGCCGACGAAGGCGCCGGCAATCCTGCTCACTTCCTTGAATGCACCCATGCCTGTCTCCTTGGATTGTTGTGTGTTGCGGGGGCTGAAAAAGCGAAAAGGCAGGCGTCTCAGGCCGCGAAGCGCTCCGGACTCAGCCGCAGGGCATCGACGCCCTGGGCCAGCAGCTCGGCGGGCAGCGGCTCGCGCATCAGCAGCGCGGCCGCGGCGGCCGAGGCGCCGGCGGCCGTCTGTATGCCGTAGCCGCCCTGCCCTGCCAGCCAGAAGAATCCTTCACGGCGCGCGTCCCAGCCGATCACGAAGTCGTCGTCGGGCGCAAAGCTGCGCAGCCCGGCCCAGACATGGCGCGGCCGGCGTATGCGCAGGCGGGTCAGTGTCTCGATGCGGTCTATGCCCATGGCCACGTCCAGTTCCTCGGCCACCACGTCATGCGGCGGCACGGGATCGGCATTGGCGGGCGAGCCCAGCAGCTGGCCGGCATCGGGCTTGAAGTAGAAGCTCTCGTCCACGCCGATCACGGCAGGCCAGCCGTGGATGTCCTCGCCCTCCGGTGCGGCAAAGGTGAAGGCCGAGCGGCGGCGCGGCTCGATGCCCAGCGGCTGCGCGCCGCACAGCCGGGCCACGGCATCGGCCCAGGCGCCTGCGGCATTGACCACGGCGCGGGCACGGACCTGCGACCCGTCCTGCAGCACCAGGGTCCACAGGCCCTGGCCATCACCATCCACCTCGCGCTCGGCGCCGGACAGTTCGGCGCCGCAGCGCAGCCGCGCACCGGCACGCGCCATGCCGCGCAGAAAGCCCTGGTGCAGTTCGGCCACGTCGATGTCCATGGCGTCCAGGTCATGCACGGCACCCACCAGCTGACTCTCGTCCAGGCAGGGCACCAGGGTGCAGGCCTGGCGCGCGTCGATGCGCTCGGCGCGCAGCCCGTCGCGGCGGTACATGGCCAGGGCATCGTCCAGCTGGGGCTCCTGGCCGGCCGTGCCTATGTAGAGCACGCTGCGCGGCTGCAGCAGCGCGTGCTCGCAAAAACCTTCGGGCGGCGCGCTGTAGAAGGCGCGGCTGGCGCGTGTCAGCGCGCGTATCTGCGCGGTGCCGTAGCTTTCCATGAACATGGCGGCCGAGCGGCCCGTGGCGTGGTATCCGGGCTGCGGCTCGCGCTCGAGCACCAGCACCGAGGCGCCCGCACCGGCCAGCCGCCAGGCCACAGAGGCGCCGGCCATGCCGGCACCGATCACGGCGAAATCCAGAACCTGGCTTTCCATCATCCATCGCTCCATTTTTTTCCAATGAGAAAATTATCCGATAAGAAAAAAATGAGGCAAGCCCCTGGTCCTCGTGGTTTTCACCGGGTGCGCCGGACAAGAAAAAAAGGGACGGCGCCTAGCCGTCCCTTTTTGCAACGCACGCCTTGTGCTCAGGCTGGCGGCAGCTTCCCGTCCCAGCCACCGGCCAGGGCCTGGTACAGCGCCACGGCGGCGCGCAGGCCGCGCGCACGGCTGTCGGCGGCGGCGTCCTGGGCCGCGTAGAGGTCGCGCTGCGCATCCAGCACTTCGTACAGGCCCACGCTGCCCAGGTGGTAGCGGCGCAGCGCCAGCTGTTCTGCGCGCTGGCGCTGCTCGGCGGCCTGGGCCAGGTGGGCATCCTCGGTGCGCGTGCGCTGCAGGCGCACCAGGGCGTTCTCGGCGTCCTCCAGCGCCAGCAGCACGGTCTGCTGGTACTGGGCCAGCGCGGCCTGGGCGCCGGCCTCGCTGGCCGCGATGCGCGCCCGCACGCGGCCCACGTCGAGGAAGGACCAGTCCACGCCCAGGAACACGCTGCTGGTGGCGCTACCGCCCTCGAACAGCGCGCCGCCGTGCAGCGCCGTGCTGCCCAGCAGCCCGCCCAGCGACAGGCGCGGGAACAGGTCGGCCGTGGCCACGCCGATGCGCGCCGTGGCCGCATGCAGCCGTGCCTCGGCCACGGCCACGTCCGGACGGCGGCGCAGCAGGCCGGCCGGCGTGCCGGGGTCGATGGCCGGCGGCAGCTGCGGCAGGGCGGCAGGCACATCCAGCGCGGCGATCAGCGCCTCGGGCACCTGGCCCGTGAGCACGGCCAGCCGGTGCTGGGCCATGGCGATCTGCGCCTGCAGTGCCGGGATGCGCGAGCGCGTGGCCTCCAACTGGGCCTGGGCGCGCGCCAGGTCGAACTCGGTGCCGCTGCCGTGTGTGAGGCGCAGCTGCACCAGGCGCAGCGTGTCCTGCTGGTTGGCCGCGTTGGCCCGGGCCAGGGCCAGGCGCTGCTGCCAGCCGCGCAGGTCGGCATAGCTGCCCGCAACCTGGGCCGCGATGGCCACCTGCAGCGCCGCGAGATCGGCCGCGTCGGCGCGCAGGTCGGCACGCCGCGCCTCGATGTTGCGCCGCACGCGGCCGAACACGTCGATCTCCCAGCTGGCCGACAGCCCGGCCGTGTAGCTGCGCTGGCTGCGCGGCCCGTAGAAGGCCTCGCTCTCGCTGCGCTTTTGCTGCGTGGCCTGGCCCGACATCGTGACCGTGGGGAACTGGTCGAAGCGGCTTTCGCTCAGCAGCGCCTGGGCGCCGTCCAGCCGTGCCAGCGCCACCTGCAGGTCCTGGTTGCCGCCCAGCGCCTGCTCCACCAGCCGCGTCAGCTGCGGGTCCTGGAACTGGCGCCAGAAGGCGGCATCGGGCTCGGCCTGCGGGGTGGCCGGTGCAGGCTCGGCCCGCGCGAACTGTGCTCCGGCCTGCGGCGCCGCAGGCGCCTTGAAGTCGGGGCCGACCGCGCAGCCGGCCACAAGCCCGGCAGACGCCAGCGCCAGCGCGTGTCGGCTCAGGGATTTGCGGATTTCAGACATGGTGGGGCTCCAGGGGTGCGGCTTTGTCGGAGGGTGGGGAGGCAGGCGCGGCATGTGCAGGCGCATGCCCCGTCAGCGCCCGGCCCGAGAGCCGGCGCAGCGTGACGTAGAACACCGGCGTGAGGAACAGGCCGAACAGGGTCACGCCCAGCATTCCGGAGAACACCGTCACCCCCGTGGCCGCGCGCACCTCGCTGCCCGCGCCGCCGCCGATGAGCAGGGGCACGGCACCGGCGATGAAGGCGATCGAGGTCATGACGATGGGCCGCAGCCGCAGGCGGCAGGCCTGCAGCGCGGCATCGACGATGCCCACGCCGCGCAGCTCCAGCTCGCGCGCGAACTCCACGATCAGGATGGCGTTCTTGCAGGCCAGCCCCATCAGCACCACCAGCCCCACCTGCACGAAGACGTTGTTGTCGCCGCCGGCCAGCCAGACGCCGAACAGCGCCGCGCAGATGCACACGGGCACGATGAGGATGACGGCCAGCGGCAGCGTCCAGCTCTCGTAGAGCGCGGCCAGCACCAGGAAGACCAGCATCACGGCGATGGCGAAGACCACGGCCGCCGCGTTGCTCTGCTCCACCTGCTGGTAGCTGAGGTCGGTCCAGGCCAGCTCGATGCCGCGCGGCAGCGTGCGCTGCGCGATCTCCTGGAGCTTGGTCAGCACCTCGCCCGAGGACAGCACGCGCGGGTCGGAGTCGCCGATCAGGTCGGCCGCCGGGAAGCCGTTGTAGCGCAGCACCGGGTCGGGCCCGAAGCTGGGCACCACGGTGACCATGGAGCCTATGGGCACCATCTCGCCGCGCGCATTGCGCGTGCGCAGCCGCGCGATGTCCTCCACGGCCTGGCGGTGGTCGGCATCGGCCTGCAGCATCACGCGCCAGACGCGGCCGAAGGCGTTGAAGTCGTTGACGTAGACCGAGCCCAGGTAGGCCTGCAGCGTCTGGAACAGGTCGGTCAGCGCCACGCCCTGCGCCTTGGCTTTGGTGCGGTCCACCTTGACTTCGAGCTGCGGGATGTTGGACTGGTAGCTGCTGACCGGATAGGTCATGCCCGGCGTTTTGGCGATCTCGGCCTGGAAGGCCTGCAGCGCCTGCTGCAGCGCCGCGTAGCCCAGGCCCGCGCGATCCTGCAGGAACAGCGAGTAGCCCGAGCCGTTGCCCAGGCCCTGGATGGGCGGCGGCATCAGCGCGTAGGCGAAGCCGCCCTCGATCTGCGCGAACTTGGCGCCCAGCTCGGCATTGATCTCCTCGGCGCTGCGCGTGCGCTCGCCGAAGGGCTTGAGCATGATGTAGGAGCTGGTCAGGTTGGGCGTGGTCGTGGTCTGCAGCGCATTGAAGCCTGCGAAGGCAGCGACTTTGTCCACGCCCTCCACGCTGTGGGCCAGCTCCACGATCTGGCGCGTCACCTCGGCGGTGCGGCCCAGCGAGGCGCCCTCGGGCAGCTTGGCGCCGCCGAACAGGTACAGCTTGTCCTGCAGCGGGATGAAGCCGCCCGGCACGGCCTGGAACAGCACGGCCGTGCCCGCCAGCAGCGCCGCGTAGACCGCAAACACCAGGCCGCGGCGGCGCAGCGACTGCCCCACGGAGTTCTGGTAGCCGTGCGCGCTGCGGTCGAAGAAGCGGTTGAAGGGCCGGAAGAACCAGCCCAGGCTGCGGTCCAGCCCGCGCGACAGCAGATCGCGCGGCGCGCCGCGCGGCTGCAGCAGCTTGGCCGCCAGTGCAGGCGACAGCGTCAGCGAGTTGATGGCCGAGATCACCGTGGAGATGGCGATCGTCACGGCGAACTGCTTGTAGAACTGGCCCGTCACGCCGCTGAGGAAGGCCATGGGCACGAAGACCGCGCACAGCACCAGGGCGATGGCGATGATGGGGCCCGAGACCTCCTTCATCGCCAGGTGCGCCGCCTCCAGGGGCGTGTGGCCCTCCTCGATGTAGCGCTCCACGTTCTCCACCACGACGATGGCATCGTCCACCACGATGCCGATGGCCAGCACCAGGCCGAACAGGGTCAGCGTGTTGATGGAGTAGCCCAGCAGGTACAGCCCCGCGAAGGTTCCGACGATGGACACGGGCACGGCCAGCAGCGGAATGATGGAAGCACGCCAGGTCTGCAGGAAGACGATGACCACCAGCACCACGAGGATCACCGCCTCGATCAGCGTGCTCTGCACCGCCTTGATGGAGTCGCGCACGAAGACCGTGGGGTCCCAGACGGTCTCGAAGTTCACGCCTTCGGGCAGATCCCTGGACAGGCGCTCCATGGTGGCGTAGACCTCCCGCGCCACGCCCAGCGCATTGGCGCCCGGCGACAGGAAGATGCCCACGGCCGCCATCTGCCGCGTGTCGCTGAGCGAGCGCATGCTGTAGTCGCTGGCGCCCAGTTCGATGCGCGCCACGTCGGACAGGCGCACGACCTGGCCGTCGGCACCTCCCTTGAGCACGATGGAGCCGAACTCCTCGGCCGTCTTCAGGCGGCCGCGCACATTGATGGACAGCAGCTTGTCCGAGCCCTTGGGGCTGGGCTCGGCGCCCAGCTGGCCGGCCGATACCTGCACGTTCTGCTCGCGGATGGCGGCGATCACCTCGGCGGCGGTGAGCTGGCGTGCGGCCACCTTGCTGGGATCCAGCCAGACGCGCATCGCATAGTCGCCTGCGCCGTACAGCGCCACCTCGCCGATGCCGGGGATGCGCGCCAGCTCGTCCTTGATCTTGAGCGTGGCATGGTTGCGCAGGTACAGCGCATCATGGTTGCCGTCGCTGGAGGTCAGGCCCGCATACATCAGCGGCGTGGACGAGCGCTTTTGCGTGGTCACGCCGTACTGGCGCACTTCCTCGGGAAGGCGGCTCTGCGCCTGGCTCACGCGGTTTTGCACGCGCACGGCTGCCGTGTCGGGGTCCACGTCGGCGCGGAAGGTGGCCACCACCTGCAGGCTGCCGTCCGAGGCCGCGACCGACTTCAGGTAGATCAGGCCTTCGACGCCATTGATCGCCTCCTCCAGCGGCACGGCCACCGACTCGGCGATCTCCTTGGGATTGGCGCCCGGATAGGTGGCGCGCACCACCACGCTGGGCGGCACGACCTCGGGATACTCGCCCACGGGCAGCTGCGGAATCGCAACCAGGCCCACGGCGAACAGGATGATGGAGAGCACGACCGCGAAGATCGGGCGGTCTATGAAGAATTTGGAGAAATCCATGGTGCGTCCCGGTTCACTGCGCGGCCACGGCCGACGCCTGGGCCACCGCCGCCTGCCCATCGCCGGGCGCAGGCTTGGGGCTGACCGGCATGCCGGGGTAGTAGATGCGCTGCAGGCCGCCGACCACGAGGCGGTCGCCCGCCGCCAGGCCCTTTTGCACCACGCGCCGGCCATCGACCATGCGGCCCAGCTCCAGGTCGCGGCGCTCGGCCTTGTTGCCCTCGCCCACCACATACACGTACTTGCGGTCCTGGTCGGTGAGCACGGCCTTGTCGTCGATCAGCAGCGCCTGCTGCCCGCCGCCGCCCTGCTCGGACTGCCCTGACTGCAACTGCACGCGCGCGAACAGGCCCGGCGTCAGCAGGCGGTCGGGATTGGGCATGCGGGCGCGCATGCGCACCGTGCCCGTGCCGGCGTTGAGCTGGTTGTCGGTGAAATCCAGCGTGCCCTTGTGCGGGAAGCCCTCATCGCTGGCCAGGCCCATGCGCACGGGCCGGCCCTTGCCGCCGTTGGCGGCGTTGGCGGCCTGCTGGTGGCGCAGGAAGCTGTGCTCGTCCGCATCGAAATACACATACACCGGGTCCTGCGAGACCACGGTGGTCAGCACGCTCTGGTCGGCCTGGGCCAGGTTG
>Ga0209930_1002540_pt1 | contig 21175 bp, 19 predicted proteins | sample ThiBiot_500_biof_2_FD_183948 | JGI IMG/M metagenome (GOLD analysis project Ga0209930, IMG submission 183948) | Wastewater bioreactor microbial communities from Cape Town, South Africa - Thiocy_cont_500_biof (SPAdes) | ecosystem: Engineered > Bioreactor > Thiocyanate-remediating >... | reverse complement strand
TCAACTATAAATCAAGAAGAAATAAATACAGAAGAAACTGAACAACCTTCACCTATCGATGAAACTCAAGTAACCTCAACACAAAATGAAGAAGATCAGCTCCAATCAAGTGAACTTCAATCAGTTGACCAATCTATTTTATCAACAAATCAAGAGGAAATAAAAACGGAAGAAACTGAGCAATCTTCACCTACAGAAGAAACTCAAGTAACATCAACACAAAATAAAGAAGATCAGCTCCAATCAAGTGAACCTCAATCAGTTGACCAATCTGTTTCATCTACAAGTGCAGAAGAAAAACAAGTAGAGCAACAATCTTCATCTACCGAAGAAGCTCCAGTACTCTCAACACAAAATGAAGGAGATCAACTCCAATCAAGTGAACCATCATCAGTTGACCAATCTGTATCATCTACAAATCAAGAAGAAATAAAGACAGAAGAAGCTCAAGTATCGTCAACACAAAATGAAGGAGATCAACTTCAATCAACTGAACCATCATCAACTGATCAATTTGTTTCATCTACAAATCAAGAAGAAATAAAAACGGAAGAAACTGAACAATCTTTACCTACAGAAGAAGCTCAAGTAACATCAACACAAAATAAAGAAGATCAGCTCCAATCAAGTGAACTTCAATCAGTTGACCAACCTATTTTATCAACAAATCAAGAGGAAATAAAAACGGAAGAAACTGAGCAATCTTCACCTACAGAAGAAGCTCCAGTACTCTCAACACAAAATGAAGAAGATCAGCTCCAATCAAGTGAACCTCAATCAATTGACCAATCTGTTTCATCTACAATTGCAGAAGAAAAACAAGTAGAGCAACAATCTTCATCTACCGAAGAAGCTCCAGTACTCTCAACACAAAATGAAGGAGATCAACTCCAATCAAGTGAACCATCATCAGTTGACCAATCTGTATCATCTGCAAATCAAGAAGAAATAAAGACAGAAGAAACTCAAGTATCGTCAACACAAAATGAAGAAGATCAACTTCAATCAAGTGAACCATCATCAGTTGACCAATCTGTATCATCTACAAATCAAGAAGAAACAAAGACAGAAGAAGCTCAGGTATCGTCAACACAAAATGAAGAAGATCAACCTATTTCAACTACAAATCAAGAAGAAATAAAGACAGAAGAAACTCAAGTAACATCAACACAAAATAAAGAAGATCAACTCCAATCAAGTGAGCCAACATTAGTTGACCAGCCAGTTGCATCCACAGACGAACAAGAAACGCAGATAGTAGAAGAGCAAACATCAGCTGTAACTGATCAAGAAAAAGATGCAGAACAAACTTTGCCTACAGACGAAACTCAAGTGTCATCAATACAAAACGACGAAGATCAACTTCAATCAAGTGAGCCAACATTAGTCGAACAATCGATTTCAACCACAAATGAACAAGAAACTGAACAAGTTTTACCTGAAGACGAGCTTCAAGTGTCATCAACACAAAACGATGAAGATCAACAAATTTCAGAAACAAGTCAAAATGAAACAGTTTCTACCACAACAACTGAACAAATTGTTGAAGAAACGAAACAAGAAGAATCGTCAACAGAAAAGGAAGAAGATCAAGCACACTCAGTTGACCAATCGATTTCATCTACAAGTGTAGAAGAAGTACAACAAAGTCCAACTGTTGATGAAAGTCAAATATTATCGACAAAAGAAGAAGACAAAACAGACAACCAAATTCCCACAGAAATTCAACAAGAACTACCTGAAAGTGAAATTGTATCAGAAGCTAATCAAGAAATAGAACAAACTTTACCTAAAGATGAAGATCAAGAGTCAGTACTTACCACAATTTCGTCAACAGATCAACCGCATCCTTCATCCGTCCCACACGAAGAGGAAGAAACGAAGAATGAGACAACAGTTGCATCTATAACTGAACCAATTGCTCTAACACCTGTCGAAGAAAAGACAGAAGAACAAACGAAAATTGAAACTTCATTGCCATCTGAAGAAACAACTGCTGAAACAAAGAAAGGTCCAAAGCATGTTACATGGGATGAAACAGTTATCGATAATGAAGATGATGATAATTCATCACATGATGCATCCACAGAAGAAAGTAGCACTTCAACTGTAACGACTGTTGAAGAAGAGAATTCAGTTTCAGATATAACTGAAGTTATTCCTGAAGAAACTGTTGAAGAATCAAGTGCAATTAAACAACAAGAAAGTCTGTTAGCTCGATCACCAAGTCCTTCTGAAACATCAGTATCTCAAACAGATTCATCGAAAGAAGATACATTCGCTGTTGATGAAATATCAATTGCAACTCGAGAAACAACACCAGTCGTGATTGTTAGTCCAATCGAAAATCTTGACACTACAGTTTCAAATCGTTTTACTAGTAGTGATGTTTATCATGGTTATTTAGGTCAACACATAGAACATACACAAGTAATTTAAATTATTGATCACTATTTCATTTCTTTTTCTTTAATCAATTAGGATGTCATCGATGTGGAAGATGATAATGATGATGATAGTACAAAAAAATCACTTCTCACCTCTCTTCGTGAAACAATCGCAGCACCAATTTCACCTCTTCTAGAAACAATTCAAAATGTCGTGTCAAATATTCAAACAACAGAATCTTCCGATACTACAGAACAATCGAAAACTGTTTTCGAAAATCTTCGTGAAGCCTTCACATCACCTATCACAGCAATTACTGAGACCATTCAAAATATCTTGCCTTCTAATGAGTCTACAGAAGAAATAACAGATTCGATTACTAACACATCAACAACAAATAGTACAGTCAAAGAAGTTGTATCAAATGGCATCGATCAAGCTTTGCCATCTCAACAAACAGAACAAATATTAAGCAGTCAAGGTACAGAAGTCTATTTATCCGATCAAATTCAAGGTGAACAAGCGATTACACCAGACAGCGAATCATCTCCAGTAAGTATCAATTACGCACTCAAGCTGATTCTCATTGAAAATTTCTTGTAGCTCGTCATTGATGAAAATCTTCTCGAAACAATTCATAATTTAATTGAAGATACAATCAATAATGTTATCGCTAATTTCGATCAAATTACAATTGAAAACAGCGAACCTAAATCTGATTCTGTAATCATTTGTTTTAAACTGAAAACAAAACTGATTATTAAACTAATTTTATTTTTATTTTCAGACACCAGTTATCACAGAAATCGAAAATAATGATGATGATTCACTTGAATTAATTCATGCTCTACAAGGTCATAGTATCGTTCAAACAAAATCATCAACTGATGATAATCAATCGATTCAATTGGAAAAACCCGAAGAAAATCTACGAGAAAAATCTTCGAGTTCAACAACATCTTCACAAATCACAAGTTCAGATCGTTATGTTTCATATGCTATACACGAAATGGGCGATTCATCTCAAGAACGTCTACCAGCATTTCCTCTAGCAGCTGACATCCCTATTTATCAAACAGTTAAGAGTTCATCTGAACCAAACAACGATCAACAACAACAACAACAACAACAAATAGCCAATGTGACTAAAGATGATGACCTGACTGAATTAGATGCAACTGAAAATTTAACATCCTATTCCGATGATAATCTCGTTCAGAAACAAAATAATCCTTTTGCTAATATTAGTACTGATGCAAGTAGTACAGATGAAGATGTTGATGACGAAAATTTCAATGAACTCGAATCAACTGATGTCAATAATCTTCATCGTATTGTCAATGAAATGACTCAACAAAGTCACAGTTCATCGAGTAGAGAATATGGTCAAAATTATCAACGTTACGATGTATCAAGTACGAGTTCAACATCGAATAAGCCACACACCGATGATGTTTATATGATACCAGGTTATCCTGGCCTATGGAGACCATCAGCAGATGATGATGATGATCGTACGCATTCATCGTTTGCCAATGATGCCGATGATGAAGATGAGAAAAAGCCGAGCAATACAAAAATGAAAACTCGCGTAAGTCATTAGACCGTCGACAAGAATAACCTTTCGATTTCGTTTCACTTTCGTCAAAATAAGCCTTGATTGAAGGTTAAACAATATTGATATCAATTACCTTGTCTAAATCAATCATTTGAAGCGAACCTATTAATAACTAATTTGATTTTTATTAATAATTAAAACGAAACGAAGAAAAAAAAATGTTAAGAATTTCAATTGTTTGACATTTTCTTATCGAAGATCAATAGATCAAACTTCTTTTTTTATCTTTCATTCGTAGACTATCACTCGTACGAATAATCCAGCTAAACTTCAGCAGCAAACTCTCACAACACAAGATATTTCACTTCATTCCGAACCGATTGATGTGTTCAATCGACCATTAAATGATTTCTCATTCGACGTCTCCGAATCCGATAGTTATAAAACTTGTACATCAAATCTTCATTCAACAGCAACTAAACCAACAGATCTAACTGAAAGTTCAGTTGTCGAACAAGACGAACGTCAAGCAAGTCCAGATGAAAAAATCTTTCTCATACGAGAACGCGAACGCGGTGTTTCATTGCCTGTGACAATGAAAATCGATTATGACGATATGAATTTACGTTTATCAAGTTCGACGCCTATCGATACGCAATTATATTCGACTACTCAAACCGAACAACTTCCATCACCTTCAACACACAGTGAACCAATGGAAAAAATCACGTCAACCAGTCGTGCGAGTACGCCATCATTAAGTAGCAATGATAGTGAACAACAAAAACAAACCTCATCCTCATGGTTAAATTCAACCAATACAATAACTACGACAATTCAAGGTCCTAATGGACGTAAGTAATCAAATATTCTTAATGAGAAAATAGAGACAGAAAGAAAATAATAGTTTATTCAACAAATGACAATTGATCTAGGCTGATACATTGTCAATGAAATATTAATGTGTTTGCATACATATTGAAGATTGACATAGATCAAATGTCTTTTGGTGAAGTTTTTTTTTCTTCTTCTTCTTCTTTTCACAAGAATGATATTTTATATTCACTCTCATATACAATGTACTTTTGTCTATTAATACATCAAACATTTGATTTCAAGTGGTTTAGTTACGATTGCACGTGCATTACACTTGAACAAAATCGATATTCTAGACGAGACTCTTATTTTAACGAAACATATTTCGTTCTCTCTTTCCTATGGTTTTACCATTTTTTTTTGTCATTCTTTCATCAAGTAGTTGCGATTACTTGTGCATACAAACTTCTACACATACACATACGATTGTATGATAGTTTTATTTAGAAAATATATTTATATTTGCATCAGTCGGTCATTTATCAGTCAATCGCAAGTACATGCGAGACTGTTGCATCATAAACATGAATTCTTGAGTTCTTTCTCTCTTTCTCCGTCGCTTTATGTTTTTTTTATATTCGATTGAAACACTGAAAAAAAAACTTTAACAAGGACTAATAGCGATTGATGGAAGCCTATGACATGACCTTCGACTGCCGGTATGTATATATAGTTATGTTGGCATTGTGTAAAAGAGAAGACGAAGAAGAAGAAGAGAAAGAAAAAGAAAAAGAAAGAACTAAAAGTCAGTTTCTCTTATTTATTTCGACAAGCGACGCGCAAAAAAAAGCGAAAAAATTTTGTTTCGTTTTTATCATCATATCGAGGAAAAGAAACGAAAGAAAAGCATACGCGTTTCGTTTGCTGCTGCGTATGTTTATCTACCAGCGGTGCACAAGTATACACATATACGTATAGACTTGATTGTTTTCTACCGCCATCATTACTACACAATCTCAAGAAGGACAAAACGAAGAAAAAAAGAGAGACAGAGAAAGAGAAAAAAAACGACGAGAGAGAAAAAAAGAGAATACTGAAGCAGCATTGTCCAGTATTCGAGATCATTTTCTATTGACGTATTGAATAACAACAAAAAAAAATATATAGATCGAAATACACGAATATAAAAAACAGTAAAAAGAAGACATTAAATGGCAACAATGACTGCGTCAATGAATACTGCAGCAGGAACGTTTATGTTTCATCCACGTCAAACCGTTTTCGAACAACCGATTACTTATAATCTTCCGACATCGGCACCGAAACCCACCATAAATACAATACAAAATAACAAACCCGAGAAAAATGATTTAGCTCAGTATTATATCAGTGAGCGATGACTTTTTAAACAGTTTTTTTTCTTCTTCTTCTTCTTGTCAAATCAATTCAAATGATGATTTCATTGTGTTTGATTTCTTTTCTTTTCTTTTCTTTTCTAGCCCTCGAAGCTCGTACAACGATTCATAAATCTTCAAAAGGCCCAATATCCGTTGCTGAATGTGATGCTCAAGGCAAATTTATTCTTATCGAAAATACAAGTCGCTCGAAAAGTATTGCACTTGCCGGTTGGACTCTACGTCAAGAAGTCGAGAACGAAAATCGACTAACCTTTACATTTCCTGATAACTGTCTTTTAAGACCAAATCATTCATTAAAAGTAGAAAAGAAAAAGAAAAATACTTGATACAGATGTGTGATTTTGTTTTCTATAGGTTTTTGCCAGATCAAATGAATCAGAACGAAGAAATGGCGATCTTGTTGCTTCGTCAGTGTCAACATGGAATACAGGTTCAAATGTCGTTACAGCTTTGATCAATGCCGATGGCAAGGTAAGCAACGAACAAACTTGTTTAAAAATGTGACAAGTTCGTTTTTTTTTCTTTCTCAAGGATCGTGCTTCGTTAACCAAAAAAACCTTTTTCTCTTGATGAAAATGAATAGTTTCATTTTTTTTGTTCTGTTTATCTTTCTCATGTACTTACATTAATTCGTCTTCTTTCTTTAAATGTATAATTTTAAAAAAACAACACTGTTTTTTTAAAACAATCGTCTCATCACTGCCCTTGCACGTATTTTTCATGCACAAGAACAGAAAAAAAACAACAACGTCGATAGTCTCTAGTGAAAGCCTTCGCTTTTTTTTTACTATTATGAACTTAAGAAAAAAAGAACACTAGATTTATATTGTCTTTTCGTTCGCTTTTGACCATACAGTGTGTATTTTTTTTTGTTCTTTTTATTATTAAAAATTAATTCGCACTATCATCGATAAAAATGAACATCGTACGTGAACGATTTCTGTTTTTCTAACATATGAAAAAATAACAATGATCAAGAAATACGGAGTAAATTTTGTTTTATCGTACAATTCACTGATGTGACAGTAATCACTGTTTTCGTTTAAGTAAATAGATACTCTTGAGATAAGAGTGTTGATTTTTATTAATTTTAATTTTTACAAAAATATATTCGATTGATATTGTCTTTGTTTGAATTCACATTTTCTTCACATGTGTTCAATTAATACCATCATCGTCATCATCATCATTGATATTTGAATTAGGTCCTCCTTCTTCAACATCATCGATTTCGTCGTCTTCCGATTGAAGTACAATAAATAACCGTCGATAGTTAAATAGAACTACAATTATACTAATGAATAGTAGAACTAACATTAAAATAAACATTGCACGAGGACCTTGATGTGCATATATAAAACCAACAACTACTGGACCAATAGAACGAGCTGCTGCACCAACACTATTCATAAGACCCATGATTGTACCTTGAGGACGATGACCAAGTTTTTTAGATACAATTGAATAACAAATAACATTACAAATAGTAAAACCTGTGGTAATGATAACTGAAGCTAAAATATATTGCCATAACTGGACTTTAGGAATGTATTGGCACCAATCATAATCAAGTGGGCAACCATTACTATCAGTTGATGTTGGTATAGTTGCTGTTGTATAATTCGTCATATTAGGCCTAGCAGTAGAACCAGCTGGAGTTGAAACCGCTAAATAAAATGAATATCTTAAAAGTATGTATTTGACGTATAAAAGATCAATTACTTGCAATTTGAGAATCAGGATAATCATTACCCCATGGTAGAAAAATGAAATAACCAATAAAACAAATAATCGTTCCAGCTATCAAAAGTACACGTTCTTGATATCTAAACCAGAGATTTAATTCAAAACAAGAACTTGAATAGTTTTCTATTTAAGTACCGTTTTACTAAGACTTTTGTTGCAATTAATACTCCTATGGACATAATTCCAAGTGAACCAAGAAGAGCACCATTGTAGATTGTGCTTTCTTTTGCATTCCATCCATACATATCAATAGAAAGTGGAGAACCAATACTATAGATTTAATAATAAAACATTTTAGACAAATAAAAAGACATGAACATACATTTCATAATTTGTAAATGTTACATATGCAACAAAAAACATATAGAAACTGCATAGAATAGACAAAAATTCATCGTGACGTTCTGTTTTAAGTTCTTTATCGAGTTCTATCAAATAAAAATATTTTCTAATGCTACTTATTCAAATATTTTCGTTAATAAATTACTTCTTATTGATGCACTTGCTTGAAAACTTCTTCGTGTAATTGCAACTACTCGAACATCTCTGAATGATATAAAAAATAACAGAACATTGATACCAGCTGTTAAAGCAGCAAAATAACCGGGAGCCGTGTACGCATTGAATGGAAACTGTATTTAAAAAAAAGACCGCTAAGTATGATAATTTGAAAATAGCGTTTTTCTACATTTCATACCCATTTACTATCAGTATTAACATACTTTGTAATAACAGTAAACAAAGCTTGAAAAACTAAATATAAATCGCATATCAATAGATAATAGTAAACGTAAAACATTGAAATTTACGAGGTCCAATAATAAACCCGATTCCTTGCGACGCCGACATATTTGCCATCACGCCTGTTCGTTCGGTTAATGTTGATGCAGACGATGCATATGATCTCACTACTGCGGAATTGCCTGAAAAAGATCAAATAAAATATAAATTACATTTTGGAATAATTCGTTTAATTTTGATGAACTCGTACCCGAACCAACACCCATAATGAAACGAGAAACGAGTAACCACCATTTTTTGTTGGTTGCCACACCGGGGATACTGTTGACATATGAATAGAGAATATTGGCAACAACAATCAACGCTGTCGCAACAACTAAAGGTATTCGATTGTTATTTGTCTTAGTAGCCCAATAGCCGAGAATAGGCGAGGCAATGAGTTGACCAACAGGAAGAGCAGCAACGACAAACCCAAGAAAACTTGTATCGACTGTATCATCAAGCTAATCAAATAAAAAAAAATTAGATCAGAAGAAAAAAAATGTAATGAACAATATTAATTACAGATGATAGATATGGCCAAAGTGATGAGACAGTCATACTGAAGACAATTGAACTAATGAACATGCCAAAATAACAGATACGTATATCACGAAATCTTGCTGGTTTATTGATCACATTTAAATAGGCAGAAGAACGACGTGAAACTCTATAGTAAAAATAAGAGATGACATATGTTTGTTTGTTTTTAAAAAAAATAATTGATATTCATACGAATTCTGTAGACTTGCAGATACTGAATTTTCGTTTTGATCTCTTATTAAAGATGTTTGTTCATCATCACTCGAGTCGTTTAAATTTCTTCTTGGCATGTTATTTTACTCAAACACAACAAAAATGAATCAAATGTCTAATGTCCATAAACAAAAATTTTTCGTTTAAACAAGATAAAATAAGATAAGGAACAACGTCATCTTAGAAATCTCAACAAATATATGCGAGTTTGTTTTATCTCGCCCCTTTTTTTTCTAATTTCATATCAAAGTTCACTTGCAATTCAAATAAAAGACAATGACTTTACATAAATTCGGCCTAAGAGTACTTTCCGTTACATATGAATACATATATTTCTATATTTCGAAACAAACATAATCAAACATTAGATATTCTCTGAAAATAATAAGTTATATCATTGAGATTTTTTCGATGAACCGGAGTAGCAGATTGTTGCTGACGAAAATATGACGGAACGGAAGCGCCATTACTAATCGTTGAATCAAACGATTGTCGAGAACGAAGAAGTTGCACTGTACCGGGCGAAGAACCTCGATGTTTCATACGTGCATCACTGGGTGTGTCACCGGTAAGATAATTGATATTACACGTTGTTGTACGACGATCATTCGATTTAGGTAATGGTTCTTGAGTCAAACGTAATCGAACGGCTATACTTGCAAATAAACGTTTGAGTTCATGACGAAATGCTTTTCCTGTCATGGCATAGAGAAAAAAATTGATCTAAAAATCGAGAAAAACAAATGAAAATCAAAATGAACATCCGTTTTTTCTTCTTATTTAACTCGATTGAATGCATGTTTAATTAGAGGAAACTTACACAATGATTTGAATATTGTAAAGTTTCACATAATGGTTTAAGATAATCATCCATAATTGTTTGTATATAATTATTTTTATTATGTATATGCGTATAAATTTGTAAGCAAACCATTGGAAATGAACTTATAAGAAAAAAAGCCGTGACAGCAAGTAGCATTGTTGTCAATTTTCTTGACATTGATGTTGGTAATTTATTTTTTTGTCGATTTAGTTGTGATTGATAGATTTGTAATGTTGTTGTTGAATGTCGAGCTTGAAATAAACTAGCAACAATAATTAGATTCATTGTTAATAATAATATAAATGGTAAAACAGAATAGACAGCCGCATCTATCCATGGCCATATATGTAAACTAAATGTTTCAAATCGTTGATAATATGTACAATCGTTATCATCAGATAAATAATGTGTAAAAAGAAAATGAAAATTAATTATTACAATACATAAAACAACAATGAGAACACATGTACGTGCGCGTCGAACTGTACATATTGAACTTGCATGTAATGGCCGTGCAACAGCTATACAACGATCAATTGACATCATGCAAACAAGCCAAACGCTCATATCAGCAACTGTATAAAATAAAAGTGACAAAAATTTACATGCATATGTTGATTGTAATAGAAGAGAATATTTTTGATTGACAAAAAACATCCACATGACAGATAAACCGAGTAATAAAACGCACGTATCAACAATGGCTAATATGGCCATATAATAGCATGTCGATAGATGAGACATTTGTCGACGTCGCATGATAACAACGATTAACGAATTGCATATGGTACCAACGACGACCATACAAGGAAAGAGTACAAGAAAGATTTGTCGAGGAAGTGAGAAATTTGATAGATGTGTTCGTGTTGTTGTTGTTGTTGTTATTGTTGAATTGAGAAAAGCAAAGTGAGTAGATTCTTGATGAATGCTCATCGAACATAATATGAATTTTTAATTGACTAGAAGAAAAAAAAAAGAAATCTGTTGAATGATTCAAGTGATAGAAAAGAAAGAAAGAGAAAACGAGAAAACACATTTTGAGTTTTTCTTTTTTATTATTTTATTGAAAAGAAAAACAGGAAAACGAGCAACGATTCAATGAATGGACAAATCGACGAGAAGCAGTTTTGTATTTAAAATGTAAAGAAAAGAAAGCTATCTCATGGATCAAAATACTACGAAGAAGACGAAGACGAAGACGAAGAAGGGAAAGAAAAACGAGGCAATGACACTCACTATCAACTTATGTCATTTGTAACGAGAAGCATATTTCTCTTTCTCGTTTTTTTTCTCTCCTATTCTCGTTCTTATTTTCCGTTTTCTTTGTTCTTTAGTTTTGATCAAAATAGAATAAAAAAAAACAAGAATCTAAGAACTTTAGAGATAGAGTCTCGGCTTCCTTCTATTATTGCTTTTTTATTATTATTATAAACACCTACACATGTCACGAAAAAAAACAAAATTGAAATATGAAAAAAAGCGAGAGAGAGAAAGTTCCCTGCAGCTTTTCTCGACTAATATTTTCTTTCGATTGAACGTTATTTATTTAACTTGTATAGATACATCCGGCTCGTGTATCTTCGTTGGTTTATACAAATCAGAAAGCAAAAAACAACGGCGATGACAGAGACTGAGAAAAACAGATAATTGTTTAGTTGGAATTAGTTTTTTTGTTTTGAACTAAAGTTTAATCAATCGTAATGTTTCTTCTTCGTCGTCTTCTTCTTCTTCTTCTTTTTTTTATTATTTGATTGATGAGAAGAAACAAGGAAGCCGATGAAAACTTTCCGAAGTTTTCTCTCTATTACCTATTCTCTTTTTTTTCCAACTCCGGTGCTTTGAAAATTTTGTCATTGATCATCATCGTACATCCTCAATATATTTATTAATATGATTTTTATTCATGAAAACTAAAATTAGAATTCTGATTTGTTTGACAATACATATGAGACAGCCAAATGAAATAAGAGACTATTGAAAAAGAAAACGGAAAGATCACAGTTGGTGATAGATCTTTTTCATGCGTTGTCGTTGTTGTTGTTTTGTTAATATCTATTCGATAGAACATGATTATAGAGTAGAGACATAAACAAGTAGATGAAAAGAAAATGGAACAAAAAAGAAAAGAATTTTGTTTTGTCTTCGTCGTCGTTGTTTAATGATGATGAGTCTAAAATAAAAATAAGACACAAAAAAAAAACACTTTAGGAAATGAGAATAAATGACATAAAACAGAACAAATTTTCTTGTCTAATCGAAATCGTGTCGAGAAGAAATAGAAAAGGAAGAGGGTGATGATTTCGAGTGATTCCCATCGTCAATGACATCGCACACTTTTTTTTAGAAAAAAAAGGTCCCAGCATTGTTTTCTCTTCAATCCGATCGACGAAAAAAGAAAGTGCAACGAGTTCAATTAGCATTTCTTTTTCAAATTGAACGGAAGTTATAATTGAAGAATTTTTGTTTTCGATCAACGAGAGTTAATTAACTAAATGAAGTTCTTTTTTTGTCTCGATAGTTAATATATTTAGTCGGTAGATGTCAAAGGAGAAAAAGAAAAGGATTGAAGTGATTTTTATCATCATCATCATCGACTTCCGCCATCCGGAAAACAGAAAAAAAGAAATGAAACAATACATTTTCTCTATGTCCACGTTCTCTGTGTTTTAAATGAATGCGCGTGTTTGATTTCAAAGAATTTAATTCCAATGATAACTGCAAGTAAAAGTGTGCGGCACCTTTGATTTTCTTCTTATTCAAGTAGTTTTCAAGTATACAATGATAATAAAGAAAACGATAAGCTACCTTAATAATTCGACCTTCTCTTTCTCTCTCGAAAGAGCAATTAGTATGTACATAATAGAAATATCGACTGATTGGCCGAATGGAAGAGAAAAGAAAGAAGGAGAAAGAGAGAGAGAGAGAGAGAGAGAGAAAACAACAAAAAAAAAAGAAACTGAAGATGATGACCATTAACAATCCATTTATCGATTATTTTCTGTCAAAGTTAAGTGATGAAACGAGTTAATACATATGAAAGTGGAGGTGAATCGGATGATGAATTCATCGAGTAAGTTTTTGTTTTGTCGATGGAAAGTTTTTGTTGATTGATTGAATTGGATTTAGTTCGAGTTTAAGTCCAAGAGAGTATAATTATGAACATATGACAAGTCGAAAGAAACGACGGGGTGTCATTGAAAAACGTCGTCGTGATCGGATTAATCATTGTCTTATGGAATTACGACGACTTGTTCCTCAAGCAATATCTAAAGAAGGTTCAACTAAACTCGAAAAAGCCGAAATTCTACAAATGACCGTCGATCATCTTCGTTCATTACAACAGACTGATCAAGGTAATTCATTTCAGTTCGAAACAAAAAAAAATCGATCTTATCTTTTCTTTTTCCAATAGATCCCAATAATTTCTCTCATTCATGGCCAATATTCGATGCACATGCCAGTGGTTTTCGTGAATGTATCGATGAAATATCTCGATATTTAATTTCGGTCGAAGGTTTCGACGTTCAACATCCACTTCGTTTACGTCTTCTCTCTCATCTCGAATGTTTCACCGAACGAAGTCTCAGTCCATCATCTCAACAAACATCATGGCCAATAATACCTCAACAAACTCCAAGTGCATTCGCTCCTCCATCATTGACATCCTATTCATTGTCTCCAATGTCCTATCATCATCATCAACAGCAACAACCACAGCTACAGCCACAAACATCAAATCCTAATTTTCATATTCATCAATATCATCATCATCATCGACCACCCATTGATACTGTTTGTCAATTACCATCTTCGTCGTCATCATGTATTTAATAAGCATCGTTTTCTGTTTATATATATATCTATACCTAAGTGCTATAAAACAAAATTGCTCACTAGAGATTCATTTTGCTACATATGTGTGTATTGATTTTTCTTTTCAGTTTGCTATCAGATCATCATTTGTTTCGAAACATAAGAATAGAATGAAATCATCTGTGTTTATAGATGAAAAAAAAACAATAAATGGCAATGTTTGCATTAGTTGTTTCTGTCTTTCTTTCTTTCTTTTTTTTTTCTAAAAGCTAATTAGTTGATGCGAGAGTGAATGGAAGATAAATTAGAACAATATGTATACAGATGGTTTATTATCCATGATTTTCTCTAAGAGGAGTACTTAGATGAGATCTATCCAATTGAAGTGATTTAATCGGATCGAGACACTTAGATCAAAGAAGCAAAATATTGACATATTTTTTTTGTCTTTTTCGATTAGAATCGAATGAAAAACATATTGACGTATAATCGGAGATCGACGTTTGTTTTTTTTATTTAAACTGTTGTTTTAAAAACACAAAAATAAACCTCGATAACAAAATCAGACATAAATGTATGATAAAAAAACAAATAAACGATGTGATTAAGTAATTTTCCTTCTTTTCTTTTCTTGGTTGTTGTTGTTCGTGAGAAGAAAATACGATGTTTAGTAACTTCGTCCGAATAATGTAAAATATTTCGCTTTCGATTTGCATTCCGGATGAACACAAGCTTGATTTTCAGCGAGTTTCTCCGGTTGATCAAATGGGATACATAGACCTTTAGCGCCCATAGCTGGTGCACCTTCTTCAACGATAGCATCTCTGAACAAAAAAACAAACAACAACAGATTTATTTCAAAAGAAAAACAATCGATTGTTACCGTGCACTATCTTTTTTAATGAGATCTTCACATGCTATTTCACCGCAGAATGGTGCTAACATGATACATGAGTTATCTAAACCATTCAAAAAGCCGGCCCAATCTTTAACGACACGTATATGTTCATCGAATTGTTTTTTAGCTCTTAAATCAAAGAAAATATTCGTATGGAAATGTTGTTGTTTTTTTCTTGTTTTACTTGGCGTAAAGATCGTTGTGAATTTCTTCGAGAATTTCTTTGATTTTAACTTCGCTATTGGCAAGTGGAATTGTCGAACGTTTGCCTGTATGACGAAGAACAAGTGTTAATTGAGAATTGGCACGATCTTTTGGACCAAGTTCAAGACGAATTGGAACACCTGAACGAAAAAAATTCGACGTTTTTTCCTCCGAACAAACGTTCATTTCTAACCTTTCAATTCCCAATGATTGAATTTCCATCCCGGTGAATAGTTATCTCGATAGTCACCAAATACACGTACGCCTGCTTGTTTCAAAGTTTTTTCAACATCTTTACATGTAGTAATCAATGCTTCTCGATCTTCGTTCGATAACGAGGCAGTGATACCGCATGGAACGATGACAACCTAAATCAATTCGTTTGATTTATTCATTCGTTGAAAATTCTTCTTTTACTTGGTATTTAGCAATACGTGGTGGTAAAACTAAACCATTGTTATCTCCATGAATCATGGTCATAACACCGATGGTACGTGTTGTGATACCCCATGAATTTTGATAGACATATTGTTTGGTTTTAGTTTGAGGATCTTCAAAGGTGATATCGAACATTTTCGAGAAGTTTTGACCTAAATGATGTGATGTTGCAGCCTGAAATTGAAATATTTCATCTTTAGGACGCTTTTTTCTCCAGTAAAATCTCACTTGAATGCCTCGTCCGCTAGCTGCAATGTAACCTTCGATGGTTGTTGTCCAATCAGCTCCGGCAAATTTTTCTTTTTCAGTTTTTTTTCCTTTAATAACTGGGATAGCTAATAGATCCGTATAGACACGTGTGTATAAATCAAGAATTTGATAGACTTCTTCAGCAGCGTCTTTTTCTGTTGCCCAGGCTGTGTGACCTTCTTGCCAGAGAAATTCTCGTGTACGAAGAAATGGTTGTGGATTTTTGAATTCCCATCGCTAGAAAAACAACAGTTTCGAAATTCAATTTGCTTTCTCGTTAGTTAACATACAACAACATTGTTCCATTGATTTAATTTCAATGGAAGATCACGATACGATTGAATCCATTTCGAATAAGCTGGATACATGATCGTTTCACTGGTTGGTCGTACGGCAATCGGTTGAGCGAGCTCACTTTCGCCGGATTTTGTTACCCAAGCGACCTGAAATTAAATTTTGTTTTCAATTTTTAAAATCTTGTTGTTTTACTTCTGGTGAAAAATCAGCAATATGCGTTTGCTCACGATGAAGAGCGGCATGCGAAACAAACAATGGGAAATAACAATTTTGTACACCCATTTCAGCGATTTCAGCATCGATGTAATTCTTAATTTGATCCCAAAGAAAGTATGCCCATGGACGAAGAATATAACAACCAGACACATCGTAATTTTCAATTAATTCACCTTTACGTACGACCTTAACAGTCATAATCAATATCGAAGGACAAAAATCTGCCAATCACTTACTTGACCGTACCATTCGGCGAGATTTTCTTCTTTTTTGACTTCGATACCAAGTCTACATAAATTCAAATTCATTTTTTTTAAAAATTCTCACAAATCGTGCCAATTAATTTACTTGGTTTCTTTTTTCGAGTCACCATGACCGGCATTTGCTGTTGATTGAGCAACAGCTTCCTCTTTCTTAGCTGCTGGTTTCTTTTCTTTTTCTTTTCGTGGTGCAGCCGATGTTGGCGGATCTTGGCCAGTTAATGTTTTATATTCTTCTTTTAGTTTTAATAAAAGATCAACGGCAGCTTTGACTTCATCCTAAATATCAACGAAACAAATCGGCATGGACACTCACGTTCACGAAACGCATACTTTATTACTATTGGAACTCGATTTTAGCTGACGAACAAGATTACCTTGCTCGTCGATACGAGATAATAGCGTAGTACTATCGAGATTTTCTTTTGAGGTCATCGGTTTCGCTCGAAATAGGTCGAATGAATACGCTCAGTGACGTGTAAATATCGCTTATATGCTGACGAACCAATCTTTATTTATCGAAAAAACTTATTTAAGTCTCCTGATCTGTAGAGATCGCTAACTCTCGGTTATGATTTAGTTTCTAGTCTTTGACTTACAGGTGGTGTCGATTTGTTTTGTTTTAAATCACGAACTGTATTTCCTTGTTGAGTGATCTTCTCAAGTAGTTTTTCAGCTTGACCACCAGTAGCTGCAGAAGCAGCGGCGGCTGGTTTTTTATTTTCTTTTTGCGCTGATCCAGCAGCCGGTGGTTTATATTCAACACCGGTTAATGTTTTGTATTGATTTTTCAATGCTAAAAGTTGTTGAACTGCAGGATCAACGACTTCCTAATACAAATTTTTAGTCAAATATTATTTTTCATTTGATAAAAAGTTACTTTTGCTGCTTTATCAGTTTTCAATTGTCGGACAACTTCACCTTGTTTCGTGATTTGTTCAACCAATTGATCAACTTCCGGACTGGACACAACTGTCGTAGCAGCAGCAGTAGTTGTTGTTTTCAATGCTGTTGGTTTAGCTGTGACTGATCCATCCGGAATATTGAGTAGACGACATGGTTGATTGCTTGCAGCATCAAATGGATTGTCGCAGATATAATAACCTTTACGAAGAATTTGAATGATATCTCCTTTCTTCAATTGACTAAGTTCAGGTTCACCGAAAAGTGAATATTCCGTCTAGAAACAATCGAATCATTCTTCGAGATGAATTGAACTTTTGTTGTTTTACTTTGGATGCGTAGTTAACAAAGTTTTCGAATGTATCACCTTCGTCGAGTTTTTCTTTTGTCATAATATTATCGTAATGAACACAAGTGACTGGTGTTAATGGTGCGAGATTCGTTTGAGCAAGCCAAGTTAGTTTCAATGTATTTTTGAAATCTTTATTATTCAAATCGGTTTCACCTTCGAGAAATTCGATTTCATTCGAAGCATTTCTAAACCAACAATAGAATCTCTCGTTTTCTTTCTTTTGTTTTCAACATACTTTTGTACTCGAGTCACTTTCACATTGCCCCAATTCATCAATGTTATTGTTTGTCCATCTTTAATCAAATTCGCATCTTCTTTTTCGATTAAAACTGTCGAACCATAATAAACTGTTTTCATTCCAATGTTTTTATCTTTTGGATGTTTTTGATGTTGTTGAGTTTCTTCTTTCGAGACATTGCTCAATTTCAATTGTACAAGTTGATCTTTCAACAAAGCTGTATAACGCGGTGCAACTGGATCGATATGTTGCTTATTAATAGCCCAAATCTTATCCCAATCCATGAGTACAACCGATCGAGATGAACCTTGTGCAATGATAAACTGTCGGAGACCTTCGACAGTCATACCACGTCGAAGAATACCTCGAACAGTTGGCAAACGTGGATCATCCCATCCATCGACAATTTTCTCATTGACAAACCAAGTTAATTTTCGTTTAGATAAAACGGTATACTTCATATTTAAACGTGCATATTCGTAAATAAATGGTTTTCGAAGGCCAAACGCATCGATAATCCAATAGTATTGTTCATCACGATCGTGATATTCAGTTGTACGAAGTGCGTGAGTAACACCTTCGATACTATCGACAATTGGACAAGCAAAATCATAGGTTGGATAGACTTTATATTTAGTTCCTGTTCGTACATGAGCTTCTGGTTTGCATCGATAGATAGTTGGATCTCGCATGCAACCATTGTTCGATTTCATATCGATTTTCAATCGGACACAGCATTTTTGTCCTTGTTCACTGCCTTCGACCATATTCGCCCACATTTGAAGATTTTTCTCGACGGTATTTGTTCGATTAGCTGATTCTTGTCGTTGATTACGTTGTTGTTTCATTTCTTCTGGATCGGTATCATCACAATAGGCAAAACCTTTCTCAAGTGATTGTTTACAATAGTTAAGCAATGTATCGAAATGATCCGATGAATGAGTAAATCGATCGTAGCTAACGCCTAACATTTTCAAATCTTCGAGAATAACTTTTTCGAAATCGGCATTTTCTTTTGCAGGATTCGTATCGTCAAAACGCATGATTAATGTACCTTTGAAATGTTTTTGATAATGTTGATTAAGAAGAGCAGCTTTTGCATGGCCAATATGCAAATATCTGCACAAAAAGTCGGAAGTATTTTTTTGTTTAAATAGAAAATCAATCAAAGAACAAACCCGCTAGCTTCTGGAGGAAAACGAACGACGACTTCGCCTTCTTTAGCATTTGGTAAATCGACGAATTTGCCTTCGTCTTTTGCCGTCGTTTTCGTAGTTGATGCGCCGTCAGTCATAGTCGATTCTTAATGAAAAATATAATAAGAAACCGATGAATCTAAAATAAGAATAATATAGAAGTGGATGATGCAATTCATTTGTCATGTCATCATTCTGACTTTTATTTGCTTGTTTGATTAGAATGACTCTCAGAAAGGAAGTATTTTACAACTATCTATTTACTTTTATGATGAAATGGGCTTGGAGTAATTGAGAAAGAGAGAAAAGACAGTTTTTAGGTTTTATTTTATGTTTATATGGATACATTCGATGACACACTATGGATCAGAATGGACTTCGATAGAAACCATGGAGGAGAACAGAAAACTATTGGAACATGTTTAGACAATTGAAAGTAAGGGAGGAAATAGTCGTTTGCTGCAGGAATTCATCCGACTTCTGTATAAGTAATTCTACTAAAAATAGATTGATACCACTTATATCAACTAACATATTTCACCAATCACAATCGAGATTTTCCAAAAATTGTTGTACAATTCAATACCGACTAATAAAACATTTTTCCAATAAAATCATCTCGATTTTAAATCTCATCATTCATTTCAACGATTCATTACTAGATGTCGCTAGTCCAAAAACTTCTTTTCATCAAGGATTATTTTAAAATTAAAAGAAAAACATATATCGATCCATTGATCACCGATAAACAAAGTATATAGATAGACAAATAGTTGATTTGATTAAAAAAAACAGATTTCGAAAGCAAAAAGCTTACGACACTCGGTATTCCCAGGCGGTCACCCATCCAAGTACTAACCGAGCCCGACGTTGCTTAACTTCAGTGATCGGACGAGAACTGGTGTATTCAACGTGGTATGGCCGTAAGCGAAAGACATACGATTAAAACGCATATTTTACTTTTATTTTTCGTTATAATCTAATAAAAATAAACATCAAAGCGTTTCCTAATAATAAGCACACAGTAATATTAACAAAAAAACAACACGAGAATAAACATCGAATACTATTATTCTGTACATACAAATGGTTTTCTTTTCCTAACGAGAAAGATTCTTATTCAATATGAAGAAGTTAGTATTCGGCGGAGTACAGAATCATTTTTGCACCTAGTTACAAAATTGAGCAATACAAAAGAGGAAAAGAGAATTTATCAGATAAATACCCAGCAATGAATTCATCTTTGCTTAACTTTTTATCGCCGTTTTTATCAAGTTTAGAAATAATATCAGCGGCACGACGTTTCGGAGACCGATCACCTTTACGATCGACTTCACCAACAAGATCGTACTAAAAAAACAAAATGCCGCAATGATCAATTCGTAATCAGTCGAGGTCTCTTACCAGAGATGATATTAACATAGTTAATTCCTTTTGATCAATTTCACCATCACCGGAAATATCATATCTATCGAATATGAGAGAATAAGTCGAAGAATTAAATCTCGGCAAACTCAACTTACATATCGAATGCGACACTCAACCGTTGGTTTAAGTCGCCATGACTCAATGCAGATATTTGCAGTAGATATTCAACAAAATCGATTTTTCCATCGTGATTTCGATCGACAGCAGCGAACACAAGTCTAAGCACATTCAACGAATGAATATCGAAATTCAGAAATCAAGGTAAAATATCTACAGTAAAACCTCTCTATAGTGAACACTAATGGGACCGTCAAAAAAGCGTTCACTATGAGAGGTGTTCACTATATAGAGGTGTCGTTTTGAATGTGTTCATAAATAACTATATATTTAGCTCATAG
>Ga0209930_1002536_pt1 | contig 21208 bp, 24 predicted proteins | sample ThiBiot_500_biof_2_FD_183948 | JGI IMG/M metagenome (GOLD analysis project Ga0209930, IMG submission 183948) | Wastewater bioreactor microbial communities from Cape Town, South Africa - Thiocy_cont_500_biof (SPAdes) | ecosystem: Engineered > Bioreactor > Thiocyanate-remediating >... | reverse complement strand
CATGATGAACACCGACGACATTCTCAAGGCGCTCGCCCACCCTGCCCGGCTGCAGATCCTGCTGTGGTTGCGCGAACCGGAACTGCATTTTTCCAGCCAGACGCATCCGCTCGACCTCGGCGTGTGCGCCAGCCAGTTCGAGCGTTGCGGCCTGTCGCAGTCGACGGTGTCGTCGCATCTGGCCGTGCTGCAACGCGCCGGCCTGGTGACGTCGCAGCGGCTCGGCCAGTGGATTTTCTATCGCCGCAACGAAGCCACTATCGCCGCCTTTCTGGCGGAGCTGTCGAGCCTCCTCGAATCCGGCGAAAGCCGGCCCCTCCCAACCCGATCCGAATGACCAACCGAATTTCAATGAAAGGTCAGACAATGACGAGCCTTTTCGATCCCATCACCATTGGGGATATCGCCCTTGCCAACCGCGTCGTCATGGCGCCGCTGACGCGCAACCGCTCTCCGAACGCCATTCCCAACGATCTGCAGGTGGAATATTACCGCCAGCGCGCCGGCGCCGGCCTGATCATCACCGAGGGCACGCCGATCACCCAGCAGGGCCAGGGCTACGCCGATGTCCCCGGCCTCTACAAGCCGGAAGCCATCGCCGGCTGGAAGAAGGTAACCGACGCCGTGCATGCAGCGGGCGGCAAGATCGTCACCCAGATCTGGCATGTCGGCCGCGTCTCGCATGTCAGCCTGCAGCCGGGCGGCGCCCAGCCGGTCGCGCCCTCGGCGATCACCGCCAAGAGCAAAACCTATGTCATCGACGACCAGGGCAACGGCACCTTCACCGAGACTTCGGCGCCGCGCGCGCTCGGCACGGAAGAAATCGCCGGCATCGTCGATGATTTCCGCAAGGGCGCCCGCGCCGCCATCGAGGCCGGCTTCGACGGCATCGAACTGCATGCCGCCAATGGCTACCTGATCGACCAGTTCCTGCGCTCGGGCACCAACCACCGCACCGACCAGTATGGCGGCTCGATCGAGAACCGCGCCCGCTTCCTGCTTGAGGTGGTCGAGGCCGTGACCCGCGAGATCGGCGGCGGCCGCGTCGGCATCCGCCTGTCGCCGGTAACGCCCGCCAATGACGCCTCCGAACCCGATCCGCAGCCGATCTTCAATCATGTGGCTGAAAAGCTGGCCGCTTTCGGCCTCGCCTATATTCATGTAATCGAAGGGGCGACCGGCGGTGCGCGCGACTACCAGCAGGGCGACAAGCCCTTCGATTACGCCGCCTTCAAGCAGGCCCACCGCGCCGCCGGCGGCAAGGCCGCCTGGATGGTCAACAACGGTTATGACCGAGAAAGCGCTGCGGACGCCGTCGAAAGCGGCCGCGCCGACCTCGTTGCCTTTGGCAGGCTGTTCATCGCCAATCCCGACCTCGTGCGCCGCTTGCGCGAACATGCCGCCCTCAACGAGCCGAACCGCAATACCTTTTACGGCGGCAAGGAAGCCGGCTACACCGACTATCCGGCGCTGGCCTGAGATTTCCAGATCTATTCCACGCATGCTCGGGCGTGTCCCAGCATGACGTGGAAAGAGACGAAAGCTTTACGATCAATCCAACCGGCCCTGAAAACAAGGGCCGGTTTTCATTTGCAGGCATCAAGCGGGCAGCCGCAGCGAAGGCTGGCGGCCTGCGTGCGCCGGGGGAGCCGGCGGCAGGCAATCGAGTGCGGTGAGCGTCGTGCGCATGGCCTCGTCCAGCGGGGTGCGTGGTTCCTGGCCGAGGAAGGCGACGAGCCTGTCGTTGCGCATCCGCACCGGCATCTGCCAGAGATAGCGGATCTCGCGCAATTCGTGGAAGAACGGCACGAAGGGTGCGGCAAGCGGCAGCAGCCACCACGGAAAGGATTTGACCCTGGGCGGCGCGCCGGCCGCCCGGCCGATGGCGGCGATCAACTGCGTACCGTCCGCATCCCAGAAACCTTCCATCTGGAATTCGGCGAAATCCGGCAGTTCGGCACGGCGATCGACCAGGCGCATCATGGTTTCGGCGACATCCGGGAGGTATGCCCATTGGTGGCCGACGCCCTTGCGGCCGGGATAGGTGACGGAACGCACCGGCTTGCCCGGCGTCACCAGCAACTGCCCGAACCAGTTGTTGGCGGCATTCGGCCCAAAATAATCGCCGGCGCGGACGATCAGCACCGGCACGCCGGTGGCCGACGCCGCCCGCAACCGCTTTTCCATGCGGGCGCGCACCGCGCCCTTGCCGGTCACCGGATGCTGCGCGCTGTCCTCCGTCAGGTTCGGCAACGCATCCGGCCCGAAATTGTAGATCGTGCCGGGAAACAGGATGCGGGCGCCGACGGCGCGCGCCGCGGCGATGGTGTTTTCCAGCATCGGCAGCGACAGCTTGTCCCAGTCGCGATAGCCAGGCGGATTGACGGCATGGACGATCAGGCACACGCCCTCCGCAGCCGCCAGCACCGCGTCGGCATCCATGGCATCGCCGGAAACCCATGAAATCTCCGGCCGCTTGCGCGCCATTTCCTGTGGCGCGCGGCGGGTCAATGCCCTCACCTGCCAGCCCCGAGACAGCAGCGCCCCGGTGACCGCGCCGCCGATGCCGCCGGTCGCGCCCAGGACCAAGGCCGTTGCCACCTGTTGCGTGTTCTGCGTCATGACCGTCATCTCCATTGTCGATGAAGCCAGTATCGTCCAATCCGCGATAAACGAAATTGCGGAAAATTCTGGCGCTGCTATACAAAAATGCATGGCAACGGATCTTTCGAACTGGGACTGGTATCGCACCTTTCTGGCGGTGCTGGAGGAAGGGTCGCTTTCGGCTGCCGCCCGCGCGCTCGGCCTAACTCAGCCGACTGCCGGCCGCCACATCGAGGCGCTGGAGCGCCATCTCGGCCTGCCGCTGTTTACCCGCTCGCAACAGGGCCTGCTGCCGACCGAGGCGGCACGTCGATTGCAGCCGCAGGCGAAGCTGATGGCGACCACCGCCGCCTCGCTCATGCGCATGGCGAGCGGCGAACGCGACGGCATCTCGGGCACCGTGCGCATCAGCGCCAGCGATGTCGTCGGCGTCGAGGTGCTGCCGCCGATCCTAGCCGCGCTGCAGGGCGAACACCCCGGCCTGACGGTCGAATTGTCGCTCTCTGACAAAATCGAAGATCTGTTGCGCCGCGAGGCGGATATCGCCGTGCGCATGACCGCGCCGAGGCAGGAGGTGCTGCTGGTGCGCACTGTCGGCCCTGTTGCGCTCGGCCTGCATGCGCGCCGGGATTATCTCGACCGGCACGGCATGCCTGAAACCCCCGACGATCTCGCCCGCCACCGGCTGATCGGCTTCGACCGGGAGACGGCCTTCATCCGCGCGGCGATGGACGCGCTGCCGATGCTGTCGGGCCTGAGCTTCGCCTTTCGCAGCGACAACAATCTGGCGCAGCTTGCCGCCATCCGCGCCGGCATGGGTATCGGCCTGTGCCAGGTGCCGCTGGCGCGCCGCGAGCCCGATCTGGTGCGCCTGTTCGCGAAAGAAATCGACCTGCCGCTCGAAACTCATGTCGTCATGCATGAGGACATGAAAAGCGCGCGCCGCTGCCGGCTCGTCTTCGATGCCCTGGTTCAGGGACTGAAGACGTTCATCGCGTCCTGATCAGGCGTCGGTGGACCCGGCGCGAAAGGCGCGGCCGCGGAACATCGCGTCGACGATCTCCGGCTCCGGCCGGTCGCTGCCGTCGTCATATTCGCGCTTCCAGACGCCGTCCTTGTCCTGGTAGCTGATGACCGAAGCCTCGCCGGCAACGCTCTGCTCGGCCGCGACGATGCGCACTGCTTCGAGCGCCTCCGCATGCGAGCGAAACGCCTCCGAATAAACGTCGCCGAGCCGATAGGCCCAGCCACCGTCATGCGGCACCACTTCATAAACCACTTTAACCATTCCGTTCACCTCCTTCGAACCGGTGACGCGCCGCGCCGGATCCGGCGATGGAAACACGCGACCTCATCGCCCGGCATCCGCCGTCCACGATCCGGGCACTCCGATCCCGGACAATGCGCCAAAAGCCCCATGACGGCGTGGAAAGGCCCGCCATGGCGTCCGCCCGGGCGGCCACGCCAGGGATGGAGACGCGGGCCGCGAGGGCTCGACAGCGCCCGCCGCTCAGCGAAGCGGGCAGAGTGCGATCGGCCTTGTCCGCCGACGGGTAAGACCCACCGCGAACGGCCTGAACGAGACCGACTATCTCATCAAAATCCGACAACTGCAAATACTCCCCGCCCGGGCTTGCAGCGACCCGCCCGTGCCTTACATTGCCGGACACAAGAGAGGACCGACGCCACATCATGCTGACTATCGCCAGACAGGAACGCCTGCTTCTCCTGCCGGTTCTCGGCGCCATCCTTGCCATGCTGTTCGAGCACCAGCTCGTCGAGGCCGGCCGGCTGGTGGCGCTGCTTGCCGCGGGCGGCCTGATCGTGCTGATCGTCATCGCTTCGATGCGGGTCGCCCATCAGGCCGAGGTGCTGGCCGTCAAGGTCGGCGACCCCTACGGCACCATGATCCTGACGCTCTCAGCCGTGCTGGTCGAGGTGATCATCCTGGCGATCATGATGAACAACCAGGAGTCGCCGACGCTGGTGCGCGACACGATCTACGCAGCGGTCATGCTGGATATCAACGGTATTCTCGGCCTCGCCGCCCTGCTTGGCGGCATCAAGCATGGCGAGCAGCCCTATAACGACGACAGCGGCAAGACCTACAGCGTCATGATCCTGACGGCGATGGGCATTTCCATGGTGGTGCCGGAATTCGTACCCGTCGACAAATGGCATTACTATTCCGCATTCACCATCGTCGCGATGATCGCGCTCTACACCCTTTTCCTGCGCATGCAGGTGGGGCAGCACAGCTATTTCTTCTCCTATGCCTATCCGCGACGCGAAAGGACCGGCGCAGGCCCACATGAACAAGAAGAGGAAAGCTCGACGACGGCGGCTGTCGCCATCATCCTGTTCGGCGTCATCCTCATCGGCGTGCTGGCGGAAACCATGTCGGCGCTGCTCAATCACGGGCTGGAAGGCAGCGGCGCGCCGCCGGCGCTGATGGCGATCGTTGTCGCCGCCATTTCCGCCGCCCCCGAAATCATGACCGCGATGCGCGCCGCCTTGCGCAACCGGATGCAGGCCGTGGTCAACATCGCGCTCGGCGCGTCTTTGTCGACGGTGATCCTTACCGTTCCGGTGATGGAGGCGATCGCGCTCTATACCGGCCAGCCCTTCGTCATGGCCATGACCCCGACCCAGACGGTCATGGTCGGCATCACCCTGATCGCCGCCGCCATCAACCTCAACGACGGCGAGACCAACGCCATCGAGGGCATGACGCATTTCATCCTGTTCGCCACCTTCATCATGCTGACGGCCATAGGGTTGTAATCAACAAAAAAGCGGGCGGGACCGATGGGCCCGCCCGCCTGAACGATAAAAAAGACGGTGCTTACTTGCAGTTGGCGCAGAAACGCTGGATGCGCTTGCAGGCTTCTTCCAACAGCTCTTCCGAGGTGGCGTAGGAAATGCGGAAGTTCGGACCGAGGCCGAAGGCCGAGCCATGGACGACGGCGACGCCTTCCGATTCCAGCAGTTCCGAAACGAAATCCTCATCCGTCTCGATGACCTTGCCGCTCGGCGCGGTCTTGCCGATCAGGCCGGCGCAGGACGGATAGACATAGAAGGCGCCTTCCGGCGACGGGCACGAAATGCCCTTGGCCTGGTTCAGCATCGAGACGACCAGATCGCGGCGGCCTTCGAACACCTTCTTGTTCTTCGGAATGAAGTCCTGGGTGCCGTTCAGCGCCTCGACGGCGGCCCACTGGGCAATCGAGGTGGCGCCCGAGGTCTGCTGGCCCTGGATCATGTCCATGGCCTTGATCAGCTGCAGGGGACCTGCGGCATAGCCGATGCGCCAGCCGGTCATGGCATAGGCCTTGGAAACGCCGTTCATGGTCAGCGTGCGGTCGTAGAGCTTCGGCTCGACCTCGACCGGGGTGGCGAACTTGAAGTCGCCATAGGTCAGGTGCTCATACATGTCGTCGGTCAGGATCCAGACATGCGGATGCTTGAGCAGAACGTCGGTCAGCGCTTTCAGCTCGTCATGGGAATAGGCCGCGCCCGAGGGGTTGGACGGCGAGTTGAAGACGAACCACTTGGTCTTCGGGGTGATCGCCCTGTCCAGATCCTCGGCCTTCAGCTTGAAATTGTTTTCCTGGGTGGTCGCCACGAACACCGGCGTGCCGCCGCACAGCGAGACCATTTCCGGATAGGAAACCCAGTAAGGGGTCGGGATGACGACTTCGTCGCCCGGGTTCAGCGTCGTCATGAAGGCGTTGAACAGGATCTGCTTGCCGCCGGTGCCGACGATGGTCTGCTCCGCAGTATAGTCGAGATTGTTCTCGCGCTTGAACTTGGCGGCAATCGCCTTGCGCAGTTCCGGGATACCGGAAACCGGCGTATACTTCGTCTCGCCACGATTGATCGCGTCGATGGCCGCCTGCTTGATGTTGTCTGGCGTATCGAAATCCGGCTCGCCGGCACCGAGACCGATCACGTCGCGTCCCTTGGCTTTCAGCTCGCGCGCTTTCTGGGACACGGCGATGGTGGCGGAAGGCTTTACACGAGAAAGGGCGTCGGCAAGGAAGGCCATGATGATCGATCCTGGATCTGTTGAAAACCGCCGGATTGTCTGGCTCGGACGCCAGGGCCGGCGTGATGCTCTATGTCGGACTTGGCCCGGTCTTTCAAGCATAAACGCGTTACAGTGACAGGATTTTCGCCCCCGCCCCGAGGCCGGCGCGCTGCGCCGGCATTCGGCGATGCGGAAATCGACCCGCGCGCGGCGAAAAAATCCTATCCGATCTGCGCATCTGGACCGGTGCCTGAAGCTGGCCGCCGGACAGTCGCATTTCGCGCCCTGATGGATAAGGGCCTGCTGGCCAGCGGCCACAACTACGGCCAGTCAGCCCGCTGTAAACGCACCGGTTTTGACCGAAATCCTGTGGAATTTTACGGTTAAACAATCCTCCGCCCCGGTCAGCGTGATTTTCTGGAAAACACGCGTCGAGGGTGGGAGACGCGATTTTATTGCGTTTTCGGGACAGAAATGCATCGCTGGCGATCGTTTTTGTCCCCTTGCGCGGCAATTTTGATCCGTGCAGTGTAGAACCGTTGAAAACATCGCCATGGCGAGGCGCCCTCCGCACAGGGACATCGTAAAAGTTTTGCTTGCCAATTTTTAATAATGGCCTCACTGTGCGACTGTTCGGGCATTTTACGAACATTGGGAAGACCTTAACAATGAATGCGCGCCGGAGACGCAAGAAGATCCGGGCGATCCAGTGAAGACGATCCCATGGGAAAGTCGTTTCACGGTTCGCGGTAACACGGGACCCTTTCCTCACATTTCGAGAACTGCCTGCCCCACGCCCGCTAGGGCAAGATAGTAATGCTGCCCGGTCTGACACGGGCAGAGAGAAAAGGACCTGACGCATGGCCGAGACTGGCACTGTAAAATTCTTCAATACCGATAAGGGCTTCGGCTTCATCAAACCGGACAACGGTGGCGCCGATATCTTCGTGCATATTTCCGCCGTTCAGGCTTCCGGCCTGTCGGGACTGTCTGAAAACCAGAAGGTAAGCTTCGACACGGAACCGGATCGTCGTGGCAAGGGCCCGAAGGCCGTCAATCTGCAGATCGCCGGCTGAGCCTCCGCCGAGGCATTTTATTTCGAGTTGAAGCCCGGCAGAAATGCCGGGTTTTGTCATTCAGGCTTCGTTCAGGATGGCGAGCATAGGGTTGGCTTCATCGAAAGGGCCGACACGGTCGCCCGCTGAACGAGGAAAAGAATGATGCATGCGATGATCAAATCCGCCGTTCTGTCCGTTGCCGTCGCGGCGGCGACGTTGACGTCGATCGCACCGGCAACAGCTGGGGATTATTACCGCCGCCATCATCACGGTGATGGCGTGGCGCTCGGCGCGGCAGGCCTTGCCGCCGGCGTGCTGCTCGGCTCGGCGCTTGCCAGCCGCCCGCGTTATGTCGAGGAAGGCCCCGTCTATGTCGAGCCCGACTACGTGGAGCCGGTTCCGGTCTATCAGCCCCGCGCCCGCGTCTATGTCGAGGATCCCGGCTATGTTCAGCCGGTGCGCGAATTGCGCCCCTGGTCGCCGGCCTGGCGCCGGTACTGCTCGCAGCGCTATCGCAGCTTCGACCCCGGCACAGGCACCTTCATCGGCTATGATGGCCGTGAGCACTTCTGCACCGTCGGCTGAGCCGAAACGGAGCGACGACGATCCCAGGCGCCGGCCGAAAGCCGGCGCTTTTTGTTTGTTCATATCCCACGCAGGAAAGGATTGGTGCGGCGCTCCTCGCCGATCTGGCCGCCGGGGCCATGACCGCAGATGAAGCCGACCTGATCGCCGAGTGGCAGAACCTTGTCGCGGATCGAATCCAGCAATTGCCGGTGATCGCCGCCGGGAAGGTCGGTGCGGCCGATCGAGCCGCTGAACAGCACGTCGCCGAGATGGGCAAAGCCCTGTTTGCGGTTGAAATAGATGACATGGCCGGGCGCGTGACCGGGGCAATGATAGACCTCGAAGACATGATCGCCGAAGGACACCGTGTCGCCGTCGTCAAGCCACTGGTCCGGCACGACGTTGCGCACCGCCATCGGCACGTTGAACATCTTCGACTGCTTTTCGAGGCCGCTGAGCAGCGGCAGGTCGTCCTTGTGCGGGCCGATGACCTTGACGCCGAGCGCCTCGCGCAATTCGTCGGCACCACCGGCATGGTCGATATGGCCATGGGTCAGCCAGATCGCCTTGACGTCGATGCCGTTCTCCTTGAGCACTTGCAGGATGACCTCGACATCACCGCCGGGATCGACGACGACGCCTTCCTTGGTGTCGGTGTCGAACAGCACCGTGCAATTCTGCTGGAAGGGAGTAACCGGGATGACCCCGGCCTGTAGCATGCCCATACGCCTCTCCTTTGGGAAAACTGAAGAGGCATATAGGCATTGATGCCGGCTTTAGACAGTAGAAACTCAGAAATCGCCTGCAACGACCGTCTGATCGGCATGAGCCGAGGGGGTCGGCAGGTTGACGGCGGCGACCAGCAGGCCAGCGACGACGAGTTTCGCCGCAAAGACGGTATAAAGCACCGGTTTCAAGGCGGCGTTGACCTGCGGTTCGCGCGTTGCGGCGGTGGTGATGGTCGTCATGATCCTCTCCTGTATCGATCCTGTTGTCACCCTCGATGGCTTAACGTTTAAAGGTTCGATTTCGATCCCGCTGTTTCCGAAGAAACATGCGAAGCGGCTTGCGGCTGCCCGGTTACCGCAAAACCTGCTATTTTCGTTTGAGTTTTCAGTCACGTTGCATAACGTGCAACCGCCGCAGCTTTCCTGGATATGCTGCGGACGAACAAAGACGAAAGGAAACGACAAGGTGTCAGCGCAGGTGCGGGCGAAAGCCCTGAAGGACGAGCTGCTGGAAACGGCGCAGCAGGACACCGACACGATCGATTTCGAAATCATCGAGCAATTCTTCTTCGCCTATCGCGATTTCGTCTCCGATCCCGACGCGATTCTCGCCCATAGCGGCTTCGGGCGCGCCCATCACCGCGTCGTGCATTTCGTCAATCGCGAGCCGGGCATGACGGTGGCTGCGCTCCTCGATACGCTGAAGATCACCAAGCAGAGCCTGGCGCGCGTCCTCAAGCAACTCATCGACTCGGGCTACATCCGCCAGGTCGCCGGGCCGGAGGACCGCCGCCAGCGCAAGCTCTATCCGACGCCGAAAGGCCGGACGCTGGCGCTCGCGCTCGCGGAGCCGCAATCCCGCCGCATCGCCCGGGCATTCGAGAAGGTGCCGGTGGCGATGCGGCCGGGCATCAAGCTTTTCCTCGAGGGCATGCGCGATAAATAACCCGCTGGACATCATTCTTTTTCCGGTCAGGCCATGACGACGACACAGAAGACACCCCTTTCCGACGACGCCGCCCATCTGCTGGTCGTCGATGACGACAAGCGCATTCGCGCCCTGCTCAACCGTTACCTGGTCGAGCAGGGTTTTCGCGTGACCGTTGCGGCGGATGCCGCCGAAGCGCGGCGCAAGCTGAACGGCCTCGATTTCGACCTGATCGTGCTCGACGTGATGATGCCCGGCGAAACCGGCCTGTCGCTGACCCAGAGCCTCGCCCAGATCAAGAAAGTGCCAATCATCCTGCTGACGGCGCTGGCCGAGGCCTCCTCGCGCATCGCCGGGCTGGAAGCCGGCGCCGACGACTATCTGCCAAAGCCCTTCGATCCGCGCGAACTGGTGCTGCGCATCAACAATATCCTGCGCCGCAACGTCCCGGCCAATACGCCGAAGATCGAACAGGTGATGTTCGGCCCCTATACCTTCTCGCTCTCGCGCAAGGAACTGAAGAAGGGGGCGGAAATCATCCGCCTCACCGACCGCGAGCAGGATATCATGCTGTTGTTTGCCATGCGCGCCGGCGAGACCATTCCGCGCCACGAACTGGTCGGCAACGATTCCGATGTCGGCGAACGCACCATCGACGTGCAGATCAACCGCCTGCGCCGCAAGATCGAGGACGATCCGGCCAATCCCGTCTGGCTGCAGACGGTGCGCGGCATCGGCTACCGGCTGAGCATCGATTGAAGGAGCAACCATGGCGTTGACGGACGTCTTGCGCAGGGAACAGGAACGCGGCGGCAGCGCCCTGCGCACCATGACGCGCTGGCTACGCCGCCGCCTGCCGACCGGCCTTTATGCCCGCTCGGTATTGATCATCATCCTGCCGATGGTGCTGTTGCAAACCGTGGTCGCCTTCGTGTTCATGGAGCGCCACTGGCAGATGGTGACCGAACGCCTGTCGACGGCGGTGACCCGTGACATCGCCGCCGTCATCGATCTCATCGGCGTCTATCCCGGCGAGAAGGATGTCGGCGAAATCATCCGTATCGCCCGAGAGCGACTGAACCTGACGATCTCGATCGAGCCCGGCGGCGAACTGCCCGCACCGCGCCCGAAACCCTTCTTCTCGATCCTCGACGAAATCCTGTCCGACGAGATTACCCGCCAGATCCACCTGCCCTTCTGGATCGACACGGTCGGCGATTCGCGGCTGGTGGAAATCCGCATCCAGCTCGAAGGCAAGGTGTTGCGCGTCTTCGCCCGCCGCAGCCAGACCTATGCCTCCAACACCCATATCTTCATCCTGTGGATGGTCGGCACTTCGCTGGTGCTGATCCTGATCTCGCTGCTGTTCCTGCGCGGCCAGATCCGGCCGATCCTGACGCTGGCGCGGGCGGCGGAGAGCTTCGGCAAGGGGCAGAAATCGCCCGACTTCTCGCCGCGCGGCGCCGACGAAGTGCGCCGCGCCGGCCTCGCCTTCATCCTGATGCGCGAGCGCATCGAGCGGCAGATCGAGCAGCGCACCGCCATGCTGACCGGCGTCAGCCACGATCTGCGCACCATCTTGACCCGCTTCAAGCTGCAATTGGCGCTGGCCGGCGACAATCCCGACCTGCAGGGCATGAGCGAGGACGTCGAGGACATGCAGAGCATGCTGGAAGGCTACATGGCTTTCGCCAAGAGCGAGAGCGAAGAAATGGTCGGCATGGTCAGCCTCTCCGCCCTGTTCGACAAGCTGCAGGCGGATGCGCAGATGCATGGCAAGACGCTGACCTATCGTATCGAAGGCGAGGACGACGTGCAGGTGCGGCCCACCGCCTTCTCCCGCCTCGTCACCAACCTTGCGACCAACAGCCGCCGCTATGCCGGCCGGCTGGACATGGAGGCGCGCCACAGTGCCAAATGGCTGACCATCACCTTCGACGATGACGGCCCCGGCATTCCCGAAGCTGCCCGCGACGACGTGTTCAAACCGTTCTTCCGCCTCGATGAGGCCCGCAATCTCGATGCCTCCGGCACCGGCCTCGGGCTTGCCATCGCCCGCGACATCGCCCGCAGCCATGGCGGCGACATCACGCTCGGCGATAGCCCGCTGGGGGGGCTGCGCGCCATCATCCGTATTCCCGCGTGAAAGACGAAGGAGATCCCCATGAGCGAACCGGCTTCCCACCTGATCGACGTCCGGATCGCCGAGCTTGGCGACTGGCGTGGCAAGACGCTGGCGCGCATGCGCGCCCTCATTCACGAGGCCGTGCCGGAGGTGATCGAGGAATGGAAATGGCGCGGCGTCCCGGTCTGGTCCTTTGCCGGCATTCTCTGCACAGGCGAGACCTACAAGGCGGTGGTGAAGCTGACCTTCGCCAAGGGCGCATCGCTGGACGATCCGGCCAAGCTGTTCAATGCCAGCCTGGAAGGCAACACCCGCCGCGCCATCGATATCCGTGAGGGCGAGACGATCGATGCGGAGGCGTTCAAGACGCTGCTCCGCGCCGCCGCCGAACTGAACCATGCCGGCCGCGCTGCAAAGACGGCGAGGAAGGCCTGATCTCAGATCGGTTTTCCGGCTGCCAGCGCCGCCAGCGTCTGCCGTACCGCCTCCGGCGAGGCGAGGCGGCCGAGCGCCGCGGTTTTCACCTCGCCCGAGCCGACGCGGATCGAATAGCCGCCCATTGCGTTGACGGCGGAAAACATCGATTCGTCGGTCAGGTCGTCGCCGAGCGCCAGCGCCCGCCGGCCGGCAAATACCGGCTCCTGCAGGTAGCGGGCCACCGCCTCGCCCTTGCTGGATTTTGCCGGGCGGATTTCATAGACCATCTTGCCGAGTTGCAGCACCCAGCCATCGCCGGCCTGCGCGACGAAATCACGCATGAGATCGCCGAGCGGTTCATCGAATTCCGGCGCGAGGCGATAATGCGCGGCAATCGCCGCCCCCTTGTCCTCCACGACAACGCCCTTCATCACGGAGGCGCGTTCGGCGAGGCTGCGCTTCAACGCCGCGAAGGCCGGCGTCACCAGGGCCGGCAGGATGGTGCCGTCGGAGCCGCGCATCTCCGCCCCGTGCAGGCCAGCGATGGGAAAATGATACGGCTGGAACAGGCTGTCGGCATAGACCAGCGCCCGGCCGGTAACCAGTGCCAGCGCCCCGTTCAAATGCGCCGAGATATTGTGCAGGTCGGTCGGCAGGCTTGTGGGCACCTGGATGGTGTCCGGCGTCGGCGCAAGGTCGAGCAGCGTGCCGTCGATGTCGAGGAACAACGCCCAGCGGCCGGGGTTCCGGCCGAGATCGTGGAAGACCGCTTCCGGTGAAGCAAGGGCGCCGATGGGAAAATCGGTTGCGTGCATGACAGCCGATCTAGGTCAGCGCCCCGTGAGGGCAAGGGCAAAATCGCTTTCTTTCCGCCGGGCGGCGATGCCACGGAACCACCGTCCTCTCCACGCGTTTCTCGTCACCGATCGGGGTTGCAAACGCGGGGGACGCATGGCGAAAATCAGAAAGAAGCAGGTCGAAGAGGTTGCCGCACCGATCGTCCACGGGGCGGCCGAATTGCCGGCGGTAACGGTCGACGACTACAATCTCGAAATCAAGGATGGCGACGGCTTCATCGGCGACCGCGCCTGCAAGTCCGCCTTTTCCGATAGGCTTGAGGACTGGCGCAAGCGCGTGCGCCGCGCCGGGCCCGATCCGCTCGGCGAGACCCCGACCCGAGATTTCTCCAAGAAGCAGCTCGACGCCCTGTTTTCCGGCGAGGAGCCGCTGGCGACAGCGCTGATCCTCGGCGCGATCGATGATTACGCCGCCGCGTTCGCCGGCGTCATCCAGCGCTTCATGAAGGAGGATCGCTGGAAGAAGACCGAGCGCATCGCCATTGGCGGCGGTTTCAAGCAAAGCCACATCGGCGCGCTCGCCATTGCCCGCACCCAGCTTTTGCTGCGCGCCGAGGGCATCCGCACGGAGCTGTCGATCATCCGCCAGCATTCCGACGATGCCGGCCTGATCGGCGCGGTGCAGTTGATGCCGCCCTGGATGATGAAGGGCCACGACGCCATCGTCGCCGTCGACATCGGCGGCACCAATATCCGCGCCGGCATCGTCGAGCTTCGCCAGAAGGATGCGGCGGATTTTTCCCGCGCCCGCGTGTGGAAATCCGATATCTGGCGTCACGCCGACGACGATCCGCGCCGGGGCACCTCCATCGAGCGGCTGGTGGAGATGATCGACACGCTGGTCTCCAAGGCCGACAAGGCGAAACTCGTGCCCGCTCCAGTGATCGGCATCGCCTGCCCCGGCATCATCGACGCCGATGGCTCGATCCTGCGCGGCGGCCAGAACCTGCCCGGCGGCAACTGGGAAAGCGAGCGTTTCAACCTGCCCGAAGCGCTGACCAAGGCGATCCCGCAGATCGGCGGCCATGATACCTTCGTCATCATGCACAATGATGCGGTCGTGCAAGGGCTTTCGCAGGTGCCGTTCATGCAGGATGTCCAGCATTGGGCCGTGCTGACCATCGGCACCGGCCTCGGCAACGCCCATTTCAGCAATCGGCCCGCGCCAGAGGACAAGAAGCCTCAGAAGAAACCGAAGACCCGGACCGAGCGCAAGTGACGCCTGAAACACGCCGAAACCGCTTTCCTCAAACGGCGATCTGCGCCTGAAGCGCGTCGCGATCCCCTCAGATCCGATCGTGCGTTTCAGGTCTTTGATTTTTCGCATGCCGTTGTCGCAAAACCGCTGCACAGTTTTGCGCGACATGCTTTAGAGTTCGCCCATTGCGAAAGGAAGGAATTGCGATGTCATCCGATTTTTCCGCCATGAGCTGGCTGCATGAACCGCCCCATAGCGAAATGCGCGACGGCACGCTGACCCTTCGCACCGCCCTGCACACCGATTTCTGGCAGAACACCTATTACGGCTTCGAACACGACAACGGCCATTTCCTGCATGAGACGCGTCGCGGCGATTTCATGATGGAAGTGCGGTTTTCCGGGCAATACGAGGCGCTCTACGACCAGGCCGGGTTGATGATCCGCGCCGATGCCCGCCACTGGATGAAATGCGGCATCGAACTGACCGACGACCACCAGCACGTGAGCGTCGTCGTCACCAATCGCCATTCCGACTGGTCGGCGATCCGCCTGCCCACGCCGCCGCAGGCGATGCGCCTGCGCGTCACCCGCATGTTCGACGCGCTGTTCATCCAATATCGCGGCGACGATGCCGACAACTGGACCATGGCGCGGCTCGCCTATTTCCCGCCGGAATTCGAGACGCTGCAGGCCGGCATCATGGCGTGCTCGCCTCAGCGCGAAGGCTTCGAAGCCCGTTTTTCGGAGTTTTCGATCGGTGAGCCGAAAAGCCGCGACATTCACTAATCGCGGCCAGCAAACATCACATCAGCTTCCTGCCGTTCGGCACCGAGCGTTCCAGCGCGGCCAGCACGATGGCGCCGGCCTCGTCCTCGAAGCCGAGGGTCAGCACTTCCGAGCGCATCGGCCCGATCTGGCGCGGCGGGAAATTGACGACCGCCATCACCTGCCGGCCGACAAGCTCTTCCGGCGTATAATGCACGGTGATCTGCGCCGAGGACTTCTTCACGCCGATCTCGGGGCCGAAATCGATCAGCAGGCGGATCGCCGGCTTGCGCGCTTCGGGAAAGGGCGCCGCTTCGACGACCGTACCGACCCGGATATCGACGCGCTCGAAATCGGAATAAGCAATCTCTTCACTCATGAAAATCTTCCACTCTTTCCAGCTCAGCCCGCCAGTTCCTCGGCGCGGCGGCGGGCAGCGGCAAGCGCTGCGTCGAACAGCGGCTGCATGCCGTCCTCGGCCATCAGCACCGAGAGCGCGGCGGCGGTGGTGCCGCCGGGAGAGGTGACGTTCTGGCGCAGCCGCGACGCGTCGTCGGGGGACTGGTGCAACAATTCACCAGCCCCCGAGACCGTTTCCCGCGCGAGTTTCATGGCGAGGTCCGCCGGCAGGCCGAGCTTGCGCCCTGCTTCCGCCATGCACTCGACGAGATAGAACACATAGGCCGGGCCGCTGCCCGACAGCGCCGTCACGGCATCGATATCGCCTTCGCCGGTCACCCATTCGACCGGGCCGCTGACCTTCAGCAGCGCCTCGACCTGCGCCTTCTGCTCGGCATCGACGCCGGCATTGGCATAGGCGCCGGTGACGCCGCGGCCGATCATCGCCGGCGTGTTCGGCATGGCGCGCACCATGGCGGCCTGGCCGAGATGTCTTTCGAGATAGGCGAGCGTCTTGCCGGCGGCAACAGAAACAACCACCGTCTTCGGCCCGACCAGCGTCTTCAAGGGCGGCAGCACGGCATCCATCGCCTGCGGCTTCACCGCCAGGAACAGCACGCCGGCGACCATGTCTGCGGGCGCGGCGGTCATGTGGCGGGCACCGGCATCGGCCATGATGGTGCGCATCGCCTCGGAGGGGCCGGGATCGATGACGACGACGGAGGAGCCGGGCACGCCGTTGCGCAGCCAGCCGGCCAGCATCGCGCCGCCCATGTTGCCGGCGCCGATCAGCACGATCGGACCGTTGGTGGAAGAAATGCTCATGGTCATGCCTCGCCTACGGTTTCGAACAGAACGGCGGCCAGCGCGTTCTTGGCGTCCATACCCGACCAGACGACGAACTGGAAGGCCTGATAATAGGCCTCACAGGCTTCCGCCGCGCTCGACAGCAGCCGCTCGACCTGGTGATTGTTCGGCTCCGCTCCGCCGCACAGCAGCAGCGACTGGCGGAAGATCACCGCCTCCTCGTCGCGCCACAGGTCGAAATGCCCCATCAGCACCTGGCCGTTGATCTGCGAAAGGAGCCGGATCACCTCGTTGACCCGCGCATCCGGCACCTTGAGATCGAAGGCGCAGGCGACATGCAGGGCTTCGAAATCGGCCATCCAGGAAAAGGAAACGTGGTAATCGGCCCAGCAACCGGCGACGGTCATGGCGATCTCGTCCTCGCCGGACCGCTCGAAGGTCCAGTCGTTGTTGGCGGCCACGAATTCGATCATGTCGACCGGATTCGACTGGCGTTGAACTTCCATTTCCATCAGGCTCATGCAGCACCTTTTTGACCGGCGCGAAAACGACGCACCCGGCTTTTAAAAACCCGAGACACGCAAACGCCATCTGAACCGGAACGCGATCACTGACGACCCGGTCACGAGAGACGGGAATACACGGCTACAGCCCGCCGGAACCGCAACGGCCCCGTTTCGAATCATCATTTAAAATCAGTGTATAACGGCAGAGTCTCAAGACCAGCCCCCGAGGCGCGATTTGGCGCGGGGCCCTGTGGAAAGGTGCTGTGAATTTGATTCAGCACAAGAGTTTAAACGACTCTGGAAATTGGCTTTTTTGGGCATGTCCACAGGCCCAAAAAAATCTTGGATTCTTGATGATTTCGCCCGGCGAAACCATCGCCGGGCACCCCCGCGGCACTTACCTGCCGTCGGCGGCGAGGCGGGCCTCCAGGGCGTCGATGCGGGCGCGCAGCGCGTCGTTCTCGTCGCGGGCCTTGATCGCCATTTCGCGCACCGCTTCGAACTCCTCGCGCTTGACGACGTCCATCTTGTTCAGCCAGCGCTCGGCCTGGACGTTGAAGGCGGTTTCCATCTCGCGGCGCACGCCCTGGGCAGCGCCGGCCGCATCGGTCATCAGCTTGGCGAATTCATCCAGAACGCGGTTCGATCCGGTGGTCATGACGGGCTCCTTGCCTGTTGCCTGCGCCGCTCGAAATGTCGGGAAAGGCGGCCTGGAACGTGAGGTAGGGTGTGGATAGTAAGGATGCAAGGAGAATCGTCGCCGGCCGCCCTTCAAGCTTTGATGATCGACCAAGTTTCGGCTTGACCCTCAAGGATTTGGCCGCCATTTTCCGCCGGACGAAACGGAACCGGACCCTTGCTGCTCGCGCCTCAACTCCTGTCGATCATGCCCTTTCCGGATATCGATCCGGTGGCGTTGCAAATCGGGCCGCTGGCGGTCCATTGGTATGGCCTGGCCTATGTCGCCGGCATTCTTCTCGGCTGGCTCTATGCCCGCCGGCTGGCGCTGAAGGCGTCGCTATGGCGCGGCGACGCCTCGCCGATCACGCCAACCCATCTCGACGATTTCCTCGTCTGGGCTGCGGCCGGCATCATTCTCGGCGGCCGCATCGGCTATATCCTGTTCTACGATCTCGGCCCGGTTCTGGCAGAGCCGGTCCGCGCCATCCAGATCTGGAACGGCGGCATGTCCTTCCATGGCGGCCTGATCGGCACGACGCTCGCCATGATCCTGTTTGCGCGCCGCAACGCCATTCCGATGTGGAGCATGTTTGATATCGTCGCGGCGGTCGCACCCATCGGCCTGTTCTTCGGCCGCATTGCCAATTTCATCAATGGCGAGCTCTGGGGCCGGCTGTCCTCCATGCCCTGGGCGGTGATCTTCCCCAATGGCGGTCCCTTCGCGCGCCATCCGAGCCAGCTTTACGAGGCGGCGCTGGAAGGCATCGTGCTGTTCGTCATCCTCAACCTCCTGATCCGCTTCGCCGGTGCGCTGAAACATCCCGGCATGGTCAGCGGCGTCTTCGTCGCCGGGTATGCGGTGGCGCGCATCACCGTGGAATTCTTCCGCGAGCCGGATGCGCAGCTTGGCTATCTCGCCGGCGGCTGGCTCACCATGGGCATGGTCCTGTCGATGCCGATGGTTCTCATCGGCATCGCGATTGCGCTGCGCGCCCGGCGGGCCTGACAAGGGGAGCATGACGGCGTGACGACACAGCTCGGCGACACCATCAAGGCCCTGATCCGCGCGCATGGACCGATCAGCGTGACGGATTACTTCGCGCTTTGCCTCGCCCACCCCGAACACGGCTATTACCGCAGTCGCCAGCCCTTCGGACAGGGCGGCGATTTCATCACCGCGCCGGAAATCAGCCAGCTCTTCGGCGAGATGATCGGCGTGTTCATGGTCCATGCCTGGCAGCGGCATGGGACGCCGGGCGATATCCGCCTTGTCGAGATCGGGCCGGGACGCGGCACGATGATGGCCGACATGCTGCGCGTCGTCGCCCGCCTTGCCCCCGATCTCTATGCCGGAATGAGCGTGCATATGGTCGAGACCAGCCCGAAGCTGCGCGACCTCCAGCGCCAGACGCTGGCCGCACATATCGGGAAGATCGACTGGCACGATTCCTTCGACGAGGTGCCGCGCGGCTTCATCCTGCTCGCCGCCAACGAGCTGTTCGACGCTATTCCCTTCCGCCAGTTCGTCAAGACACCGACCGGGTTTCGCGAGCGCATGGTCAGTCTCGATGCCGATGACGAGCTGACCTTCTCGCTCGGCGTCGCCGGCATCGATCCGGCGCTTCTGCCGGCCGCACCCGCCGGCCTGCCGGACGGCACGATTTTCGAGATCGCGCCGGCCCGTGAGGCGGTGATGGGCACGATCTGCGCCCGGCTGCAGGAAATCGGCGGCTCCGCCGTGATTATTGACTACGGCTATACCGTCACCGCCTATGGCGACACGTTGCAGGCCGTGCGCCACCATGAATTCGACCCGCCGCTTGCCCATCCGGGCGAGGCCGATCTCACCAGCCATGTGGATTTCGACCGGCTGAGCCGTACCGCCGCCGCCAGCGGCGTCGATGTCAACGGCCTGATGCACCAGGGGGATTTCCTGCGCGGCCTCGGCATCGTCGAGCGGGCGCAGGCGCTCGGCCGCAACAAGGACCCGGCGACGCAAAACGAAATCCGCCTCGCGGTGGAGCGCTTGGCCGGCGAAGGCGCCGGCAAGATGGGCGAGTTGTTCAAGGTCTTGCTGCTCTCCCATCCGCGCATCGACCTGCGGCGGGTGCGCCCCGCCGGCGCAAGTTGAGGCCCGATTGACAGCCGGGCGGGCCTTGGGCCAAGCTGCCGCCACCCGTGGGGTGGTGATTTGCCCCGAACGCTCCATCCCGGGACACCGGCGCCGGGAACTATCAGAGGCAGCAGAATGCAGCATGAAACAGGGCCGCGCCCGATCGTCAGCGAGGCGCTGTCGGATACCGGCCGCATCCGCCACGGGTATTTCACCCGCCAAGGCGGCGTCTCCGAGGGCCTCTATCGCGGCCTGAACGTCGGCATCGGCTCGGCCGACAGCCGTGAACATGTCGGGGAAAACCGCGCCCGCGTCGCCGGCTGGTTCGGGGCGCCCGCCGAAAATCTGGTGACGCTCTACCAGGTGCATTCCCCCGATGTCGTCACGCTCGATGGCATCGAGGACTGGCGCCGTTACGGCGAGCGCCCCAAGGCCGACGCACTGGTGACCAAACGGCCGGGCCTGGTGCTTGGCGTGCTCAGTGCGGATTGCGGGCCGATCCTCTTCGCGGACCGGCAGGCCGGCGTCGTCGGCGCCGCCCATGCCGGCTGGAAGGGAGCGCTGACAGGCGTTCTCGAAAATACCGTCGAGGCCATGGTAGGGCTCGGCGCCGAACGCGAGCGCATCGTCGCCGTGCTCGGCCCCTCCATCGGCCGCGACAGTTACGAGGTCGGGCCGGAATTCGTCGAGCGTTTCCTGGCGCATGATCCGTCCTACGAGGCCTATTTCTCGCCCTCGCCGAAAGACGGGCATGCGATGTTCGACCTGCCGGGACTGACCGTGCGCCGGCTGCAACAGGCCGGCGTGCAGGCCGGCCAGCTCGGCCTCTGCACCTATGCGGATGCCGACCGCTTCTTCTCCTATCGCCGCACCACCCATGCGCGCGAACCCGACTACGGCCGCCAGATCTCGGCCATTGCCATCATGGAGGACTGACATGGCATTGCATTTCGAACGCGACGAATACGCCGCGCGGCTGGAGCGCCTGACCGCCGGCATGCGCGAGGAAAAACTCGACGCCATGCTGCTCTTCGCCCAGGAAAGCATGTACTGGCTGACCGGCTACGACACCTTCGGCTACTGCTTCTTCCAGTGCCTGGTGGTGAAGGCGGACGGCACGATGGCGCTGCTGACCCGCTCCGCCGACCTGCGCCAGGCCCGCCAGACCTCGGTCATCGACAATGTCGTCATCTGGGTCGACCGGGTGAACGCCGACCCGACCTCGGATCTGAAAAACCTGCTCTCGGACATGGACCTGCTCGGCGCGAAAATCGGCGTCGAATACGACACGCACGGCATGACCGGCCGTATCGCCCGCCTGCTCGACCAGCAATTGACCGCCTTCGGCACGATCGTCGACGCCTCCTATCTCGTCAGCCGGCTGCGGCTGGTGAAAAGCCCGGCCGAGATCGCCTATGTCGAG